>Ga0187781_10004571_pt1 | contig 10310 bp, 10 predicted proteins | sample 0715_SJ02_MP02_2_FD_132447 | JGI IMG/M metagenome (GOLD analysis project Ga0187781, IMG submission 132447) | Tropical peat soil microbial communities from peatlands in Department of Meta, Colombia - 0715_SJ02_MP02_20_MG | ecosystem: Environmental > Terrestrial > Soil > Wetlands > Peat | place...
AAGGTCTACTGCTCCGAGGTGCTGATGCGAACGGCCGCCGAGATGATCCAGCTGCACGGCGCGATCGGCATCACCTGGGACCATCAGGCGCACCGCTACCTCAAGCGGGCCCACGGCGGGCTGCACCTGTTCGGCGGCCCGGCCCAGCACGCCGCCGTCATCGCGGCCAGCCTCATCGACCGCTGAGGCGGGGCTCGCCGGATCGTGTGTCGGTACCTCGTTGTGGACGAGGTAGCGACACACGATGATGATTCCGGCCTGCTGGCGCGGGACACCTTGGCCGGGGCGGAGAACCACGGATCGTTCGGCCCGATTCTTCTTACCGAACCGACAGAAAGCGATGCACGGACAGAAGTGTCGGCACGGCCTTCCCGACCTCGGTGAGAGCGGCGTGAGGGCACGCGGCCGGGCCGTGCCATGATCGACGGAGGCGAAGGGAGGCGTGGTGGAGTACGAGATCGTGGCCGAGGCCTACCGTGATCTGGAGCAGGTGACCGGTCGGCTGGCGCTGATCGAGCGGCTGGCCGCGCTGCTGGCCGGGACCCCGGCCCAGCTGCTGCCGGTGGTGTGCTACCTGTGCCAGGGCCTGATCGCGCCGGAGTTCGCCGGGGTGGACCTCGGGCTGGCCGAGAAGCTGGCCATCCGCGCGGTCGCGGCCGCGACCGACGTCGAGGCGGGCGAGGTCGCGGCCCGGGTGCGGGAGATCGGGGACCTGGGCCTGGCGGGCGAGCAGCTGCTGGCCGCCGCGCCTGGATCTGGCCCGGCCGACCGTTTGACGGTTGTCACGGTGGTGAACACCCTGCGCCAGATCGCCAACGCGGAAGGGCAGGGGTCGCAGGGCCTCAAGCTGGAGCTGCTGGCCCTGCTGCTCGGCCGGGCCACCCCATTGGAGGCCCGGTACCTGTTGCGCCTGGTCACCGGGAACCTGCGGCTGGGCATCGGCACGCCCACCATCCTGGACGCGCTCGCGCAGGTCTACGCCGGGGGGCGGGCCGACCGGCCGGTGCTGGAGCGCGCCTACAACATCTGCTGTGATCTGGGCCTGGTCGCCTCCGCCCTGGTCGACGGCGGACTGGCCGCGGTCGAGCAGATCCAGGTCCGCCCGGGTAACCCGGTGCGGGTCATGCTGGCCCAGCGGCTGGCCGACGCCACCGAGATCCTGGCCAAGCTGGGCGGCGAGTGCGCGGCCGAGTACAAGTACGACGGCATGCGGCTGCAGGCACACCGGACCGCCGACGGGCACATCGAGCTGTGGACCCGGCGGCTGGAGGAGGTCAGCACCCAGTTCCCGGACGTCGTCGAGATCCTGGCCGCGGGGCTGGGCCCGGCCGAGGCGATCGTGGAGGGCGAGGTCGTCGCGTTCGACTCGGCCACCGACGAGCTGCGCCCGTTCGCCGAGGTCATGTTCCGCCGGCGCAAGTACGGCATCGACGAGGCGGTGCGGGACGTGCCGGTGGGCTTGTTCTGCTTCGAGCTGCTCTACGCGGACGGCCAGGACCTGACCCGGCGGCCCTATCCCGAGCGGCGGGCCGCCCTGGCCGCGGCGATCACCACGTCGCCCCGGCTGCGGCTGACCACCGCGATTCCGGTGGCCGACCCGGCGGCCCTGGACGCGGCGTTCGAGCAGGCCATCACCGACGGCTGCGAGGGGCTGATGTGCAAGTCGGTGAGCCCGGCCTCCGTCTACCAGGCCGGGAACCGCGGCTGGCTGTGGATCAAGCTCAAGCGGGACTACCGCACCGAGCTGTCCGACACCGTCGACCTGGTCGTCGTCGGCGCCTTCGCCGGCCGCGGCCGGCGAGCCGGGACCTACGGCGCGGTGCTGCTGGCCGCCTACGACCCGGACGCCGACGTCTTCCGCACCGTGACCAAGTGCGGCACCGGGTTCTCCGACGCCGACCTGGCCGCGCTGCCCGGACGGCTGGCGCCGCTGGTTTCTTCTGTGCGGCCGGCCCGGGTCGACGCCCGGCAGCAGCCCGACGTGTGGTTCGAGCCGGGGCTGGTGCTGGAGATCCTCAGCGCCGAGCTCACCCTCTCGCCGCACTACTCGGCCGCCTGGGGGCTGGTCAAGGAGGACGCCGGGCTGGCCATGCGGTTCCCGCGGTTTACCGGGCGGTGGCGGGACGACAAAGGCCCGGAGGACGCCACCACCACCGGCGAGCTGGTCGACCTGTACCGCACCGCGCGGCGGACACCCGCCAGGTCATGAGCACCGGCTCGATCCTGGTCGGCACCGCGTCGTGGACGGACAGGACGCTGATCGCCTCCGGGTGGTACCCGCCCGAGGCGGACACGCCGGAGAAGCGGCTGCGGTTCTACGCCCGCCAGTTCCCGCTGGTCGAGGTCGACGCGACGTACTACGCGCTGCCCGCCGAGCAGACCGCCGCGTCCTGGGCGGACCGGACCCCGGCCGGGTTCACGTTCAACGTCAAGGCGTTCAGCCTGTTCACCCAGCACCCCACCCCGGTCAAGGCGCTGCCCGCTGACCTGCGCGAAGCCGTGGCCGTGAGAGCGGCCGGCAAGGAGCGGGTGTACGTCAAGGACGTCGACCCGGCGGTGACCGATCAGGCCTGGGACCGGTTCCTGGCCGCGCTGGAGCCGCTGCGCCGCACGGGCAAGCTCGGCGCGATCCTGCTGCAGTTCCCGCCGTGGTTCCCGATCGGCCGGGCGCGTAAGGACTACATCGTGGCCTGCGCCCAGCGGGCCGCGCCGAGCCGGGTGTGCGTCGAGTTCCGCAACAGGACCTGGATGACCCCGGAGAACCAGGAGGAGACGCTCGGGTTCCTGGCTTCGCATCAGCTGCCGTATGTGTGCGTGGACATGCCGCAGGGCTACCCCAGCTCCATTCCCCCGGTCCTGGCCGCCACCAGCGACCTGGCCCTGGTCCGCATGCACGGCCACTCGGACAAGTGGGAGAGCAAGGACATCTACGAGCGGTTCGGTTACCGCTACAGCGACGGCGAGATTTCCGAATGGGCACCCAGGATCCGGGACCTGGCCTCCGGGGCTTCGGTTACCCATGTCCTGTTCAACAACTGCTACCGCAACTACGCGCAGGTCAACGCCCAGCAGCTCGCCGAGCGGCTGCGGGCTTCGTGACCGTCGGAGGCCGGTGGTGAACCGCGGCCATGGACGCCGGCCGGGGCTGGTACTGGTGGAGCTTCGGTGTGCACCAGGTCTTCCCGGGCCTGTCCGCCGTGTGCATCACCGCGGATGACTCCTTCGGGGCGCAGTCGCTCATCGCGTCGATGGCCGCGGCCAGCAGGTCGGCGTCCACGGTCACGGCGCGCGAGAAGGTGTCCAGCATCTGCCGCGTGTAGCTCATGATCGTCTCCTCTGGTTACGGGCGGCGGCGGTCGGTGGCGCTGGCCGCGTTGGCGATGATCACGGCGAACGGCGGGATCACCAAGGCCACGACCGAGACGATGACCGCCGCGGTCACCGAGTAGCGGTCCAGGACCGCCCAGGATAGGACGAACAGGCCGATGCAGAAGGCCATGAGCACGAGGTAGAGACGCTTGTCCCGGCGGGACGGCGGCGGCCCGGCCGACTCGTCCCGGTCCTGCCCGTCGGCTGCCATCGGCGTCCGTTCCTTCCCGCCGGCGAGTACCTCCGCGTCTGGCGATGCCCGGCCGCCGGCTGGTCAAACGCCGGGCGGCCAGGGCAGGAGGTAAGCACGGTAGGTCGAGATGCCGGCCGGGAGTTCGGCGTTGAACAGCAGCTTCCCGGACGGGCTGAACTCAGAGATGTAGGGCAGGTTGCCCCAGCCGACGAACAGGTCGCCGTCGCGGGTGGTCTGCGCGTTCCCCATGACCCCCGCGGTGAGGCCCTCGGGCTGGTTGTCGGACTTGATCAAGGTCGCCACGCGGGTCTTCAGGTCCAGTCGGACGGTGACTGCCCGGCTGTGGCCGAGCAGCGCCCCCGACGGGCCGCCGGACTCGTCGTCAAAGAACGTGTACTCGCCGCCGCCGATGGCCTCAGGATCATGCTGCCAGGCGAAAATCTCGCCCGCGCGGTCCAGGACCTGGCCGGGAGCGGCGCTGAGGGTGAAGGAGCTCTGCTTGCCGCCCAGCTCCCACATCACCTGCCCGGTGTGGATGTTCACCTTGTAGGTGGTCCACGTGTTGCGCGCGTCGATCAGCAGGTTGCCGTCGGTGTCCAGGTGGACGGCGTTGATGTGGAACCAGTCCCACGGCATGCTCGCCGAGGACGGCCTGGCCACCTGGCTATCACGGTACGGGACATGATCGGCGCTGTTCCACTGGAACAGGACCCGGCCCGTCTTGATGTCGATCTCCTGGACGACGCCGTCGATGACCTGCTGGTCGGACGGTCCGCCGATGGAGCTGAGGTTGGCGGTCGCGGGGTCGTCGGCCAGGATCAGCGCGGTGTTCCACGGCGTGATGAGGAACTCGTGGAAGTCGGTCAAGTACCCGTCCGCCGCCCGGACCGTGGCCATCGGCTGGTAGCGGTCGTTGTAGATCTCGTCGGTCCCGCCCCCGGGACCGCCGCCCTGGAACCAGGTCAGGACCGGCTGGCCCAGGTAGGTCTGGGTGCGGAAATCGGTCGCGCCCTCACCGGGCGGCAGCGGGTGGAACCACACCACCCGGCCGGTGGTGGTGATGATCTCCGGGCCGTTCTGATAACCGCCGCCCTCCGGGGCGAGGAAGATGTCCCCGTCGCCGATGTCCGCGCCGCGGGTCAGGATCGTGACCGGCGGCGGCTCGGTGCCTGAGCCGGGCACAGGCGGTCCGGAGGCGCACGAGGTTGCCGCGGCGCAGAGCACGGCTCCGGTCAGGACGGCGATCAGCCGCGGATGGGACGGCCGCCCGCGCGTGACCTGCGATGCGAGTCCCACGACGACCTCCGCCAGAGGGAGTGCCCGTACGGGAGCAGGTCAGCCCCCGCGACCTGTCTAACGAGCAACTCCTCGCAGGGTTTCAGCTCAGGTCACGGCCGGTGCGGCGGGTAAAGCGCGGGGCCCGCACGGACCGGCGGTGCTGGCGGCAGTGAGCACCGACTTGACCAAGCGCGCGGCTTATGGGTGCCGGCCCCTGCCCTAACGACGGGCGAGGGACCGAAGCCGCGCCTCCCGCGCGTCCCAGCAGTACACGACCGCAGTGCCGGCGATGAGGTCGTGCAGTGCGCGGCGATCATGTTCCAGCAGGATGCCGAGGAAGCCCAGCCCCAGCAGGAGGAAGCTCAGCGGAAACGCGAGCGTTCGCACGAGCCCGCGCTTGGTGCCCACGCTGCTGCCGTCCTGGCCGACAACCTGCACCCCGAGCAGCAGCATGCCGGGCGTCTTGCCGGTCCCGGTCCAGAAGTAGGCGTAGTAGACGAACTCCCAGGCGAAGAACGCGACCACCACCCACGTATCGGCCCTGCTCCAGTGGATGGAAGTCCCGGTCAGTATGCTGGCGGCGAATGAGGCGGCGCCCAGGACCAGCATGTACACCGCGATGCTCACGGCGCAATCGAAGATGAACGCGATGAAACGCGAGGCGAACCCGGCGTGCTGGCCACGCAGGTTCTCCGGTTCCCCGGTGCTGAGCGGTTCCCCGGTGCTGAGCGGAAGGGGTGGCTGGGGGCTGCCGCCGGGAGGCCCGGGTGGCGATACCCCGGCCTTACCGGGCACTGGTTCCAGCAGGCCGGCATCGGCGTCGGCGGGCGCGGTCATGGCTCCTCCGGGGTCTTCGGCAGCTCAGGCGGCACGGCTGGTCCCGCATGGTTGCGCCGGATCCTGCTGACCCAGCGGGCGAGGGTGTCGTCCATGCTGACCGCGTGGCTGCGTCCCAGGTCAACCGCCTCGGTGGCGAGAGTGCTCGAGGAACTGACCATGATGGCGCCCAGATCGGTGTTCTTGACCAATGACTCGACATCGATACGGCCGACGATCTGGTTGATATCGACTTGGGCCATGAGCTTGTTCAAGTCCACCCGCTCGAGTATCTCGTTCAGATCCACCCGGTCGAGTATCTCGTTCAGATCGACCCGGTCGACTACCTGGTTCAGATCCACCCGCCCCAGCACGACATTCAGGTCAATCCTGGCGATCAGCGCGTTCATGTCCAGCGCCTCGATCACGAGATCGATCACCCGCTGAGCGATGCCCTGCGCGACCGACTCCATCTGTTCGGCCAGCCGCCTGACCGTCGAGCGCCTGAACCCATCACCTGGATACACACCCCTAGTATGGCGAACGCCGGGTTGTCGTGTCTCCTCCGCCAGGAGTGATGCGCGGAGGCTTGTAGTTACAGGGAGCAGCACGGGAGGCGCGTGTTACTAGTGAAGCTGATTAATACGGGACACGTCTTGGTGCGGTAGTACGGGCCGCGGGCAGGCAGGCGCCCCCCGCGCCTAGCGGGCGACGCTGTCCTCCCAGCCGGGGGGCGGGCCGATGGTAGAGGCGTCGGGTCCGAGTCGGGTGACGTAGACCGGGTGCACCCGGCGCCAGGTCAGTCCCCAGGCCGGCGGCGGTGTGCCGTCGAGGTCGCTGGCCAGCAGGTCGAGGCATTCGTGCCAGCCTGCCGCGTCCCGGGCGGCCTTGCCCAGGTCCTCGAAGGTGTCGGTCAGCGTGAGCAGGGTTCCCGCGCCGTCCGCCTCCAGTTCGATCCGGAGCAGGTCGGCGCCCCAGGTGAACTCCATGACCGAGGGCGGATCGAAGACCAGCATCCGGCCGCTGAAGCCGTCCCCGGCTGAGCTCACGAACCGCAGCGGCGCGCCGGCCTTGCGCTCGCCGACGATCTCCTGGGGATACCAGGCCGCCAGGTGCTCGGGCTCGGTCACGGCCCGCCACACCTTCTCGCGGGGGTGGGCCAGCCTGCGGGTGAAGCTGAGCGTCCAGCGGTCACCCTGGCGAGCCAGGGTACCGAGACCCGTATCGTCCACGTGCGATCCTCCTCATTCGTCCATGTCGTCGAGGTGGGCTTCCAGCGCGTCGAGCCGGTTGCTCCAGGCGGCCCGGTACGGGGCCAGCCACTCGTCGATCTCCCGGAGCGGCTCGGTCCGGAGCCGGTAACAGCGCCGCTGGCCGTCGGCTCGCACCTCGACCAGGCCCGCCTGGCGCAGCACTCGCAGGTGCTTGGACACCCCCGGCTGGCTGAGGCCCAGTTCCGACACCAGGTCGCCGACCGCCTGCTCCCCGCCGCGGAGCAGATCGAGGATGCGCCGCCGGTGAGGCTCGGCCAGAACCTCGAACATGCGGTAAATATATCCGGAAAGAAATATAACTATCAAGGAATATATTGATCAGTGCGATTGAGCAGGGGGTGGTCAGGCGGGTTGGTCGCACGGGTCAGCCGAGGGGCTCTGACCCGCATCTCGTGAAGGTTACGACTGGAGCATTCCGGTACAAACCGGGCACCGCGGCAGGCGTTTCGGTTAACGTGTGCCCAAACCCCGGTTAGAACACAGTTTTGACACACGATAACCGGTTAGGCCGGTGGTATCTGGGGCGGTCGGCACACGATGCGGCGCCAGGGTCGCGGAACGCCGGGGCGTGACCCGTCGTCGGCCGGGCCGCATGGCCGCTCAGCCGTGGTCGCAGGTATGGCGCAGGCTGTCCGGAGTCAGGTCGGCGAGGGTGGGATAGCCGTCGACGGCCATGATCAGGTCCGCCTCGGCCAGGATGCTGCGCAGCACGTGGACGACGCCGTCGGCGCCGCCGAGAGCCAGGCCGTAGGCGTAGGGACGGCCGACGCCGACCGCGGTGGCACCCAGGGCCAGGGCCTTGATCACGTCGGCGCCGGAGCGGACGCCGGAGTCGAACAGCACCGGCAGGCCGTCGGCCGCCTCGACCACGGCGGGCAGGCAGTCCAGGGCGGGCAGCCCGCCGTCGGCTTGCCGGCCGCCATGGTTGGAGCAATAGATCCCGTCCACCCCGCCGTCCCTGGCCCGGCGGACGTCGTCAGGGTGGCAGATGCCCTTGACCAGCAGGGGCAGCGTGGTCAGCGAGCGCAGCCAGGGCAGATCGTCCCAGGTGAGCGGGTTCCCGAACAGGCCCGCCCAGCGTCCAACGGTGGCCGCCGGGTCGCGGTCGGGGTCCTGGCCCAGCAGGGCGCGGAACACCGGGTCGGTGGTGTAGTTGGCCAGGCAGTGCCCGCGCAACTGCGGGAAATTGCTGGCGGCCAGGTCGCGCGGGCGCCAGCCGGTCAGCCACGTGTCGAGGGTGACCACGATGCCCTTGAAGCCCGCGGCCTCGGCCCGGGACACCAGGCTCGCGGCCAAGTCCCGGTCGGTGGGCGTGTACAGCTGGAAGAAGCCGGGGGTGCCGCCGAAGCAGGCGGCCACGTCCTCCAGGGGATCGACGGACAGGATGGAGGCGATCATCGGCACGCCGGTGCGCGCCGCCGCGGCCGCGGTGGCCAGGTCGCCGTGCCCGTCCTGGGCGCACAAGCCGATCACGCCGATGGGCGCCATGAACAGCGGCGAGGGGAGCGTCAGCCCGAACAGGTCGACCGACAGGTCCCGCTGGACGGCGCCGACGAACATCCGCGGCATCAGGCCCCAGCGGCGGAACGCGCCGACGTTGGCCCGCTGGGTGTGCTCGCTTCCCGCGCCGCCCGCCACGTAGGACAGCACCGACGGCGGCAGCGCCTGCGCGGCGCGGGCCTCTAGCTCGGCGAACGCCATGGGGAACGCGGGCAGCACCCCCTGCAGCCCGGCCAGGTAGATCTCGAGCTGGTAGTCGCCATAGGCGGGGCTGGTCATCTGGCTTCCTCTCCGGATAGTAACGACCAGGCCGGCCCGGGCGCGGGCACGACCGGGGGAACGATGGCCTCGATCAGGTGCGGGCCCGGCTCGGCGTAGGCCCGGCGCAGCTCCCGGTCGAGATCCTCGGCGGTGGTGACGCGGACCGCGGGGACGCCCAGCCCGGTGCTGATCGCGGTGAAGTCCGGGGTCGGGCGGGACAGATCGAGCATCCGCGCGGCCCGTTCCCCGGCCTGCCCGGCGGCGGTCCGGGCCAGCTCCATCCACAAGATGGCGTAGGCGGCGTTGTTGATCAGCACGGTGGTCACGTTGAGCTGCTCGCGAGCCTGGGTCCACAGCGCCTGGATCGTGTACAGCGCGCTGCCGTCGGCCTCCAGGCACAGCACCGGCCGGTCCGGGGCGGCGACGGCGGCACCCGTGGCGACCGGCAGGCCCTGGCCGATCGAGCCGCCGGTCAGGGTCAGCAGGCTGTGCCGGGCCGCGCCGGCCAGGGCGGTAGGCAGCGCGAAGCCGGAGGTGTTGGCCTCGTCGGCGATGATGGCCCCGTCCGGGAGCGACGCGGCGATCGTGTTGGCCAGGCTGATCGCGGTGAGCGGGCCCGGCTCGGCCGGCCGGACGGCCGGGGCGGCCAGGACCGGCGACGTCTCCGCCGCGACGAGGTCGGCCAGCTGCTCGAGGGCGGCCTCGGCGTCCTGGTCGGGCTCGGCCAGGACGGTGACGGAACAGCCCGCGGGCACCAGGTCGCTGGCCCGGCCGGGGTAGGCGAAGAACGACACCGGCGAGCGCGCGCCGGCCAGGATGAGGTCCCCGACGCCGGCCAGCTGGTCTTCGGCCTGCTCGGCCAGGTAGGCCAGCCGGTCGACGGCCGGGAGCCCGGCACCCCGCTCCATCCGGGCGGGCAACGTCTCGGCCAGCAACCGGGCTCCGGTCGCGGCGCTGATCCGGCTGGCGGCCTGCAGGCCGCGCTCGGACAGGGCCCTCCCGCCGAGGAAGAGCATCGCCCGGGAAGACCACAGGCCGGCCACCGAGGCCACCTGGCTGTCATCGACCATGGCCGACGATGAGCAGTCAGGGCGGGCGGGGGCCAGGGCTCCCCCGTCGCTCCAGGACACGTCGGCGGGCAGGATCATGGTGGCGATCTGGCCGCGACGGGCTGCGGCCACGGCACGCATCGCGTCCCGGGCCAGGTCACGAGTGGTCCCGGAGGTGTGCACCCAGCTGGACACGGTCCAGGCCAGGGCCTCGATGTCGGACTGCAAGGGCGCGTCGTAGCGGACGTGACCGGTGGCGTGGGCGCCGACGATGGTCAGCACCGGGCTGCCGGCCCGGCGGGCGTTGTGCAGGTTGGCCAGCCCGTTGGCCAGGCCTGGGCCGAGGTGCAGTAGTACGGCGGCGGGCCGGCCCGCGATGCGGGCGTAACCGTCGGCGGCGCCGGTCGCGACGCCCTCGAACAGGGCCAGCACCCCGCGCATCCGCGGCGCGGAGTCCAGGGCGGCGACGAAGTGCATCTCCGACGTTCCCGGGTTCATGAAGCACACGTCGACGCCCGCCCCGACCAGGCTGGCGATGAGCGCCTGAGCACCGTTCACCCCGCTGATCGT
>Ga0187781_10004573_pt1 | contig 10307 bp, 9 predicted proteins | sample 0715_SJ02_MP02_2_FD_132447 | JGI IMG/M metagenome (GOLD analysis project Ga0187781, IMG submission 132447) | Tropical peat soil microbial communities from peatlands in Department of Meta, Colombia - 0715_SJ02_MP02_20_MG | ecosystem: Environmental > Terrestrial > Soil > Wetlands > Peat | place...
GAATTTCTGCGCGATCTATGCCTGCCATCGAGAGCGCATTATCGTACGCAAGCGTTGCACTTTTGAGTACTTCGGTGGTATCAACCCATCCGACCCCTATTACTTCATTATCTCTCATGACAACGGCTTTAGTAGTAGTCGATCCTGAGTCTACGCCAGCTGTGAGTCCGTTCTGTTTTTCACGAGCGAGTAGACCCTTACGCAAGGCCGTCGTCACAAGTGCTTCCATGCGAGTAAGCAATGTTTCGGCAGTGGTTCGTTCTGTAAAAGAGTAACTTATTACAGGAAGGTGTGCTTTTTCTTGTATGTACCGCCGTAACTCACTTCGCGTTATTGCGCCCTCAGCGCACCGAAAGCACGTCGAGATAAATACCGCATCAACGGGGAAACCCCCCTCTACGATGGACTTTGCCCGCGCAATCATAAGTTGTAAATCAGGACTTGCAACTTCTAATCCCCACTCTTGTACGGCGTCCTTGATTGTTTCCGTATCAACTTCAGGATAAACTAATTCGGCGCTTACACAGTTAACTGCATTTTCTATTTCCTTCTGGATACCGCTGTACTCTGACCCGCAGGATAAATGTGCGATTTTAATTTTTTGACTCACGCCGGTATCTCCTCCTTTCTCTTTAAGGATTCACAGAAATCTCGTATTTTTCGAACGAACTCTCGTGCCTCTTCTTCATCTGCTGGATATTTCAGTTCGAGTCGCGGAATATGCTTCCTCCTTACTATATACTTCACCAACTCGTTTGTTCGGGCACATCCCATGCACCCAAATGAATAATCAGCATCATGGACAATAATTGCGGCTTCAGCCTCTTCAATTAATGGGTCGAGTAGCGCCATCCGCCCTCTTACGCCTGATGGGACGTCAACTGCAGCGTATTTCAGGCCTATTTTAGGATCATCAGGCGTGATGTTCAAAGGTGGAGAATCGATGCCAACTTCTGTTACCTTGCGTCTTACAACCCGCATTAAAGTTAAAGGCTCGTGTCCAAATCGTGCCACTAGGTCTGATAGAATTAAACTATTAGATGGATAAATAAGAATCTTAACCATTTAACTCTCCTCTTCTACTTCTTCTTTAATTATCTCTATAAGGTCATCAATCGTTAAGTTTCGTCGTTTTTTGGGTCCCTTTTCTTTAGTGGGTGCATCTATCGTCTCTAAACCGAGCGAAATTGATGGTAAGATCTCAGACTCCTTTTCGAGCTGATGAAAACCAGGTCTCGGCCCACCTCCTCGTACGGCACGACATCTCCTCGAATCCCCTGGTTGGAACCCTCTATCTTTTACGAAAATTCCAAAAGGATCGAGTTTTCTTAACTCTGTTATCAGTTCGTTTACCGACTTATCTTTTCCAGTCACTATTAGTCCAAAACAAGTCTCTTTAACGACAGCATCCGTAGAAAGTTCGTACGCCCGAAGTGCAAGTTCACTTGGCAAGATAGGGCTTGAATTTGAAAGAACGACCATTTTCGTAACGTCATCTGGTTTCATTTCATCACAGAATTTATCAATTTAATATATTGTCACAATTTATATTATAATTATCTTATAATATTCTCAAAGAGCTTCGTATAAATAGATCGTATCGTTCTCTTTTACTTCCTTTAATGCCCCAGGTTCAACTATTCTCCCTATGATATTCGTGCCACTGAATTTTTCGCCCGTTGGCCCATACCGGTTGTTATCTTCTAATCTCACACCGATTAAACCTGCGTGTTTTGCAGCTTGATTTGTCACCCCAATTTCACCATTTTTCACGGTCTCAGTTGGGAGATTTTCAGGAACAAGCTCATACTTGTCCGCTACCTGACTTCTGAAAATAATGGTCCTTCCATACGTCACATAAGCCCTAAGCGATCCTACGGGGTTATCCCTCAGCCCTGTGACCATCCTGAAATATGATATTGTCTTCGGGGCTGCAGCTTCATATAGTTTCACTTCCACTAAGCTCTTTTTGGGAATTGCAAACGTCTGTATCTTTTTAGATTCAAGAATGTCGACAGTGTTTAGAGGGCGTTGACTCACAATAACCGCGTCGTCGCCAGTATATCCCTCCTTTTTAAGTTCTAAACCAAATTTTTCAAGTTCTTGTTCTATTGAATGGTATGTCCTACCCAGGAACATGATGCGAACAGGATCAGTTTCAACCTTCAATTGTTGTCCGGTTGTTGCTAACTTAACGAACTCTAAACCTTCACTTACGTAGCCAATAACTGAGTGGTCTGGGCTTGAGGATGCATCTTTTTTGTATATGTACACATTTCCAAAACTGCTTCCTGCAGTCCTAATTGTAATAGATCCTTCGCCTCTCACATCTCTTATCTCGAAGGGACAGGATCTGCCTTTCAGTCGTGAAGATACGATGTAAGAGTTCGTGGTGGCATCCACTGTAAAGTGGCCGTTTTTAACGAGGGCAAGAAAATGCTCCACGCCTTCCGATGCATCTCTAGAAAGCACTGCCTTAACGTAAGTGTAAACCTCCATTCCGTCTTCGAGTTTTGTATCAAGATCAGACGTCGTAAATTTATCAGTGACGAGTTCCCATCGTTCAATTGGTTCAATTTTTTGTATTATATCGCCATTTTCCAATTTTTCAAGAACGCTCTTTCCTGCAATAGTCTTTCCAACAGTGGCATTTGTGCCATAAGAGGCTAAATGGCGTCTTTTTATGAATGATAAGTATGTGTTTGCACTATCAAATCCACCAAGGCTATAGATCACGTCCCATCTCTGATACTCTCTCTCGTTACGGTCTATACGCAAATCGGTAACTATGGGCCCGACTGATGTCACTTGTGGTTGTGACCAGTGCACTTTGCTGCCGATAAGTTTCTCATAATTTTTAAACCACAGCAGTTTAGTTTCATCATTAACTTCGATTTTAATTTCGCCCTTTGTCGTCTGTATCGCATATTCCTTGACGATTTCGAGCTTTTGTGTCCTTCTGCCCTTTATTACCCCTACTACTAAACCTTCGCTGTACTGAGTTTTAGTGGCGTCAAAAATGTCGCGTAGAGTTGCAGCTTCTTCAGTAATTTTTACTTTTTTGCCGTTTAATGCAACGAACATGCAGGATCGTTTCAAAATAGCTACCAATCAGCCAATGGCCTTCTCTCTCTCTGTTAAGAGGTCTAATACGTATGCAGTCTCACCAACGGAAATAATTTTTCCGCCTCTCATGAGCGCTACTCTGTCGCAAACTCCCGAGACAAAATCGATATCATGTGACACAATCATAAAAGTCTCACCAATTTCAGCTCTTGCAGTAAGAATGGAATTTGCCACGTCTTTTTTAGTTATCGGATCCATCGTCCCTGTTGGCTCATCTAAAATGACAAGATTCGGCTCACGAATTAAAACCTGCGCAAGGGCAACTCTATGTCTCTCGCCTTGGCTTAGTTCATCTGGTACCTTGCTCAAAATTCTATTACTTGCTTCTTCGCTAAATCCAGCCGCCATCAGGGTCTGAATTGCCTTGTGTTCTGATAGTTCTGCTGGCAACTCTAATCCGATACTACTTGTAAGGTTATCAAGAACATCTCTGAACGGATAGAGATCGTACTCTTGGTGAAGCATTCCTATGTAAATTTTGGCCCTTCCTCGGTTCTCTCTTCCAGGGATCGACATGTCCACCCAATCATCGCCGATCTTAACGAGCACTTCTCCATTCGTTGGTTCCATTACCCCGGCTATGATTTTTGAAACCGAAGTTTTCCCGGCTCCGCTTAAGCCTATTAGGCCAAATATCTCTCCTTCGTTAATATAAAAAGACACGTTGTTTACCGCTCTTATTACTCCACGATCGAGGGTGATATACTTTTTTTCCAGCGCCTCTACTTTGACAATTGGTTCACCGTACGGAGCTACTTCCTTTAGAATGTGCCCGACCTGGCTTAAAAATCGGTCAATGACTTGTTTTGGCCTTCCTTCATCCTTTATTCTTCCATCTTCAAGCAGGATCGCTCTATCAGCAACAGACTCGATATCTTCAGGAAGATGAGAGGTTATCAAAACAGCCATATTCTTAGTTTTAGCTACGTCCAAGATAATATTATGAATTACCTCGGCCGTCTTCCTGTCAAGTGTGCCTGTAGGTTCGTCAGCCAATAAAACCATCGGGGACTTTGCAAGCTGCCGAGCTAGAACTACTCTCTGTTTCTCTCCACCGCTGAGATCTCTCGCGACGTGCATCATCCTGTGAGATAGTTTAACTTGGTCGATTAACTCAGATGCCTTATATATTGCTTCTGGCTCCGCATAGCCCACATCAATAAAGCTCTTCATCACGTTTTCTATAGCTCGCTCATCTCCGTATAGCGCAAACGTCCTTTGCAGCATTATAGCGATCCTGTTCTTTATATCCCGCTGTATTTCGTTATTCTCTTCAACCCAAAAGTCAACTCGTTCGAGTTTCATTCGACCGCTGCACTTCGGGCACGGCAGGTCACGGTTGCTGGGAATATCGACATATCTGCAATTAACGCAATGGGAGATATTATAGTAAATCTTTCCACTCGTCGGCTTATAATCTTTTAATCCCCGTATTGTATGGAGCAGCACAGTTTTTCCAGCTGCACTTTTGCCAATTATACCGAGTATTTCACCTTCGTTTAGAGTAAGGTTAATGTTGTCCAAAGCTATATAATCTCCAAACTTCACAACTAAGTTTTCAATTTCTAAAAATTTGGACATTAAGCTGTTGCCTCCTACGACCCGTTATTTTTATAGCTTTTATCCATAATAATCTTTCTCACGACTTCTGGCAGCTGTTCAATGTTTTCTATTTCCACATCAGCAGCGTCGTGTAACATTTTAGGGCGCACCTCTTTCTGTTGTACAGTCAATATTCCTATGTCAGCGGCTTTTAAGGCGGGTATATCGTTTATTCCGTCTCCAACCATTATCACAAGTCCACATTTTTGCCTTAAATCATTCACAAGCTTCTCTTTTACCGTCGGAGTCGCAATGTCAACCACGCGGTCAAATGGAATGTCTATGCAAAGAGCAAGCGAATAGAGAGTATTTTTAGCATCTCCAGATGCTATAAATATCTGAGCACCCATCCTTTTCAATTTGTTAATGACCTCCTCAGTGCCTTCAAATAAGTCGCCGCAAGTTGCAAGTACATAGGGTATCACGCCCTTGTTAACATCAACTACCATTGCTATGCCAGTAAATTGTATGTGCTTACAGTTTAAACTTACTTCACGCAGCACATCGAATAAATCTTGCACGAGCGCTTTTTTATCGTGAGTAATTGACGACATTGCATCTTCGTTGGTAATATCTGAATTTGCACAGACTACGTCTAATGTCACATTATATTGCTGAACAAAATTTGATACGAGTAAATCGGGGGGGACTCCCTCTAGCTGCCTCGGTACATCAAGTTGGAAAACCACAAGAGCACAATCGCGTCGAGTCCCTATAAGGCTCAACGATACAACGTCGCGCAAAATTCGACCGCTATATACGTCTTTTGCAACACGATATTTTCTTAAAAGTGTCCCAGCACCATCAAATATGATTGCAAACTCTCCCATCAAACTCTCCCACGTTACTACGAGCCATAGTAATTATGTTGTTTTTAAATATAGGCTTTAACCACACACCGGTATTTTCAGAGGGTTGACGCTTTTTCAATTTAGTTCGATCGACAGTAACGACATCGGATTTTAAAACATTTTGAATAGTGTGTGTTCAATAAGCTTCTAGCGTTAAATTACGATGTTTGGCATAACATCATCCAAAACGACTTTAAGTTGCTAATTGATTTTTTTTGACATGAAAGAACGGCCGCGCCGTGGAGTACCCTTTACTTACAATGATTAAAGTTTTTTAGCTGATACGCCAATAGTTGCGTCTCGTACGTTTCCAACATCTATCTGACTTACAATCGCGACATCTTTGTGAACCACTCCTACCGTTATGCCACACAATCCTATATTTTTGTTTATTAAGGTTTTCATATTATAGAGATAGCGCACTATTTATTTTCTGACTTTTAGTGCATACTACGTTTTCTCTGGGGTGTTTGAGTTTCATCGGGGTTCCGTTCTTGCTTTATCAGCGGATTTGCTCACTACTTTTTTTGCTTTTAAGTCCATTGTAATTACCGAAAAGTTTAATTATGAGCATTTAGTATAGTTAATAGAACTTTTTAACAATTAAGAGCGGCACCTCCAGAGGGTGTTGAGGATTGTAAGTGCCTATTGATAGATTAAAGGGGTCTATCCGGAGGGGGTATAAAACTTATTTTCAGGAAGCCTCCAATCGCGGCACTTACAGTCCAAAACAATAGTCCTTTAACATTTTATGGAAAAGAGCCTATGGTTACTCTCTTTATCAAGTGTAAGTAATTTCCAAACGTAGAGCATTTATTGAGTTGAAATGTTTTCAAACGTAGATCGAATTGCATTGATTAATGTGGACCCTATCTATCAGAGATTTACTGAAATCCAAACGTGAGCCACAATAATCAGTAATGAATAACCCAAAATTCAGAATGATAAAAACTTTCAAGAACAAAGCCTAATGCTTTTTTTCGCGATAGCAACAGTTGCACTATAGGGTAATGTCACGGTAAGATTTTCTGTCATCACTAAGCCTCGATTTTGTTGGGAGATCAGTGAATTTAGGTCTAATCGATAAGTTAACCGAGCTTAAATCTGTTTATCAGAATGAGATTTAATGTTAACATCTAGATTGATTGGCTGCATTTTTCCCTTGATGAGATAGGATACTGAAGCTTTAGATTGAAATTCGCTATTACGATAAATAACTGGTGAACGCCGCAAAAGAACAGTTACGCTAGGACACAAAATAAGCACATTACACCAGACAACAGCTCTCTAGCCCTTTATGATACGCCTTTTCGGTTTGTCTACATCTATAATTTTTTCTACTCTTAGTGGCAGCTCTTGCTCCCTTATGCTAAGTGGTGTAGCATTATACCAAAGATTATTAAATAGCTCTTTTTCGATAGAAATAAACTCTGAAATGTCAGTCTTGAATGCTGATTTATAAACAACTTCGTCAACGTTTTCAGTATCATAAATGTAGCTTGTTCCTAGAAGTTCTTTGTCGTCAGAGATAAACACGGCAGCACCTGTTTCACTCTCAAGGTGTCTTATTTCAAAGTATCTCGTCAGTTTTCGAGCTTCTGCTATATTAATCTCTTCAATAGGTGCGAGAAGCCTGTAAACTATTTTTGGCATGTCCTTGTCTTTAATCAGATTATAAAGCCTCTTCACTCCCACACGTGTTTGAATAGCGTTATATTCATTTTTCGATCTGTCGATCATATCGTAGAACACCCTATAGACATCCTCGCGTTTTTTTAATACATTAAATGTCTGTACAACTCTTCCAGTTTTTATCTCCTGCGCTCTGTACTGCAATTCTGTTCCTGAGTTCCACATGTCTTCCATCATCGAATATTGAGTGTCAATAAAGCTTTTTGATGTAGAATAAATTGAGTTGTACAGCACAGCGCCTGTCTCGCTTGTTGAGTAGAGCAATACCTGCAGAGCAGCTTGATCGATAATCATCCCCGTGCTGTGAATAAGTTGTGGTATATGTCTAACATCTGCGATCTTCGATATCTCATAGGCAATGTCGAGGTTGTTTTCGTTTACTTCTGCCATAACAATTACGCTGATCCCCCGCTCTTTCGCGTCTCTTGGAAGAAGTGGTGCGAAAATAGGCAACGCATCACTTCTGAGCCATAAGAAAATCTCTCTTTCTGCAGTATTTATCAGGGACGTGAAATCTTTAATGATGTCTTGATAATTAGTTATTATTTGTGTGACTTCAGCTGGTTCGCCAGTTTCAATCTCACGTATTCTAAACCGTGCATCTACTCCTTTCGCCCAAAGAGCTTGGAATATTGATCTTTGGATTTCAATGAACTCCTTATTATTTGACCATAGGGAGGCCGTTATTTCTACGTTTTCAAATTCAGGAACATCATTTTTCACTCCGGTGTACATCGCCTCACGGCCATCTGATATTATGATCGTAACATTATTTGCCACTGATGAATGCTTCACGTTAAAACAGTTTGAGAGCGATTTTACAACTTCGAGGTTACCGGGGGTAATAGGAAGTAGGATCCTTAAATCGGGTATTTTGCATGTTCCGTCCTCATCGATGAAGTATTCGGATAGTATCCCAGCCCATCTTGAAATCCAGAACGGAGTTGAAAGTATCCAGAGACAAGAACTCGTTCTCGTGAAGGTTTCAAGCCTCCTGTCGATGACTTCTCTCTTCTCATCAAAGATCTTGAAGCCTTCTTCCACCGGACAGAACTCAGGGGGGATCCCTTGTGCCTTCGATCTTTCAATATCCCACAATTCAAGAAGTTTGTCTTTAGAGTCAGTAAGTTTGTCTAATTTCGAGTTTTCTTGGGTTATCATTGAGTTTATTACCTTTAGTGGATAATTAGCTAAGAAAGTCTCAGGTTCTGTTGAGATAAGACTTATTAGACCTTGCTTCGCGAGATGTTTAATCGCGCCCCTCACAGTTTTAACGTCAAGGTTTAGCGATTGTGACAACTCAGTTATGCTCTTTCTGCCTGACCTCAAGAGTTGAACATAAACTTCAGCCTCTTCTTTTTGTAGTCCAAATTTAGTTAAAAGATCGATAAGGTCTTCACGCATTGTTAGTTTTATTATGGGCTGTTAAGTATAAAAACCATCTCATCAGAATTTTACAGTGTTTTTACCGATTTTATGTATCTGTAATGTAAACACAATTTGAGAATATGCAGACGCCATAAGGCAACTAAATTTAGAAGTTTTGTTATCCGGAACCCTTTATCTGAGTGTTTAGCAGTCACAATCTTATCTAATATTTTGACGGTCTTTGAGTAGCATATTAAGTTAATTTATCTCCTCCCGTCGGTCCCGCTAATATTCTATAAACTTCAGTAACTTTAATTATCACACATCCTTTAGCTGGTAACTTTTCGCTAACTGATTTTATCTTTTCTTTCATTATCTCATAATCAGAGCCGTTAATCATATAATTTGCATTACCCTTTATCTGATATCCACCCTTCTTATCCCAGATAGATACAGCTACACTCGAGTTCTGCTTTTTAAGATTTCCGGCGGTCTTTTTAAACCAATTGTCGCCAATTAGTATTGTTTCTGCATCTTTAACGATAACAAATGCCACAGGAACTACATTTGGTACTCCTCTATCATCCACAGTCGAAAAGGCAGCAGTTTTCATCTCCTCTCGTATGTTTTGCGTTTCATACGTTTTGATATTTTCTACAACTTCTTCGGGCATTTTCACCATATGATTCACCACCAGTTTAGTGTAAATTTATAAGTGTATATAGGTGATAATTATTTCTCTCGAATTGTGAGGTTTTGTTTAGAATAAAACTCTTTTAAAAAAGGATTATAGAAGACATTCCGCATATGTGTCACAACGCATCAGGTTGCCAAGCTGATTTTAGAATTCTTAAACTCTTTAGAAAGAACATCAAGTTTCATAAATAAAAACTGTCTAGCGTTTTCAATTTTTGTGGTGATTTGTTATGGATTTTCTTTATAGCTTTTAAGAGGTTATATTAAATTAAATTATATTATATCATATCTATAGAACCTGCGTTAAGCAAATTGCAAATGTTATAAATTTTAGGTATAGCAAGATGAATAATTCTTATGTACTTGATTCTTCGGTGTTTATATACTATTTACGGATTAGTGATACCATCTATACCGTCCCAGAAGTAATTCATGAATTGAAAAGTGAAAACGCAAAAATCATTTTAAATATTCTTATCGGAGAAGGATTACGGATTGAATCACCAAATTCAGAAGCAGTAAAAGTAGTGATGGAAAAGTCTAAATCCACCGGAGACTATGCAAAACTGTCTAATACCGACATTCAATTATTAGCGAAAGCGTTAGAACTGAATGCTATACTAGTTACAGATGATTATGCAATTCAGAACGTCGCGGCACATCTTGCTATCGAGACCCAAGGCATCCTACAAAAACAAATTAGGAAGGTGCTTACGTGGAAGCGTCGGTGCGCAGGCTGCGGCAGGTTTTATGAAAAAGAGACTGTTTGCCCGGTATGTGGGTGTGAAATTAGAATAAAAAGAGCGAGAAGATAGGAGAATCTATTATTTTAGGAGCGTAACGTACATGAAAGACTTGAATGATCTTATAAAAAAAGCTATAGAACTGCGCGAAAAGGGCTTACGTTCAGGTGAGATAGCGGACGAATTGAATGTGTCACGTGAGACAGCAACTTGGCCTCTTACTCGCTCA
>Ga0187781_10004574_pt1 | contig 10307 bp, 10 predicted proteins | sample 0715_SJ02_MP02_2_FD_132447 | JGI IMG/M metagenome (GOLD analysis project Ga0187781, IMG submission 132447) | Tropical peat soil microbial communities from peatlands in Department of Meta, Colombia - 0715_SJ02_MP02_20_MG | ecosystem: Environmental > Terrestrial > Soil > Wetlands > Peat | place...
CAATGCCTCGATGGAATCGTGCAGTTCGACGGACGAGGCCATGCAACTCGATTTCTCCGACGTGTTCGAGTCCTCAAAGGAGTTCTCTGTGGCCTCGGATGGCTTGTACCCCTTGACGGTCAGTGCAAAGATGTCCTACGAGTTGAATCTGACCTCCATCGTCGGGGGGGCCGGCCAGAGAGCCGTTGAGAATGCCTCCCTCGAGACGCTCGCCTACGTCTACAATCTCACCAGCGGGGCCCAGTACTCCATCGGTGAGAGCTCGGTCGCCTTTACCGAGTCGAGCTCCTTCGTCTCGCACAGCCATTCGTTCGCGTTCACGTTGACAAACGACACTCAGCTCGGGACCGGAGCCGAGTACGAGGTCTACGTCGAATGGGGATTCGCGATCCAGCTCACCGTGTCGCCCGGATCGAGCACCGCGATCGTCCAGCTGAACATGGGCCTCGACGGTCGCAAGGCGACCCTCACTTCGATCACCATCCCGTGACCCCTGGAGCGTGGCCCTCGGGCGGACGGCGGACTCGACCGGGAATTCGGTTCGAGCGGTGAGCGGACGCACCGCATTCTCTTCCCCTCGTGGGCTGCGCAGTATCGGAATCCACGCACCCTGACGAACCGTACATCGACGTCCGCCCGAGGTGTCGTTTTTCGCGACGGGGCTAAGACAAAGTTCAAGGAGCATGAACCTGTGACGAGACGTCGTGGACGGCCTCGACGCGGCGATCCTTCGAGCGATGTTCCGCTCCGGAGAGTGGTCCCTGGACGGCGTCGATCCTCTGCTTTCTCCCACCGAGATCGCTCAGCGTGTAGGTCGATCTCCAAATACAGTGCGCCGGAGGCTCGCCGGATGGCGGACGGAGGGGTTCCTCCAAGGGTTCGCTGCAATTCCGAACCCGGGACTCCTTGGGCTCGATGTCCATCTGCAGCTCCTCGTCGTAGAGGGGCTGAACGGATGCGAGAGATTCGAGCACGAGCTCGACCTGCTCGAGACGCCCGCGATCGTCTACCGCATGGGCACCAGCTACGGGGTCTTCGCCGTCACGCGCGGGGGCCGCACCGCGGCCCGGGACCGAGAGCGCCTGCGACGGCTTCCCTCTCTTCGACTGGTGAGCGATCCGATTCCGATCGCGTTTCCCCCGCCGGCGCGCGCCATGCGGCGCGCCGATTGGCAGCTCCTCGCCGCACTCCGCGCGGAACCGTCGGTTACGCCTCGCGCCGTGTGCCTTCGGGAGGGCGGGAGCGCGCGTTCCTGCCACCGCCGCCTGGCGAGCTGGCTCGACGGGAACCTCGTCTTCTTCCTTCCACTGCTCGACTTCGAGCACGCGCGGGGCACGGTCGCCTGGATCGGGAGCGTTGTGAATTCTCGCGTGGACGCGGGGACGATTGACCATGTCGTGGGGAAGGCGTTTCCCGATCGGATCCGGATTCAAAATGTATTCCCGATAGAGCGCCTCTTCCCCCCTCCTCCGGGTGGAGAGCGCTCGGGCTCCCTCCAGTTTTTCCTACCAGCCCATTCCGCACAGTCGGCGGAGGTCGCGTATGCTCGATTCTGCCACCTCCCCGGAGTCGGGCAGGCGATGCTCGCATTCCCAACGCGGAACTACGCTCTCCCATCGGTGATCGACGACGCGATCGCCGAGACGCTCGAGCATGGCGGCACAGGAGAAGGGCGAGCCGCCGCCGTCAGCGCAACGCTCGCTGAATCGTCGTTTGACCGAATCCCACGCCCGGCCGTCGGGGGGGAAGGGATCGCCGCAATCAGGCCTTCCGGACTCATCCAGACGGCCAGTGGGACTACGTCGCGTCCCGCCCTGGAGGGTTCCATCCGCCGACCCGCGCTCTCGCGGAAGAGCTGATCGCAAACTCACGGCGCCCGGACCGCCGGTCGCGGTTCGAGCTGCGGGTGGCCCGCCGGTCCGAGCTTCAGCACCGGCCCCGGGCGACGACCTCTTCGCATTGGGATGCGGGGGTCACCTTGAGCGAGCCGGCCTGGCCGAATGGGGCGAGGTACTGCTGGACGGCCGCCTGGTTCGGACCCTCGAGGATGACGTAGAGGTGGTGTTGGCCGCTCGCAACCGCATCGGCGTGGATCGTCAGCCCCGCCTTCTTTGCGTTCTCGTTCGAGAGGATCTGAAGGAGGAATGGCGCCATCTGGGCGTTTCCGGCGGGGCATCGATCGGCAGGGTGTTCGTGCTCGGCAACGAAGAGCGGCATGGCGCGCACGACACGGGGCCCCCTTCATGTACCTAGAGATAGGCGCACGAATAGACCGTGGTGTGCGAAAACGCCCACGGAAGGTGTTCGTGCGCCCCCGGAGCCTCAGTGAACGCCCACGATGGTCCCGTCGGGAAGGAGGTCGATCTCCTCCGCCACCGGCTTCGTAGGAAGCCCCGGCATCGTTTCGATCGTCCCAAGATAGGCGACCGTGAATCCGGCGCCCGCCGAACGAGTGAACCGGTGCACCGTGACGGTGAATCCCTTCGGGCGATTCAAGAGCTTTGGGTTGTCGGAGAGCGAGAGGGGGGTCTTTGCCATGCAGACCGGGCCCGAGACCTCTCCGATTCCCTCGAGGTGCTGGAGGTCCGCGGTCGCTTCCGGCGACTCGAAGACGGCACCGGCACCGTAGAGCTTTTTCGCGATCAGCTCGACCTGCTGCATCGGCGGCGTACCGGGCGGGTAGAGCGGGCGGCTGTGCTTCCCCATCGCCGCGGTCTTCTCGACCGCCCGGGCGAGGTCGACACACCCGCGACCGCCGTCCTCGAACCCGCGGGACTCGATGACCTCGACGCCGCGCTCCCGGCAGTAGCCCCGCACGAGATCCGCCTCCTCGGGGCTGTCGCCGGGGAACCGGTTGAGCGCGACGGTGACGACGAGTCCCATCGCCGAGAGGTTCTCGAGATGCTTACCCAGGTTCGCGAGGCCCTTCACGAGCGCGTCGCGGTGCGGATGGAGGGACTCCGCGTCGCTCGCTCCGCCTTGGAAACGCAGGCTCCGCTGGGTCGCGACGATCACCGCCGCATCCACGTCGATGCCGATCGTGGGGGTCAGGATGTCGACGAACTTCTCGGCGCCGAGATCGGTGGCGAATCCGGCCTCCACCACGCAATAATCCGCCGTCGCGAGAGCGAGCTCGATCGAAAGACGGCTGCAGGTTCCGTGGGCGAGGTTCCCGAACGGCCCGGTATGCACGAGTGCCGGGACCCCCTCGGATGTCTGGACCAGGTTCGGTTCGAGCGCGTCGCGGAGGAGGGCGGCCATCGCCCCCGCCGCCTTGAGGTCGGAGGCGCGGACCGGAGCGCCGGTTTTGGTGTATGCGACCAAGATCCGGCCCAGACGTACCCTCAGGTCGGCGTAGTCACGGGAGAGCGCAAGGATCACCATCACTTCGCTGGACGCCGTAATCTGAAAGGAGCTGTCGTGCGGAACGGACTTGGGGTCGGGTCCCCGACCGACCACGATGTGACGGAGCGCCCGGTCGTCCATGTCGACCGTCCGTGGCCAGATGATCCGCGCCGGATCGATGCCGAGCGGGTTCCCGTGATAGACGTGGTTGTCGACCATCGCCGAGAGGAGGTTGTGAGCCGCGGCGATCGCGTGGATATCCCCGGTGAACCCGAGGTTGATCTCCCCCGACGGCTCGACCGTCGCCTTGCCCCCGCCCGTCGCTCCGCCTTTCACGCCGAAGACCGGTCCGAGCGATGGCTGGCGCAGGCAGACGACCGCCTTCCGGCCGATGTGGGTCAGTCCGTCCGCGAGCCCGATCGCGGTGACGGTCTTCCCCTCCCCGTGTTTGGTCGGGGTCATGCCGGTGACGAGGATGAACTTCCCCCGATGGCCTCGCGCCGCGCGGTCCCGGACGACCGCCACCGGCACTTTGCCGGCCGACGGACCGGCCGGGTGGACCTCGTTCGGCCCGAGGCCGAGCGCCCCCGCGAGCTCTTGGATACTGTGCATAACTTCGTGACTCCCCTTCGAGTAAGACTCGCGCCTTTAGAACTTCAAGCCTGTGCCACGCTGAGCCACGGCAGGGCCCTTAAGCTCGGCCGTCTCCCGGGAGTCATGCCGGGCCGTCTTGCACCGATCTCCGAGGATCCGATTCGGTCGATCGCGCTCGTGCGTGCGGCGGTGGAGGCCCGGGCCGGTCCCGACGATCCTCTCGAAGAGAGGGTCGCGTACGTCGAGCGGGAGATCCGATCGGGACGGTTTCGCGGGGGGCTCTGGATTCGAGACGGCCGAGCGGTGGGTCTCGCCTGGTGGGATCCCCCGGGAGTCCGGGGGACTCATCTCCGTCTCGTCTATCTGGAGCCGGACGTCGTGAGCCCTGCGAGCTATCACGAGTTCCTCGACTCCGTTGAGCGGTCGGCGGGCCCTCTCGTGACCGCGCCGCCGCTCGCGGGTCTTTCAGGCGAGGAGGAGACCGAAGTCCTGGGAGGGTTGGGATTTGCGCCGTTCGCCCGGTTCGAGATGCGCCTGCCCAGCGGCATGCCAAGCCCGGACCGTCAGGCTCCCCCCGGATTCGCCCTCCGCCCGCTCCGTCCGGAAGATCAGGGTGCCGTGGCCCGGGTCCACGCGGCGGCATTCCGGGATCGGTTTGACCGGTATCTCTTCCTCGAGGATCCGGATCCTGAGAGGGATGCCGAGAAGGTGGTGGCATCGCTCCTCCACGGGCAGTGGGGCGAGTACCTGCCGTGGGCGTCGTTCGCCGCTGAGACGGCGGGCAACGTCATCGGGGTCACCATCGTCCTCCGCGCGCCAGGACGGGCCCTGATCGCGGACGTATCCGTGGATCCCGCCCACCAGGGACACGGGATCGGTCGCGCGCTCGTCTGCGCATGCGTCAACGAACTGCGGGACCGGGGAGAGCCGACCATCGCGCTCGTCGTCACGGAAGGGAACCGCCGCGCCATCCACCTTTATGAGAGCCTAGGGTTCGTGCGCGCCTTCGCCCCTGACCGACGGTGGTATCGAACCCGGCTGATCCCCGTCAGTCCGGACGCAGGCTAGCTCGTGGCCAACTCGCCGTCGGGAGACCGACGGGGCTGGTAGGAGAGACCGCGCATCGCTCCGAACGTGAAGAGCATCACGACGGCGAAGACGAGGATCGCGGCGCCCGCGAGGAGGAACGAGCCCCGGACGGTGACGACGAGGACGAGAAGGCCCCCCACGAATTGGCCGACCGGGATCAGCGCCGAGCTCCCGAGCTCATCCGCCGAGAAGACGCGACCCATCATCTCGTCAGGTACGGTGGCTTGGACGGTCGAGAGGAAGACGTTCGTGAACATTCCGGCGACCGCGCCATATACGAAGTAGATCGCGAGGGCGAACCCGATGAACCGGACCAGGCCGAAGGAGAGGAGCGCCGCGCCGTAGACGAACGAAAGGAGCAGGATCACGCGTCCGGCCCGGGGCTCGAACTTCAGGTGCGGGATCAGAAGGAATCCCACCGCGACCCCCGCCGTCCCCGCGGCGATCATCGCTCCGTACCAGAAACCCTCCGTAAGACCAAGCCAACTGCCGATGTACAGGCCCATCTCGACCATCGCCATCGCCGCGAACAGGTTGACGACGAGCGCGAGAAGCGTGATCTCGAAGAGGCCCCGACGTCGGAACAGGAACGAGTATCCCGCCCGCGCCTCGGCGAGGAGCGAGCGAGGGGCCGACCGGCGTCGCACGGCGAGGTCGACGTCCACCATGAGGAGCGCGACCTGGGTTGCGAAGAACAGCCCGAAGGCGATCCCGAGAGCGTACACATCCGATCCGACGCTCAGGAGGACGCCGACGGTGAGCGTGCACACGGTGCTCACCGCCGCCGCGGTCGCGTAGATCGCCCCGTTCGCGATGCCGAGGTCGCGGGCGGCGACGAGTCGGGCAATCGACGTGTTGAACGCGGGACGGAAGAGGGTCGTGGTCACCGCGATCGCGGCCCACGCCGGGTAGAGCGCGAGGAGCCAGACCGGCATGTAAAAACCGGCCGGGCCGGGGATCGGGACCCGGGCGGAAGGGGCGTAGAGGAGGTCGGCGACGAGCCCGAGGGTTGCGACGACTCCAATGAGATTCACCGCGCGCATGAGAACGCCCCGGTCGTGCCGGTCCGTAAGTGGACCGGAGACGAACATCGAGACCAGCGTCGGGACGGTCGCGGCCAGGCCGAGGAAGGCGAGGGCCAGCGCACCGTACGTCGCCCGTTCTCCGGCGGGGTAGGCAAGCGTCACGGTGAAGATCAGGACGACCAGGACGGCGGAGGGGGCGGCGAGCTGGAGGGCGCCCGCCACGAGGAACGGGACGAACGAACGTTGGCGGAACAGTGATCCGTAGCGGCTCAGGGGCGCCCCCCTCCCGAAAGCGCGCGCATGATGCCGACGTTCCATAAACCTATCGTGGAGAGCTCTCGACCGGCACCGGAGAGCGAAACCCCCAAGAGCCGCGACCCGCCTCCTCCCCGGGGGGCGGGACGGTGCGATTGCTCCACCACGACCGGTCGACCGGTCGCTACCGGCTGCGCCTCGAGACCCCGAGCGATCTCTGGCGGATCGCCCGACTCCTCCGTATCGGGGAGCTCGTGGGGGCGTCCACGACGCGGCGGGACCCCGAGGCGCCTCCCGAGGTCGCGGGGGCCGAGCGCAGCCGACGTCGGGTCTTCCTGGTCGTGCGGGCCGAACAGGTCGAGTTCCACGGCTTTTCCAAGCACGTGCGGGTCACCGGACCGATCGTCGAAGGGCCGTTCGACCTCGGGCGACATCATACCTTGGACCTCGCCGAGGGCGAAGAGGTCACCGTCGAGAAGCCGACGATCGGCCCCGGCGAGCGGGCGATCCTCGAGGAGGGTCTCGCCGGGGCCGAGGAGCCCACGATCCTCATCGCGGCAGTCGATTGGGGGGACTCCTCCCTCGTCCGCCTTCGGGGACGTGCGATCGAGCCGGTCGCCGAGCTCCGTCGGACGATCGCGGGGAAGCGGTACCCCGGCTCTCAAGGGGAGAAGGACCGGAAGACCTACGCCGAGGAGATCGAAACCGTGCTGAAGCGAGAGGGACCCGGCGCGACCGCGATCGTTCTCGCCGGTCCGGGATTCCTCAAGGAGGAGATCTCCCGCCGGCTCTTGGAGGACGCCCCGGCGCTCGCGAAGAAGACTCGCGTCTACCCGACGTCCGAGTCTGGCCGCGTCGGAATCGACGAGCTCCTGCGGTCCGGCAAGGCGAGCGAAGCGCTTCGGGGAAGCGTCGCGGCCGAGGAGTCCGAGGTCGTCGAGCGTCTCGTCCGCTCGCTCGCCGGCGGTCTGCGCGCGGCGGTCGGGGTCCGGGAAGTCTCGGAGGCGGTGGATGCGGGAGCGGTCGAAACTCTTCTCGTCGCCGACTCGCTGCTTCCGGATCCCGCGCTCGCTCCGATGCTCGACCGGGCCCGATCCGCCCGGGTCCGGATCTTCGTCGTCCGTGAGGAGGGAGAGGCAGGGAGACGCCTTCAAGGACTCGGTCGGGTCGCGGCGCTGCTGCGCTACGACTGGGTCAGTTCGAACTCGCCTACGGGATCGCCTGGACCGCCTCGCGCAGCTCCTCGCACCGACGTTTCAGGTCCTTGAGGGCGAAGCGGAGCGCCTCGCGCGCGGAGAGCGAGCCGTCGGTCTCGAACTTGAGGAAGAACCGTTCGGGATCTGGCTCCACGTGGATCGACCCGTGCTCGCACGTCTCCTCGCAGGCGCCGCAGTCGATGCACTTCGCCTCGTCGGTCACGGAGAGCTTTCCTCCGCCGAACTCGAGGATGTTCACCGGGCACGACACCGCCGTACGCTTCAAGCACGCGTCCGAGCACCCTTCCTTTCGCTGGATCTTGACGTGCGGCCGGGGGAAGAGTCCGACCCCCTGGGCGACCTGCCACTTCGCGTGCTCCCGCGCGGTGCCGACGGTCGCCGTCGCGTAGGCAAGGAGGGCCTGGCGGGCTCCGAGCCGAACGATGGGGACGTCCGGCTCCAGGATCGCGAGCGTCGCGTCGCCGAGCGGGACCACGTCCTTCGCGTAGACGGTGCACGGTCCCTTCTTGTCGATCGAGAACATCACCTGGCAGTGCGGGCACCCGGCACCGCCGCACGAGCATTCGGACTTCCGACGGAACTGCGAGAGGTCGGTCGGGATCGGTAGGAGGCCGAGCCGGAGGGCGACCGCCTCGTCGAACATGCTCGTCGACGAGTCGTAGTCCTTCCCCGTCGCCTCGTCCCGGATCGGGCCGAGGTGAAACTCGACATCCTCGATTGCGAGCTTCGGCACGTCGGCGAGAAGCGTTCGGCGAACCGCGTTCGCCTGGGACGCGGTGAACCCCTCGAGCTCGAGCTCGGTCGAGCGCGGCTTGAGCTGCTGGATCGTCACCGGCATCGACTACACCCGCCGGCCTCGTCGGCCCCCCTTGGGTTTCGTCCCGTCGTGAGGGACCGGTGTGACGTCCTCGATTCGCTGGATCTTGACTCCCGCCCGGGCGAGGGCTCGGATCGCCGCCTGCGCGCCGGGCCCGGGCGATCGGGAACGGTTGCCTCCCGGTGCCCGCACCCGCACGTGGAGCGTCTCGTACCCCTTCTCCTTGATCGCCGCGGCGATCTGATCGGCGGCCTTCATCGCGGCGTACGGACTGGATTCGTCCCGCGCGGCCTTGACGACCATTCCACCGGTCGCCTTGGCGAGAGTCTCGGCACCGGTGATGTCGGTGACCGTGATGTGGATATTGTTGTAGCTCGCGTAGATGTGCGCGATCCCGACCTTTGCCATGGCCTACGCGCCTCCTTCCGGTGCGGCCGCCGGAGCAGGCGCCGGCTCGGGGCTCGTCGGTCGCGCCGATAGGCGCTCGCGGAGCGCCACGCGGACCGAATGGTCGTCGTCCGCGAGCGGGCTGGTCGGAGAGTAGTGGATCTCGGTCTCCTCCGCCGAGGGAACGAGATACCCCGGGCGGGTCACTCGATGGTCCCCGATCGCGAAGTGACCGTGCACGATCCACTGGCGGCCCCCGAAGACCGTCGGGGCGAGGCCGCGGGTGAAGACGATCCATTCGAGGCGGCGACGGAGCACGTCCTCGGTCGTGAGAGCGAGCACGTCGTCGAGGCTCGGGGCACCCGGCGCGAGAACGCCCAGCCGGGTCAGGCGGCCGAGGAGCTGGTCGGTCTCGCGTCGGGCCTGAGCCTCCCCGGCCCGGAGCCGCGCCTGGAGATCCCGGGCTTGCCGCCGGAATCCGCGGAGGATCGACTGCGATTTCCACAGCTCGCGCTTGTTCTTGAGGCCGTACTTCTGGAGGAGCTTTCCCTCCTCTTCCATGCGCGCGGCCTCCCACGGATGCTTGGGGGTCTCGTAGGTTCGCCGCGAGAACTTCGGATCGCCCACGATGCCGTCACTCCTTCTTCGCCGGCGCCGGGGCCGCCGGGGCCGCGGGCGCTTCCTCTTTCGCAGCGGCCGCCGCGGCTTCCTTTGCGGCTTTCTTCAGCACTCCGGCAGCCATTCCCGTGCGACCGTTCGACCGGGTCCGTTGACCGCGGACCTTCTGGCCGCGCTCGTGGCGGACCCCGCGGTAGCTGCGGACCATCTTCATCAGGTTGATGTCGTCCCTGCGGCGTGACTCGAGGTCGGGCCCGATGAAGTGGGGCGACTCTCCCGCAATCGGTTCGCGGGAGTGATTGACCATCCAGGCGGGTACGCTCGAGGAGAGGTTCCCGAGAGCTGCCTCGATGCCCTCGACGGTCGATTCCGGGAGGTTGCCGATCATCTCGGCCGCCGAAACGTCTGCGAGTCGGCATGCGACCTCGGCGATTCGGAGGCCGACCCCACGGACTCCGGTCAGGGCGAGCGCAGTCGGCCGAGTTCCATCGAGGTCCGTATTCGCGACGCGAACGATGTACCGGAAGTTCGGGTTGTCCGGAACGACCTTTGCGGCCTTCCCCGGAGCGCCCGGCCGCCCTTTCGTCTTCGGCTCCTTGCCCTCCTTCGGTTCCCGGCCCTTCGCGCCGCGTTCCTTCTTCCCTTCCCCTTTCTCGGGGGCGGGCCCAGGCCCGGCATCCGCATCGGCCGCGGGCGGTGGGGTCGGGGCCTCTTTCGTCTCTTTGGGCGCGGGAACCACTTCCTGGAGCTGGCCCGTCGCGGAAGGAGCGCCGCCGGCGCATCTGCCCAGCGATCGACCCCCCTCGCGGAGAGCGCGGCGGCCGAGAGGCACTCTCTTCTTAAGTGCTTCGGCGAGCACCGTTAGGCCGGCGCGACGGACCGTCCGGGGGCTCGCTGTGCCTCGAGGACCCGGTAGCCGGAACCTCGGCCCAACACCTCGACCGGTCCCGGCCAATGCTC
>Ga0187781_10004575_pt1 | contig 10306 bp, 8 predicted proteins | sample 0715_SJ02_MP02_2_FD_132447 | JGI IMG/M metagenome (GOLD analysis project Ga0187781, IMG submission 132447) | Tropical peat soil microbial communities from peatlands in Department of Meta, Colombia - 0715_SJ02_MP02_20_MG | ecosystem: Environmental > Terrestrial > Soil > Wetlands > Peat | place...
CGCGTCGGCTTGCACGGCCGACTCGGAGCTGCCCTCGAAGCACACGTCCGACTCCCCGCAGTTGGGCCGGTCCCAGATCAGGACCCGGTTGCCCGCTGCGGCCAGCGCCTCGGCCAGCTCGCGCACGCCCGGGGACTCCTTGGTGAAGCGACCGCCCGGGGTGATCGTCCAGGGCTGTCCGGCGTCCCCGATCAGCTCGTAGGCCAGCGACAAGCTTCCGGCCCCGGGGACCTCGACCTTCGCTACGGCCATGAGGGCCTGCCCTCCCTCACGGGCCTACGCATCGGCGGGCCGGCTCCGGGGGACGTCACGGAACGGCACATCCTTGTCCAGCGTGCGCTCGCGGGGCATGGAGAGCACCCGCTCGCTCACCACGTTGCGGGCCATTTCGGTCGTCCCGCCCCCGATGCTCCCCGCCTGGCGCATGAGGAACATGGTCGCACTCTGCGAGGCCGCGCTGCCGTCACTCCACGCGGCGCCCTCCGCTCCGGCAACCTCGAAGGCCAAGGTGGCCATCCGTGCCTGCATCGTGCCCTTGTACAACCGGCCGAGCGCGGCCACCTGGTCGGACATCCTCTTGGTCCGGACGGTCTCGCCGACGCGCTTGGACAACTCGGTGCCGACCAGCTCGAGCATGCGGGCTTCGCCGACGAGCTCGCGCACCGAGGAGTCACCCATGCGACCCTGTGCGGAGGCGATGGCCCGCACCGACGCCGCGTCACTGGTGCTGTGGACGATCCCCGCGGGCCACGTCACATAGGGCGAGTCGTAGAGCATGCGCTCGTAGAACATCCAGCGCGTCCCCACGGTCCATCCGTCGTCGACCTCGCCGATGCGGTCGGTGTCAGGGACGATGACATCGGTCATGAACTCCTGGCAGAACTCCCGCGATCCGTTCAGCATCTCGATCCGATGGACCTCGACGCCTTTCTGGTGGATGGGCAGCATGAAGACGCTCAGCCCGCGGTGCTTGGGGACGTCCCAGTTGGTGCGGACCAGGCACAGCCCCCAGTCCGACCACCACGCCCCCGTCGTCCAGACCTTTGAGCCGTTGAGCACCCACTGCTCGCCGTCGCGCACGGCGGTGGTGAGCGCCCCCGCCACGTCCGACCCGCCGCTGGGCTCGGAGAGGAACTGCATCCAGAGCTCTTCCCCGCGCAAGATGGCCGGGATGTGACGCTGCTTCTGGGCTTCAGTGCCGAACTCCAGGATCACGATGGCACACGGCGAGAGATTGGGGATCTGGATGCGCCGGGGGTACTCGTAGCCGACGATCTCCTCGTTGAAGACCTTCTGGTGGGCCGGGGTCAGCCCCTGGCCGCCATAGGCGCGCGGCCAGCAAATGCCGGCGAGGCCGGCGTCGAAGAGCATGCGCTGGATCTGGCGTTCGCGGGCGATGCCGGCCAGCTCCTCTTCCTCGCTCAGCACGCTGTACGCGCCCCGTCTCATCTCCTCAGGAGCCAGTGGCCGCAGATTGGCCCGGATGAAGTCCCGGGCCCGCTGCCGGAAGGCCTCGATCTCCTCAACGTCGTCGGTGCCCTCCTGTTGTTCAGCCGGCGACACGCTCACGCAGCCACCCCTTCCCTCTCCTCGAGCAGTGTGGCGATCCGTTGCCGATGGTCGGCCGGCGTCCCTGCACTGGCGCGGTCCACGGTGAAGCGGCGAAGGTACAGGTGGAGATCGTGCTCGAAGGTCACACCGATGCCACCGTGCATCTGCACGCAGTCCTGCAGGAGCTCGGTGCCGTACTGGCCGATGTACGCCTTGGCCGCGCTGGCCAGCTCCGCCGCGTCCCCCGAACCGTAATGCGCGGCGAGGCAGGCGGCGTCGGCAATGGCATGGCTCGCCTCGAGCCAGGTCAGCATGTCGGCGAACCGGTGCTTGAGGGCCTGGTACGAGGCCAGGGGCCGACCGAAGGAGTACCGGTCGAAGGTCCATTCGAGGGTCATGTCGAACCCGGCCTGCATCGCACCGACGGACTCGGCGCACAGGAGCACCAGTGCGACCTGGAGCTGCCGGTCCACGTCGGCCGACGCCTCCCCGGGCGTACCCACGGCGGCATCGGCGCTCACGACCGCCCCGTCGAAGCCGACGGCCCCGAAACGACGGGAGAGGTCGACCGTGTGCAGCGGGGCGACGCTGACGCCCTCGGACGACGTCGGCACGAGGAACTGCGTCACCCCCTCCCCGTCGCGGCAGGTGACCAGGAGATGACCGGCCTGGGCCGCCGACTCGACCGGGCCCGCCTGGCCGTGCAGCGTGAAACCCGACCCGTCCCGGCGGGCTTCTACGGTCGGCTCCCAGCCGTCGCCTCCGACGGCGGGTGCGCACCAGGTGGCGATCTGGTCTCCCGACAGCAGGCCGGCGAGGACCTCGGGTGCCGCGTCGCTCGCGCTCAACGCGCCCGCCACCACGTTCGCGGCGACCAATGGCCCCGGTGCGGCGTGGCGGCCGAACTCGTAGGCGACCAGGCTGAGGTCCACCAGGCCGGCTCCACTGATGGTCCCGCCACCGTGCCTCTCCCCGACGAGGAGAGAGGTCCAGCCGAGCTCGGCGCCCTGACGCCAATAGGCCGGGTCGTACCCGGTCGGGTCGTCACGCAGCGCGCGCACTGCGTCCGGAGGCACTCGCTCGGTCAAGAAGCGCTCGGTGGTCTCGCGGAAGAACTCCTGATCTTCACTCAGCCCAAGCAACATCAGCGTCGTACTCCCACGTCTCGGCTCGCTCCACTTCTCTCGGTCGGCGCTCGTTCGGTTTGGCTGGATTCCCCGGGGCCCGGCGTCAGACCTCTGCTCCGCGTCAGACGGCGACCACTCCGATCCCAGCAGCTTCGTTGCGGGCGCGCCACTCGTGGCGCGACATCCGGCTCACGTCGACGTCATGGGCGCGGGCGCGCAGGGCGCCCACCGTGGCCTGGTCCTTGGGCGTGTGGACGAAGGGGTCCCAGCTGTAGAACCGGCAGGCGTTCTCCCAGGTGATCTTGTGGATCTCGTCGTCGCGGCACCCGGTCTCCTGGAATTCGCGCCAGGCGAACTCGGGCGACTCGGGCCAGGTGCAGTCGGTGTGCGGGTAGTCGCACTCCCAGGCGATGTTCTCGATGCCGATCCGGTCGCGCAGGAGCAGGCCCGAGGGGTCGGTGATGTAGCAGGCCAGGATGTGGTCCTGGAAGACCTCGGAGGGCAGCTTGCCGCCGAAGTCGCTGTGCAACCACTCCTGGTTGGCGTAGTGGCGGTCGATGCGGTCGAAGTAGAAGGGGATCCACCCGATGCCACCTTCGGAGAGCGCCACCTTGAGGTCGGGGAAACGCCGTAGCGTCGGTCCGAACAGGAGGTCCTGCGCCGTGATGGCGCTGATCTGGCAGGCCAGCACCATGAGGTGGTCGACCGGGGCTTCTGGCGCCCTGTTGATGATCTGGAACCCCGCCCCGATGTGGAGCGAGAGCACCATGTTCTCCTCGCACAGGGCGGCCAGCATCGGGTCCCAGTAGCCCGAGAGAAAGCTCGGGAACCCCTGCACGTGCGGGGTCTCGAGGAAGCTGATGGAGCGGCAGCCCTTCTTGGCGATGCGGCGCACCTCCTTGGCCGCCTCCTCGACGTCCCACATGGGCACGATCCCGAGGGGGATGAACCGTCCCGGGTAGGCGCCGCACCACTCGTCGATGACCCAGTCGTTGTAGGCCTGGAGCATCACCAGCGCGACCTCCTTGTCGTGCGACTCGGCGAAGGTCTTCGCGTTCCAGCCCGCCATGGTGGGGAAGCACATGGAGCCGAGCATCCCGTTGGCGTCCATGTCACGCACCCGCTCGTGGACGTCAAAGCACCCGGGGCGCAGCTCGGTGTAGCTGCCGGGGTTGAAGCCCCACTCCTCGGAGGGCCAGCCCACCGTGGCGGCCATGCCGAACGGGGTGCTGGTCTTCTCGCCCTGGAACACCCACTGGTCGATGCCGTCCTCGTGCACGACCTTCGGCGCCTCGTCGGCCCACTTCTTGGGCACGTGGTTCTCGAACATGTCGGGCGGCTCGATGTAGTGGTCGTCGATGCTGACCATGATCATGTCGTCAAGGTTCACCCTGCGCACCTCCTGCGCTCATGTCATCCACTCAAACCTCTGGCGCCGTGACGGCGCAATTCCGCGCGCCGGGTCACCCCGTGCGCACCGGGAGGGTCTCCCAGCCCCGCACCGTCGACGTGCGGGCACGTCGTGCCCGCTCGTCGTCGACCTCCCAGTCGGGGAACCGCTCGAGCACCTCGTCGAGGGCCACGCGTCCCTCGAGGCGGGCGAGCGGGGCGCCGAGGCACACGTGGATGCCGAAGCCGAACGCCAGGTGCCGGCCCACGTCGCGCCGCACGTCTACGCCGTCGCCGTCGGGGAAGTGGCGGTCGTCCCGGTTCGCCGATCCGTTGAGCAGCACCATGACGCTGCCTTCGGGCACCGTCTGGCCGTAGTGCTCGACGTCCCGGGTCACGTAGCGCGCCTGGACGGGAGACGGGGACTCGTACCGCAACACCTCCTCGATGGCGTTGGGCACGAGCGAGCGGTCCTCCACGAGCAGGCGCCGCTGCTCGGGGTGGTCGGAGAGCACCCGCCCGGTCCACCCGATGAGCCGGGCCGTCGTCTCGTTGCCCGCCGCGGCCAGCAGGTTCACGATGGTGAGGAGCTCGTCGTGGTTCAAGGTGCGCGTCGTGCCGGTCTCGTCCTCGAACTCGGCGTTGAGCAGCTCGGTCATGAGGTCGTCGGAGGGGTGGGTCTTGCGCCATTCGATGTAGTCGACGAACAGGTCGGTCTGTGCCCCGAAGCCCTCGGCCAGCTTGCCCTCCTCACCCTCCTCGAGCCGCAGTCCTTCGTCGATCTGCTCGCGGATGGCCACCTGGTCCTGCTCGGGGATGCCGAGCAGCCAGCCGATGACCTTCATCGGCATCTGTGCCCCGAGGTCGGCGATGAAGTCGAACCCTCCGGCGCCGACGAGCGGGTCGAGCGTGTCGACCGTGAATTGGCGCACTTGTGGCTCCAGCGCGTTGATGCGCCGGGGCGTGAAGACCCGTGACAGCAAGGACCGGTGGATGTGGTGGATGGGCGGGTCCTCCATGAGGATCATCCCCGACGGCATCGGGATGTTGGCCCGGATGAGCTCGAGGATGGACCCGCGGCCCGAGATGTAGGTCCCCCAGTCCAACAGGGCCTTGTCGACGTCGTCCCAACGGCTCAGCGCGAAGAATTCGTACTGGTCGTTCCAGTAGAGCGGCACCTCGTCACGCAGCCGTTTCCACACCGGGTACGGGTCGGCGTCGATCTCGAAGTCGTACGGGTCGTAGTAGACGTCGGGACCCGTGGCGGGTCCGGTGGTGACGGTCACGTCGAACCTCCTGTGCGTCCTGTCAATCCTGTTCGATCCTGTTCGTCCAGCGTGTCGGTCAGGCCGCCGGCCAGGCCAGCGACTTGATCTCCAGGTACTGCTGGAAGCCGGGCACGCCGTTCTGGCGCCCGATGCCGCTGTGCTTGTAACCGCCGAAGGGAAGGTCGGCGCCGTAGGGCGCACCGCCGTTGATGCTCAGGCCACCGGTCCGGATGCGGCGCGCCACGGCCAGTGAGTGCTCCACCGATGCGGAGAACACGCCGCCGGACAGGCCGTACTTGGAGTCGTTGGCGATGCGGACGGCATCGTCCTCGTCCTCGTAGGGGATCACGACGAGCACCGGCCCGAAGATCTCCTCCTGGGCGATGGTCATGGAGTTGTCGACATCGACGAAGAGCGTCGGCTCGACCCAGTAGCCCTTGGCGAACTCGTCGCCCGACGGCCGCCCACCGCCAACGGCGAGCGTGGCGCCCTCGTCCTTCCCCTTCTCGATGTACCCGAGCACCCGGTCGCGCTGCTTGGCCGAGATGAGCGGGCCCATGATCACGTCCGGCCGCTGCGGGTCGCCGTAGGGCACGGCGGAGAACAAGCCTTTGAGCATCTCCACACCCTCGTCGTAGCGCGAGCGCGGCAGCAGCATACGGGTCTGGATGGCACAACCCTGCCCGGCGTGGAAGCAGGCGCCCATGCCCATCATGGTCGCCGTGCCCAGGTCGGCGTCCTCGAGGACGATGGTGGCCGACTTCCCCCCGAGCTCGAGGAAGACCCGCTTCATGGTGGCGGCGCCCTTCTCCATGATGCGCTGGCCGACTGCGGTCGACCCGGTGAACGAGATCATGTCCACCTTGGGCGAGAGGGTGAGCTCCTCGCCGACCAGGTGGTCCGACGACGTGACGACGTTGACCACGCCGGCGGGGATGTCGGTCCGCTCCGCGATGAGGCGGCCCAGGAAGGTGGCGTTCCACGGCGTGTCGGGAGCGGGCTTCACCACCACCGTGTTGCCGGTGCCCAGCGCCTGGCCGAGCTTGTGCGAGGTCACCTCGAAGGGGAAGTTCCACGGCACGATGGCCCCGACCACCCCGACCGGCTCGCGCCAGATGCGCCGGCAGTCGAGGTTGCCCTGCATGCTCACGGCGTCGGGCAGCACCGTCTCCCACGCGAACTCGCCGATGAGCTTGGCCGGGTAGGCGAAGGCCTCCGACGCAGGCACGTCGAGCTGGGGGCCGCTGGTGGAGAGCCGGGGGCAGCCAACCTCGAGGATGAGCTGCTCACGCAGCTCCTCGAGCTCGGCCTGCACGGCTTCGTGCAGCTGCTCGAGGCACTTCGTCCGGAAGGCGTGGTTGGTGGACCAGTCGGTCTCGTCGAAGGCACGCCGCGCCGCATCGATGGCCCGTTGCATCTCGGCCGCCGAGGCGTCGGCCACCTCGCCCACCGCCTCTTCGGTCGCCGGGTTGTAGTTGGTGAAGGTCTTGCCTGAGTCGGCTTCGATCAGCTCGCCGCCGACGAGCATCCGGTGTTCGGGACTGACCTTCTGGGCTTCGGACACGGTTCCCTTTCCTCTCGTCGGGCCGCTCCTGATGCGGATCCCCCCAGGCCACACGGGGTATCCATGCGGCGGCTGCGCCTCGGGGCGCGACTCGTGCGGCCGCCGGGACGCCGTCGGCGGACGCTATCTGACTTTGACGTCGTCGTCAAAACTGGCCGGCCGGGGAACGGTATGATCCGTCGTCCGCCGTCCCAGGGGCGGACACAGGAGAACGTCCGAAGGGAGAACGTCCCAAGGGCGGACGCCCCGACAAGGAGGCACGTTGTTCACCATCGAAGCGTTCCTCGAGGCGCTGACCCTCGAACGGGTCGGCCCCGACCGCTACCGGGCCACCAACCTCGAGTCCGGGCACCACGTGGTGTTCGGCGGCCAACTCCTGGCCCAGTCGGTGATCGCCGGCCTGGCGGACCAGGAGGGCAAGACGGTCAAGACCATCCACACCGTGTTCGCCCGTGGCGCCTCCCCCGACGAAGGGCTCGACATCACGGTGGACCGGATGCACACGGGGCGCTCGGTGGCCAGCAGCACGGTGACGATCAGCCAGGGCGACCGCCTCTGCACCCGTTCGCTCGTCCTCCTCAGTGCCGACGAACCCGACGTCATCCGCCACGCCGACGAGCCCCGTTCCTCGACACGCCCCGACGACGTGGCCGCCACCGTGCGCAGCGAGGGCGCCTGGCAGATCGGCATCGTGGGCAACGTGGACATCAGCGACCCCGACCTGGTGGGCCCGCCCGAGCTCGACGTGTGGATCCGCTTCGCCGGGGCCCCCGACGACCCCCGCATCGACCAGGCCCTGGTGGCGTACTCGACCGACGGCTTCCTCATCGGCACCGCCATGCGCCCCCACGCCGGGATCGGCCAGGCCCAGGCGCACGTGACCCTCTCGACCGGGGTGCTGAGCCACACGCTGACCTTCCACGAGCGCTGCCCGGCGGGGCAGTGGCACCTCCTCCAGCAGTGGAGCTCCTACGCCGGGCACGGGCGGAGCTACGGCCGCGGCGACATCTTTCGTGAGGACGGGCAGCTGGCGGCCTCCTTCGTCCAAGACGCCATGATCCGGGCCCGCAGCGGAGGGGCCGGCGCGCTCTGACCCTCAGGTCGGGCCCAGCTGGGCCAGCCGGCGTTCCAACCAGTCGTCCATGCAGCGGCTGGCCAGCCGCACCGCCGCCGAGTCCGGCGCCAGCTGGTAGGCGAGGGGCACGCCGGCGATCACGTGCAGCTCGCAGGGCACACCGGCCTGGTTGAGGCGCTGCGCGTAGGCGATGTCCTCGTCGCGGAAGCCGTCGATGGCCCCCACGACCACGTAGGTCGGCGGCAAGCCGCCCAGGTCGGCGGCCCGCGCCGGGGCGGCGTAGTGCGGGAGCTCGTCGGATCCGTAGAGCTCGCCCAGGTACGAGCGCCAGCCGAACTCGTTCGACCCGGCGTTCCACACGTACAATCCGGCCGCGGCGATGGAAGGTGTGGTCTGCCGGTCGTCGAGCATCGGGCAGTCGAGCACGCAGAACGCGAGCGGTACCTCCCCGCGGTCCCGCGCCAGGAGCGCCAGGCCGGCGGCGAGTCCCCCGCCCGCGCTCACGCCGTAGAGGCCGATGCGCGCCGGGTCCACGCCCAGCTCCTCCGCGTGCTCGTGCGTCCAGCGCAGCGCGGCGTAACAGTCCTCGAGCGGTCCGGGGTACGGCGTCTCGGGCGCCAGGCGGTACTCGACGGAGACGCCGACGACCCCGAGGTTCGGGCACCAGTGGTCCAGCAACTGGCCGTCCATGTCGGAGGAGCCGATGACGTAGCCGCCGCCGTGGATTGTCACGACGGCGGGCTGGGGCCCAGCAGCGCCAGCGGCCCGGTGGACGCGCACGGGCACCGGCGGGTCCCCGGGGACCTCGTGCTGCGCGCGCGTCACCGCGTCCGAGGGCTCGGAGGACGGGAAGGCCGCACTCCGCAGCGTGGCCAACACGCGCTGATCGAGCGGCGGCAGCTCGAAGTCGGCGAACGCGTGCAGCAGCTCGGGGTCGAGCAGCGCCGTCACGTCCACCGCCGGGTCGCGCCGCGCGCCGCCACCACCCTCCCCCGTCCCGGCGCTGGCTGACATGGCCCTCCCTTCCGCCCCGGTCGGTCCGGGTGGCGCGCACAGGCTACGCCGGTGCAGGCACCTCGACGACGAGCGCGGTCGACATGCCGCCTCCGGCGCACATGGCGGCCACACCCACGCCGCCCCCGCGGCGGCGCAGCTCGTGGGTGAGCGAGATCACCATGCGGGCGCCCGTCATGGCCACCGGGTGGCCGATGCTGCACCCACTCCCGAGGACGTTGACCAGCGCGTCGTCGATGCCCAGCAGCTTCGTGGTCGCCACGCTCACCGAAGCAAACGCCTCGTTGATCTCCCACAGCGCGATGTCGTCGAGCGAGAGCCCGGCGCGGCCGAGGGCCTTGGGGATGGCCAGCGTCGGCGCGATCCCGGTGTCCTCGGGCGGCACGCCGACCGAGGCCCAGGCCCGCACGATCGCCAGCGGTTCGAGACCCAGCCGCCCGGCAGTGGCCTCGTCAACGATCACCATTGCCGCCGCCGCGTCGTTGCGCCCCGACGAGTTCCCCGCCGTGATGCTGAACCCCTCGATCTCCGGGTGCAGCGGCTTGAGCGCCGCCAGCTTCTCCATGCTCGAGTCGCGCCGCGGGTGCTCGTCCACGGCGAACGTGAAGCTGCTGCCGTCGCGGCGAGTGACCTCGAGCGGGAAGATCTCCGCCTCGAAGCTGCCGGCGTCGATGGCCGCCACGGCGCGGCGGTGCGAGCGCAGCGCCCAGGCGTCCATCTCCTCCCGGCTCACCCCGCCCTTGACGGCAGCGTTCCAACCCACGCAGATGGACATGTCGAGGTTGGGCGCCTCGGGCGTGTCGCGGTGGCTCGGGGACATCCAGTCCTCCCAGTCGTCGGTGCCCGGGACGCGCCGTGTCGAACGCGGCGCGGTCGACTGCGACTGCACACCACCGGCCACCACGATGTTGTCCATCCCGGCCCGGATGGAGGCCGCCGCACTCTGCACCGCCGCCAGCCCCGACGCGCAGTGCCGGTTGTGCGCCACCCCGGGCGCGTTGACCAGTCCGGCCTCGGTGGCGGCGTACCGGGCGATGTCCCCGCCCCCGTAGAGCGACTCACCCAGGATCACGTCGTCGACCGACGCCGGGTCCACCCCGGCCCGGTGCACCGCCTCGCCGACAGCGCGGGTGGCGAGCTCCAAGGCGTCCACGTCCACGAGCGAGCCCTTGAAGGCAGTGCCCACGGCGGTCCTGGCCGTGGAGACGATGACGGCATCGGGCATCGGCTGCTCCTTTTGACGGTGACGGCCCCCGTGCGGCGGCCCGAGGACGGACCGGGCACTGGTGAGTGAGCGGTTGCTCATCGTACGGTACCG
>Ga0187781_10004576_pt1 | contig 10302 bp, 7 predicted proteins | sample 0715_SJ02_MP02_2_FD_132447 | JGI IMG/M metagenome (GOLD analysis project Ga0187781, IMG submission 132447) | Tropical peat soil microbial communities from peatlands in Department of Meta, Colombia - 0715_SJ02_MP02_20_MG | ecosystem: Environmental > Terrestrial > Soil > Wetlands > Peat | place...
AGGTCCCCGAGTGGCCTTCCTTCAGGCACTCCTGCGAAAAGATAGTGTTTCCCTCGGTACTCGAACAAGTGGTTCCTGATAACGAGCTCAGGCTCCTCTTTCTCTTCTCCCACCCTCGTCGCCGTCAGGGAGAACGGCCTCACTTCTCCGTTGACTCTGGGGTCGAGGACCCACACCCTCTTCCCATCTTTGGCTTCAAGCCTGAAGAGTCCCGAATCGCTCTCTCTCGTCAGCCTGGCGACTTCCCCTTCTCCGGCAAATATGGCAGTCCCCCGACCGCCTCCGAGGCTCTTGACTAGGTACTCGAGTTGGAGTTCGCTACTGGCCGATGTCATCTAAGACCTTCCCCTCTTTCCAGTGCATCGCAATCAACGAAATTTCCAGGGCGTGGTATATCAATCTCGTTCCCATCCTCTAGGGAGTTAGGCCGGTAATGGGAGTCCTTGGTCTATGCGCATTCGAGGGTGGAGTCCAGAACAATGATTAAGACGAGGCAGGCACGCCTAGGTATTCATGCTGACGCTGCTGTCCCACCACCTGAGCACCTCGACCCCCGCGTTCAACAACGGCCCCACGGTCACCATAAGCCCGGTCAAGCAGATTGCGACAGGGGGGAGCAGCAACAATTTCGCCTTCTCCACGCCCTGCCACAACGGGACCCACATGGACTGCCCGAAGCACTTCGACGACGCCGGGAGGCCGGTCGCCTCCTTCACCATGAACGACTTCGTCTTCGGAAAGCCATCGCTTATCGAGGTAGCGATGGGAGACGGGGAGCTCTTCACCTCGGCCGCTCTTGCAAAGCACGAGGTGACGATAGGCGGCTCTGATCTTCTCCTGATTAGGACCGGCTACCAGAAGTACAGGAACTCGGACCCCGTCAGATACTCGACCAGGAACCCGGGCTTCTCGGCCGAGGGGGCGAGGTACCTGCTGAAGTTCCCCGGGCTGAGGGCGATCGGCTTCGACTTCATCTCCCTGAGCTCAGTGCTCCATCGGGACGAGGGGCGCGAAGCACACAGGACCCTCCTCAAGGGGAGGGAGTTCTTCATCGTGGAAGACATGGAACTCTCCGGCTACCCCGAAGGGGCAAAGAGGGTCGTGGTCGCCCCGATTTTCCTCGAAGGGGTGGACAGCACCCCATGCACAGTCTTCGCCGAGACCTAGGCGATGCTCAGTCCTTCGAGCAAGCCAGCTCCCACTCTCTGCTGTCCCTCTCGACCAGCTTCTCAGCCTCCTTTGGGCCCCAGGATCCCTCAGCGTAGGGGTGGAGCCTCGACCTGTGAGGCCCCTCGGATGCCTCCAGCAAGGGCTCGACCGTCTTCCATGCGAGCTCCACCTCGTCCTCCCTCGCAAAGAGCACCTGGTCCCCCTCGACTGCGTCGAGTATCAGACGCTCATAGGCATCAGGCAGGACCCCCTCGCCGAAGGTGTCCTTGTAGGTGAAGAGTAGAGCCGCCCTCTTGGTCTTCATCTGTATACCCGGGGCCTGAACCTCGAACCGCAGGTGAACCCCCTCGTCTGGCTGGATGCACATCGAGATCCTGTTCGGGCTCAAATCCCTATCCTTCTTGAAAAGGAGGTGGGGGACCTCCTTGAACTTCAGCGATATCTCCGTAGCCTTCCTCGGGAGTCTCTTGCCCGTCCTGAGGTAGAACGGGACGCCCTGCCACCTCCAGTTGTTGATGAAGAGCCTGAATGCCACGTAGGTCGGGGTCCTGGAGGTCTTCGAAACGCCTTGCTCGTGTCTGTACCCGTCATACTGGCCCAGGACCGCCTCCTCCCCTGCGATCGGTGCGACAGACTGAAGGACCTTGACCTTCTCGTCCCTGAGCTCCCTCCCGCTGAACGCGGACGGCGGCTCCATCGCCGTGAGGCAGACGAGCTGCATGACGTGATTCTGGACCATGTCCCTGACCACCCCAGCCTGCTCGTAGTACCCTGCCCTGTGCTCTACGCCGACGGTCTCGGCCATCGTAATCTGGACGTGGTCAACGAAGCTTCTGTTCCAGACCGGCTCGAATATGGCGTTCGCGAACCTCAGCGTCAGTATGTTCTGGACGGTCTCCTTGCCCAGGTAGTGGTCTATCCTGTACACCTGGTCCTCGGGAAAGCTCTTGTGGATCTGGACGTTGAGTCTCCTCGCGCTTCGCGAGTCCCTCCCGAAGGGCTTCTCTACGACGACCCTCCTCCAACCCTGGGAGCCCGAGGAGTTCAGCCCCGACCTTCCGAGCATCCGGGTAATTGTCGGGAAGAGGGAGGGCGGGGTTGACATGTAGAAGAGGCAGTCTCCCACTACATTCCCATCGGACCCGGAGAGCTCCTTCGATAGGGCAGCGTACGTCGCCGGGTCCCCGTATTCTCCCCTAAGGTAAGTCATCTTAGCGGCAAAGGCGTCCCACCCTCCATCCGCCTTCAACCTCGAGAACTTAGAGACACCCTCATGCATTCTCCTCCTGAAGGCGTCTTCGCTGAACTCCGTCCTTGAGACGCCCACCATCCTGAACGACTCGGGGAGGTACCCTGACCTGTGAAGTGAGTACAGGGCCGGCACAACCTTCCTGCTCGCCAGGTCCCCCGACGCTCCGAAGATTACTATGGCAGCGGGAACCGCAGGCTCGCGCCGGCGTAGGCTCTTCCGCCGGGGGGATGACACCTCTGGCTTCACTTCACCTTCGTCTTGGCAGGCCCTTCAGTTTTCACCGCGTGCCCGCCGAACTCGAGGCGCATCGATGCGAGGAGCTTGTCCGCGTACCTCTCATCCTGCCTGCTGACGAAGCGCATGAAGAGTGACGTGGCGATTATGGGGACTGCCACGCCCACGTCTATCGCCTCGAGGGCCGTCCACCTCCCTTCGCCTGAATCCTCTACGTACCCTTCGATGTCCTTCAGGTCCGGGTCCTTGCTCAAAGCGTCCGCTGTGAGGTCTAAGAGCCAGGAGCGGATAACGCTCCCGAACCTCCATACTTCAGCGACCTGATGAAGATCGAGCCCGAACTGCTCTCCCTTCGCCCGGAGCACCTCAAAACCCTCGGCGTAGGCCTCCATCATCCCGTACTCTATGCCGTTGTGAACCATCTTGACGTAGTGGCCCGCGCCCGTCGTCCCGACCCTCCCCCATCCCTTCGACTTGCCGGGAGCGAGAGTCTCGAACAGGGGGCGGAGCCTTTCGACCACTTCCTCCTCGCCTCCTACCATCATGCTGTACCCTTCCTTCAACCCCCAGATGCCCCCGCTCGTCCCCACGTCGACGTAGTGGAACCCCTTCCCAGAGACCTCCTTCGCCCTTCTCAGGGTCTCCGTGTAATGGGAGTTCCCCCCGTCGATTATCACGTCGCCCCTGGAGAGGAGCCCGGTCAGCTCCTCGACCATGTTCCCCGTCGCCTTCCCGGCCGGGACCATGACCCAGACCGCCCTCGGGCGCTCGAGCTTGGATACCAGCTCCTTGACCGTAAGGGCGGCGGTGACCCCCTTCTCCTCCCTCGCGAGCTCAGTCGCCTTCGCTGTGGTCCTGTTATAGACGACGACGCGGTGCCCGTCCCTGGCGAGTCTCCTTGCCATGTTCGCACCCATCCGGCCCAACCCTATCAGGCCGATCTGCATCTTTCTTCACCTCGCCCTCCTCTTCTCGCCGGCACCCTTAACGAAGTCGGCTAGATCTCTGAGGGTCCCGTCGAGGTCTTTCTTGACGTGTATCCGCATCACCTTCTGCCCCGTGTCTGTCAGGGCCTGGGCGTCGCCCAACATTTGCGCGCGGATGAGCACGCCGAAGGTCGCGCTCGACTTCGAGGAGCCGAGGGTGTCGGGGATCGGGATGTCCTTCCCCCCCTCCTCTGCGCTGACTTGGACGAACCGCCCCCTCCCTTTGCCTCCGCCCTTGTGTAGCTGCCCGGTGCTGTGGAGGAACCTCGGCCCATACCCCACAGTGGTGGCCAGTCTGTATCTATCGCGCACCTGCACCCTTAATTCAAGAAGAGACGCGTCGTTCATGGCGTTGGGCTCGACGTATGCTTGTATAGATATGTAGCTCCCGGAGCCAGCTCCCTCAAGGAACCCGGCCAGCATCTCACCCGGAGTGGACCCTTCTAGGCCCTCTCCGTAGACGGCCGCCCTTTCGTCAGACAGTGCAGGCTTCCCCATTGGCAAGCTTCCCGTCTCCCTGTACTTTGCAATCATTTCCCTAGCGAGCCGCTTTGCGGACTCCACGTTAGGCTGGTCGAAGGGGTTGATTCCTATCACGTACCCCGCGACTGCTATGGCCATCTCCCAGAGGAAGAACTGCCTCCCCAGGTCGTAGACGTCCCTCATCCGGAGGCGGACGACCGGGAAGCCCGCCCGTTCCAGTCTGTGGAGGAGTATCTCGTCGAGCTCCTCGCCGTCGTCGTCGAGCTTGATCGACACGAACAGGCGGTCGTTCCCGTAGGTATCGGGAATCCCGAGGGGCTCGCCGACCACAGGCACTATCCCCTTGCCCTCCTTGCCGGTGCTCTCGGCGATGAGCTGCTCGATCCAGTCGCCAAGTATCGCGACCCTCGGAGAGATAGCAAAGGTGACCTTGTCCCTCCCCGCCTTCGTCAGCGTTCCCAGTATGGCACCCAGCCAGGCGCCAGGGTTCTCGTCGACGGGGACCCAGGGCTCGCATGCGGAGACCGCGTGCTGGGCTTTCGTGAGCAGCGCCTCAACGTCCACGCCCGCCAACGCCGCGGGGACGAGGCCGTCGTAGGAGAGCGCGGAGTACCTCCCGCCGAGGTTTGGCTCGTTAAGGACCCTCATGAGGAACCCCCCCTTCTCCGCCATCCGGGAGAGGTCGCTGTCAGGGGGGTCCGTGATCGCAATAAAGTGCCTCCCGGCCTCGTCCTTCCCCAGGGCATCAGTGCAGACTTGGTAGAAGTGTTTGAGGAGAGACAGGACCTCCATCGTCTCGCCCGACTTCGAAGAGATGATGAAGAGCGTCTTCTTCAGGTCGAGCTTCTCCTCTACCGCCCCTATCGCCGCAGGGTCGGACGTGTCTAGGACAGTAAGGTCTACGGCGCCCTTCCCGGCGCCCATCTCTCCGAAGACCTTCTCAAACACAGTTGGGGCGAGGCTCGAACCGCCCATGCCGACGAGGACCGCGTCCGTGTAGCCTTCAGCTTTCACTTCGGAGACGACGGAGCCGAGGCGGGGGACGTTCTCTTGCATTATCTCCGGCGTATGGAGCCAGTCCAGCCTGTTGCTAATCTCGGTGGGGTCGGGCCTCCACACCGTGTAGTCGTGGGCCCAGACCCGCTGCACGATCCTCGCTTCAGCGAGGGACCTCAGCGTCTCGTCGACCGCCTCCTCGTAGTCCCCCAGCTTTGCGGACTCCAGGTGCAGTTCAGAGACCAGGGCGTCGCGCTTTACCTTCACGTTCGCGAGGACTTCCTTCATGGACTTCGAGAAGCTCGCCACGCCCTCCTTCTCCAGCCTATCCGTCAGCAGGTCGAGGTCTACCCCAAACTTCGAGAGCTTCACGAGCTCGGCTTTTGCCTCGGCGGCCCCCTCTTTCAGCGGACTCCTAACCCTAAGGACCCCGTGGTCAAGGATGGCCCTCATTGTCGCGAGCGGGACGGTGTTGACCGTGTCGGGGCCAACCAGCGTGTCGACGTACATGGTGTCGCGGTAACTGGGATCCTTCACGCTCGTGCTGGCCCAGAGTGGGCGTTGGACCCTTGCCCCCTTCGCTCTGAGGCGCTTCCACCTTGTCCCTCTGAAGATCTCTTCGAACCTCTGATAGGCGACCTTCGCATTGGCTATCGCTATCTTCCCCCTAAGCTGCGCCTCCTTGGCTCCGAGCCTGTCGAGCTCCCTATCTACGGCTGTGTCGATTCGGCTCACGAAGAAAGAGGCGACCGACGATACCTTCGAGAGGTCTCCCCCGGACGAGGCCAGCTTCTCCAGGCCCGACATGTACGCCTTCGCCACTTCTTCATACCTCCTGACCGAGAAGATCAGGGTCACATTGACATTGACCCCCTCGGCGATCAGGGCCTCCATCGCCGTTATTCCAGCGGAGGTCGCTGGAATCTTAATCATCACGTTGGGACGGCTCAGCCTGTAGTAGAACTTCCGTGCCTCCGATATCATCCCCTTCGTGTCCCCCGACAGGGCCGGACTTACCTCGATACTGACGAAGCCATCAGAGCCTCCCGACGACTCGTAAAGAGGACGGAACAGGTCGGCAGCCAATGCGATGTCTCCGATCATGAGGGTCTCGAAGATCTCCTTCACCGACTTCCCCTCCTCCGCGAGCCGGGCGAGCTCCTCGTCATAGTCCGAGCTCCCGGTTATCGCGTGGTCAAAAATAGTCGGGTTCGATGTGAGCCCCCTTAGACCCTGCCCTATCAGCGACCTCAGCTCCCCCGACGTCACGAAGGATCTTCGCAGGTAGTCGCACCAGATCGACTGCCCGCGGCCGTGGTAGTCGCGCAGGCCGGGCAACTACGCCCCTCCCCTCCCTTCGAGGAGCTCCCTCGCCTCTCTTTCCACGTGGGCGGGTGTTATCCCGAACTTCTCGAAGAGGACCTCCCCAGGAGCACTCGCTCCGAAACTCTTCATCCCCACGGACCTCCCGCCGAGGCCCACGTACCTCTCCCAGCCGACGACGGCCCCCGCCTCCACCGACACCCGCGCCTTGACCGATGGCGGGAGGACCTTCTCCTTGTAGGTCCTAGGCTGCGCGTCGAAGAGCTCCCAGCTGGGCATCGAAACGACCCTCACCTTCCACCTTCCCCCTTTGGTTAGTCTTTTTCCTGCCGCGAGTGCGGTATGGACCTCCGACCCCGTTCCTATGATTACGACGTCAGGCATCCCCTCCCCTGACTGCCAGAGCACATAGGCCCCCTTCCTTGCCCCTGAAGCGGGGGCGAAGGAGCGCCTGTCGATCACCGGGAGCTTCTGTCGGCTGAAGACCAGCGATGTGGGGCCCTGCGCGTCTAGGATAGCTGACCTCCACGCTTCGACCGTCTCCGTCGCGTCAGCTGGCCGAATGACCGTCATGTTGGGCATCGCCCTCAGGCTCATGAGCTGTTCAATGGGCTGATGGGTCGGCCCGTCCTGCCCCAGCCCTATGCTGTCGTGGGTGAAGATGAATATGACCCTGATCTTCATCATCGCGGCGAGGCGCATGGGGGGGCGCATGTAGTCAGAGAAGGCTAGAAACGTCGCGGTGTACGGTAGGACCCCGCCGTGCAGGCTCATCCCGTTCGCTATCGAGCCCATGGCGTGCTCCCTCACGCCGAAGTGGATGTTGTTCCCGTAGTGCTCCTGCCACCCGAAGTTTCCGTACCCCACAAGGTACGACTTCGTGCTGGGCGAGAGGTCGGCCGAGCCCCCCGTCAGGGTGTGCAGCCTGTTCTCGAGGGCGTTGAGGACCATCCCCGAGGCGTCCCTCGTCGCCATCGGCTCTTGCGACTGGGGTCTGAACAGGGCATTGAGCTCTTCGTCCCAGCCCTTGGGGAGCTCCCCTTCCAGATGGGCGCGGAGCTTCCCCGCCAGATCGGGGAAGGCCTTGGAGTAGGTCCTGAATTCCTCCTTCCACCCTTCCTCGGCCCTCCTCCCCCTTTCCAACGCCTCCCTGAAGTGCTTGAGGGCCTTCGGGGGGACGTAGAAACTCGGCTTCAGGGGCCACCCTTGAGCCTCTTTCGCCCGGGCCACTTCCTCCTTGGACATCGGGTCCGCGTGGGCCTTCGCCGTCCCCTGCAGGGGGCTGTAGTGCCCGATAATCGTATGGCAGATGATGAGGGATGGCTTTTCTGGTTCAGCCCTCGCCAGCCTGAGTGCGCCTTCGACAGCTTCGAGGTCGTCTCCCCGGACAGGCCCTATGACCCGCCATCCATAGGCTTCGAACCTCCTCGCGACGTTCTCCCTGAAGGCCATCTTGGTGCTGCCTTCGATCTGCACGTCGTTCGCGTCGTACATGTAGATCAGCTTCCTCAGCCTTAGGGTCCCCGCTAAGCTAGCGGCTTCGCTGGTTACTCCCTCCTGCATGTCCCCGTCTGACACAATCGCGTAGGTGAAGTGGTTGACGATCTCGTGGCCTGGCCGGTTGTAGTGTTCGGCCATCCAGTTCTCCGCAATCGCCATGCCCACCCCGTTGGCGAACCCCTGACCGAGCGGCCCGGTCGTCGCCGCAACGCCCGGAGTCCTACCATACTCGGGATGCCCCGGGGTGATGCTCCCCCACTGTCTGAAGCGCTTGAGCTGAGACATTGGGAGATCATACCCTGTCAGGTAGAGAAGGCTGTACAGCATCGCGGAGGCGTGCCCGGGGGATAGCACGAACCTGTCCCTATCGGCCCAGGCGGGATCCCTGGGGTTGTGCTTGAGGAATCTGTCCCAGAGAACATAGGCGAAGTCCGCCGCGCCCATCGGGGTGCCGGGGTGCCCTGACTTCGCCCTCTCGACCATATCCAAGGAGAGATACCTGACGGTGTCTATGCAGAGGCTGTCTAGGCTCCGGGGGGCTATCCCGCCCTCCGTCTCAGGCAGCTCTCATCTCCTCCTCCTGGAACAGGCCCTTGTCTTCCGCCCCAAAGCGGGCACGGTCAATCCCGAACCGTGCCGCCCCGAGAAAGGCCGCTTTCGGGTTCAGCACCACCCAGACCGGGACCTCGGATGCGAGCGCTGTCAGCCTCCCCTTGTTCCTGAACGACGCCATGAACCTTCCGTCAGCGAGCAGTGGGAGTATCTTAGGGGGGATTCCGCCGCCGAGGAAGATTCCGCCCATTGCCAACGTCCTTATGGCGAGGTTCCCCGCCTCCCCCCCAAGGATGGATACGAATACTTCGAAGGTCTTAACGCAGACCTGACAGTCGGGCGATCTGGTGATTGCTGCTTCGGCCATCGAGGGGACGGGGTCCTCTTCCGTCTCGAGCCGTCTGTGATGCTCCTCGGAGGTTGGGGTCGGGGTCATCGTCCGCTGTAGGTAGGAATAGATGTTACGAATGCCAAGCCCTGAGCAGACGCTCTCGTAGCTCACGTGCCCGACCTTCCCCATGAGGTGCCTCAACAGTCCGACCTGAAGCTCGTCCGTGGGCGCGTAGTCCGCGTGGCCTCCCTCGGAGGCGTGGACGTTGTAGCCGCCGTGGGGCGCGTCCCAGGTCAGATAGGCCTCCCCCAGCCCGGTGCCGGGCGCAATGACCGCAATTGTCTTCCTCGCCCCTCCCCCGGCCCCCCCGTTGAGGGTCCTGAAGTCAGTCTGGGGAAGATAGGGGATGGCCGAGGCGGTGGCCTGGAGGTCGTTGATGACCCTGACCAATGGTACACCCAGCTCCGATGAGATCTTCCTCTCGTCGACGCTCCACGGAAGGTTGGTCACCTTGACATCGCCCCCGATGACAGGCCCTGCAACCCCGAAGCATGCAGATTCGACGTCGGCAACTCCGTCCTTCAGGAACTCCATCACCACGGCCTCGAGGGTGGGGAAGTCCCTGCTGGAGTAGGTGGTCTCGTTCAGAAGGCCATCGATGCCCCTCTTTGCTTCGAAGAGCCCGAGTGTCGTCTTGGTTGCCCCGATGTCCCCCGCGAGGACTCGGCTTCGCTTCATCGATGCCCCGCTCCCTCGCCCACGAGCCTCTCGAACTCGAATTCCCTCCGGTCCGAGGGACCGTTCACATGAGGACGGGTGGTCAACCCACTTTGTCTACCGGGTGCCCCCCGTCACGACATTTTCGCGGCGGGCTTCTTGGGAGGCTGGTTCTTTCTGTTGACTACTTCGATGAGCCTTCTCCGGAGCGCTTCGCCCTGCGGCTTCTCCTTGCTCAGGCTCCCCAGCTGCCTAGCGAGTTTCTCGTTCCCCAGGGTCCTTACCCAGTTCTCGAAGTCGCCCCTGGGGTTGTGGAACTCCAGTGACATGATCTCGACCGTCCCTATCTTGCTCGCAAAGTCTTCGATGCCAGTCGCAATCAAGTTGATGGGCTGACCAATCCCGACGTAGAAGTAGAACGGGGTCCCGTGTCCTTCCGTCCGTACTATCCCAGTCATCGACCCCTTATGGGCGGCCCCCTATATTAAACCTAGGTGAATATTCGCGAGTCGAGGCTGACTGCCTGTCGTCAGTTCATCCGGTCCGGGAGAGTCCCTTCGGGGGGCGTCGTCGGATGATCAACCTGGGGCTTATGGTGGACGGGATGCGCCTCAGGCAATCGTATAATACTTCCGCGCTGGCAGATAAGCCATGACTGCGACAAGAACTGCAGAAGTAGCGTGGGATGGTGACCTCTTGAGCGGGAATGGGAGGATACGGTTCGGGAGCGGGGCGATACCTGAAACGGCGGTCACGTG
>Ga0187781_10004579_pt1 | contig 10299 bp, 14 predicted proteins | sample 0715_SJ02_MP02_2_FD_132447 | JGI IMG/M metagenome (GOLD analysis project Ga0187781, IMG submission 132447) | Tropical peat soil microbial communities from peatlands in Department of Meta, Colombia - 0715_SJ02_MP02_20_MG | ecosystem: Environmental > Terrestrial > Soil > Wetlands > Peat | place...
ATCGAAATCGACGATGGCGACGCGCTCGGCGCCCAGCGCCATCGCATGGCGCGCCGCGATCGCCGCATTGTTGAAGAAGCAGAAGCCCAAGGCTTCGTTCGGCAGCGCGTGATGTCCTGGCGGGCGCGCGGCGACGAAGGCGTTTGTGGCTTGGCCTTTCAGCACGCGCTCGACCGCGAGCGCGCCGCCGCCCGCCGCATGGAGCGCCGCCTCGCACGTGCCGGGGCTCATCGCCAGGTCGCGGTCGAGCCAGCGGACGCCGTCTGTTGGCGTGGCCGCCTGGAGCTTCTCGATCAGCGCATGGCTGTGCACGCGCAAGATCAGCTCGAGAGAGGCGCGGGGCGCGGTCGCGCGTGCGAGCGTGGCGAAGCGAGCTTGAGCGAGCGCCGCCGTGACTGCGGTCAACCGCTCCGGGCGATCCATGGCGCCGGGGCCGGGATCGTGCGAGACCCCCTCGGGAGGAAGCACGAGCAAGCCGCCGACGCGCACAGCGCCGCCGGAGAACGGCGCAAGCGCTGCGATCAGCAGCGCGTTGCGACGGGTTGCTTCATAAGGCAAGTTATGGATATGCCCGATTTGGGGAGCTTGCCCCTTTATCCGCAAACCGGCGTTTGCACGTTCGATCGTTTAAGGGTAAGGCAACTTCAATTAGGTTGCACTTTCTTCAGAGGAGGGATCTTTGTTTGCTTTCGCTCGTTGCCCGCCTTTCCCAGGATTGCCGTGAGCGTTCTGTCGAGCAGGTCGCGGTTTGTCTTGATCTGCGCCATTGCCTCCGATCTCAGACGATCGGCTGCTTCCTCCGTCGGCTTTCTCGAGTTTGCCATGGTTCTGGTCATGGGGATGAGCCTTTTGGTCTTGGGCGTCTTCGTAGATTGGGCACCCTTTTATTATCGCATCGTTAACGATTCGATCTCTTGGCCCGACTGGCGAGATCGGCATTCTGCTCTCGTCACTCATCAAGCTGAGCAGCAGACTGGATGGGACGTCGACCCTTTCAAATAACCTAATTGCCTCTCGAAAGTCAATGATGAAATCGTGGGAAGGAAAATCGTAAACCAGTGTAATAAGAGAAGCTAACGATATATTCTGATACTTGTCGGCAAGTCTTTTGCCATACTCTTCTGCAATTTTAAGAAATCTATAATCCTCGCCTATTTGCTCTGGATTCATCTGTTCGTAAAGTCCATGCATTAATCCGACCACCATCTCACCAGCAACGTGGGCCGCAGTTCTATATTTGATGGTGCCGTCAGAATGCTCTATAATGCGTTCAACTAAACTAGTGTGAAGTTCGAAGGCGTGGGCGCCAAGATTTTCAAACAGAGATCTGGTGACCAAACCGCTTCTGCGAGTGCGAATTTCATCCGATTTAAGGAGCTGCGCGTCGAGAGGCCCGAGCTCACTCATGGCGCTGATGATAAGACCGCTGCCAGCACATACGAGCAATGTTCCTGCGGATGCGCATGTGGTCGGGACGTGAATGAACAGCTCCTTGCCGAACGCCATCTGAAGGTAGCGACCTATTCGATAGGCATCATGAGGGGAACCGCCCAGCGTCACCAACGAGACAACGCCACAATCGGGCTTTTCCGGCGGTATTGCGTTGATGATTTTCCTATATAGCTGACCATCGATCGGGGAGTTCACGAAAAGGTGGAAAAACTCCGAGGGCAGCTCTTCGTTGCTCCTTTTCCTCGCTGATGCCATGGCTTTCCACCAAGTTTAGCTCCAATGGCGCTCTCCAGGCTCGATAGCCTGTCGCGCGTCGGCTTGCAACCATCCGCCAACCAAGAATTCGGAACCGCTTCGCTAGGCGCTTCGAGTTCCCCGCGATTTTTTGAAAGTCTAGCACATACAACATCGTCTGTGGATGTGGCTTTTGGCCAACTCGGGTCGTCGATGGATTCGCCTATATCTTCCCGCTCGGAAACATCTCGCGCAGCTTCGCGCGCGCCTCGCCCGAGGGTGCTGCTGGCCTATAGACCCCGAGCCCCACGGCGATCGCGCGCAGCAGCATGGACGGCGGCGGAAACTCCCGCCAATAATCCTGGCGCGCGAAGAGACGCGGGAAGGTCAGCCGCGCCTCCAGCGCGTCGTCCCACGGCTCGCTCGAGCACTGGCAGTAATGGGCGATCAGCCGATCGAAGAATTTTGGGGAGCCGTCGCACGCGTCTCCCCCGAAGACTCCCCCGGCGCGTCGGCCGGCTTGAAGAAGCCCGTCTGCCGCGTGACGACCGCAAGGGCTGCGATCAGCTCCGGCGTCGAGGCGGGGAGATCCAGAAACGCCTCGCGCGAGAGCGCGGGATAGGCGCGCGTCAGCGCGGCATGGACCACGTCGACGATTGTCTCGAAGTTCTCCTGGGAGAGCTGCGCCAGGGCGGCGGCGTCGCCGGTCTGCATCGCGGCCAGCACGGGCATGAGCCGCAAGAGGCCCGGCACCACCACGCGCGCCTGGCGCATCGCCAGCACGGGCACGAACCATTCGCGCCCGGCGAGCGTCACGACCGGCGCGCCCGCGCAGTCGATCTTCGGATCGGGATTCATGTTCCGCTCCTTCAGATCGCCGTGTTGACTTCGCCGACGTTGTTGGCGGCGTTGGCGAAGGCCTCGAAATCGAGCTCGGGGATCGTGAAGTCCTCGAGCTTGCTTGCGAGCGACAGCTTCGTCGAGATGCAGCTATAGAGCCGCAATGACCATTGCGCCCCGGCGATGTTGGGATTGATGTCGTAAAAGTCGATCTGGAACGTCGGCGCCACGCCCATGAGCTTGTTGTCGATGACCGACCTCGATCCGGTAGCGGCCTGCGTGTAGCTGTAAGTGACGAGCACCGCCTTGCCCGCATCCGTTGACGAGAAGGTATAGACCCCGCTGGCCACGCTGTATTGGCCGGCTGCCGGCGCGCTCGGAACGCGCGTGAGCTGCAATCCTGTCGCAGCGTAGGTCACGCCGAGGTCGGCGTCGAAGGAGGCGGCGAAGGCGGCGCTATAAGCGTAGGGCGAGGAGGAGGGCACGGTCGCGCCCTCGTTGTAGGACCACAGCTTCTGTCCCGCGGTGACTGTGTTGCCGAAGAAGATGCCGTTGAACACCGGCCCGTCGAGATTGGCGAATTTCGCCTTGCCCGAGATCTTGCCGGCGCCGCGCGCCGCCGCGATCGGGAACTGGAACTGCCCGGTCAGTTGCTTCACAGAAAAGCTGAAATCGACGGAGATGTCCTGCAGCGTGCCGAACTGCACGGGGCTGCCGCCCGAAGGCGTGCCGATCAGAACGCCGGCGCCGAAAGCGATGGAGGCATTGTTCGACATGAGCTTCGCTCCTTAAAGAGAATTGTTGGCGCGCTTGGCGCCCCGTTCAGAGAACCAGCAGCTTCAAGGGAACCCAGAGCAGACCGTCGCCGTCGAGGTCGCCAGGATCCTTCAGGACCTGCCCTTCGATGCGGCAATGCGAGACGAGCCCGCCGAGCGTCTGGCGGTTGTTGTTGGCGGGTCCAGGCTTTAGCGCCGCGTCGATCGCGTCGAGTATGATGTTGAGCGCGCTCGCGGGGACCGTGTTCTGGTCGGAGGAGTCGATGTAGATGAAGAGATCGACGGAAAGCGTCGTCCTGATCGGCAGCGCTTCGCTCTGATAGCTCGGCTGCTCGCGATGCTCGGTGACGAAGAGGGCGGGGCGCTGCGACTTCGGCGCCTCGCCCCAGAGCTTCAGGCGTCGCGAGACGGTCAAGAAGCTCGTCTGGCCGTTGACCGGCGCCGAGAAGACGATGGATTGCAGCCTGGCGACGAGCGCCGTCATGACCGCTTCGCGCGCGACGTTCATGAGTTGAGCCCCTCCTCGACGGCCTCGCGCAGCGCCTGCGCGATCTCGTCCTGCATCTCTTCGAGCGAGGAGCGCATGTAGCTGCGCTCCGGCAGCCGCATCCGCCGCGCGAAGGCTTGGATGAGAATCGTCTTCGGCGCGATCGCCCGGCCGAAGGCTTCCTTGACGAGACGCGTATGCGCAGCGACGCTCTCCTCGCCATCAAAGCCGTATTCCTGCGCCGCGGCGTATTTGACGCCGGAGGTCATCAGCGAGGCCCCATGCTCGTCGAGAGCGATCTCGATCGAATCGCGCAAACGCCCGTCGCGCGCGTTGAGCACTTGGCCGTCGAGCTTGTCGTTCCTGATCTTGTCCTGAAGCCTTTGCGCGAGCTCGGCGAATTTTTCCGCGAGCGCGGCGCGGATCGCCGCGGGCAACATAGAAAAGCGCGCGGCGAGCTTCTCGTCGCCCTCGATCTCGACGCTCAGCATCGGCGCATCTCCTTGGCGTCAGTTGGCGATGATGCGGCGGAAGCTCGTGAGCGCCAGGGCGACGAAATCCGGCACGCTTCTGTTCCGGTAAGAGGTCGTCTCCTGTCCGCCGAGGCTCTTGGCTGCGAGGCCGATGCGGTCCTTGTAACGATAGCGGTCGGCGACCCATTCGAGCGCGCATTGCTCGAGATCGGCGGGGATGTAGCCATAGGAGAGCATCACCGCCTGCCCGGCGTCGGCCGCGGAGAAGCTGTAGCCTCCAGTCGCGGCGTTGACGGCGTATTGTCCGGCGGCGCTCGGCGACGCCGCCGGCGTGAGAGCCGCGCCATTGGCGTAGGCTGCGCCCGTGTCCGTCGCCCATTGCCCGAAGGGCGCGAACGCCGTCAGCTGATAGGGCGCGCTTGCGGGAATGATCTGCGCCTCGCCGACGATCTCATAGCCGGCGCGATAGGCGACCGTGACGTTCTGGCGCCCCCTGCGAAAGTGATAGCCGCGCAAGAACAGCTGCTGCATGGCGCCCGGCGGCTGGTCGTCGGCGGACTCCAGCACGTAGCCCGCCTGCGGCGGCGCACTGGCGACGAGCGGCGGCGCCGCGGGAATGGGCTCGCCGTCGATCGTGAGCGACGAGATCGCGCCGACCGGCCAGTTGCGCAGCAACAGATGCTGCTGGCCGTTGCCGTCATAGTTTTCGACGACGTTGGCCGGCAGCACGAAGGAGCGGTTGATGTAATTATAGACGCCGCGGCTGATCTGAGTGATGAGCGCGGTAAGCAGCGCGTCGTCGTTGGTCGTGGTGACGCCGCACCACGCCTTGACCGCGGAGAGCTGCACGAGATCGCCGACGGTCATGGCGTTTGCTCCTTCGCGACGCGCTCTTCGCGAGGCGGCCGTTCGGCGCCCGCATTTTGTGTTTTGAGGGGAACGTCGCGCGGCGTGAAGCCATGAGCGCGGAAGACCTCGATGAGCTTCTCGTCGACGGCGAGGCGGCGCGTGCGGAGATCGACCGGCGCTCCGGCGACGCAGAATGCGGTGAGGTCCGGCGGCGCTTGCATGATGATCATGGCGAATCTCCTGAGCTGAACCGCGCGACGCCACGGTTCCTGAAAGCGTGTCGAGACATCGGGAGATGGGAGGCCGCTGCGAGGCCTTGGGGATCGAGCGCGGCAAGAGATCAAGTCGAACGGACCATTGCAGCGAGATTTGCGCCTCATTGCGCGCGCGAGGCCCTCAAAGGTCTCACGCCATACGAGTTCATCTGCAAGCTCTGGACAAAAGAGCCGGAGCAATTCACACTCCGCTCCATCAAATGCCGGGACTAAACATTTTCGAGCTCTAGCCGCTCAAGCGCCTCCAGTTTGTCAAGCAATCCGGGATTGAACGCCGGGTGTCCCAACGAGCTAGGCCCGGCCCTCTTTAGGTCGTCCACCATCGTCTTCATCGTCCTCGAAAGAATTTGGCGTTCGCCACGGTTCAGTTTCCTAAGGTCGATGTAAGGGACCCCGGCTTCAGCTGCCGCAAAAGTCTCATTCAACTGCGGAAGCGCGTTACTATCCCGCAGCCCTTCAGCTATGTACCGCAGAATCCACCCGACGCTGAAGCCAGTCATGTCGATGACGGTCACGGCGTCCTTTTTCAATAGGTGGCTGCCGATCGAGTCTTTGAAGGCAGCCGAGTCGTAGAACCTAGGGTCGAAACCGACTCTTCATTCTCCCGTCAGCTAATCGCGTCTCCAGGTAAGCTTCAGCTGCTCGGGAAGCAGCGTGCAGCACGCGACTTGGTTTCCGTCCTCATCGAGGAACTCTACCAAATAGGCGGTATCGGGAGCTGTAAACACATGGACGATCGTGCCTTCGGCTCCGGCTCGTAAGCCTTCATCGGGGAGATCGACTGTCAGCTCTACACAATCCAATTCCAACAGAGGCATTGCTTTGTTCCCTTGTTTTCGTGGGTCAGGTCGATGCAACCACGTTACCGTTCCAAGATGAAAGCGGTGGCAAGCCTCGGCGTAGAGGCGCCCGAGTCGAGAACCCACCCGGTCCTCACTGTCTTGGTTATCCCATTCGGGCCTGTGATTGGCATGTCAACGCGAAAGTGCGTTCCATGTTTATCCACTTTGAACACTTCTGCAGGGTGTTGGAGGACGCCTTCTTTAATCTGGGTGATTAACTGATCGCCGTTGGAGCGATTGTAGCCTAGGGCTGCTTCAAAGACTCTTGCCTTCGGCCCACCGTTCGGATGGTCAGGGTCGAGCGCATAGTTATAGATTTTTTTCGGGTCAATGACTGCGTGCTCGGCATTGGGAAGGGCGCCAGCAACGACCCTTGGCGTCGCCTCAGCCGGCTTCCCGCCAGGTTGCTCCTTTAGGGTAGGTCTCCGTTCTTCAAGCGGCGAAGTCCTCTCTTCAACGTGGTGCGGCGCCCGCTCCTCCGCATGGTGGCTCCTTATCCAGCGAACTGCCTCTTCCATCAGCTCGATGAGGGTGCGCAACCTGTGGCCGCCCTTACCGCTGGCCGGCGTTATTTGGTCGGGCGCGATCGTCCATCTTCCGCGCTCGTCGCGCGGCTGGCTCGGATCGAACTTGACAAGGTCCTCTGCGGGCGCATTGCCAGCGAACGCGCCGCCTGCGCCGGTTGTCACCGTCAGCTCGTTCGCCGCAGCATCGTCCACTGGCGCCAGGCCGAGCTTGGCGCGCGCCTCGTTGCGCGTGAGAATCCCGGCGCCGACATAGCCGATGAGCATCTGCGCCTGCGTTGGAGGATCGATGCGCTCGTCCTGGCCGAAGACGAACTCCACCTCGCGCTCGTTAAAATCCTCGACGAGCACGCGGTCAATCAGACGCTTCACCCAATTCAAGATCGGGCGCAGGCCTTCTTCCTCCGCCATCTCCTTCTGCGTCTCGCCCGTCGCGCGATTGACCTGCGAGACGAAGGCCTGCGGCGAGACGGAGAAGGCGTAGCAGACGACGCGGGCGAGCCATTCGTCGAACGCGCCCTTGAGCTCCGGCTCCTTCGTCTGAATGAAGGTTTTCGCCACGCCGCCGGGGACGAACTTTGCCCGCCGTCGCGCCGCGAGATCGCCGGTGAAATACGCGTCCCAATAATCTTGGAAGTTTTTGATCTGATCCGGGGTCCAGCTCTCCGGCACGCCGATGAGCGACTCGGGGATGTTGCCTTCGGTGAAATGCGTGAGCGTGAAGGTCTGGCGCTTCAAGGCGGTGCAGACCGTCATGACGATCTGCTCGACGGGCGAGAGCCCGTAGATGCGCCCCGGCCGCAGGTTTCTCGGCGCGTAGACGATGTCGCGCGTCGAATAGTTGATGGCCGGATAGCCCTTCAAAATCTGCTGATAGGCCGCGGGATAGATGAGCTGTCCGTCCTGCTCGAAAGGTTGAGGCGTGCGGCCCCAGTCGTCGATGACGCGCTTGATCGTGGCGCCGTCGAGCGGATGCAGGGCATAAAGCTCGCCGTTGCGGCGGCGCTGGCGCCACAGGGTTGGTGAATCGAGCACGAACAGATCTTCGAGCAGCAGGCGCAGCCAGAGCGAGAACTCGTGCTCGCGATCGGGACGCTCGAAGAACGCCGTCAGCTCGTCGAGCCGCGCCGCGCCGGGACCCTGCCTGCCGGGCTTGACGCGCAACGACCAAGGGAGCCGCTCGACCTGATCCTTGCGCGTCTCGATGACGATGCGCAGTAGATCGTAGGTTTCGGCGAGCGCGCGCAGGTCTTCGACGGAGATGGGCTCGAAGGAGCGCGGCTTGGTCGCGATGTTGTAGCCCGACGGAAAGTCGAAGGCGCGCCCCGCCACTTCCTTGGGCGCAATGGGAGCGAGCGGCGCGAGCGGGCCGAACCAGCCGGAGGCGGCCGGCGCGCCCGTCTCGGACATGTCCCCGGACTTGATCCGGGGATACGCCTGTCCGTAAGCGACGGAATAATTCTGCGGCGAGAGCGACCAGGAGGGCAGGCCGGCGCCGCGTTCGGTAGTCGTCATGAGGGTCAAGCTCCAGCGCCTGTGGCGGGGTCGCGTCAGTTCTTGCCGTCGAAGCGGATGTTTTTGCCCAGCGTCTGATCGTGGAACTCATAGCCGACGGGGGGATTTTGCGGGCGCTGCGCCGTCGTGCCGGCGGCTTGCGCGACCCTCACCCAGCCGTTGGCTTCGAGCTCGGCAGCGTCGAAGTCGGGCGCGACGATCACGGCGCCGGGCTGCGCCGCGTACAGGCGGCCGTTGATCTTCGTCGCGGCGCCGGAAGCCGGCGGCAGCATTTGCACTTGCGTCATGGCGTGAGTCTCCGGTTGGCGCAGGGCGCGCGTCGAGCATGGGCGATTAAGGCGGAACGAAACGGGTCAGTCGGCGCGCGCGAATCCGGCGCCAAGCAGCGGCGCGGCGTCCTCCGAATCGACCTCGACCCTGTGGTCGGCGCCGATCGCGTAGCAGCGCCCGCCCTTGCCGTAGGCGGTCGAGACGCCGGGCGGGGCGACGAGCGTGATGCGCGTCGCCTTCATCGACGGCGCGGCCAGGCGGCGATAGAAGTCGATGATCGCCGAGCCGTCCCCTTGCGACAGACACAGCTCCGTGATCGCCCACACCAGCGCGTCGACGCGATCGGGCGAGACGCCCGCAGTGCGCCGGTCGAAACCCTGCGTCATGAGGCACATCTGGTCCTCGAGCTGCGGGAACACGCCGAGATGGCGCACGCGGCCCTGCTCGTAGAGAGCGGCGACGGGTTCCGCGCGCGCGAGCTTGCCGTGGCTCGCGCGCACGGATTTGATGCGGATGTTGGCGTCGACCTGGCGGATCACGGTCTCGACCATCTCGCCGCCGTTGTTGACCTCGGCGATGATGGCGTCGGCCTCGTGGCGCCTCGCCGCGGCGACAGCGCGGCTCGCCCACTGAAGCGGCGTCTCGCCCTGCGAGGAGAGGTCCGCCAGCACGATAGCCGCGCCGTCCTCGGCGAGGCCTGCGACGATGACGCCGCATTCGTCCGCGCGCTCCGACGAGCTCGCGGGCGGGTCGACGGCGACGACGACGCGCGCGAGCGGCGGCGCCTGGCGCTGGTTGAGATAGGCGGCCTCGATGAGCGCGCGCGTCCACAGCGCGCCGGGCGCGTCGAGCAGCAGCTCCGCCTCGATCTCCTGGCGCCCGAGCCGCGTGCCCTCGTATTTGGCGAGAATCTTCTCGACGAAGGCCGGCGCGAGATTGGCGATATTGGCGAAGGTCGCGCCGCGCGTCGCGTGCGTGAGGGGATTGGCGAGCAAATCGCGCATGAGCTTTGTCGGCCGCGGCGTCGTCGTGACGATCGCCTGCGGCCTGTCGCCGAGCCGCAGGCCGAACATCGCATGGTCCCAGGCTTCCGGGTAGCGCCAGGCGCCGAGCTCGTCGGCCCAGAGCTTCATGTGCTGGCGCCCGCGCAGGCGCTCAGGCGTCTCGGCCGAGAAGAGCTGCGTGCGCGCGCCGTTCGGCCATTCGAGGCACGCGCGGGCGGCGACGTATGTTGGGCGTTCATCGGGCGGACAAACCGCGAGGATGCCGGATTCGCCCTCGACCATGACGTCGCGCACGTCGTCGCCGGTGGCGCCGATGATGTTGACGAAGTGGTAGCGCTTGACCCATTGGCGCACGGTCTCGGCGCCGGTGCGCGTCTTGCCCATGCCGCGCCCGCCGAGCGGAACCCAATAGACCCAGTCGCCGTCCGGTATGCACTGCTCGGGCCGCGCCCAGAACTCCCAGAGATAGGGCAGGGCGGCGGCTTCTTCTTCCGAGAGCGCGGCGACGAAGGCCTCGCGTTCTTCTGGAGTGAGGCGCGCGAGGACGTCGGCGTGGAGCATGGGGGAGCCGTGGACATGAGCAAGAAATGCTGATCGCCGCTTCCTTCTCCCGCCTTGCGGGAGAAGGCGGGTCGGATGAGGACTTTCTCAACGGTGGGATGACGCGCGGGCAGCGCCTCGCGATGGGGCATTTGCAACACTCGGGTTAATGTCAGGCTCGTATTGCAGCCGCCTTCAGCCGCTCCGCGATCGTGTTC
>Ga0187781_10004581_pt1 | contig 10297 bp, 12 predicted proteins | sample 0715_SJ02_MP02_2_FD_132447 | JGI IMG/M metagenome (GOLD analysis project Ga0187781, IMG submission 132447) | Tropical peat soil microbial communities from peatlands in Department of Meta, Colombia - 0715_SJ02_MP02_20_MG | ecosystem: Environmental > Terrestrial > Soil > Wetlands > Peat | place...
GCAGCGGGCTCTGAGCGAATCGCTCATTTACCCTAACTGGGTTCTAGGCGATGACAAATGAATGAAACGAAATGAAGTGCGATTGCGGCCGCAACTGGGCATGTTCGATGCAGTTTCAACCGGTCTAGCCGCGATACTCGGAGCAGGCATTTTTGCGGTTATTGTGCCTGCCGCGGCAATCGCTGAACCCTCATTGTTGGTTTCTCTTGCCTTGGCTGTGTTTGTTGCATTCTGCAATGCGCTCTCGTCAGCGCAGTTGGCCGCTGTATTTCCGCGCTCAGGAGGGACATACGAGTTTGGTCGTCGAATGTTAGGTCCGTGGTGGGGGTTCGAAGCAGGCTGGATGTTCCTAACTGCCAACACGGTTGGGCCGGGTGTGATTGCTTTGGCATTCGCCAGCTACGTCCATGCAGCTCGGGGAGTCATACCTGTCCGAATGGTGGCCGTCTTGGCTGCGTTGTTGATGACCTTGCTCAATGCGGCTGGAATCAGGCGTTCCGTCCGAGTGACCGATGTCGTGGTTGTGATCTCGGTTCTCTCCCTCCTCGCAGTCATCTTGATTGGTTTCGTTGGTTGAAACCCTTCTAATCTGGCGCCGTTCGCACCCAACGGGCTGGGCGGAGTCCTCCAAGCTACAGGTCTGCTCTTCTTTGCATACACGGGCTACAGTCGTATCGCAACCCTAGTCGAGGAAGTGCATAATCCAAAGCGAACGATCCCAAGCGCCACAGTTATTGCGCTAAGCACAGCCCTCGTTCTGTATCTGGGCGTAGCCCTAACGGCGCTGGGCGTCTTAGGCGCAACTCAATTGTCGCAGTCGATGTCACCGCTGCAGAACACTATGACCGCCGTGGGGAGTGGGCTGGGAGTCAGCATCGTGATCATAGGAGCGCTACTCACGACGTTTAACGAGGGACTCTCTGATCTCCTCGGTGTGTCAAGGGTTGCATTCGCGATGTGACGCGAAACGGACCTACCCCAGTCTCTGTCACGGCTCGGCGCGAAACAGAATCCTTGGCGTAGTGTCGTCTTCGTTGGAACGCTCGCTATGCTAGTTGCCGCCTTCGCGTCCTTTGGACTAGCCGTTGCAGTATCAAGCTTCGGCACGTTACTCTACTACACGGTGACGAACCTGTCCGCGCTACGGCTCAACAAGCAGCAGAGAATGTTCCCGAAGGCACTTGCTGTGGCCGGATTGGTCGGCTGTCTCGGTCTAGCGTTTTCATTGGCTCCGGAGATTGTCGAAATTGGTATCCTGATTCTTGTCGCGGGATTAGCATACCGCATGGTACGCCTCCGAGTTAACAACTTTAAACGCGTTGCGACGTAACCTCGGTCCTAAATTGGAGCTTTCGAGGTCTGCGGCGGAGAACTAAGCCCCGGCCTTGCGGAAGTACTCATCAGTTGTTCGCGACTGCGAGCCAGATGATCGCACCGAGGATTACCGCGATGAAGACGGCAGTGAAAATTAACCCAAGGAAAAAGAAGGCGTGAAAAGGATGGAACATGCGTACATCACATGGCAGCGCGGAGACTGCACGGAATAAAAACCGTTGTGGATGAATCGTCTATTCCAGCGGCGGTTTGATTGCTCGCCTGCGCCGCTTTAGTGTGTACCGGGGGGGAAGATAATCGTCCTAGCCTCCCAGTATGCCGGGTCGAGATACCGCAGGTAGTCGGGGTTGTTACCTCGTCGGACGGCCATGTAGTATGCGAAGAGATACAGAGGGATAATGCTGAGGTATGGCGCCAACTGCTCATCGATCCTTGGCAGCTGGATAGTGTTTTTGCAGACGGCGCTGAATTCAGCATCGCCTTCATACACGAGTGGTACAGCCGTGGCACCAAGTTTCGTCGAGGCCTTAACCAAATCCAGGCTCCGTGCGGATGTGCCACTTTCCGTCGCCATAACAAACACAAGCGACCCTTCATCCAGCGAGACCCACGGGCCATGCATGAGCTGTTCCGTCTCGAATCCCTGGGCTGGAACATAACTCGTTTCCAGGATTTTCAAGGCAGCCTCCAAGGCGTTCGGATAGCTTGCTCCGGTCCCAGCGAAATACATAGTTTGTTTTCCAACGCTATTCTCGGCAAGTTCCTTCATTGCAGGTTCAGTTGATGATAGGACCTTCTTAGCAAGTTGAGGAAGATCCCCGAGTTCGTCTCGGATCCTACGGAGGCGATCTGGTTGACTTGCACGTCGTTGTTCTAAGAGTTCAACGGCAATAGCTGTGATAGGCAGAGCTCCCGACGGGTAACATTTCGTGTGACACCTCGACCTATCCGGCCCATTCCCGACAACTATCACCTCGTCGGCCACGCTGCTAATTGGGCTCCCGGCGAAATGTGTGATGCCCACAGCGTACCCGCCCATTGACTTTACGGCATGCAGAGCGTCTAGCGTAGTTTTTGTGATTCCGCTGTGAGAGACGCCAAATACGGCGCTGGTTCTGTCGATTGCATGGCGGTTGCTCAGCTCAAGCGCTTGAACATTTTCAATACTCAAAGCGTTCCCCTCAGCCAGCGAGAAAATGTTCGAGCCAAGCATGGCGGAGAAGAAGGCTGTTCCGCAACCTGTGAAGTAGAAATGTGCTTTTTGCTCAAGGTGCTCGGCAATTGACTTAGCTTGGGCTCCGGAGTTTTCAATGGTCTTTTTTGCGGCGTCCGGGATTTCCTGAATCATATCATACGTCAAGAACGGGTGACTAGTTCTCTCGGCAACTAGTGGAGAGGCTTCTGGGCGGGAGCTCGACATGAAGGCTCCTGAGCATGACGCGGGGTTATAAGGGAGTCGTATGTTGCCTCCCTTCGCCCGCAGACTATAGGGGTGCATCTGGCGAATGGAAGTTCGTTTTCTTTACTCTGAAGATTGCCCTTCGCATGAAGAGGCGCTCCATCGGCTTCGAGACGTTCTCGAAGAGCAAGGTGTCGTCGCTGAAGTGGAAATTGTGCGCGTAGATACTTTCGAGGAGGCTGAGAAAGAGCGTTTTCCCGGTTCACCAACAATTGTGATTGACGGTCATGACATCTGTCCAACACAGAGTTCCCATTATGCGCCAGCATGCCGAGCCTATGTGCTCGAGGACGGACGAGTGTCTCCCTTGCCGTCGGTAGCTATGATTCGAAATGCCGTACAGGCCGCCAAAGAGAATCTTAAGAGCGACTCCAAGAACCGTTGATATGAGGAGCTTGGGTTTGGCGACCCTGCGAGTAGGCGATAGAGCGCTTCCCTTCAACCTCCCCGGCGTAGACGGGGCGAATCATAGCTTAGCAGACTATTCGGGGAAGGAAGCCGTCGTCGTAATATTCAGTTGCAACCACTGCCCATACGTTCGCGCCTGGGAAGACCGTATGGTCAAGATTCAGGAAGACTACGCCTCGAAGGGCGTTCAACTACTCGCCATAAACTCCAACGACGCCGCGAAATATCCCGAAGATAGCTTTCCGAAGATGAAAGAGCGCGCGCATGAGAAACGGTTCAATTTCCCTTACCTACGCGATGAGACCCAAGAAGTTGCAAGCGCCTATGGCGCAGAACGAACGCCCGAAGTGTTTCTTTTCGACAAGAGCGCGGCTCTTCGATATCACGGAGTTATTGACGATAATTACGACGATCAAACCGCGGTGAAGGTGAAATACCTGCGAGATGCGCTAGACGCGCTCATTTCCGGAACCCTACCCCGAACGACCGAAACAAAACCGGTTGGATGCTCAATTAAGTGGAAATGACGAAGTAGTTAATCCCTTCGTGTGAGAAAATTTGGAGCTCTGGAGGCGCACTATGTGCTAGCCTTCCTTCGGACCACCGCGAAGCTTCTCCTTATGGTGCTTCTCATCTACATCTTGCTAGTGACCGCTCAAACCATTTCAATACCAAACGTTGAAGCTCAGCCAGTAGTATTCTTAAGTTCACAAACCGCCCGGACCGGTGTAGAAATTTCGATTCGAGGAACGGGTTTTCTTCCGACTGATATTTCCTGCACTCTTTCCAGCCCTTCGTCTTCTGCCCTGGTGACATCTGCAGTCTGTATTACGCAGGACGGTTCGGTATCAGGGGGTTTCATAGTTGGCAACGTAATGCCTGGAGAGTATGTTTTTCAGGCGTCAGGGAACTTGGGTGACTTCGCGCAGACAATTCTAGACGTCAGCGGCGGAGCACAAATTGGGTTAAGCCCTGCTACGAGCGCACCTGGAATGGATGTGTCAGTTCGCGGTTCCGGATTTCAGCCGACCGACACAACTTGCAGCATTTCCAGCCCGTCCACGCCGGACCCTATCTTACTGGGTTCTGCTGCGTGCGTGATTCAGAGCGGGACTGACATGGCAGTTGGAGGCTTCATAATCGGAAATGTATCCCCTGGTGAGTATGTGATCCAATTAACAGGGAACTCAGGAGACTCGGCACAGGCGCTGCTCGACGTGGCGTAGTTTGTTCCCTTGCGCCGTCATAGAGGTGCCATAAAGCGTAATTCTTCGTACGGCTCAGCATTAAGGTAAAATCGAAAGGAGATAAATTATAATGAGATTACTACTTGCCATTTTTCTTACCGCAGTAGTGTTCATGTCCCTCCTCACCCTCCAAAACGTTACGACGGCTCAGCCATCCCAGAGTTCTTACACTGTTAGCCTTGACTGGTTCACACTACAAGTGACGTATCCATCAGAAGTTATGCCCGGGGATGCGTTTAACGTGAGCGTTCAGGGCACCCCTGCGAACGTGGGCGTATACTTACAAAATTTGACCGTTACAGTCTACTACGGAGACACGTCAGGTCTGCATCTGCTCACATCGCAACCTCTAGTTGTCAACTCGGCAGAGAATTACATGTACTACGGGGCTCCCTCTACAGGAAGTTTCAGCAAGATCTTCGAAGTTCAAGTACCAGAAGACGCCCCGAGAACTTCTCTCATAGCATTATTCTCCGAGACCACAATATACAACAACTATTACGCCAACAGCTACAACGGACCGTACCCTTTCTCTTACTGGTATTATGGGAATCCACTATTCTATTCCTTCTACCCGGCTTCCACCACTTCTTTGGATCAAGGCATATCGCCGTTGTCCTACATCAAGGCTACAACACCTGAATACGTGGCGCTTCAGTCCGAGTATCAAATGCTCCAGCAGCAACTGAACCAAACCCAGACCCAGAACAAGCAATTGCAAACAACCATCACACAGCAAAGCGCCATGATCAGCCAGCTGAACCAACAACTAGCTTCGGCAAATGCAACTTTACAAACATATGAGGCGGTCGCGGGGATTTTTGTGATCATAGCAGTAGCGTTCGGCGCACTCAGCGTTTTCCTGATGAGAAGCAAGAGCAAACCGAAGGATGCGAAAGAGCCAGAGGGATCCAAAGAAACAGTGGCGAGTTAGAACATAACCTCTTGGACAATTCCCAACTCTACTTCAGCTTTGGACATGAGTCAACGGTCCTATGAGCCCGGGTGAACAAGGGCGAAATGAGAATGCGAACTTTAGTTTTAGGATGCCGTTGGGGCCTGTTTGCACATCAACTGAGCTTACCAGAAGCTCACCTGGGTGGTTGGGGTTCCTCCAGCCCACTTGATTGTTGTTCCTGGAGGCTCGCAGAACAGTTCGCCAGTGTTTATGGATACAGCCGATCCTCCGTTGATGCTGATTGTCGCGCCGTTCGCAGTCTGAATCAGTATGCAGGCTGTGGCTATCGTGATCGTGTAGGTTGGTGCGGTAGACCATGACGCGCTTCTGCCGAAGGGGCTTACCCAGTTTCCGTCTCCAGAACCTGTTCCGCCAGTCAGAAGGAAGTTAGTCTTGGTTCCTATAGGATTGTAGCCTATGTTATTCACGATCAGGCTTGAGTTAGGTGAGTTGTAGATAACAGTGGAGCATGTGCTCTGAGACAGAATGTTGCTTGACGCTTGCGCGTTAGTGGCTCCAGAGATAAAGAGGCAGTAGGAGAACCCGCCTATTTGATTGTTTGCCGCTAAGTCGTTCATTCCCCCTAACTCAAGGCCCGCGAGATCGTAGGTCTTTGTGCCTAGAATCGTGTTGCCGATTACCTTCACATTCGAATAGTAGACATCTATTCCTACGATGTATGACGTTGAACTTGTGATGGTCGTAGCGTCAACGATGACTCCCGTTATTGTCTGATTGTTAGCGAAGTCGTCTATGCCGTCATACTCGCTCAGCCCCATGTGCTGTGTGAGAGTCACTGAGCCTCCGGTTACAGTGGCTGTGCCACCGTTCAGGCAAATTCCCGTGCCTGTCGTGTCGTTAACTGTGTTGAAGCTGAGGGTTGTGTCCGTGGAGCCAGAGGATGTCATTATTCCGTATCCCGAAGTGCAGGCACCCGCCGTTCCAGTTGTCGAAGTTATTTGATTGTTTGAGATGATTGGAGAATCAGCTTGCGTGTCTATTCCGTTACCGCAATCGTACAATTGGTTTCCATTAACGGTGGGGCGGTAAGCAACTTGGGATGTTCCTAAGGCAATGCAGGTGTAGGGAATGTTGTACAGTGTGTTGTCGGAAACGATTGTCCCGGTATCGTTACCGACGTCTCCAAGCAAAATTCCAATGTGGCTGTTGGCATCGCCATTGCTGGAAGTGATGTTATCGACAAGGTTTTGCGTGATAATGTCATTAATTTCGGAATCGCTTATGCCCACAATGCTCGAACCGTTGACATCATTTGCGCGAACCACGTTCCAATATCCTAAGCCGCTATAGGGGCTCGGATTATTGTTGAGGAAGATGCCATTCACGCGGTCATTTGCCAGATAGTTATCAAGGACCCAACTGTACGAGTCTTTATAGAAATGGAGTCCGTCACTTTTCGCGCTATGCAGATAGTTGTCCTCAACCGTCATGTGGGTGCTGTAGTCAATCTCTAGATCATTTCCGCACTGAGACGAACAGTTGCCTTGAGCGGGTGCGTTTCCGTCAAACTGTAGATTGCTGATCGTCCAGCCGGATACACCCTTGATGCAGACTATGGCGCTGTAGCCGCAAAGGCCCGTTGGGTCTGTTAGTGCTGGGCCTGCGACGAGGTCGGCACCTCAACTCTCCCCAATCAGGTTGACATTGCTGACTTGAGCGTCTATGCTCTGGCTGATTGAGTAGGTTCCGTTTCTGACGAAAACTTCTCCTCCCCTTGAGGTAGATATTGCTGCCTCAAAGACGCTGTGGGCATTGGAACCGCTAACGCCTCCAGCATTGTTCGGTCCGCCGTAGGCAATCACGCAGTGCTTAGCGCTAAGGGCATCCGTGTAGGCTCCAGCTTGAAGGATCGTGTATGTAGCTCCGTGTTCGCAGGCATATTGGTTCACCGTTGAAGCCGAGTTAATGGTGGGAGCAAATTCAGCTTGAAGCGACCAGGCAGCGATCACAGCTAGAATTATGAAGATAAGTCCATACCGCACAAGTTTGCCCTGAGCGTCCATATTCTCGCAGTCACTCACGGTTCTTAAACAAAAATCACTTCTTAAGTGCAACTATCCTGAGGGTTGGAGCCAACCAGGTTAGGAATGCTTCTAGTGGCACTGGAGTCATGTAGTTCGCGGAATAGTGATTCCTTAGTATCTGCCGAGATGAATGTGAAAGGACAGAGGGCGAAGGAAACTGCAAGTAGTACAAACAGGAGAGCTAGCGCAACCGTCATGAGAGTGAAGCAGATCGGAATCGCCAGCCCTTAGGCGAGAATGAATGCTGCCAAGAGGCGTTTCCTAATCAGATCCACGCTTTTTTGTTCTGTAGGAAGCGCATTCTATCGCGCACAATGAGTCTAGACTCAGATCATTGTTCTGGGTATCTCAACAACGATATCAAAGTGAGAGTCGGCAGACACTAATGTCGTACATCGGTTTAGGAGAGCGGTTGAGGCATGGATCGCATCGCGTGGGTCTAAATCATATCGGCGCATCAGGGTTAGCGCCGAAAGCAAGGAATCTTGGTTTACGGGTAGAATTTTCAAGTTAGGGACCGACAAGAACGCACGCCCCGCAGCGAGAGCATCTTCTCGGGATCGATGTTTTGCCACGACCCATACGATTTCATCGACCGAGAGAGCGCAACTAGCGGCTTCCTCCTTCCCTTCGCTGATTCGCTGTATTAGCGAGCGCGCCCGCTTGCCTATGGACTGTCGATTCAGCGCAGCATAGATGAAGACGCCCGCGTCCAAATAGAGCAATTATTGGTGCCTTGACTCGATCTCATCCTGGTATGAGTGTATATCGACTCTCGACACGGATTTTCCTTTTAGCGCGATGTTCTCCAGCGTTTGAACAGGGTCTTCGATCTTCGGAATGTCAATTATCACCTTATCTTTCTCAAGGCGAAACACTATCTCGGAGCCCGGGCCTATCTTCATCGCTTGCCTCAGACTTGCGGGAATCACCACTTGACCCTTTGGTCCTACGCGCATGATCTCCTCGAACATGTATAACCACGAGTTATACTAATGTATAACCCTAATTTATACCCTACGCACGACTACAGAAAGTGAATCGAACGACGCAAGCTTCATCCTGGATAAGAGGGACGAGGACACGCCGGATAGCACGTTCCGCTTTTTCGAGAGATCGATTATCGAAGCACGTCAGGAGATGAGTATAGCGGAGGTTTGCTTAGATTCCCAATGACGCATTGCGTACGCCAGCGCTTCCTCACTGTCAGCATATACGGTGACGAGCGGGTCGCCTTGACGCACGAAATCGCTCACGTGAGCCGCTAGGTGAACACCCGCTCCCGGGTTGTTTGGAGCTCCGACAAGTTGTGCGATTCGTCCAATCACCTTGTTATCTATGGCACCAATTCTTCCGGACACGTTAGCAGGTATGTTCTTGACGTGGGACCCCAATGGAGGACATTCACGCGGTCCTTGGTTTTCCCTAATGGCCTGGAACTTCTCAAGTGCCTTTCCGGACTTCAATAGCCCTTCCGCGAAATCATATCCATCGTTGGAGCACTGTCCCGTCAGTTCGAGCAATTCGCCCGCAAGTAGGATAGATTTCCGTCGTAAGTCAGACGGTGCATCTGGTTCATTTCGCAGCACTTTTAACACGTCTTGAGCTTCTAGGACTGGTCCAATCCCGTTTCCAATTGGTTGCGATCCGTCCGTTAGGAGCACCTGGATGGTCAGCCCAAGTCGTGCAGCGAGTCGTGTGAATCTCTCTTTGAGATGTATGGCCCTCTCTTGGTTCACGGCTTTTGTTCCGGGTCCATAGGGGATGTCTAAGAGGATGTGTGTCGACCCCGCCGCTTTCTTCTTCGCTAGAATTGAGCTAATCATTAGCCCTTCCACGTCGATGCTTAATGGATGCTCCACTTGGATTAACATGTCATCGGCCGGCGCCAAATTCAGTCCTCCTCCCCAAGCTAGACATCCGTTTGCTTTCCTGACTGTATCGTAAATGCTGTCTGTCGACAGTTCGACGTTCATGAGCGTCTCCATCGTGTCCGCCGTGCCGGCAGGTGACGTGATCGAGCGCGACGAAGTCTTAGGTATAACCAAACCAGCTGCGGCAATTATTGAGACGACGATCGGTGTCGTTCTATTGCCCGGAACTCCCCCCGTGCAATGTTTGTCTGCAACAAGTTGAGTATCAAAGTTCAGTCGCTCTCCCGATTCGACCATCGCATTAATGAGGCTGGTGATCTCGTCGTCTGTGAGACCAAAGATCCTCGCGCTTACCACAAAGGCAGTCAGCTCTACCTTAGAGAACCGTCCACACACGATGTCATTAACAATGGCGTCCATCTCAGCAGATGACAACTCTTTGCCAACCATCTTCGCCCGGAGAAGTTCGGTGGAGGCTGGGGGTTCCGCTGGGCTCACGTCTACTATCGTATCTTCACACGCGCCTAACCTGTCAAATGCCATGTTACTGAGACCTATCATTCCCTCTTGCAGCACTGTTCCTTCGACCGTGTTGAGAACGGCCAAAACTGTCCGCCCATTCGCGGTAACCTGTACTCTATCGAGCGGGTGTAGTCCGAGCGTACGCCCTAGAACGTCATTGTTGTCCAGAAATGCGATACTTTCACGGTGTGTATTGATTCCGATTCGTCTTAACCGCAAATTCTTCTCCGCAGTTAGTGTCGGCTGGACTGAAATCCAGTTGCTCGCAACAAACAGACACACAGTTCCAACCTCAAACGCTCGCCACGTCGGAATCGATCTGTCAGAATGGGGGTCTAGCATGTTTCGTAGAAGTGGTGTGCAGAGCTAGGCAGGCGTAGGTTTTAGATTCGCTCGATTTGTCTTGGTTTTGCGGAGGCAGCGCATTCGGACTCGTAAGATTCAGATAA
>Ga0187781_10004582_pt1 | contig 10296 bp, 7 predicted proteins | sample 0715_SJ02_MP02_2_FD_132447 | JGI IMG/M metagenome (GOLD analysis project Ga0187781, IMG submission 132447) | Tropical peat soil microbial communities from peatlands in Department of Meta, Colombia - 0715_SJ02_MP02_20_MG | ecosystem: Environmental > Terrestrial > Soil > Wetlands > Peat | place...
GTGGAAACGCGCGACAAGATTCTTGACGCCGCCCGCGAGCTGTTTGTGAGCGAAGGCTACGACGGCGTCACCATGCGGAAGGTGGCCGAGAGGATCGAGTATTCTCCCACCGCCATCTACGTTCATTTCCACGACAAGGAACAGCTTTTCCTCGAACTGTGCCACGCCGATTTCCGCCGCCTGGCGGAGTCGTTTGTTCAACTGGCGCAGGTCGATGACCCAGTGGAGCGCCTGCGCAGAATAGGGTTCGCATATATGCAGTTCGGGCTGGAGAATCCGAACCACTACCGCATGATGTTCATGACGGCGCACCCTCGGCTAGCTGACGAGGAAATGGAAAAGAACATGGGCAAAGGCAATCCTGAGGAAGATGCTTACGCCTTTCTGCAGGAAAGTGTGCGCGAGGCGGTAAATGCGGGCGCATTTCGGCCGGAATTGACCGATGTTGACCTGATCGCGCAGACGCTCTGGGCGGGCGTTCACGGAGTCGTCTCCCTGCAGATTGCAAAGTGCAGCGACGATTGGGTTCCGTGGAGCTCGTTCAAGGACAGGGCTGAACTGATTATCGACGGCCTGATTCATGGACTTCTGAAGCGAGGGTGATGGAATGCCTCCTCTGGCGCGGCGCAATCTGTTTCACGACAAAGTCCGATTTACTGTCACGCTGACGGGAATTGCATTCTCGGTCGTGCTGATTGTCGTCGAACTCGGTCTGTTTGTCGGCTTCACGGTAACGACCTCCAGCATCATCGATCGCTCGAACGCCGACCTGTGGATCGTTTCGCGAGGCACTCCCTATATCGAACAGGGCGCACCGTTTCCCGAGCGCAAGTTCTACCAGGTGCTGGCGACGCCGGGGGTGGCGTCAGCCGAAAAATACATCGTCCGCTTCTCGAATTGGAAGGCTCCGGATGGATCCGAACGGGGGATTCAGGTGGTTGGTTTCAATCCACACTCCCCGCTTGGAGGGCCGTGGAACATTGTCGCCGGCGACGTGACCGATCTCGAAAAGCCGGACGCGGTCATGGTGGATGAAATCTACAAACAGAAGCTGGGCACCGACAGGATCGGACAAGTCTTCGAGCTAAATGGGCGGCGGGCTCGCGTAGTCGGCTTTACGCGCGGCATCCGCGCTTTCACAACGACTCCCTATGTATTCACCAGCTTCAAGAACGCGCAGGACTACACCAAGATCCGCGAAGATCAGACCCTCTTTATTCTTGTGCGCGCCGAGGCGGGAACGAGCGTGAAGGAGTTGCGGAACAGGCTTGAAGGGCGACTGACCGATGTCGACGTGCTCACGAAGGACCAGTTCAGCCGGATGACCCGCTTCTACTGGATGTTTACCACTGGCGCGGGCATTGCGGTGCTGATTGCGGCGTTGCTGGGCCTGGTGGTTGGCGTGGTGGTGGTAGACCAGACTATCTATGCGACCACGATGGACCACATCCGCGAATTCGGGACGCTGAAGGCAATGGGTGCGGGCAACGGCTACATTTACCGCGTCATCATCACGCAAGCGGCCATCAGCGCGGTTCTGGGCTACGGGGTGGCGATGGTGGTGAGCGTGTTCATTGTGCATGCCAGCCAAAGTGGCGGGGCGGCGATCCTGCTGCCCTGGCCGATGGCGGTTGGCATTTTCTTCCTGGCCTTGCTGATGTGCATCAGCGCGGCCATTGTTTCGATCAATAAGGTGACTCATCTCGACCCCGCGATGGTGTTCAAGGGGTAAGGACGACAGCGAGAAAACCATGCAAAGCGCAATCTCAGTTCGCAACGTAACTAAAACTTACGAAGAAGGTGCAAGCAAAGTCCCGGCGCTTCAGGGGGTTGATCTCGATGTCTATCCCGGCGAGGTCGTTCTCCTGATGGGACCATCGGGCAGCGGCAAGACGACGCTACTTTCGATCATGGGATGCATTCTGCGCGCGACGGCGGGCAGTGTGCGCGTGGCGGGAATTGAAACGGCTCGGCTCAGCGAAAAAGAACTTCCACCAATCCGTCTCGAGCATATTGGTTTCATATTTCAGGGTTTCAATCTTTTTCCGACGCTGACGGTGGGCGAAAACGTCGAACTGGCGCTCGATCTCAAGGGAATTCGCGGGGCGAAGGCGAACAAGGAAGCGCGGCGTCTGCTAAACCTGGTTTCGCTCGACGAGAAATACGATACGTTTCCGAGCGACCTGAGCGGCGGTCAGAAGCAGCGAGTGGCTGTGGCGCGCGCGCTCGCTGGCTCGCCAAGCATCATCCTCGCCGACGAACCGACGGCTGCGCTCGACGGCCACACCGGCCGAGCCGTCATGCAAACGATGCAGGACCTCGCGCACAAACACGGTCGCGCGGTTGTGGTTGTGACGCATGACAGCCGCGTGCTCGAATTCGGCGACCGCATTGTGCGCATGGAGGATGGCGCGATTGAAGCAAGCCGCGACGACGATGTCGCGATTCCAAAAATTCCACCGCACTCGATGGCTCCGTCGGCATTTTCAGCCGCATACGGCGCCTGACTTTTACTGCTTGACGATCTGGGAGGAACGCTCGTGAAGAACAAAATGCTCATCGCCGCCGGAGTTCTCATCGCAGCCATACTGGCCGTTTCGCTGATCTGGGGGCACACCGTGTCAGCGAAAAATTCCGCCGCTGGAAACACGCGCGCCGGTCAGGATTCGCAAAAACGGGATTCGCGGGTGCTGAACTCGCAGGCGGCAAATTCGCAGGCTCAAGACTGGATTATCTCTGGTCCAGGACGCGTTGAGCCGTATTCCGAGGACATCAAGATGGGCGCGGAAATCAGCGGACGGTTGAAAGGTGTGTATGTCGAGGAAGGCCAACCGGTGCGCGCAGGACAAGTGCTCGCCGAACTTGTGAACGAGGATTATCGGGCCCAAGTCGCTTCCGCCGAAGCAGAAGTCGCACAGAAAGATGCCGAAGTTCGCAAAGTGTTCAATGGCGCTCGACTTGAGGAACGGCGCGAGGCATTCTCCTCGGTGGAAGAAGCGCAAGCGGTAATGGCGAATGCGGAGTCGGAAATGCGGCGGCATCAAAAGCTCTACGAGGCGGGCGTGATCTCGCAGGAAGAGGGCGATCGCTATACGAAGGAATACGAAGTGGCCAAGGCGCAGTATCAGGCGAGAGTGGAGAACCACACTCTGATCGACGAAGCGACGCGCGAAGAGGATCGCTCGATGGCGCGGGCGAATCTCGAGTCCGCGAAAGCAAAACTGGCTGAGGCGCGCGCCCTCTACGCGAAAACCTTCCTCCGCAGCCCGATCGACGGGACTGTGCTGCGCCGGCATCATCGCGCGGGTGAAAACGTCTCCAACGGATCCACCAGTCCCGATCCGATCTTTACCCTGGGCGATACGCACACCCTCCGCGTGCGCGTGGACGTGGATGAAACGGACGTGAGCAAGCTCGTCGTTGGACAAAAAGCTTACGTCACCGCCGATGCGTATGGAGAAAAGAGATATTGGGGCCGGGTGGTGCGGATTGGACAGGAACTGGGACGCAAGAACATTCGCACCGACGAGCCGACGGAGCATGTCGATACGAAGATTCTCGAAACGCTGATTGAGCTGGAGGACGGCGCAAGCTTGCCGATTGGCTTGCGTGTGGATTCTTTCATTCTGGCGTCCAACGGCTCAGGCAACTGAGCCGGCGCACAGCTAGGCCCCGCGGCGATTGCGTTCGAATCAGTCAGCGATCAGCAGACTCTCGGCGAACGGCCACTCCGCATCCACCCACTGCGCTTCGCAGCGAAAATTCGCGGCCTCGGCGATTTGGCACACTTCCTCGCGGGTGTACTTGTGGCTGCTCTCGGTCCAGATGGTTTCGTCTTTCTGAAAAGTGACCGTCAATTCCGCTTCAGGGATTTCGACAGTGTGATTGCGCCATGATCGCAGGTGCATTTCGATGCTCCCGGTCGCCGGGTTCAGTCGGGCCTGGTGCTCGAAATGGTCGAGTGCGAAATTGGCTCCGAGTTCGCGATTCAGGCGCGCCAGCAAATTCAGGTTGAAGGCAGCCGTGACCCCCAGAGGATCGTCGTAAGCCAGCAAAAGTTTGGAGGGGGATTTCTGCAGGTCGGTACCGAGCAGAAGCGCGTCGCCGGGCTGCAAAATCGCATGAATCTGCCGCAGAAATTTTTCCTCGGCGGGATGATCGAAATTCCCGATCGTGCTTCCGAGGAAAAGAACGAGCATCTGGTCGCCGGGGCGGCGGCGCGCTACGACCTCGCGCAGACCAGCAAGGTATTCGCGCTCACAACCGACGATGTTCACAAATTCCAGGTCGTGGAGCTCGCGCTTGCACATGGCGAGCGCGGAGGCCGAAATCTCAATCGGAAAATACGAAGTGTGCTGCTTGTGACACAGCGCCTCAAGAATGCGTCGTGTCTTCTTGCCGGTCCCGCTACCCAATTCCGCGACCATCACGGGACAACGAAGGTGCGAAATGATGTCGTGCGAATAACGGCGCAATAGGCGCTCATCGGCGCGCGCCAGCCCATATTCGGGGAGCGTGCAGATCACCTCGAAAAGCGCCGAGCCGACCTCGTCATATAAGTATTTTGAGGGCAGCTCTCTTTGCCCGGGATGCGTTAAGCCGGCACGCACGTCCCAGGCCATATCGGACATCCAATGCGCGCTGGCAAGTTGTGTGGCCATGGTGTTGTCCTCCCCACGGTTAGTTGGTCACGCAGCGGAATCCTGCGTAAACATACTGGTAGTGCGGCTGAAACCAATTGCGAAACGAGCGGCGCAACATGGACGCCGCAGTGCGAGCCGAGCCGCCTTTGATCACGTAGTGCTTGCCGTCAAAAAAGTTCGCCGAGTAGCCGGGATAAAAAGAAAACGGCTTGAAGCCCGAAAATGGCTGGAATGGAGTTGATGTCCATTCCCAGCCATTCCCTACCAACTCATTCACTCCAAAGGCGCTCGTGCCTGCGGGAAAAGTGCCGACGGGAGTAGGGTCCCAGTGGGAAAAATCGAAATTTCCCTTTTGTGGATCCGGGGCTTCGTCGCCCCACGGATAGGGTCGCTCTGGGCCTTCGGGAGTTGCGTAAGCGGCGCGGTGCCATTGCGCCTCCGTCGGCAGACATTTTCCGGTCCAGCGCGCGTACGCGCTTGCTTCTGCGTGGCTCACATACACGGGCCATTCCATGGGTAACGGGATTTCGTGGAACATCGCGCGGTAATGCCATCCTTCGCTGGTCATCTTCCAGAACACGGGAAAATCGATCTGATTCGATGCCCTCCAGTCCCAATCGGACGGAGTCCAGAGATCGCGGCTTTGGTAGCCGCCGGCTTCGACAAAGTCCAGAAATTGCCGGTTTGTGACTTTGTGGTTGTCGATGGAGAAGGCGGGAACCTCGACGGAGTGGACTTCGTATTCGTTGTCCCAACCGAACGCATCCCGTTCGGTGCGGGAAAGTCCGAGAGTTGCGGTGCCCGCGGGAACGTCAATCATTCCTGATGCGGGCGAACTGGGTGCAAGCAGGGTTGACGGGACCGGAGACGCGGCCAATTCTGGGGAAATCTTTTTCGCGTGCGGCAGCTGGTGAAACATGTACGCCAGCGTCTCGGCGTGCATGAGGCGATGTTCGATGGCGACATTCAGCAGCGTGTCAAAATCTGCATCCGGTTCCGCTTTCGGTGCGCGCCTGCACAATTCCGGATCGTCGAGACGATCATCGATCTTTCGTCGTACATCGGTGACGTAGCTGCGGACTTGTTCCATCGAAGGCCAATCGCGGGGCTGGTCTGCAGGCAAGCCGCCATCCACAGGATCAATTCCGAAGGCGAAAAGATTGTCGAACCCAGGATGGAACGCTGGGAGGTCGAGCAGGCGCTGGCGCATCAGGTTCCAATCGAAGGCTTCGAGATGGCCGATGTAAAAAACGATGCGGTGCCGCTCCGCAATGGGACGATCGTAGAGGGAATCCGGGGAAACGATTCCGAAAAGTGCATCGGTGAGACGACGGGCGCCTGCGAGGCGTAGCAACAGAGTTCGAGTTGTCGCGTTTCCTTCGATTGCGGTTGGCATGGCTCCTCCCGCTAGACTGACGTGTGTCAAGCCGAGCAAACAGAACTTGCAGCACATCGAGACTTGGTATTGGATGCATTTGCGAAGAACACGTTACCGAAAATTAATGCCGCGGGCTGCACGCATTAGGGCTATGCGCAGGAAGGTTACGGTGCTGGGTGAGCGCGTGACACTAGAAGATCAGGCGAGCGTATATCGCAAACTGGCGGGGCCGAGCCAGTGAAATGTTTGCGGATTTGAAGCACGAAGGCAGCCGGTTCACCCGAGGGGTGTTGCTATAAGCGAACCGACTGCCCTGTGTGTAAGAATGTGGAGAACTTGGTGAATGAAGCCTGTACTACCCGCCCCATACTGCGAAGCCAGCCTTAACGTTGCTCTGAATTTTCATTGCTTCTCTCCTCTCGCTCAGGGTCAATTGCCAATCTGTTGCGTTTAACACTTTGTTTCGTGAACTCTGAGGAATACTCCGAACTACCCACCCCATACCGCGAAGCCAGCCTTAACGTTGCTCTGAATTTTCATCGCCGTTCTCCTCTCGCTTAGGGTCAATTGCCAATCTGTTGCGTTTAACACTCTGTTTCGTGAACTCTGAGGGAATATCCGAACTACCCGCCCCATACTGCGAAGCCAGCCTTGGTGTTGGTCTGAACCTTCATTGCCGTTCTCCTTTCCTTCGGAATTCAAGTGTCGGTTTGTGTCCGTTGTTTCTCGTTGCCATCCGCTCGCTAGCGGGGAGGGCGTTCCGGTCCACGTTAAAGTCATCTTTTTTACCTAAACCAAACTTGCAGTGCCGGCGGTGGGTCGTCGCCGCAGTCCGGATCCCCCAAGGGGCACAAAGGCATCGGACCATACTGCGCGGAAGCGTGCAGCATCGGCGGGCCGTCATCGCCGCAGTTCGGGTTGTCCAAAGGGCACAGCGGCATCGGACCATAATTGGCAGCCGCTTTCGGGGTGGCTGCGTATGCGAATGTTCCTACCAGAACTACCATCAGCAGTACCGCTCCGAGCAACGCCTTAAAATTGCTTTTCATTGTTTCTTACCTCTTTCCCTGGGATTTTCTGGCTTACGTCCTTGTTTGTGCATGCTTCCAGCCAAACTCCACGGACCTTTCCGAGAAGGCTGTGGACGAAGCCGTAAGACATTGGAAATAAGAGGCATTAGACCCAAATTCTCGGGCTAGTGCGGCCCGCAATTAAGTGCTTTAGGCTTCGAGAACCGAACAGGAATGTTAGGTGACCTAACAAAGATGTTAGGTTGAGCCATTTCCGCCCCAGTCGCTATACTCGGATGTCATGCAGCGGGACCCCGGCGTGCTCGAATCGCAGAAGCAGGAAGCCCGGCTCGAGGCGCTAAGCGGCCCAAGGCAAGGCGAAAGCTTCCCCCTGACGGGAGACGAAGTCTTCATCGGGCGGGAGCCAACTAACCAGATTGCGGTCCTCGATGCCACGGCCTCGCGCCGCCATTGCTCGATTCAAAAAGGAGAACAAAATTTCTGTCTGCGGGACCGGGAAAGCCGGAACAGCACGTTCGTAAATGGCGTGCCCGTGACCGAGCACATCCTCCGGCACGGAGACCAGATCCGAGTCGGGCAATCGCTATTTGTGTTCCGAGAGCCGCAAGACAGCGACACCGTTGATGCTGAGGTGCAATATGACTCGACGCCCGCCGGATCGACGGTAATCCTGAACAAAGAAGACACGATCTATCTGCGTCCGCAGCGAGACGGAGTCGACCTACCCACTACCGAGCGCACGGTCCATGACCTCAATGTGCTGCTTAATTTCAGCCGTACAGTAAACGTGGTGCGCGACTTGGGCGCGCTCGAGAAGCAAGTGCTTGAGGCAGTACTGGAGGTGGTGCCCGCCGATCGCGCGGCCATTTTCCTGATGGAGACGGGCTCGGAGGAACCCTCATTCGTCCTGGGCTGGGAGCGGGGGCGGGGCCCGGCGCAGCAGGTTCAGGTGAGCCACACCATCCTGAACCGTGTGATCAAGGAGCACGTCGCCGTGCTGAGCGGAGACGTACCCGGCGATCAGCAACTACAGAGTTCAGACAGCCTGATGGTCCGCCGCGTGCGCTCGGTGCTCGCCGTCCCATTGGAGGCACAAGGCCGCCTGCTGGGTGCGATTTACCTCGACGCCCGAAGCGAGGGAGCACACTTTGATACGAACCTCCTGCAACTCGTCACCGCGCTGGGCAGTGTTGCCGCCCTCGCCATTGAAAATCTGAAGCAGCTGGAATGGCTGAGCACGGAAAACCGCAGGCTACAGGAAGAAATCAGTATCCGCCACAGCATGATCGGCGGGAGTGAGGCAATGCGGGCAGTGCAGAATTTCATTGGGCGAGTGGCTGGTGGAGACTCGACGGTGCTTATTTGGGGCGAAAGCGGCACCGGTAAGGAACTCGTAGCCCGGGCGATTCACGAAAACAGCCCGCGGAAGAACAAGCCGTTCGTCGCGATAAACTGCGCGGCCATCACGGAAACTTTGCTCGAAAGCGAACTGTTTGGTCACGAAAAAGGCGCGTTTACCGGCGCAATCGCGCAAAAGCGAGGCAAACTCGAAATCGCCGAAGGAGGAACGGTACTGCTCGACGAGATTGGCGAGCTGGCACTGCCGCTGCAAGCCAAGCTGCTGCGGGTATTGCAGGAACGCGAGTTTGAACGGGTTGGCGGCACGCGCCCGATCAAGCTGGATGTGCGAGTGATTGCGGCGACAAATCGCGACCTGAAAAAGGAATCGGAAAACAAGACTTTTCGGCAGGATCTCTACTATCGCTTAAATGTAGTATCAGTTCGCATGCCGCCTCTGCGCGAACGGAAGAAGGATATTCCGCTGCTGGCGAGTTTCTTCGCGGCCCGCTGCGCCGAGAAAGTCAAACGCCGCGTGACGGGGATTTCTCCGGAGGCACGCCAGTGCCTGATGTCGTACGATTGGCCCGGCAACGTTCGTGAGCTGGAGAACACGATCGAGCGGGCTGTCGCACTGGGTTCAACGGAGGTGATCCTGCCCGAAGACTTGCCCGAAGCGCTTCTGGAGGAGGCGGCGACGGCTGGCGCTCCAGTCAACGCGTTGCAAGATAATTTACGCGACGCAAAGCGAGCCATGATCGAACGGGCCATCGAACAGGCAAATGGAGTCTACACCGACGCGGCAAAAATCCTGGGCATCCATCCCAACCATCTTTTCAGGCTGGTGCGCACGCTGGGTCTCCAACCCAAGCGGAGGCGGGGATAGAAAGTCCGCGAAGCCCTGAGAAATATCTCCGCTCTGCCTCACCTCAAGCCGGTTACCTCATACAAGTTCGCCAGATCGTGCTGGAATGAGACCGCGCACGCCTTGCCATCCGCCGAGATCCCGACAAGGCCAGTAAACGACCCCCCGGGTTCGGGAACGTGCAGTGTCCGCCAAGCTTGTTTTTGGCCAGTGTTCACGTCGAGGCGAAGAACTTGCAGTGTCGCACCCTCATTTTTTCGCAAGAAGATAGATCGTCCATCGTTGCTCCAACGAGCGACCGCTTCCCCGTTGACAAGATCAGCGATTTTTCTTGGCGGGCCTCCGGCAAAGGCGGCGACCTCCACCTTTTCAGGATCGGAAACAATATAGGAGCGGCCATCGGGCGAGATGAACGTGGCCCGGACGCCTTCTGGTGTTAGCGGCTCGAGACTATTCTTGTCGAGCGAATAGACCCAGGAGCGGACCTGTTGTCCGGGAGCGCTGCCGTTCACAAGAATCCTCTTGCCATCAGGAAACCACTCCATGGTCTGTAGAGTCACCTGTTGGGTCTCCAGGGTTTTCTGCTCACCAGGGCCAGTTGGTAACAACACCAATTGGTCTCCCCCGGAATCGCGATGAATGCTCAGCACCCATTTGTTGTCGGGAGAAAGAGTGGGGCGGTTGCCGTAGCCGAGGAGGATGGCTGGAGAGCCGTCCGTCTTGCGCAGATAAATGGCCGGGTTGCGGCCTTGCGACGCGGACAGCTCTTGAAACAGCAGCAACTTGCCATCATCGGATATCTGATACAAGGAAGAGGCGTCGAACCAGCTCAGGTCGGCGGAGGCACTGTCGGCACCCGAATAGGAAATTCCCAGCCGGGAGTTCACAGAGTTCACGAGAGCGTGTCCGTTGCTCGCAAGATCGTCCAGCACGATCCAGCCGGCGGCCTGCGCGAGCGTACGCTGATTGCCCTTGAGATCGACCGCGTACAGTGAGGGATCCGCTCCACCTTCGATCGCCGAGAACCAGATTTCTCTGTCA
>Ga0187781_10004584_pt1 | contig 10294 bp, 8 predicted proteins | sample 0715_SJ02_MP02_2_FD_132447 | JGI IMG/M metagenome (GOLD analysis project Ga0187781, IMG submission 132447) | Tropical peat soil microbial communities from peatlands in Department of Meta, Colombia - 0715_SJ02_MP02_20_MG | ecosystem: Environmental > Terrestrial > Soil > Wetlands > Peat | place...
CTGCCGCCGCGCAGGTTGGCCACCGCGTACACGCCGCCCGCCTCCACCCAGGCCAGCGCGGACGGCGAATACGCCGGGGTGAGGCTGATGTCGAACCCGCCGTACCCGGTCAAGATGGCCGGCCGCGGCCCGGAAGAAGCCCCGGAAGGACCGCTGATCACCAGCATCCGCACCGGCGTGCCGTCCAGCGACTCGTACACCTCCTGCCGCGCCGTCAGGGCCGGGACCGGGACCGAACCCGGCGCCGCCGCCCAGACGCCAACCGAGGAATCCCGCGCGTCGAACCGCAGCACCAGCGACGGCGTGGTGTAGTCCGTATAGCCGAACCACGCCTCGTGCCCGCCCTCGGGCCGCTCGCTCAGCCCGCCCGCGGTGCCGAGGCCTGGCAACGAAACGCCGCCCACCAAAGCGCCGGAAGCCAGGTCGTGCACGGTGATCTCGCTCAGGGCGTGCCTGGTCCAGCTGGCCACCAGGACCGGCCGCGCCAGCTCCGCCCCGTCCAGGATCGCGTACCCGCGCAGCACCGCCTCGGGATCCTCCCGGATCAGCTCCCGCCAGCTTGTCCGGTCAGCAAAGTCACCAGAAACCGGATCCACCACCGCGATCCGCCCCCGAGGCGCATCAAGGTCGGTGAACAGGTACAAAAGCCCGTCCCGCCCCGCCCGCACCGAGGTCTGCGCGTCCACGCCCTCCTGCACGACCCGCAACTCGGGCGCCATAGCGTCAGAGGACGACAGGTCGGCCAGCCACAGGTCGTTGCGCGGCGCCGTGCCCCGCGACGCGGACAGGGCCAGCCAGCGTCCGTCCCGGCTGACCGAGGCGTAGTAGTAGTCCGTCTTGTCCCGGTCGGCGCCGAAGATGAGCACGTCCTCGTCCGCGGGCGTGCCGACCTGGTGCAGGTAGACCCGCCGGTGATACTGGCTTTCCCCGGCAGGCACCTGGGACGGCGGCAGGCGCCGCGCGTAGTAGAAGGCCTTCCCGCCTGGCAGCCAGGCCACGTTCGAGTACCGGCACCGGTCGATCGGCCCGTCCACCAGTGAGCCGGTGCCGACATCGAGCACCCGCAGCAGCGATTCCTCGTCGCCGCCCTCGGACAGCTGGTAGGCGAGCAGCCGCCCTTCCTTGTCGGGCTGCCAGGCGTCCAGCGTGGTCAGCCCGGACGGGTCGACGGCCATTGGGTCGACGAGCACCTCGACCGGGCCGTCTGCCGCCTGCGTGCACAGCACGGCGTGCTCCTGGCCCGGATCGCGCTTGGTGAAGAATGACCGCTCCCCGCGCCAGACGGGTGTTCCCACGACCCCCACGCCGAGCAGCTCACGCGCCCGCGCGGCCAGGCGGTCCCGCCCGGGCCACCCGGCCCGCTGCGCGGCGAACAACCCGGCCTGAGCCCGCAGCCAGTCCGCCCGTTCGGCGCCGTCGGCCTCCTCCATCCACCGGTAGGGGTCGCTGACCTGGTGCCCGAGAATCCCTTCGGTCAGATCCTGCCGCCGCGCCTCCGGATAGCCCAACTCGCGTGTCCCGCTCATGCCCGAACTCTACGGTGCCTGATTTTCATTCGGGACCCGCGATGGCTCTGGCGGCGCACTGCGGTGACCGCTCGCATGGGCCGCAGGCCCACCCTCGCCGGCCGCGTCCTCAATAACCCTTACGGGCTCGGCGACCTTGTACGCTTATGTGGTGGCAGAAGCAGGTACCAGGCGACACACTGGGAGCACGAGCTTCTGCTAGACGGTCGGCGCCAGCGGGAGGTGCGGTGCGAAGAGTGCTGCTGCTCAACGTGACGTATGAACCGCTGACCACCGTCGGCCTGCGCCGCGCCGTATGCCTGGTCCTCTGCGGCAAGGCCGAGGTTGTCCACCACGACGCGGCCGGAGCGGTCCTGCACGCCGCGTCGGTGGCGCTGGCCACGCCGTCGGTGATCAGGCTAAGCCGCTACGTCCGGGTGCCCTATCGCAACCGGGTGCCGCTGACCAGGGCCGCGCTGATGCGCCGGGACAACTACCGCTGCGCCTATTGCGGCCGCCGCGCGGAAACCATCGATCACGTGGTGCCCCGGAGCCGCGGCGGCCAGCACGCCTGGGAGAACTGAGTCGCGTCCTGCACGATCTGCAACCACCGCAAGGCCGACCGCCTGCTCGACGAACTGGGCTGGACGCTGGCGGCGCCACCAGCAGTACCACGCGGCGCCCACTGGAGGCTAGTGGGCGCTCAGCACGACGGCGACCCCCAGTGGGCCGCTTATTTGCGTGAGCCCAGTGCTGCCTTAAAACCCAGGGCCGCGTTATCTCGCCTGGTCGCCGTACCGCACGTTCCCGCCGCACACAGTTGCGGCTTTTTCTTTTCCTACCGAACGGATCGTGGTTCACGCCCTCTGTTCTCCCCGCTCGCCTCCGGGCGCTCTTGACCCGCCGCCTTCCCTCGTCGCTTCGCTCCTCAGTCCACGCGGCGGCGCGCCCTTTGGCTCGCGGGGCCCCGGCCGCACCCCGGTACGATGCAGGTGGAGGTCAGAGTCGATGCGGCGGGAAATCTTCACCCAGGAACACGACGCGTTCCGTGACATGGTGCGGGCCTTCATCGCGAAGGAGATCACGCCCTACCACGAGCAGTGGGAACGGGACGGGATCGTGTCCCGCGGCGTGTGGCTGGCGGCCGGCCGGGCCGGCCTGCTCGGCATCCACATCGACGAGAAGTACGGTGGCGGCGGCGACTCCGATTACCGGTACTACGTGATCCTGAACGAGGAACTAGCCAGGGCCGGAGCCAGCGGGCCGATGTTCCAGCTGCACAACGACATGATCGGGCCGTACCTGGACCGGCTGTGCACGCCGGAGCAGCGGGAGCGCTGGTTCCCCGGCTACTGCTCGGGGGAGCTCATCGCGGCCATCGCGATGACCGAGCCCGGGGCGGGCAGCGACCTGCAGGGGATCCGGAGCACCGCGGTCCGCAACGGCGACCACTACGTGCTGAACGGCCAGAAGACCTTCATCTCCAACGGCCAGCTCGGCGACATCGTGATCGTGGTGGCCCGCACCGACCCGGCCGCCGGGCACCGCGGTATTAGCCTGCTCGTGGTCGAGCGCGGCATGCCCGGCTTCACCCGCGGCCGCAACCTGGACAAGCTCGGCATGCACGCCCAGGACACCTCGGAGCTGTTCTTCACCGACGTCCGGGTGCCGACCGCCAACCTGCTCGGGGAGGAAGGCGGCGGGTTCGTCGCGTTGATGCAGAACCTGCCCCGCGAGCGCGTCACGATCGGTGTCACGGCGCTGGCCATCGCCGAACAGGCCTTCGCCGACACGCTGGCCTACTGCAAGGAGCGCAACGCGTTCGGCCAGCCGATCGGCACATTCCAGCACAGCAAGTTCCTGCTGGCCGAGATGGCCACCGAGATCGCGGTGGCACGCGAGTTCACCGACCGCGCCATCATGGAGCACTGCGCGGACCGGCTGAGCACCGACGAGGCGTCCATGGTCAAGTGGTGGAACACCGAACTGTGCAACCGCGTCACCGACCGGTGCGTGCAACTACACGGCGGGTACGGTTACATGCGCGAGTATCCGGTTGGCCGCGCCTGGGCCGACAGCCGTGTGCAGTCGATCTTCGGCGGCACCACCGAGATCCAGAAGGAGATCATCGCCCGCGGCCTCGGCCTGTAGCCCAGCGCCACTTGTGCCCGTGCCGTTGTGGTGAGCGCCCTCAGCCCGGGCCCTGGCCTCCCGCCGGGCGTCCGCCGCTGCTGGCACTATTGTGGAGGGCCATGCAGATGGGGCGTCGCTGGTAGGCGCGGAAAGGCGGCAGCTCGTGCTCGTGGTGAAGCCTGCGCCGGTGCCAGTCCGCTAGCGTGGCCGGGCCGGGTGCTCGCGCGGAATACGAGGTCACCGCCGTGAGGTACGGGACGAGGATGGCCCGCAGGAGTGAGGTTTTCCTGCATTTCGAGCTGTACCGGGAACCTGACCGCGAGCTGGCCATGGATTACTTCGTGTGGGTGGCCAGGAACGCGGACCGAACGGTGCTGATCGACTGCGGCTTCAACGAGCGCAGCGGCGCTCGCCGGAACCGGACGATGCTGTGCCCCCCGGTCGAGGCGCTGCGGCAGGTCGGCGTCGGTGCCGCAGAGGTCAGCCTGCTCATCGTGACCCACGCCCACTATGACCACATCGGCAACCTGCTGTCGTTCCCGGCCGCGCGGGTCGTCGTCGCCGACCGCGAGTTCGCCTTCTGGACCAGCCCGCTGAGCCGCAAGCCGCTGTTCATGACCTCGGCCGAGGAGGCTGATATCGGCGCGCTGCGGCAGCTCAGCCAGGCGGGGCGGGTCGACTTCATCAGCGGCCGGGCCAGCGTCGCGCCGGGCATCGAGGTCGTCGAGATCGGCGGCCACACGCCGGGCCAGCTGGCGGTGATCATCGGCACCGCACGCGGCCAGGCCGTGATTGCCTCGGACGCGCTGCACTACTACGAGGAGATGGCGCAAGACCGGCCGTTCGCGCACGTCACCGACGTGCCGGCCATGTATGCGGGTTTCGCATGGCTGCGGGAGCAGGCGGCGGCCGGGCGCGAGATCGTCGCCGGGCATGACCCGCAGGTGATGCGGCAGTATCCGGCCGTGACCGGGGCGGCGGGACTGGCGGTCAAGGTTGGCTGAGGGGGCAGGCGGCGCCGGCATGGTGAGCATCGTGCGGCCCTCGGGCGGCGGGGGAGCGCGGGACACCCGGCACCATGACACTGCCTTCTGCGGAACGGGGCCGGGCCCGTGACGAGCCAGCGGGTGGGATTCATCGGGCTGGGGAACATGGGCGGCCGGATGTCGCGGCGGCTGGCCGGCGGGGGCTACGAGGTGCTCGGCTACGACCCGGTGCCAGGCAAGGCAGCGGCGGCCGGCGCGATGCCGGCGGATTCGGTAGCCGCCGTGGTGACGGGCAGCGACTGCGTGCTCATGTCACTGCCGGACAGCTCGGTCATCGAGCCGGTCGTGCTCGGCCCGGCGGGCGTGCTGGCCAGTTGCCGGCCCGGCCAGGTCATCGTCGACCTCAGCACCGCGGCGCCGAGCTCGACCATCAGGCTGCATGCGGCCCTGGCCGAGCGCGCCGCGGAGTACCTGGACGCGGGCATCTCCGGCGGCGCCGCGGCGGCGGAGAAGGGAACCTTGACCATCATGGTGGGCGGCGCCGAGGCGGCGCTGCAGTCGGTGGCCGGGGTCTTCGAGCCGATCGCCGCCAAGGTGGTGTACATGGGCGCCAGCGGCGCCGGGCACACGACCAAGGTCCTGAACAATTTCCTGAATGCGGTCAGCCTGGCCGCGACCGCCGAGGTCATGGTCGCCGCGCGGCTGGCAGGCCTGGACCTGGGCCGGGTGCTGGAGGTGATCAACACCAGCAGCGGGGTGAACTTCGCCACCCTCCAGCGCTTCCCGCACATCATCCGCGGCGACTACCTCGAAGGCGGCCTGACCAGCGCGCTGATGACCAAGGACATCGTGCTGTACGCGGACTGCCTGCGCGAGCTCGGCGCGCCCAGCCTGCTGGCCAGCGGCCCGCTCGCCGCCTTCGGCCTGGCCAACAGCCTCGGCTACGCCGACCAGATCAGCAACAAGGTGGTGGACGCATTCGGTGACCTGGCGGGCGGCGTCCGCCTGCACGACCAGGGCTCCGGTGACACCAAGGCAGGTGAGTGAGCGATGCAGATCGTCAGGGCCAGCAAGGATGGCAGTCCGCCGTCACAGCTGCGGACCGCAACTTTCACCGGTCTGGTCTACGCCGACCCGGTTCTCGCCAACCCCGGCGAGGTGACCGTGGCCAGGGTGTTCTTCGCCCCGGCGGCCAGGACGTTCTGGCACTGGCATGAGCGTGGCCAGATGCTGTACGTGATCAGCGGCCGGGGGCTGATCTGCACCGGCGGCGGCCTGCCGGAGGAGCTGGAGGCCGGCGACATCGTATGGGCGCCGCCTGGGGAACGGCACTGGCACGGCGGCGGCCCGGATACTGTCCTGCTGCACCTGGCCACGTCGCTGGGCACGACGAACTGGCTGGACGCGGTCAGCGACGCCGAGTATGCGGCCGGAGGCTGAAGATGGACGATTGGTTTCGCCGGGCTCGGCCACATGGGCACGCCCATGGCCGGCCGCCTCGCCGCGGCCGGCCACCGGCTGCGCGTCTTCGACATCGCCCCGGCCGCCCGGGCGCGCCACGAGGGCATCGACGGCGTCGCGGTGGTCAGCCAGGTCACCGAGATCGCCGACGGCGCGGACGTCGTGATCCTCATGCTGCCCGACTCGGCGGTCGTGGCGCAGGTGCTGCTGGCCGACGGCCTGCTGGAGCACGTCGCACCCTCCGCCGTCGTGGTCGACATGTCCTCGTCGGTACCGGCCCGCACCCGCGAGCTGGCGCGTACGGCGGCCGAGCGCGGCGTCACCCTGATCGACGCCCCGGTCAGCGGGGGAGTCGCCGGGGCCCGGAGCGGATCGCTGACCATTATGGTCGGCGGCCCCGCAGACGTCCTGGACCGGCTGCGGCCGGTGCTGCAGGTGCTGGGCTCGCACGTGGTGCACGCCGGGGACTTCGTTGGCGCCGGCCACGCAATCAAGGCCCTGAACAACCTGATGTCGGCGGCGCACCTGCTGGCCAGCTCGGAGGCGCTGCTGGCCGGCCGCCGGTTCGGGCTGGACCCGGACATCATGCTGAGCATCGTCAACAGCTCGAGCGGGCGGAGCGGGTCCACCCAGGTGAAGTGGCCCAAGTTCATCCTGCCGGAGGCTTACGACTCGGGCTTCGGGCTGCGGCTGATGCTGAAGGACATGCGGATCGCCCTGCAGCTTGAGCAGGAGGCCGGCGTCCCGGCACCGGTCGGCCAGGCGGCCGTGGCCGCCTGGGCCGCGGCGGCCGAAGACTTGGCGCCGGCCGCCGACCATACCGAGATCGCCCGGTGGCTGGCCGCCCGAATTGACTGGCGCGGGTCATCAAGTCCGTGACCGACCGGTCATCGCTCATCGAGTTGGGTCCAGGTGAAGTAGACGGAAGCTGTCGAGCAGGACGTTGTAGTCGTGGGCGAAGCTGGCGGCCGTGCTCCCGAACCCCTCGAAGATGTATGCGGACGAGCCGAACGCCACGACGCGGATCTGCCCCGGATCTCCCAAGACGGAAACGACCGCGTCTTCGGCGCGTTGCCCGTGGTAGGTGATCACATGGCGGGAGACCACCTCTCCCCCGGGAAAGGCTGAGGCAGCTACATCGACGGCGCGGTCAAGGCTGAACGAACCCGATGCGGGCACCGGAGCGCAGATGATCGCGACGGAATGGTCGACCAGCGGCGGCACCGTCGCCGTGACCTCGGTGGCATTCAGCCCCGACGGGTACACGCTGGTCAGCGGCAGCCAGGACGGCACGGTCCGGTTGTGGGATGTCGGCGATCCCGCACACCACAGCGCGCTCGGCCAGCCCCTGACCACCGGCAGTACCGCCCCCGTCGACTCGGTGGCGTTCAGCCCCGACGGGCACACACTGGCCAGCGGCAGCCTCGACGGCACCATCTCGCTGTGGAGCCTCCCTCAGACCGCCCTGACCGGCACCGGCATCGCCGCCGTGGACTCGGTGGCGTTCAGCCCCGACGGGCACACGCTGGCCGGCGGCAGCAACAACGGCGCGGTCCGGCTGTGGGATGCCGCCGATCCCGCGCACCCCCGCCCGCTCGGCCAGCCCCTGACCAGCGGCGGTACCGCCGCCGTGGACTCGGTGGCGTTCAGCCCCGACGGGCACACGCTGGCCGGCGGCAGCGACGACGGCACGGTCCGGCTGTGGGATGTCGCCGATCCCGCGGACCCCCGCCCGCTCGGCCAGGCCCTGACCGGCGGCACCACCTACGTCGATTCGGTGGCGTTCAGCTCCGATGGTCGCACGCTGGCCAGCGGCGACGCCGACGGCACGATCCGGCTGTGGAATGTCAGCGATCCCGCGGACCCCCGGCCGCTCGGACAGCCGACCGGCGGTAATGCCGCGGTGGAGTCGGTGGCGTTCAGCCCTGGTGGCCGGCAGCGGTGGTCCAACCGGTGGAAGGCCGCCCTGAACGCCTTCGACATCACCTTCGACGGCCGCCTCAGCGCGGGACGCAAGTAACAACAGAGGAAGAAGTTACACCGTTAAGTTGACAGACCCGTCCCATGCGGGTGCCTCTGCGCAGGTGGCCGGAGGACAATAGATGGCAGTCTGCAGACAAGCTGCCCGCCGACAGCGAAAAAGGGGATTGCGATGCCGTGGTTTCCGGACTTCATCAGGGCCAAGCAGGCCAGGACGGAGCTGCCGAGATGACCCATTATGACGTGATCGTGTTCGGCGGCGGGGCGCCCGGGGAGCATTGCGCCGCCGCGCTGGCTGCGCGCGGACTGCGCGTCGCTGTCGTTGAGCGCGAGCTCGTCGGCGGTGAATGCTCCTACTGGGCCTGCATTCCGTCAAAGTCACTGCTGCGGCCGGGTGAGGCGGTGCATGGCGCGCGCGAGGCCGCCGCCAGCGCTCAGGTTGACGTCCAGGCTGCGCTGGCCTGGCGGGACTTCATGGTGTCGAACTATTCCGACGCCGGCCAGCAACACTGGCTGGAGAGCCGTGGCATTGACCTGCTGCGGGGCACAGGCAAGCTGGCTGGCACTGGCGCGGTGGACGTCGACGGCGTCCGCCACACCGCGGAGCACGTTGTCGTGGCGACAGGCGCAGAACCGATCGTCCCGCCGGTACCCGGATTGCGTGACCTTGAGGGTGTCTGGGGTACCCGCGAGGCGACCAGCATGAAGGCTGTTCCGCGACGCCTGCTCGTGCTGGGTGGTGGGGCGGCTGGCGTCGAGCTTGCGCAGGTCGTGCAGCGCCTGGGCGGCAAGGCGGTGATCATTGAGGGTGCCGAGCGGGTGCTGCCGCGCGAGGCCGCGCCGCTGGGTCAGGCGCTCGGCGAGGCCCTGCGCGGGGACGGGATCGAGCTGATACTCGGGAGGCGCGTCGCCGCGGCGCGCCGGGAAGGGGATGAGTATGTCCTGGGTTTCGATAGCGGTCCCGAGGTACGGGGCGACCGGCTGCTCGTCGCAACCGGTCGGCGCCCGCGCGTTGCCGGGATCGGTCTGGATACCGTCGGCGTAACGGCCGATCCCCACCGCGGCATCCCGGTTGACGAGCATCTGCGCGCGGGCGAGCGGCTCTGGGCCATCGGGGACGTCAACGGTATCTGGCCGCTCACCCATGTCGGCGAGTATGAGGGCGACGTCGTCGCGGCGAACATCGCCGGCGACGCGCGCCGGGCGAACTACGAAGCCGTTCCCCGTGTCACCTACACCGATCCGCAGGCAGCGGCGGTGGGCGCGGTCGAGGCGAAGTACGCGGCCACCGCGCCGCTGTCAGAAGAGCCGAAGACCGCCACCTATACGCACGCCTACGCCAAATCCGCGGGCTTCCTGACGCTGCTCAGCGACGGGCAGCGACTCGTAGGCGCTTACGCCCTGGGGCCTGAAGCCGGCGAGTGGCTGCAGCAGGCGACGCTTGCCATCCGCGCGCACGTTCCGATCGAGGTGCTGAGCGACACGATCCAGCCCTTCCCCACCTTCTCCGGGATCTACAACGCGGCACTGATGGCGCTCCGCATGCAGATCGCGGACATGCCGCCGCCGGCCCGGCCGATGGCCGCTCAGACCGCGAGCCTGTCCCGATGAACATCCAGCGGAGGAAACCATGACCGGCGCGACCACTCCCGTTTCCGGCCGATCCGCGCTCCCGCTATCAGGCCGCCAGCGGCCGTGGGCTTAGACGGCGTTAGACTCCGTGGCATGCAGCGGCGGACAACCCCCACCCGCTGCGACCGTCGTAAACGGGTGTGAGCCCAACCAGTGGAGGTGCCAGATGGCCGAGTTCCCACCGCCTCCGGAGGGAATTGTGCTGGCCCACTTCATCGTCTCGGACGATGTGGAGCGCTCTCGGCGCTTCTACACCGAAGTACTCGGCGGCAGGGTGGTCTTCTCCGGTCCCGGAGGGCTGACTTATGTCGCGCTGTCTAACAGCTGGATCATCATCAATGCCGGCGGAGGCCCGACCGACGACAAGCCGACGGTTATTTTGGAGACGCCACGCGATCCCGACCGGGTCAGCAGCTTCCTCAATATCCGGGTCAAAGACATCCAGGCCGTGTACGCCGAATGGAGCGCCCGGGGCGCTCAGTTCCTGACGCCGCCGAAGCAGCACCAGTTCGAGATCCGCTGCTACATCCGCGATCCCGACGGTTATCTGATCGAGGTGGGGCAGACCACGGACCCTGAGGGGGACTGGTCACCCGC
>Ga0187781_10004586_pt1 | contig 10293 bp, 12 predicted proteins | sample 0715_SJ02_MP02_2_FD_132447 | JGI IMG/M metagenome (GOLD analysis project Ga0187781, IMG submission 132447) | Tropical peat soil microbial communities from peatlands in Department of Meta, Colombia - 0715_SJ02_MP02_20_MG | ecosystem: Environmental > Terrestrial > Soil > Wetlands > Peat | place...
GCCCCACGCGGCACCCTCTCGCACTGGATCGTGATCAAAGACGCGAAGATCAAGAACTACCAGGCGGTTGTGCCTTCCACCTGGAACGCCAGCCCGCGCGATGCCGCAGGCGCCCATGGCCCATACGAGGCATCGCTGCTACGCACGCCGCTCGCGCGTCCTGAAGAGCCGCTGGAGGTGCTGCGCACGATACACTCGTTCGATCCATGCATGGCCTGCGCCTGCCACGCCTTCGACCCCTCGGGCCGCGAGATCGCCAAAGCGAAGATCCTATGAAGAGGGTCTTGATTGGCGGGATCGGCAACGTTCTGCTTGGCGATGATGGTGTCGGTCCCTATCTTGTGCAGCTTTTAACTTCTCGCTATGAGTTCGAAGATGGCGTGGAAGTCGTTGACCTCGGCACTCCGGCGCTGGACCTGATCGATTGCATCACCGGCAAAGATTTGGTGATTCTCATCGACTCCGTGAAGACGGGCGAAACGCCGGGCACTGTTCTGCTTTATCGGAAAGAAGAAATTATGGAGCACCGCCCCGCGGTGCGCATGGATCCTCACTCGCCTGCTCTGGTGGATGCGGTTCTGAGCGCCGAATTCTTCGGGGACCCGCCCTCGAATCTGCTTTTGATCGGAATTGTGGCGGAAACGTTTGATTGCGGCTGCGCCATGAGCGAGGCCGTTAGAACATCGCTTGAACCGGCAATTCAAGAAGTGCTGCACGAACTCGATCGGTTCGGGATTCTATATACGGAGCGGAAGAAGCTAACCGAAACCGGTATCTGGTGGGCGGCGAACGACGACATCAACTCGCAATTAGCCAGCACCGCCGCCGCCCAGCACTAAATCCGTTATCCTCTCTCGCGGCCCTCCCTGCGATGTTCCTTCTCCCAACGAGCGAGCAGATCTGGGCCATCTGCAAGAATCCCCCTCAAGGAATCGATGTATGCGTCCGTTACAGGAGGGCTTGGCACACGGAGGATCTTCTCATCTCGTTGCTTCTTCGGTCGGAGAGACGAACGTTGAGATGCTGGTGTTCGCTTGGGAGGAGAACGCTTCTTCTTTTTTCGCATTCAGCAGATTCTTGGCAACTGATCTCCAGCCAGCATATCCACTACTCGGCTCGTTCCTAGCGGCGTGCGCATCGTCACCAAGCCGTGGTTTTTATCCGTTACTGTGCCGATGATCCGCGCCTCAGCACCCAATGGGTGTGCCTTCATCGCACGAAGCAGGTCATCAGCCGCGTCCGGAGCAACAATCGCAATCAGCTTGCCCTCATTTGCAACATAAAGAGGGTCGAGCCCTAGCAGCTCGCACGCCCCGCGGACCTGGTCGTGAATCGGGAGAGAGCTTTCATCCAGTTCGATGCCGACGCGCGACTGCTGCGCGATTTCGTTCAGCGTGCTGGAAACGCCGCCACGCGTCGGGTCGCGCATGCAGCGCAGTGCGCGCGAGGCCTTGAGCATATCCGCGACCAGCGTGTGCAATGCTGCGCTGTCGCTTCGAATCTCCGTCTCAAACTCCAGCCCTTCGCGATTCGCAAGAATCGCAATTCCGTGATCGCCAATCGAGCCGCTGATGAGCACCCGATCCCCGGGACGCGCGCGATTGGCAGAGAGCTCGATTCCATCCGGAACAAGGCCAATGCCCGTGGTATTAATGAAGAGTCCGTCGCCCTTGCCTTTCTCGACTACTTTTGTATCGCCGGTAACAATCTGCACCCCTGCCCGCTCCGCCGCCTGCTGCATGGAAGTCACAATGCGCTTCAGTTGCTCCGTTGGAAACCCTTCTTCCAGAATGAACGCCGTGCTCAGGAACAATGGCGTTGCCCCGCCCATCGCCAGATCGTTGATGGTTCCGTGAACCGCGAGCGAGCCGATGTCGCCGCCCGGGAAAAAAAGCGGCTTGACTACGAAGGAATCGGTGGTAATGGCCAGGCGCTGGCCGTTCACATTCACAATTGCCTGATCGTCGAGATGCGCGAGCACCGGATTTTGAAATGCCGGAAGAAAAACGTCTCGCACCAGTTCAGCGCTCAGTTTGCCGCCGCTGCCGTGGCCGAGCAGGATCGTGTCTTTCGCAGCGAGCGGTGCGGGACAGGTAAACTCCGCGATTGTCTTCGTCGCCATGAGCCTTCCTACTTTGTTACCGCGTGACGGCGATAATGATAGTACGCCGCGCACGCACCTTCGCTCGAAACCATCGGTGCTCCCAAGGGATTTTCCGGCGTGCATCGCATGCCGAACGCAGGGCAATCGGTTGGCTTCTTCAACCCCTGCAGAACCTGCGCGCTGATGCACTCCGCCGGCTCGTCCACATGAATCTCGCCGAGGTTGAAGACGCGGTCGGCATCATGTGCGGCGTATTCTTCGCGCAATCGTAGTCCGCTCTTTGGAATCGGGCCGATGCCTCGCCACTTCTGGTCGGCAACCTCAAAGACTTCGCCGACGATTTGCTGGGCGGTCAAATTCCCCTCATAGCTCACCGATCGCACGTACTGATTTTCCAGCTTTGCCTGACCCGCCTCGAGCTGGCGAACCAACATCAGCACCGATTCCAGCAAGTCGACGGGCTCGAATCCGCCGACCACGATCGGTATAGAAAAATCGCGTACCAGATCTTCGTAATCTTTGCAGCCCACCACCGTGCACACATGCCCCGGCGCAATAAAACCCTGCACGCGATTGCTTGGCGAAACCATGAGTGCGCGAATTGCCGGCGGAACAAGGACGTGTGAAACCAGCATAGAAAAGTTCGCCAGACCCTCGCGCTTGCACTGCCATGCCGTCATCGCGTTGGCGGGAGCCGTGGTCTCGAATCCGATCGCGAGGAACACAACTTTACGATCCGGATTCGCGCGCGCAATCTTGACCGCCTCCATTGGCGAGTACGCGATTCGCACATCCGCTCCCTGCGCTTTGGCCCGAAACAAATCCGAGTGCGAGCCCGGAACGCGCAGCATGTCGCCGTAAGAAACCAGGGTTACGTCGGGCTGCAAAGCGATTTCGATCGCCTTATCGACCGTCTCAAGTGGCGTCACGCAAACGGGGCATCCAGGGCCATGCACCAACTCGATTCCGCGCGGAAGCAATTCATCGAGGCCGTAACGCATGATGGTATGCGTCTGCCCGCCGCAAATCTCCATCAGCACCCAAGGCTTTGTCGTACAATCGGCGATCTCCCGGGCCAGTGCAAGGGCGATGCGCTCATCGCGGTATTCGTCGAGATACTTCATTGGAAGTTAAGCATCTTCTTCGCGAAAATGATCACGCGGGCTCGGACTCCACCGGAGGCATCTCCGACTCCAGCGATCCCATTTCCTCGAGCATTTTGTACGTGCGCTCGGCCTCGGCGGCATCCACACGGCTGATCGCGAACCCGACATGAACCATTACGTAATCGCCAATGCCAGCCTCAGGAACAAAGCTGAGCGACACCTGCCGCACGATACCACCGAACTGCACGCGGGCCGTCCTCATTGGCCCCATCTCTTCGATCTCAAGCACCTTCCCAGGTATCGCGAGGCACACGGCGTTCTCCTCAATCAGTAAAGCTTAGCTTAGTACAGCATCGAAGGCTGGGGATTAAATGTGACCAATGTCACAGAAAACTGTGATCCGCGGCGACACGGAACGGGAAACGCAACTCCCTGTTCCCTTTCGCACGCTTAATAATCGGGAGCCCGAAAACCACAGCGGCGACTAGAAGTGGTCCTCTACGACTTTTCGCGCTGGCAACGGTTTCTGACCCAGTACGGCTAGACTCTTCGCTTGGAGTATCAAGTCCCAAGGGCCAGCCTGCCAGTTGTCGCGTATCTTTTCTGGATGCCGCCATGGTGGAACCGAGAGCATCAGATTTCTGGCAGTCGAGTAGACATACGGTTCATACATCGAGCGCAGTTTATCCAACTTCTGGCGCGCTTCTTCGCCGGAGCGCAGCTTCACTCCAGCGTCGGCCAGTTTCTCTCGCAGCGAATCGTACCCTTCGTCCGTGAGCCTCTCTGGAGCCTCGGGGTCGAATCGGGCGTTCACCACCTGAGCCAGATCGACGGCGGCATGACGTGCCATGGCGAAAGTAAGTCGGGCCTGACCGGAATGAATCCCATCGATCCCCGCCAGGATCAGAGACGTCACGTCAAGCATGGTTGTCAGCGCGCCCAGCCAGGACTGATTATTGTGCTGCGATCGAAAAAAACTGAGCACGGGATATGAAAGGTGGCTTTCCAGCAATTCCGCGGACCATCGTTCCCAGTCGCGCAGCACCCCATCGAGCACGATTTGCTCGATAGCGCGGTTCTCCGAGCTTCCAGCCAAGCGCACCAGCAACTCTGTGGCAGTCGGTGGCGAGCCTGCGCGCTCATCGAGCATGGAAATTTGTATCTCACGCCGTGAAAAGGAGGAATACACCACCGGGAGGTACCCGATCACCACGCCGAGAAAGGCAAATCCCATGCCCGCTTCCAGCACTGAGAGGGCGCGGGCTATTGGCGTGGTTGGAAGAATGTCGCCGTAGCCGAGCGTAAAGAAAGTCTCTCCGCTGTGATAGAGGAGGCTGCCGAATGTGATCGGTTCTTTTCCCAGTTGTTCGTGTCCGCCGAAACCGAGTTGCAACAAGGCGAACCCAAAAATCAGACACGTGGCCCAGAATGCCAGCAACATAATCAGCGATAGAGGACCGAAGTATCCCAGAAAAGACTGCTGCCGCGACGGTTTCTTAATCTGTTCGGCGATTTTTCTCCAGGGAATCCATGTCTGGCGATAAAACCAGGCGGTGAGTTTGAAATGACGGGTGACGCGGCGGGGAAGCACAACCGTCTCGAAGGCGTCGAGAAAAACCACCCACAGGATGATGAACCCCAAGACGACTGCCACGATGCTGTCGTGAGAATGCATGCGGTTTCCCCAGGATATGCGCCGTGAAAGGAAGCGTATCAGATTCAGGGCTGCACGGGTTTGCCGGTGATCTCTGAGATTGGACCCGAGTTCTACTGGGGCTTCGAGGGGGCAGGCGGCGTTTGTCCAGGCGTTGTGTTTGCTGGAGGGGTGGTCGCCGGCTTTTTAGCCGCAGGTTTTTTCTTGGGGACGGGCTTTTTCTCCGGCTGGGTGTCGTCCACAACCACTTTCTTAGGCGGGGCCGCAGGAATCGCTGCCTGCGCCGTTTTCAGGTCAGCCCGCAAACGGGCGATCTCCTGCTCCTTGGAGGTTGCCAGCGTGTTCATGCGTTCGGCGAATTGCTTGCGCGCACCTTCCAGCCCGTTGAGATCGTTCGAGAGCGACTGAAAATCGTCCTTTGGTCCAAACGCTCCCGCCGATTCCACAACCCCGCTCATCACATTGTAGAGTGCGTCCAGGTTGCGATATAGCTTGAACGTTGCGGGTAAATCCTCGGGAGCGTTGCGCAGTTCCGCGATCATTTCCGGCAGCGCGCTCTGCAAATTGCGCTGGATTGAATCCACGTCACTCAAAGATTGTTTCTTCGCCGCACTGTCCGTTTTCCAGCGTTCGATGCGCAGCTTGGAAAGATCTCCCTGCGTGTTTCTCGAGGCGTCTTCCAACTGCGAAAGCAGCCCGTTCACCTGCGTCACCGAGGCATATGAGACTGGCCCACCCTGGGCTGACATGGCTGCGGGCGTAATCGCCCCCTGCACAGAATATTGCGGGCTGGCGTTACCTGCCGATTGACCGAAGACAACCGCTGCGCAAAGGCAATAGAGAACGGATGAAAAGAAGGAGAGTTTTGAGTTCATGTGTCTGGAGTCGATGGCGCGCTGCGTGCTTCAGAATATTCGATAAGCTGAGCATACTACAAGACATGCACGTTCGATTAGCGTGACATCGGCCACGACGCAACTACAATCTTGGCATGGAGCGCAAAATCTTCTGGACGGTTTTCATCGTGCTCGGATTGCTAGCCGATTTCCTGTTGCCCATATGGTGGGGGCTGGTCGCCAGCATTCCGATCTGCGTTGTTGCGTGGTGGGTGGCCTACCGGAGCGAGTGGTTTTCGTAGCGGCCGAGCGAAAAACTTCAGGTAGATGAAGATGAAGTGGATGTGGAAGACGAAGCCTGCGTCATCGTGAACTGCCCGGAAGTGCTGCTGCATCCGCTGCCTGACCCTTGCAACGTCCAGGTGCCGGTGACCGTACCCCCGCTTATCGCAGTCCCGTTCACTGTGCCGGTGACGTTGGTGCTGGTCAAGGTTAGAGTATTGCCGTTCTCGGTCACGGTAAAGGAAAACGAGCTGTTGACCAGCTGGTCCGCGGAATTGTAATTCAGAACGAAGTTGCCGCTGGGCGTTGCCCCAGTAACCTGAAAGCACCCACTGGCGATACTGTTCAGAAACTGAAAATTTGTTACCGCGATGGCGCCGGCCCCATTAACGGTAATCTGCGCAATAAAGCTAAGGCCGGAAGACGCCCCGGTGCCTCCAGTGAGATTCGCCTGCCATACGCCACCCGCGTCATTCTGCGCATTTGGGGCGCTCGAGCTGCTGCATCCACTTGCCCAGATGACGAGCGCAAACAACAGCAAAATCGCAACCGCTCTCATAAATTCTTTCATTGCCTTGGAAACAGGAATTTTACCGCAAATCCTCCAGATGCGCCCGCACATTGGATAGATGTATGCCGGCCCCAGCTTTTTCATCCGTTGCGCCTTGCGCTTCCTCCGTGGCTTAAGACAGAATGTCTGTTCCACGGAGATCATACGCCATGTATCTGCAGCCAGTTGTTCGATGCAAGAATCCGGATTGTCCCACTCCTTCGGCAGCGCGTATTCGCCTCCCCTACCCCGATCCGCCAGCGAACGGAGCGCATCCTCCCGACTGGCCGCCGCAATCCTGGCAGTGCCGTCTGATCTGCGCCGCCTGCGACCACTGGTATATCTACGGAAAGGACGACATTCAATGGGCGACTTTCACGCGCCCGCTCTCCGAAGAAACTCGCGTCGATTTTCTCTGTGCAGAACTCGAGTGCGCCGAACCCGGCTGCGGCTCCCGCACAAAATGGCATGTGCTCGATAACAATCAGATGTCGGAAAGCGAAACCATTGAATTTGTGCTGCGGGCCGATCCCGTAGCGGTTTGCGAAAATGGGCATCCGTTCTCCATCTCCGGCGTAACCTCGAGTACCGTGCGAAAAGCGGAGTCTGTGTAACGGGTCGGATGGCGGAATCAGAGCCGCGTCTTTCAAAACCGGTGCAGAGAGGTAGGTTGTAGGAACGTGCTGACTTGCTTCAGGCAGTTTGCCTGCTGTTGGCATCCGGACCCCGTACGGCTTCTCGCGCGCTTTCGGCACGCAATCCCTGCACTCGAGCTGCGATGGCGTGTTTTAGTTCTTCGATCCCTTTGCCAGTGACGGCTGAAATCTCATAGAGTTTGAGCTTGTGCTTTCTGCAATAGCGTTTTAGCGCGGCCAGCTTTTCTTTATTCGCCACGTCGATCTTAGAGGCCACCATCATCATCGGCTTCTCTTCCAGATGCGCGCCGAAGCTGGCGAGTTCGCCGAGGATCACTTCCACATCTTTAACGACATCAGGCCGCCCGCTGGAATCGGAGACGTCGACCAGATGCACGAGCAAACGAGTGCGCTCAATGTGGCGCAGGAACTGTGTGCCCAGTCCAGAGCCGCTGTGCGCACCTTCAATCAGCCCCGGAATGTCCGCCGCAACAAAGCTGATTTCATCTTTCGCATCGCCGACCGCAACCACCCCGAGATTCGGCTCAAGCGTGGTGAAAGGATAATCGGCAATTTTGGGGCGCGCCGCCGAAATGCGCGAAATCAGCGTCGACTTGCCGACATTGGGATAGCCGACCAGGCCAACATCGGCCAGCAGCTTCAGTTCGAGGCGGTAATTGTGTTCCTCGCCCGGACGCCCCGGCTCGTGCTCGCGCGGAGCCTGATGAACAGAGGTTGCGAAGCGCGCATTGCCCCGTCCGCCGCGTCCTCCGCACGCGATGACGACTCGTTGATCGGGGCCTGAGAAATCGAATACTTTCTCGCCTGTTTCCTCGTCATAGACAATTGTGCCAACCGGAACTTTCAAAACTACATCCGCGCCCTCGCGGCCGCTCTTGTTGGAACCTTCGCCATGCCTTCCACGCTCGGCCTTGTATTCGGGATTGAAGCGGAAATGGACCAAGGTGTTATGCCGCTCGCTCGATTCCATGATCACGTCGCCGCCCTTGCCGCCATCACCGCCGGAGGGTCCGCCGCGCGGAACGAACTTCTCGCGGCGAAAGGCCATGCAGCCATTGCCGCCGTCGCCGGCCTTCACCCGAATTTTGGCTTCATCGATGAACATGGAGAGTCGTGAGTCCCGAGTCGTGAGTCCTGAGTCGGGGGGGGTTTGACTTCGATTTTGGCTAACGACTCAGGACTCGGGACTACATGGATAGCCGTGAGCCCTGAGCCCCGAGGGTTTGTCTTCGATTTTCACTAACGACTCAGGACTCGGGACTCAGGACTAAAAAAGGCGAGGCGTGCGGCGCGGGCCTTCCAGCGAAACCGAAGGGACTCCTGCCCGCAACCGTTGCTAATAGAAGGCTACTCCGCCGCTGCTTCCACCGGCTCGACCATGACAAACTTGCCCATCGAGCCTTTGTTCATGAACTTGATGCGGCCGGTGATTTTCGCGAACAGCGTGTCGTCTTTACCGCGGCCGACGTTCAGGCCCGGCTTCACGCGCGTGCCCCGCTGGCGAACGATGATCGTGCCGCCGGGCACAACCTGTCCGCCGAATGCCTTAAAACCCAGCCGCTGCGCGTTCGAGTCGCGGCCGTTTCGTGAAGTTCCCTGTCCTTTTTTATGCGCCATAAATTGCTCTCACTCTCGATTATCGCTACCGCTGAACACCACGTGTTGTCGTTCCGGACATGCGCGAAAGCCGGGCGAGGAACCTGCTTTTCCCCGGGAGTGACAAATCCTCGCTTCTACTTTTTCTTTGCAGATTTTTTCTTCGCCGTTTTCTTCGGAGCAGACTTCTTCTTCGCGCGCGTCTCCTTCCCCGAAGCCGCTTCACTTTCATGCTCCTCGGCCGGCGCAGCTTTCTTCACCTTTGGCTGCTTCTTCTCCAGTTCCGGGGCTTTGAAGCTTTGCCCATCAAAAGCAATCTCGGAGATGCGCACGGCGGTAAAGTCTTGCCGGTGCCCGCGCAGCTTCTTGTATTGCTTCTTGCGCTTGTAGTGAAAAACCAGAACCTTGGCGCTGCGGCCTTCGCCAACAATCTGTCCAACCACACGCGCATCGGATTGCGGTTTGGCGATCTGGCCTGCCTCGCCCGAGACAGCCAGCACTTCAGGAAATTCCACCCGACCGTCAGTTCCTGTAGCCAGTTTCTCCACTCGAATTACATCCCCGGGCGCCACCCGGTATTGTTTTCCACCGGCACGGATAACCGCGTACATGCATCTGCCTCCATCAAAATGTCTTGAAGTCAGCTCCTCAGGCGCGACTAGCGCGCAGACGGGCACAAGTTGGGAACCCGCTGAGCTTTTTTATGCAATCTGCTCAATGCTTGCTGTGTTTTCCGCCACGGCGCTTCGGCAGCCAGATTAGGCGTCCCAGGAACGGGCCGGCGAGTACAGGCAAACTCAGTCATTTTAGCGTGTCCACGGGAAATCGGTCAATGCAACCTTGGCCGTGTTAATGGCTTGGTTTAAGGCACGAAGATGGACTTTATCGACCTGATTCATCTTACAAAGAGTATGGCTTCTCTCTCGCAGTTAACGGCATCTCACCGCCATGACTCTGTCTGCTGAAATGGAAGCTCTGCTGCCTACCTGGCAAAGAATGCGAACTCCAGCCGAACCGATGCCGCCACCAGTAAAGGAACCTCCCGCGCCGGAAGAGAATCCTGACGCTCCGGTGCGTGAACCGGAACCGGACGAGCCGGAAATGATCTAAGGCGTTGCCGTGAGGAAATCGCGGGCAGGAGTGCCCGCGCCACACAAATCGTTCCCACTCTGGTACGGAGATCAAAAAAGAACAACGCCTGTCACAATCGATCCCGCGTCTTCCGTGCTATACAGAACTTGGTTTCCCATCGCGCAAGGTTCCCGGTAAAGCTCTGCGCAGAATCGCTTCGAGCCTCATGCCCATTCGAGGTGAGATTCCATGCTGCGCTTGCTCCTGCTGGTAGGCACGTGTTCCCTGCTCGTAAGGTTAATGTCCGCTCAAGACGCCGCTACTGGCGCCATTCGCGGAACGGTGCTCGATCCCAGTGGCAGCCGGGTTGCGCAGGCGAGCATTGGGGTGGTGAACTCGGCCACCGGCACGCGCTACAGCGCGACTTCAGATTCCGAA
>Ga0187781_10004589_pt1 | contig 10289 bp, 5 predicted proteins | sample 0715_SJ02_MP02_2_FD_132447 | JGI IMG/M metagenome (GOLD analysis project Ga0187781, IMG submission 132447) | Tropical peat soil microbial communities from peatlands in Department of Meta, Colombia - 0715_SJ02_MP02_20_MG | ecosystem: Environmental > Terrestrial > Soil > Wetlands > Peat | place...
ACAGGCTCTCATTTTTGTGGCAACGAGGTCCGATACTGCTCAGGCAGCAGCAAAGGTAGTCGAGGTCTTCAAAGCAAAGAGAAAGGATTTTTCGGCGCCAGAATCACTCGAGCTCTCACGTAAACTACGGAATAAATTGTTGAGTGAAGTCGTAAGTAGTGGTGTTGGATTCCATCATGCGGGATTACACAGGGAGGATAGAGATCTTATTGAGGGGGGATTTCGAGCAGGGCACATTAAAGTGCTGGTCTCTACGTCCACGCTTGCGTGGGGAGTGAACCTGCCCGCCAGAGTTGTTGTTATACGGGACGTTTCAAACGACGCCGTCGGAGAGGATCTCAGCTCACTTGACATCCTTCAGATGCTTGGAAGAGCTGGCCGCCCTCAATATGACGATAAAGGGTTCGGCTGGATCATCGCACCAAGAGATCGGGCATCGTATTACCTTGATTTGTTGAAAACGGGTAAGCTCATACGGTCACAGCTGGACAAGTCACTTGACGAACATCTGAATGCGGAGATCAGCATGGGAACCATAAAAAGTCATAACGACGCGTTCACGTGGTTGAGCGACACATTCTTTTACGTACAAAATCGTGATGCGGGGTCGGTCCTCGAAGAGTGCCTACGTTTGCTCATCTACAACGGATTTGTGACTGAATCCGATGAGGAGCTCCGCCCTACGGAACTCGGGAATCTTGCTTCTAAATATTACCTTCATCTAAGTTCCGCCCTACGTTTTAGAGAGCTACGACAATCGCCCTCTGATGAAGAACTCCTCGTGGCAGTGTCGTCGGCCGATGAGTTCTCGGATGTGGTTATACGGAGGAATGAGGCACCTGCAGTAAAAAGGGCTCTTACAGGCCATAAAGGAGCAAAATCGAAGGTTCTTGCCATCTTGAAAGCGTATATGGAAAGGGGAGAGGTTCCCGATGAACTCCGGAGCGATGCATGGATCATCAAGCAGAATGCCATGCGATTGTTTTCGGCTCTTGAAGCGTTCCTTCTTGAATTTAATGCGCCTGAAAGCGTGCAGCGGGCAAAAGTACTGGCGTTAAGGCTCGAGTATGGCACGCCCGAAGAACTATGTCCACTTCTGCAACTTGAGGGTATCGGCATCAAGCAGGCGACTGCACTCTTCGCACGAGGTGTGAGGACACCGTTTGATGTAACAGCTAAGCATCTCTCAAAGCTCATTTCAGCGGAGAAAGTGGCGCGCGCGATTGCAAAAATCCCCAAGATTTCTGTAGAGTTGGAGCTGCCAGAATCAATAGGATTTGGCGAGAACCAGATGTATTATGCCGCCATAAATAATTCGGGCGGCTGGGGCAGCATATGCGTTACCGTTTCAGCGAACGGGTTACCAATGTTGCGGGATGCGTTCTACCTATCAAAGAACTCATCCAAGTCAGTTCCAGTCGGGATTTTTGGCTCTAAAAATGCACAGGTCGACTACGAGGTGAGGATCGATCATTTAAGCTGCTTAACGAATCCGATCGTAATCCAAAAGGTCGTCGCGATCGTCGGATTACCTGCTGACTTCATACCTCTTAAACCGGTGCACTCCGAGTCTATTAAGGAGGCTCCAGTTATTGGAGCAAGTGCTGATATGGTCACAATCACATCACAAAGCAGCGTTGTATATCCCGGTATCAAAGATGCCATGAAAAAAACCGTGAGTGAGACAACTAGTATTAGCTTGTTGCAAAAAAAAAGTCTAGCGGTATCTCGAAGCAAAACTCATGAAGACAAACTTGTAGACCATTCAGCAAACGTATCGGTGGGTACTTGTAAGAAGTGCGGCGAGAAGCTCTATCGACTTGGGATGTCAATAAAATGTGATTGTGGCATAGAGTACAAGCTCTCAGACGGAGCTGAGCTAATCGATGAGAAATGTAGTTGTGGCTTGCCGAAGTTTAGGCTGAAGCTATACGGTATAGGGGTATGTATCGACAGAAAATGCGAGAACATGGATGAGATTATATCTAGGGAATTCGCGTCGAGCGGATATAAGTGTCCAAATTGCGGAAGTTCACTTACCGTTGTAAGGAGAAGAGGGATAATTGTGGGCTGTTCGAGGTATTACGATGGCTGTAAAACAGCCTTTTTGCTACCCATAAACGCGAAAATCGAGAGCTCGTGCGCATGCGGACTACCGAAGCTGAGACTTAAAACCAAAGTTCGGTGCCTCAATACTAAATGCAGAGCGTAGCTCGTCAATTTTTGTTGCGCGTAAGTCTGGTAGCAATCTAGCAGCATGCTCACAAAGTCTAGGACTTTGCCGTTAAGATTTGGATTTATGTGTTGCTGTTGACAGCGCAAGCTAATGGCAGTCAAAAAAGGAAACTATAGAATTAGTAGTAGCGCGTTATCAGATCTTTAAAAAATGTCAATATTGAACTACTTTATTAAATACAAATTATTGTAATTATGTTCCATTTTGTAATATTTTGCTTTTCAGATTACAGTTATTGCATATTTTAGCGACAGTCGAGCGTTGCATCAGAGGTTATATAGACTATATTAATCTTGTTTTTACGAAGATAAAGAAACGAAAGTGATATAGCGTTTTTGAGGCTGATCTCTTCTTTTCCAACCATTTCGTTGGTAAACCTCTGATTGTTGAGATGTCAGTTCATTGACGAGACTATCCCGTACTTTTCATGCACGCTAACTGTGCGACCTGCAACTAACAGCCTGATTAACGTCAGCAACTCGATACCCCTAAATAGCTAAAAACACATACCGATTAAGAATGGACGCTGCTGAATCTGAAGCTCATAAGCTTCGCGCTTCATCCGTTTCTGTTTATGTAAACGTAATGCTCCTATCGATTAAGATTGTCGTAGGAGTTTTGACGGGAAGTCTAGGGATACTTGCCGAAGTGGCACACTCCTTGCTTGATCTCGCTGCTTCTGGTTTTGCATATCTTGGGATAAAAAGTGCCAGTTTACCGCCAGACGAGGAACACCTCTATGGACATGAAAAGTATGAACCTCTTTCAAGTTTAATCCAGACGGCACTTCTTGGAATAACGTGCATTTGGATATTCTATGAGGCTGGGGTAAGACTACTACAAGGCTTTGAGATTAAGACTGGAAATATTCTCTATTATGGGATTGCTGTCATGGCAGTCGCTATTTTTGTAGACACTCTAACTTCGAGATTCTTATTTAAAAATGCAAAAGAGTACCAAAGCACTGCTCTTGAAGCTGATGCTTACCACTTTTCTACTGATATGTACAGCTCAACTGCTGTTTTAATAGGCCTTGTTGCGTCAAGATTAGGGTTTCAGATTGTCGATCCGATAGCAGCAATTTTGGTGGCCCTTGTTATGCTCTCCACATCCATTAAATTAGGAAGAAGTTCCATATCAATCTTAGTTGATGGGGCGCCCCCTAAGGAAATCATTGAAAAGATCAAAAAAGTAATCATGGAGACTGCGGACATCGTCAGTTATCACGATCTCAGAGCTCGGCAGGTGGGGGGCTCCATATTTGTGGATGTAAGTATTCACGTCTCTCCAGATTTAAGCCTTGATGATGCACACAAGATTGCTGATAAATTGGAGATCGAACTAAGGAATAAAATACCTAACGTTAAAGAATTTATCATTCATATTGAACCTGAAGTAATCAGTAGTACTGGTTAGATTACAGTGCTATGCGGTCAATACCTTTATTGTAATTATGTTGCCATCAGTTTACAAAGTCATTTTTAACCCCGTCAAATCGTCATCGGATGTTTCGTACACCAAACAAAGAAACCACCTTACAACCGTTTCTGGTTCTTCGGTTTAACTCATTGCAACGTGCCTTTTATTTTAACGTAAACTAACCCCAATCATTTAGACTTAGTAATGACTCTTCTGTGAGTCTCCCAGTCACTATTTTATGTCTTGTTTTAATCTCGTTAAGACAGCTTAACGGTATGGCAAAAAATAGTCTATAAGATAATATTTCTGACACATTACGCAACAATCGCTTCACGTTATGTCAATCAATATTTTTAGTCGATTTCGGTTATATGGGTTCAGTTAGCCTCTTTTACCAGATAATCTACTTATAACTCATCGATCCGTTTAAAACCACACATTTCTTTCGTCGTCAAAAAAATAGAAGTGCTTGTTGAGTTTGTTTCTTTTCTTAAACACGGTAACAACGTCGACATTCATCTGTTCATCTTCGTTCGAGAAGTCGTCTTTCTTTTTCATTTTTTGCCCTTTATCCCTCATTAGGACTTTTTTAGAGTTCCATCCATCTAATTGATTATACTCGATCACCAGTGCATGCAGGATCTTCAGCAGGCTTCCGTTGAACACTTACCTTTTTTCTTCCACATCCTCGTTCAATAGGAGATAGTACTCTCCAGTTTTATCATCGGAAAGGAGCTCTACCACAAAGGAGAGACTCCAGTAGCTAGACCCCCCATCACCTACTACTGTCAATTCAATTACACTAGTTCCGACGATAAAGAGGTGCGCAACAAAAAAATTTCGTACCAGCGTACAGGTTGAATTGCCAAGTCTTGAAGGCGCTATATGAATTTGTGCGATTCTTTATCGCGTTCAGGCCCATTTTCTATTTCAAGAGCTACCAGATCAGCATTTCTAGAGCTATTAATAAGCTGAATTAAATTCGACTTTACTAATGGGTCACTTCTGCCATCGTAATGCACTTACTTGTTTTAGCTATTATCAGTTATAAGCTAAAATAGATAGGTCAAGAGGCTGGGAGAGGGTCTTTATGGTGCATGATATGAATTTGGAGGCCGAAAGACATTACTATAGAAATAAGTGTCATTTGCCATCTTGAGTGTGTCAGAGGTAATACTCGACAGCACGAGGTTTCAATGGCTACGATATAAACCTCAAAGTGGATCATAGAAAAAAGCGTATGAGGTTCCGCTTAGTACTCTTTTCATGCTCAGCGGATCTAACCCCTCACGTCAAGGAGGGTCATCAAATAAAAAAGGGTACTAACACTACGTGGGGAAAGACTGGGAGGAATATTGGCAAAAACATGCGATTCACCTCTTTTTTGCGATTTTTTCGGTTACGTTAATACTGGTACCATGAATTTTCTTTCTTATAAACATTGTCCATAGATAGGCAATAGGTGGTTGCCTCATGGCTCATCATAATTTTACATTAATATCCAATTGCCAAAAAATTGCGTGAACTATGATTTTATTTGTCCATTAAAAAGACGTAACTAGTGTCTATTTCTAAGTAATTTAATTATGTCGCTCCAAGCTAGCTGCTTTTTATCTGTTCGACCGCAAAAGGCAACGTTAACTGGTATGATCTTTTAACAGGATAGATTTTTTGTGCGTAGGTTCAGAACGGTCGTCACTTCTTATATGCCGCAGGAAAAAGAACTTGGGAAGAGATGAAGCGTTGTCTGCTACATTTCGCCAATAAGATCAGTTGAGCCAAAAGAGGTTATTGGATGTATTGAAAAATCTAGTGGGGTAGTGCCATATCTCGGATATATAACTTTTGTAAGATTGGGTTAGGATGAAAGGATTTCGGTTACTTCATCTTCGCCGTGCGAGAATTTTTCTCCCAATTCGTAGCGCATTTAGAATGACCGCCAGACTAAGTCCCATATCTCCTACTGCGACGGCCAGCCACAGTGTGATAATTCCCGGAAAGGTTAAGACAGCAAATGACGCTTTAATCAGTATTGACGCTGATATATTTTGTTTTACGATACTCATCGTCTTCTTGCTCAAATCGATGAGATAATTGATTTTCGACAAATCGTCGCGCATAAGTGCGATGTCGGCCGTTTCAATCGCCACGTCGGAACCAATGGCGCCCATCGCAATGCCCACTTGCGCCTTTGCAAGCGCCGGGGCATCATTCACACCATCGCCGACCATCGCTACGTACTCATATTTCTTCAGCAGGGACTCGATTTGTGCCACTTTGTCTTCTGGTAACAGATTAGCATAATATTCGTCAATTGTAAGTTTATTAGCTATTGCCCGTGCTGCCCGCTCGTTGTCCCCAGTGAGCATTACCGTTCTAATTCTCTTTTCTCTAAGCGCCTTTATTGTGTCAACAGACATATCGCGGGTTTTATCCATCAATCCCAGCACACCAACAATGCGTGAGTCTACACCCACGAGTACGATGGTCTTTCCTTCATTCTCCAGTCGTTCTATTTGTTCGGGCACGTCTATAATTAAACCTGCAAAGAAACTTCGATTGCCGATTGAGTACGTCCGTCCGTCAACGGTGCCGATTAGTCCTTTTCCGGCCAGCGACTTGAACTCCGAAACCTGCATTAATGCAATATTCTGTTCTGCAGCGCAAGTGACTATAGCATCTGCGACAGGATGACTTGAGAGAGACTCCAACGAGGCAGCGATCTGCAACAGCTCTTGTTCAGGCACTTCATTCATGCTGATGATATCCACTACTTCTGGTTTGCCTTCAGTAAGCGTCCCAGTCTTGTCAAAGACCATCGCATTTATAGTTTGCATTTTTTCTATGTTACTGCCCCCCTTAATGAGGACGCCATTTTTTGCTGCTGAGGTAAGCCCCGACACCATGGATACCGGCGTGGAGATCGCCATGGCACATGGGCAGGAGACTACAAGTAACACGAGCCCCTTGTAGAACCACTCATTGAACGGCAGTCCCAAAAGCAACGGGGGAATGACAACTACAAGCGCGGCCAACCCTATAACAGTCGGCGTATAATACCGTGCGAACCGGTCGATAAATGCTTCGGTTGGTGACTTCTCTCTCTGTGCCTCATCCACCAACTGCACAATCTTGGACAAGATCGTTTCATCAGATCGCTTAATAGCTCGCACCTGAAGGTAGCCTTCCCCGTTGATCGTTCCTGCAAAGACCTCGTCCCCTCTGGTTTTAGTAACAAGCACACTCTCACCTGTTATAGGTGCCTGATTTACCGATGAAGTGCCTCTCACCACAACTCCATCAACAGGTATCTTATCACCGGGCTTCACGACAACGAGTTCTCCCACCGCTACCTCATGTGCGTGAACAATTTTCTCTGTTCCGTCCCTAATCACTATGGCCGTCTCAGGCGCAAGTTTAATCAGTGCCCCCACTGACTCCCGTGCCCTTTCTCCTGCGTAATCTTCTAAAAACTCTGCTATGGAGAAGAGGAGCAGAATGGATGCTCCCTCCTCACCATGTCCTATTGCAAAAGCTCCCGTGGCCGCGATGACCATGAGGAAGTTCATATCAAGACGCCTTCTGGCAAGCGATTGGATCCCCTTTGTAATAATGCGATACCCTGCCACCAGCGCAGCAATCAAGTATAATCCTTGGGCAACCATATGCTGTAGCAGCATAAAGTCAACGTAGACCCCGATGCCGAGCACACTGCCCGCTATAGCGATTGTGAGGACCTCTCTCTGTTTCCACAGCGGTTCCTTTTCTGCAAAGATATCAGTCGCACATACCGAGCAGCTTTCTTCTTCTGTATGTTGATCACTGTTCTTCGGCATGTTCGACTCCCATCGCGAGCAACCGTGAAACATGCGCATCAGAAAGAGAATAGTAGACTATTTTTCCTTCCTTCCTGAATTTGACGAAATGAGCACCTCGCAATACCCTCAGTTGGTGCGATATAGCAGACTGAGCCATGCCAAGCACTGCTGACAGATCGCACACGCATAGTTCCCGTTGAGAAAGTGCGTACAATAATTTCACTCGTGTCGGGTCTCCAAGGAGTTTAAAAATCTCCGCTCCTTTGAACACCGTTTCGTTCGGAAGCATCTTCGATTGCACGTCGCGAACCGCATCGTCGTTTATGCGTATGGTTTCACAGACATCGTTCAAGTGCATATGAATATATATTCATATAATCAGATATAAACATTAGCACCTGTTTGTATCGGTATGACTAGAGATAATCTGCGTGCAATTTCCCCGCTCAGGAACTCTATTGACGAATTTTCTTCAGGCAAGCAGTGATGCGGTTATGTCCATTAGAGAGATAAAAACGTGATTATGACCAATAAGTATACAAATAGTGATTTACATAAACAAATGTATCACGTTTAACACAGGGGACGAGCGTATGGTAAATGCAAAAGTGAAAGCATCTGACGTGTTCTTTGGTATAGCTGCGCCATCAGAACACTCATTTCGAAATAAAATTTTAGGACTCGTATCGCTGCTGGCGCCAGGAATTGCTATCGCAATTTTGCCACTTGTAATAGGTATAGCAGCGCTACAGGGCGTAAAATTTGATGACCTTAAGCTTCTACAATTGCTTATCATCATGTTTCTCGTGGCTGGCGTCGGAAATATGACAAACGACATCGTCGATGCAGAAAGGGACAAAAGAAAGTATCCGCTACGGCCGCTCGCGACCGGGCTGATCTCGAAATCTGGAGCCATACTCTATACCGCGATTTTGTCTGCAATATGGATCGCGATGGCAATAGTAAGCTTTAACGGGCTTTTCTTGGCACTGGTGCTAATAGGGCTTACGGCGAACTTCGTTTACTCACGTTATCTGCGCGACAAGATCGGGTATCTTACGGTATTCTTGCCTCAGATGTTAGTTCCTGTGGCAATATGGAGTGCTTTCTCCCCAGCGACCATAGTAACTCCGGTCCCGCTGCTGCTAGCTCTTTTTATGATAGTATATACACCGGTGGTACAAATCACGCATGAAGGATTAGACCCAACCATTCCCGCCCTTTTCATCCGGCCTCGCCCCACTACGGAGAGGGCGCTCTACGTAGCGTCTGTCATTGCTGTGTTTTTCGTTGGTATAGCGATCCTATTAAATGCACCGTTATCATGGCTCTTCGTGGTGGTATTAGCAGTGTTTGCGGCGGCCTTTTTAAGTCAGTCAAGAAACTTGGGGGACAATAGGACTCGTGAAAAGCTGCAAAAGGGGTTTAAGATGACAATAGTGGGCCGCTATGTTTTTTGGTTGAGCATAGCAGTCTTTGCAGCCTTTGCATGGATCAAGTAAATCTATACTGTCTGAATAAAATAAAAAATACCCCTTTTGGATCTGTCACGTCGCTATCTTACATTGCTTGTATTCCATTGCCCTATTTGAACTGCATGTATATCTGCGTGATATTGAGATTTGTACAGCCTTTCGAAATAAAAGCAATAACGAAGGTCTTTAAGACGTCTATAGGTCTGTGAGACAGCTATAATATACCATAGTCAAATTTGAAATGGCTCAATAAGATTTATGCATTCGAGCGAGCTTACATGTCTTATCTCGAAGTTATGCAAGTAGTTTACCCTGGCACTATGCAAATGAGAATATTTTGAAATTTCATTGCTTCTTACCAATTTTCTTACCAATTTCTGCATTTCTTTTTCTCTATCGAGTAGATATCGTTTCTTTACGATCTCTTGAAGCCTTCTACTTGTAGTTTGAATTGCACCTTTATTGATATCGCAACCTACCCAACATCGCTTTAATTTTTGAGCAGCAACAGCTGTGGTGCCTGAGCCAATAAAAAGTCGAGGACTAAACCACCAGGTTGGATCCAACATTTAGAACCCGCGTGAGTAGTTTTTCTGTGACAATGAGGATCTTCGGCGTTTTTCAAATAGCATGATTTTAATTCTGCTGAGTCATTTTGCACTTGAGAGTATACTACTTGTGAGTGTCACGACAGATACTCGTCCGGCACTCTCTTATAGAGCGTGTACGTTTTTCGACCTACTCAAACAAGGAAAGCATTAGAGTCCATCTGCACATGTTTTCACGGAAGTGATCCGAGATTTATCTTGCAATCTTGTCCACTATGTCGCGCGCGTTAATTCCAGGTTACAGTATCGTTGAATCAATCAAGAGTGTTGCTGAATATTCGCTATCTCTGATAGAAGCGCCTTTCTTATCGGTAACAGATGGCGCATCATGAACAGAAGCTTTGGATTTGCCGCAAGTAAACGCCTTCCGATCTCTATATCGCTCATTGTCTGGAGGTTAATGCCTTTCACTCCCCGTAAAAACTTATTAAAATCGTCGTCGGATAGATTGAAAGCAAACTCCTTGATTTTATTGAAATGCTTTGCGTTTCCGCCAAAAAGTGAGTTATACCACCACGTTTCATATTCCTTGAGCACGTTAAGAGAAGAGTCGCCTTGACGCATGGCTTTACGAGCAACATCACCTGCTATCTTTCCTCCTTCTAACGCAGTCATCATCCCACCGCCTAACACAGCGTGGTGTGCAGCGTCACCTACCAGCATGAGCCCGTTTCTTGTCGGATTTTTGACCTCTTCACCTACCGGGACGGCCCCCATCACCAGTTCAAGAGGT
>Ga0187781_10004590_pt1 | contig 10289 bp, 8 predicted proteins | sample 0715_SJ02_MP02_2_FD_132447 | JGI IMG/M metagenome (GOLD analysis project Ga0187781, IMG submission 132447) | Tropical peat soil microbial communities from peatlands in Department of Meta, Colombia - 0715_SJ02_MP02_20_MG | ecosystem: Environmental > Terrestrial > Soil > Wetlands > Peat | place...
ACCTGCCCACCGAAAGGTGAGGATCAGAGCAACAGAGACGAGTCGCTGGCGCACGCGCAGGTGTGCGTCCAACGGGTGAAACGGGCAATCTCTACGCGGAGCAACACCAAATAGGCAGCCGTTGACCTTGCTCGGTGAGGCTGCGGGTAGGTGGCTTGAGCCTGTGCGCGAGTGCAGGCCTAGAGGAATGATTGCCACGGCGCGGCGACGCGTCGCACAGAATCCGGCGTACAGGCGGACTTTGCCTTATCTGTCGGCGGGTTGCGCAGCAACGCGCAGAATATCTTAATATTTCACATTTAAAAGTATCCTTATCTTATTAATTTTAGTAGATTTTTCAATTTTCTCGTTTGTTGCGCAATGCACGCTAAGTGCTTGTGCAGATTAGGAAAAATCCCCATTTCTCACCTTGACCATACGGCGTCCATGCACTAAAGTCGCACGTTCGTGTCAAAAAGTGGGAGATAGTGGATAAGTAAGTATTCACTAATTGAAATTTTTGCTCCTAAATTTCAATTCGTGGGTTGCTGAACTTCCACGACGAGGGTGCAACGGTGTTTCAGGGCGCATCGAAGCTAGCGCTAGATCCCAAGGGCCGCATTTCGATACCCAGCCGCCATCGGGATCAACTGCTCGCGCATTGCGAGGGACGCTTGACGCTTACGCGCCATCCCGACGGGTGCCTTCTCGTATACCCGCGACCGCAATGGGAGAGCAAGCGAGAAGAACTTGCGCTGCTGCCGTACTCGGCGCGCGCACTGCAGCGCTTGTTGCTGGGCAGCGCAATGGACGTTGAACTCGACAGCGCCGGGCGCCTGCTGGTGCCCACAGCACTGCGAGAGGATGCGCGGCTTGGTCGCGAAGCTACGCTCATTGGAATGGGCACACACTTTGAATTGTGGGAGCCCGGGTCGCTGCGCGAGCGTGAGGAACGTGATCTGGCAAACGGACTGCCGGACGCTGCAGCGGATTTTTCGTTTTGAACGCCGTGCCGGGCAATGAACGATGCAGCCAACCCGGAGCCCGGCGAACACGCGCCGGTGCTCGCCGAGCAAGCAGTGGCCTACTTGATCACCGACCCGCAAGGCATTTACGTCGATGCAACTTTCGGTCGCGGTGGCCATTCGCGTCGCATTTTGCAGCGCCTTGCACCGCAAGCGCGCTTGATCGCGCTCGATCGCGACCCACAGGCGCGAGAAGCGGCGCGCACCTGCAGCGATCCACGCTTCGAATTCGTGCAAAGCGAATTTTCGCGCTTGGCAACCATCTTGGCGCAGCGCTCGATCTTGCAAATCAACGGAGTGCTCCTCGACCTGGGAGTGTCCTCGCCGCAGATCGACGATGCGCAGCGCGGCTTTTCTTTTCGCACCGACGGGCCGCTGGATATGCGTATGAATCCCAGTCAGGGACCAACGGCTGCGCAATGGTTGTCTCAGGTCCGTGTCGAAGAACTCAAAAAGGTGCTGCGCGACTATGGTGACGAGCGGTTTGCTGCACCGATTGCAAAGGCGATTGTGGCTCGCCGCGAGAATGGGCAACCGATTGGGCGCACCGCCGAACTTGCCGCTGTCGTGGCCTCTGCGATCCCCGTCCGCAGTCGCAAGGACCCCCTACAGCATCCGGCCACCCGCACCTTTCAAGCTATACGGATTTTCATCAATCAAGAGCTGGAGGAGGTCGCGTTGATTCTGCAGGACTCGCTTGCCGTACTCGCGCCCGGCGGCCGCCTGGCCGTGATCACGTTTCATTCGCTGGAGGATCGAATCGTAAAGCGCTTCATGGATGCGCAGGCGCATCCGGAGCGCCAACTCGGGCGCGTACCGCTGCGCGAGGCGCAGTTGCCGCGTCCGCGATTGCGCGTGTTGGCACGCATCACTCCGTCAGCAAGCGAAGTGCAGCAAAATCCGCGCGCACGCTCTGCACATTTGCGCGTTGCCGAACGCACTGACGTGGCAGCGGATCGCCCTACGTGAGGGCAAAAACGCGATGATGCGCATTGCGCCGGTGGTGCTATCGCTGTTGCTGATCGTCTGCGCGCTGGCGCTGGTTACCTCGCAATACCGCGCACGCGAGCTTTTTGCGGGCCTGGAGGTATCGCAGCACGAGGCCAAGAGCCTGGAGGCCGAGGGATCGCGGCTGCGCAGCGACCTGGGACGCGCGTCCCAGCCGGCAATCGTCGAGGCGGCGGCGCGACGCCTTGGCATGCGCGCCATCAATCCCGAGCGCATCATCATTTTGCCTACGTCCGCGGCCGACACGGCCAAGGCGGCGTTTGCCCCCGGTAAGGAGTAGCGATGAGCTTGTCGGCCTTGCGTCCCCAAGCTCGCCTGCGCCCGGCCACACGCGGTGCCGGTTTGCGAACGGTTCAGGGCAATGCAACACGGGCGGCGCGCGACGCTTCGCGACATGGCGATCTATTGGCGGTGAAGTTGTCAGCCTGGCGCTCGAAGCTGTTGCTCTTTACGCTCTTTAGTGCCTTTGCCGCCCTGAGCGTGCGGGTCGTGTATCTACAGGGCGGCTGGTCGACGGGCTTTTTGCAGCGCCAAGGTGAAGCGCGGTACGCGCGTACCTTGCCGGAGACACCAACGCGCGGCACTATCTTTGATCGCAATGGTGTCGTACTCGCCTCGTCCGTGCCCGCGCGCGCGATCTGGGCTAATCCCGAGGACTTTGAGGCCGATGCGAAGCAACGAGCGCAACTGGCTCGACTGCTGGAGCTCTCGCCCGAAGAGTTGCGTCGGCGCATCGCCAACGAAGACCGCAGCTTCGTTTACCTGCGCCGCCAACTGGACCCCGATGTCGCGCAGCGGGTCGAAGCACTGCATATCAGTGGGGTTCACACTGCCCAGGAGTTTCGCCGCCAATATCCTGAAGGGGTGGTCACCTCGCACCTGTTGGGTTTCACGGGGTTTACGAAAGTTGGCGAGCACGGCCTAGAAGGCGTCGAGCGCGAGTTTGAAACGATGCTTGGCGGTCAGCCAGGACTGCGCCACCTGATTGCGGATCGGCTCGGGCACACCATTGAGGATGATTGGTTGCACGAGCCCGTGCAGGCACAGGACATCGCGTTGGCCATCGATGATCGGATTCAGTACATCGCTCATACGGCGGTTAAGCAGGCGGCAGAGGCCAACGCTGCGCATGCGGCCGCCGCGGTAGTGCTCGACGCTCGTACCGGAGAATTGCTGGCCCTGGCAAACTGGCCCGATTTTGATCCGTCGCGCCGCAAGCAGTTTGACCCCAACCAGGTTCGCGATCGGGCGGTGACCGATACCTTCGAGCCGGGGTCTACGCTCAAGCCCTTTTCGGTCGCAGCAGCGATCGAAAGCGGCGTTGTTCGGCCCGACACCATAATCGACACTGCACCAGGACGGCTCACGATCACGGGACGAACGATCACCGATGACCATCCGCGCGGTGCACTTACGGTCGAGCAGGTGGTGGCCAAATCGAGCAACGTCGGGACGGCGAAGATCGCGCTCCAAATGCCCGCCCAGGCGCTGTGGGAAACCCTCAGTGCCGTGGGTTTCGGGCAGGTGCCGCAGGCGGCGCTGTCCGGGGCAGTGCCCGGGCACCTGCGACCCGCCAGCACCTGGCGTCCCGTCGAGCAAGCGACAATTGCCTACGGCTATGGAATATCGGTATCGCTACTGCAGCTGGCACATGCCTATCTGGTATTTGCTCGCGACGGCGACATCGTCCCGGTATCGGTTTTGCGCACCGAATCTGCGCAAACGCCGACGCGGGTATTGAGCACGCAAACGACCGTGAAAATGCGCCGCATGCTGGAGCTCGCGACGAGCGACGAGGGAACCGCGCCCTTGGCTCGCATTCCCGGCTACCGCGTGGCGGGCAAAACCGGTACGGCCCGAAAATTGCGCGATGGACGCTACACGGACGCTTATGTTTCCTCCTTCGTTGGCTTTGCTCCCGTTTCCGACCCGCATATTGTCGTGGCCGTGATGATCGACGAACCGCGTGCTGGTCGCTACTACGGCGGCGATGTCGCGGCGCCCGTATTCGGGGCCATTGCGGCCGGCACCTTACGCGCGCTGCAGATACCGCCGGATTCGCCAGCGACGCAGGTTGCGCAAGCAACGGCAAACGGGGGCTGAGCAGCTGATGGGCGCAGGCAGTGAAACGGTGCGCGCAGTGGGCGACTGGCTTCGCGCCAACGTGGCCGCTGGAGCCCAACTGCGGACCGATAGCCGCGCTGTGGCTTCGGGCGATGTTTTCATCGCACTGCCGGGCCGGCACGTGAACGGACTGCAATACGTTGATCAGGCGCTTGCGCAAGGGGCCAGAGCGGTCCTGGCCGACGAGGCGTCTTGGTCGGCGCAGGCTTCGCGCCCCGCACTTCACGCGCCGCTTTTGCCGGTTTCTTCGCTTGGGTCGATCCTCGCAGGCATCGCGGCAGATTTTTACGGCAATGCGAGCGCGAAGTTGCGCACCATCGGCATTACGGGTACCAACGGCAAAACATCGAGCTGCCAGTGGATTGCGCAGCTGCTGACCGCGGCAGGCCAGCGCTGCGCCACGATCGGTACCCTCGGTTTTGGTTTTCCCGGCGCGCTGCGGCCCGAGGGTATCGACCTTACAACGCCCGACGCCGTCAACCTGCAGCGCTTGGCACGCACCGCGCTCGATGAGGGCGCAAAAGCTTTGGCAATCGAAGTCTCCTCCATTGGCCTTGACCAAGGGCGAGTCGATGGTCTTTGTTTTGACGTTGCGCTGTTTACTAACCTTAGCCGCGATCACCTGGACTATCACCCGGACATGGCGGCCTACGGTGCAGCCAAGCGCAAACTCTTCGACTGCCCGACGCTAACCGACGCGGTGGTAAATCTGGACGACGCATTTGGTCGTCAGGTCGCTCCCGAGCTTGCCGCCCGCGGCTTGCGCGTGACCGGGGTGAGCACACAATGCCAGGCCGGCGCGGATTATCTATTGGCCTGCCGCCTGCGCGCCGAAGGCATCGAGCACCACGGGCAAGGAATGCGTTTTTCGGTTTTGTGCGAGCGCGCCGGCACTATTGAAACGGCCCTGGTCGAGGTGTCGTTGATCGGCGACTTTAACGTCGCAAACTTGCTAGGGGTTCTTGGTGTTGCGCTTGCCTGCGAAATCTCGCTGGGCGAAGCTGCCGCGCGCACGGCAGCATTGCGCGCTCCGCCGGGGCGTTTGCAGCGCGTTGCCGCCGGCACGGGCGGCGGCCCCGTTGTGATCGTCGATTACGCGCATACTCCGGATGCCATTGCCAAGGCGCTCGATGCCTTGCGTCCGCTTGCGCGCGCGCGCGGAGGACGGCTGAGTATCGTCTTTGGCGCCGGCGGTGATCGCGACCGCGGAAAGCGGCCGGTGATGGGAGCGGTTGCCGCAAATAGCGCCGAGGATATCGTTCTGACAAGCGACAATCCGCGCGGCGAAAATGCCGAGTCGATCATCGATCAGGTCGCCTCCGGGATTCCGCCGGGCGTGTCGTTTCGGCGCAATGCCGACCGCGCCCAAGCCATACAGCAGGCTTTGCAGCGCGCGGGCGTTGCCGACGTGGTGCTGATCGCCGGCAAGGGTCACGAAAACTACCAGGAGATCTTGGGTCGCCGGCTGCCATTTTCCGACTATGCCGTTGCGCGCACCGCCCTGCTTGCACGGGAGGCTGGCACGCCATGATGACGCTGGAGCAAGCGGCAGCCGCACTGTCGACACGGGGCTTGCCCTGCCGCATCGAAGGCAAAACCGCGACACAGTTTGCCGACGTGTCCATCGACACCCGAACACTGCAGTGCGGCGCTTTGTACGTTGCCCTGCGCGGAGCGCGATTCGATGGACATGAATTTGCCCTCGAAGCGCGCCAGCGCGGCGCGGTCGCGCTGTTGGTGGAACGATTGCTGGCCGTGGATTTGCCGCAAATCGTGGTTGCGAACACGCGTTTGGCCCTGGGCCTGCTTGCCGCTTGCTGGCGCTCGCAATTTACGCCGGCGCTGATTTCGGTCACGGGAAGCAACGGCAAGACCACCACGACCCAGATGATCGCCGCAATCTTGGCGCGTGCCTATGGGGAACGCGACGGACGCTGCGGTTGGTTCGCCACGCAGGGAAACCGCAATAACGAGATCGGCGTGCCCTTGATGTTGCTGCAATTGCGCCCAGAACATCGCGCCGCTGTACTGGAGCTGGGAATGAATCACCGCGGTGAAATCGCCGTCTTGAGCCAATGGGCACGGCCGACGGTAGCGCTGGTGATCAATGCGCAGCGAGAGCACCAGGAGTTTCTCGATTCGGTCGAGGCAACCGCCCGCGAAAACGGACAGGCAATCGAGGCGCTAGCAGACGACGGCACTGCCGTGTTCCCCGCCGACGACGCTTGCTGCGGCATTTGGCGCGAGCTTGCGGGTAGCCGGCGCGTTCTTGACTTTGCGCTGCAAGGCGCCGCGGCGGTCGGTGCAGATTTTCGGGTCGGCGCGCAAGGCGCGCAACTGAGCATGCGCACCCCCATTGGAACGATTGCCACGGACCTGTCCGTGGGCGGGGAGCACAATGTTCGCAACGCGCTCGCGGCTGCCGCTGCGTGTATCGCCATCGGCGTTGGCACACCGGCAATCGCCGAGGGTCTGGCGGCGTTTCGACCAGTTACCGGCCGTGGCACACGCCTAATTGGCCGGGGCGGCGCGACGCTCATCGACGAGAGTTACAACGCAAATCCGGACTCCATGCGTGCCGCCATCGACCTGCTGGCGCAGCAGGGCGGCTACCGCATACTGATCCTCGGGGACATGGGCGAGGTCGGCGCACAATCGGTGCAGTTTCATCGAGAAGTCGGCGCCTACGCCAGCACCCGTGGCATCGATCGGCTTTTGGCGCTGGGCTCGTCCTCGCAAGGTGCGGTCGACGCCTTTGGCGCCGGTGCAAGCCATTTTGGGACGATCGAGGAACTCATCGAAGTCGCATTGGATTTGACGCGCGGCTTGCCGGGACAACAAGGGCAAGTTCCCAACGCGCCAAGCATCACAGTTTTGGTCAAAGGATCGCGATTCATGCGTCTGGAGCGCGTAATCCGTGCCCTTGCGCGCGAACAGCCGGCGAGCGTGGGTCCATTGCAAGGCGCGCCGCAAACCCATGCTTAAGGAACTATTTCAGTGGCTCTCGCAGGACGTGCACAGCTTCAACGTTTTTGGTTACTTGACGCTGCGCGCAGTGCTGGCCGCGGGCACCTCGCTGTTGATCGGCCTGTTGGCCGGTCCGGTGGTGATCCGCAAGCTGACAGAAATGAAAATTGGCCAGTCGGTGCGCAGCTTTGGTCCCGAGTCGCACCTGATCAAGTCCGGCACACCCACGATGGGCGGGGCCTTGATCCTCATTTCGATTGTCGTCACCACGATCCTGTGGGCCGATCTGGCCAACCGCTTCGTATGGGTCGTATTGCTGATCACCGTGGCCTTTGGAGCGATTGGTTGGGTGGACGATTACCGCAAGGTGGTAAACCGCGATCCCAAGGGAATGGCCAGTCGGGAGAAGTTCCTCTGGCAGTCGGTTATCGGTGTTCTGGCGTCCTTTTATCTGGCTTTTGCTATCGCCGCGCCGACGACCGGACAGGTTTGGCCCTTGTTCTTGCAGTGGATGGCAAACGGTTTCGTGATGGATTTGCCGGCGCGTTCGGACTTGATCGTGCCGTTTTTCAAGAATGTTGGCTATCCGATGGGAGTGCTGGGCTTTGCGGTGCTTTCCTATCTCGTGATTGTCGGCGCCAGCAATGCGGTGAATCTGACCGATGGCCTCGACGGGCTGGCGATCATGCCAACCGTGATGATCGGCGCTGCCTTGGGCGTGTTCGCATATGTGGTCGGCCGTGCCGATTTTGCCCGCTACCTGCTATTTCCCTACATACCCGGGGCGGGAGAACTGGTGATCTTCTGCGGTGCAATCGCGGGTTCGGGCTTGGCCTTTTTGTGGTTCAACGCCTACCCGGCGGAAGTCTTCATGGGCGACGTGGGCGCTTTGGCTCTGGGCGGGGCCTTGGGAACGATCGCGGTCATCACACGGCAGGAAATCGTCTTATTCATCATGGGCGGCGTTTTTGTCGCGGAGACCGTCTCGGTCATGATGCAGGTCGCGTACTTTCGCTGGACCGGGGGCAAGCGAATTTTTCGCATGGCGCCGTTGCACCACCATTTCGAACTCTCTGGTTGGAAGGAGAACCAAGTCGTTGTGCGCTTTTGGATCATCAGCATGATGCTGGTGCTTGTCGGTTTGTCGACCTTGAAGATTCGCTAATGGTCACCGCGTCTCGTATTGCAAGGCCAAGCGCCCGCCCCGTGCGGCGGCCGCGGGTTCGCGTTTGCGCGCCGCGGCGCGGGCGAACTGACCGATGAAGCGCGCATTGATCCTGGGACTGGGCGAAAGTGGCCTGGCGATGGCGCGTTGGCTCGCCGGCACATCGTGGCAGCTGCGCGTCGCCGACACGCGGGCGCAGCCGCCGATGCTCGAGCAACTGCGTGTCCATGTGCCGCAGGCGCAGTTTGTCGCTGGGGCCTTCGACATCGAACAACTCGACGGCATCGATCTGCTGGCGGTAAGCCCCGGACTTTCGCCTCGCACGGATCCGGTGCGTTCGCTGCTGACGGCCGCCGAGCAGCGCGCGATCGACATCGTGGGCGAGATTGAGTTGTTTGCTCAAGCACTGGAACAATTGCGCCGCGAGCGCGGCTACGCCCCGGTCGTCGTGGGCGTCACGGGCACCAACGGAAAGACCACCACGGTGCGCATGGTCGCAAAGATGATCGAACGCTGGGGCCGCAGCGCTGTTGTTGCCGGCAACATCTCGCCCAGCGCGCTCGATGCCTTGCGCGGCGCCCTCGAAACGAAGCGGCTGCCGGAATTTTGGGTGCTCGAGCTCTCGAGCTTTCAGCTGGCAACGACCAAGTCTTTGGCGTGCACTGCCGCGGCGGTTCTGAACGTGACCCAGGATCACCTTGATTGGCACGAAAGTTTGGACGATTACGCTGCGAGCAAGGCGAAAATCTTCGCGCCTGCCACCTATTTCGTTGTCAATCGCGATGATCCAGTTACGCGGCCGATGCGCTCCGAACAGGGCCGTGGCACGAGTTTTGGCGAGGCAGCTCCCGAGGAAGCGGGTGAATTCGGCCTGGTTCGCGAAGCGGGCCTGACTTGGCTGGCATGTACCGACGAGGAAGTTGCTGCACGCCGCCGGCGGCGTGCCGGCGCTGATGTCGGCGCCGCACCCTTGCCGGCCGAGCCGCGGCCCGTGCATCGCCTGATGCCGGTCGAAGCTCTTGCGATGCGCGGCACGCACAACGCGATGAACGCGTTGGCGGCGCTGGCACTGTATCGCGCCGTTGGCGGGCCGCTGGCGCCTGGCCTGCGCGCACTGAGCGAATTTCAGACCGAGCCGCATCGTACGCAAACGGTGGCCCGCGTCAACGGCGTCGAATACGTCGATGACAGCAAAGGCACGAACGTGGGCGCAACCGTCGCCGCCTTGCGCGGGCTCTCCGATGGCCTCGTCGGTGCAAGACGCATCGTCGTAATTTTGGGCGGCGACGGCAAGGGACAGGCATTCGAGCCGCTGGCTCAGGCGGTGCGCGCGCACGCGCGCGCGGTGTTGTTGATCGGCAAAGACGCAACGCGAATCGGCCAGGCCCTGCAAGGCGTTGACGTCCCGATCAGGTTTGCCGCGGATCTACCGGCGGCGGTGCATGCGGCCGCCGAAATGGCGCAGCCCGGCGACATCGTGCTGCTGTCGCCGGCGTGTGCAAGCTTTGACGCATTTCGCAATTACGCACACCGCGCCGAAGTATTTGTTGCGGCCGTGCGCGAGTTCGCATCCGGCGCTGGCCTTGGTGCGAACGCGCGGCCGTTGGAGTCTTCCTCGTGAAGCCGCTGGCGCTGCTGCGCAACTTGCGCAAGCCCTCGGCTGGCGCGCGCAGCGCGCCAGGCGGCGCGGTATTTGCGCTGGCCGGCTTTGGTGCGACCCCAGGACCGCGCCAGAGTGCCAACGACTCCCAGCGTGCCATTGACCTGCCGATGCTGCTTTTGGTGTTTGCCCTACTGCTCTTTGGTCTGGTGATGGTCTTTTCCGCATCGATCGCGTTGACCGATTCGCCGCGCTACAAGGTGACGCCGACGTACTTTCTGGTACGACACAGCTTCTCCATGGCCGTCGCGCTGGCGGCCGCGGCATGCGCATTTGCGCTGCCCGTGGCCAGCTGGCAGCGGCTAGCGCCATGGCTGTTTGCCGCCGCCGGCATCTTGCTGATCGTGGTTCTGATTCCAGG
>Ga0187781_10004591_pt1 | contig 10288 bp, 9 predicted proteins | sample 0715_SJ02_MP02_2_FD_132447 | JGI IMG/M metagenome (GOLD analysis project Ga0187781, IMG submission 132447) | Tropical peat soil microbial communities from peatlands in Department of Meta, Colombia - 0715_SJ02_MP02_20_MG | ecosystem: Environmental > Terrestrial > Soil > Wetlands > Peat | place...
ACCGGATCACCGTCCAACCGCGCTCCAGGGAACCTCGTCGTCACCGCCGACAGCGCGACCGCCGCCTCCAGCCGAGCCAGCGGTGCGCCCAGGCAGTAGTGCAGACCCCGCCCGAACGACAAGTGCCGGAACGCTTTTCGATCTGGATCGAAGGTCTCCGGCTGCTCGAACTCGGCGGGGTCATGCTGCGCCGCGGCCAACAGGAGCAGCATCGTGTCGCCCTTGATTACCCGGGTATCCCCGATCGTCATGTCGTCGGCGGCGAATCGTGGCATTAATTGCACGGGCGGGTCGTAGCGCAGCGTTTCCTCGATGACCGCCGAAGCGCGATCTGGGTCGGCGCCCAGCGCGGCCCACTGCGTGGGGTGGCGCAGCATCGCCAAGACGGCGTTGGCGATCAGGTTCACCGTGGTCTCGTGCCCGGCGATCAGCAGCAAGCTGCAGGTCGCGGCGATCTCATCTTCGGTCAGCTGATCGCCGGATTCCTCTACCGCGATCAACCGCGACATCAGATCGTCGCCCGGACGTGAGCGGCGCTGTTCGATCAGGTCGTGCAGGTATTCCCGCAGCCACTGACCGGCGCCAATGCGCTCCTCCAAACCCTCCGCCGGCTCGCCGGTGACCGCGAAGAACGGGTCGAGCGCCTGCGCGAGCAGCGCCGACGCACGGCTGAACCCCGGCTCGTCCGCCAGCGGAACTCCCAGCAGTCGGCAGATGACCGCCACCGGCAGCGGGTAGGCCAGATCACCGATGACGTCGAACCGGCCCCTTTCGGCGATGCGGTCGAGCAATCCATCGACCAGTTGCGCGATGTCCGGTTGCAGCTCGTTGACCACCTTGGGTACGAACGCCTTGCTGACCAGTTTGCGCAGCCGGGTGTGATCGGGTGGATCGAGAAACAGGAAACTGGGAGGTGCCATCGGGCGCGAAGCGCCAGCCCCCGCGAGCATACGTTGCACCACTGCCGACTTGAGCCGGTCGGAAGAGGACAACGGGTGGCGCAGCACCTCGTCGCAGTCCCGATAGGCCGAGAACACAGTGAGGTTGGAAACTGGCAGCTGCACTGGGCCGCACTCGCGGAACTGGCTGTAGACGCGATACGGGTCGGCGCGGTTGGCCGGGTCCAATAGCTGCAACAGCAATGCCTGCGGCTCGGCGACACTCGACACACTCGTCATGTACACATTGTGCAGGCCTTGGGAAGATGGCCACGCGATGCACGCCGCCAGGCTGGCGAACAGGGAGGTCGTGATGGACGGTAGATCGCTGGTCGTCGCGGTGGCTGTCACGATGATCGGCTGCGCCGGTTGCTCATCGCACCCCGCGATCAAGCCCGCACCCGGCACACTGCCCGCCGGCACCGCCGAACTCAGCGTGAACGGCGGTACCGCGCGGATCACTGACGCGGTGCACTGTGAGGCCATCGACTGGTTGCGAACAATCAGCACCGGCGACGAGGACTCGGGTGTGACCGTGATGCTGTCCAACGCGAACAAGCTGGTCGCCGAATTCGTCCGGTTCCGCAACTTCGACGGCTTCACCGGCAGCTATGACCGCCATCTGCAAGGCGAAGCCGCGGTCGCGATGACCGGTCCCACCTATCGAATCGCAGGTACCGCGGTCGGTTTCGCCGGCGCCAAGGCGACCGAGCGTACGACGGAATCCTTCGAGCTGCGAGTGTCCTGCTGACGTCGGTCAGCCACGCAGGAATTCGACGATGTAGCCGCCGAGCTCTTCGCCGGCGTCCTCTTGGAGGAAGTGCCCGGCATTATGCACGATCGGGTGCTCGATCCCCTGTGCGCCGGGCATCTCGCGCTGAAAGATCGGCGCCATTCCGCCAGTGATCGGGTCCCCGTCGCTGAAAGCCACCAACATCGGCGTCGAACTCGCGCAAAGCTTGGCCCATGCCGAGCGGTTGGCCGGTGCCGCCGGGTCATCCGGTGATGTCGGCACCAAGCCCGGCATGGCACGCGGCGCAGCGCAATAGGTGTCGTCCGGGAATGGCGCGTCATAGGCCGCGCGCACCTCGTCGCTCATCGGCCGGCGACAGCCGCCCTGCACGAACCGCCCGACATCGATCGACGGCGCCCCCTGGATCGCCTCGCGGAACCGCCACCAGATCTCCGGCATCGGGATATCTCCGGTCGGCAGCCCGGTATTGGCGACGACAAGCCTGCTGAAGCGTTCGGGATGCTCGGCGGCCAGGCGCAGTCCGATCAATCCGCCCCAGTCCTGCCCGACCAAGGTGACCCGGTGCAGGTCCAAGGTGTCGAAGACCAGTGCCCGAACCCACTCGACATGTCGCGCATAGGTGTGGTCCTCGATGCGAGCCGGCTTGTCAGAGCGACCGAACCCGACCAAGTCCGGGCAGACGACGCGATGCCCGGCCGCGGTCAGCACCGGAATCATCTTGCGGTATAGGAATGACCACGACGGCTCGCCGTGCAGCATGAGCACCGGATCGGCATCGTCCGGGCCGTCTTGCACCCAGGCCATCCGCAGCGTCCCGCCGTCGTCGTCTGAGACCTCGGAATAGTTTGGGGCATAGGAGAACTCGGGTAGATCCGTGAACCGGTCGTCTGGTGTTCGCAGCGTCTGCATGACTGTGAACATACGCCAGGTTCATTCGCCTTCCCGCAAATCGGCCAGGGTCGGATGTGCCATCAATCGATCCAGAAATGGACGGTGGCCTTTGAGGAGCTTGGTCCTGGCCTGCGCCACCGAAAACCAGCCGACGCGGTCGACCTCGGGGAAAGCCCGCACCCGCCCGGATCCTCTGGGCCATTCGAGTTCGAAGGTATTGCTGTGCGCATCGGCGAGGTCAAGATCGCCGCGCACGGCGAACGCGGTGACGACCTTGCCGCTGGGCTGCTTCAGCGGCGGAAACTCCATCCGCGGTCCGGCTGGCGGCGGCAGTCCGATTTCCTCTTCGAATTCACGCTGCGCGGCTGCCCACGGGTCTTCGCCGTGGGTGTACTCGCCTTTAGGAATCGACCAGACGCCGTCATCCTTGCGAGCCCAAAACGGCCCACCCGGATGGCCGATCAGGACTTCGACAACGTCGTCGCACACCCGATACAGCAGCAGCCCCGCGCTCAGCTTGGGCATCGCCAGCTGAGCCGAATTGCCCGGCTCCTCATCGCGCTGCGCACTCTGCATCGTCGCTGGTCAAACTCCAACCGCGCGTTCCAAATCTTTCAGCGAGCTTTCCAGATGACCGAGCAGCCGCTGCAGGTGCGGCACACTTCGCCGGCATCCGACCAGACCGAAATCGATGTTGCCAGCGTTGTTGGTCACCGTGATGTTCAACGCCTGCCCGTCCAGCGCGATCGACAGCGGATAGTTGCCGTCGAGGCGCGCGCCGCCCCAGTACATCGGCTCGGTTGGCCCCGGCACGTTGGAGATGACGATGTTGAACGGCGGTGGTGCCGACGAGACGAAGCCAGGAACCGCGGCGAGTCCCAGCGGCGCGATGAGGAAAGCCGACAACGCAAATGCTTGCAGCCGAGGCAGTTCGGAGAACACCTTCTTGTTGCCCCGCATCGATTCGCTGATTGCCTCGAGCCGCTTCGCCGGATCTTCGACGTCGGTGGCCAGGTTGCACAGGATGCTGCCGACCATGTTGCCGCCGCTGTCGGCTTCCTCGGCTGACCGCAGGCTCACCGGGACCATTGCGATCAGCGGAGTGTCCGGCAGCGCGTGCTGATCGAGCAGGTAGTGGCGCAGCGCACCGGCGCACATCGCGAGGACGACATCGTTGACGCTCACCCCGGCGGCCCGCTTGATGCTTTTGATGCGGTCCAGCGAATAGGACTGCGCAGCGGCACGGCGCGCGCCGCCGATCCGGACGTTGAGCATCGTGCGCGGCGCGGCGAACGGTAGCGTCAGTTGCTGTTCCACCAGCGCGGCACGCGCCAGGGACCACGTCGAAGGTCCAAACGCCGCAACGGATCCGGCGGCGTCCCTCAGCGTCTGCAACCGGGACCGGTTTGAGGAATGGCTACCGTTTCCGCGGCGTGGCAGGTTCCAGATCGGCCGCAACTCCGGATCATCGGGATCGGTCGATAATGTCCGCTGCATGAGCCTCAACGCGGAAACACCGTCGATCAATGAGTGGTGGAACTTGCTGTAGAGGGCGAACCGGCTGTCGTTCAGACCCTCAACGAAGTGCGCTTCCCACAGCGGGCGATGCCGGTCGAGCAGGCTGCTGTGCAGCCGCGAGGTCAGCTCGAGCAGGTCGCGAACCCGCCCCGGCGATGGCAGCGCCGAGCGCCGCACGTGGTAGTCGATGTCGACGTCGTCCGAATCGTCATAGGCCCAAGCGACATTGGCGACTCCGCCGAGAACCCAGGCAGGGCGCTTGCGGAAGGTGGGCTGAAAATCGCGGTTGGCGACCAGAGCGTCGTAGGCTTCCCGGGCAAATTCCGGTCCGGCGCCCTCCGGCGGCTCGAACAGTTGCAAGCCGCCGACGTGCATGGGGTGCTCGCGTGATTCGGTCAGCAGGAAAATCGAGTCGGTGGGCGACATCAGCTCCATCGCCCCATTAAAGCCCTGGGATGTGGCGGATTCGGCCGAATCCACGCGGACCAGCCGCTGGCCTATGGCATCAGAGGTGAAGGCCCGGAAGACCGGGAAGCCCCGGCAGACCCGGGCCGTGCGGGATGCCCGGAAGCGGGATGCCCGGTCCGTGCGGTCCAGGTATGGAACCCGGCCCAGGTGGCGGCCCCGGGGCCCACGGTCCGGGCCCGGGCATCGGGGGCGGCAGGCCTGGAGCCAGCGGCCCTGGTCCGGGCATCGGAGCCGGAAGCTGTGGCGCCGGTAGCGGAGCAACCGGCACAGGTATGACCGGCGCAACGGCCGGTGGCGGAGCGGCCGGGGCGGGCGCCGGCGCAGCTGGAGCAGCCGGGACGACCGCCGGAGCGGCCGGCGCCTGCGCCGGTTGAGGCACCGGCCTGGCCGGAACCACGACACTCTTCCCAAGGCTGGGCCGGTTACTGACCGATGGTCGGATGTCGAGTGCCAGCGAGATCGTCAGCGCCGCGACACCGAAGACGAAGAGCATCAGAACCCCGAGTGCGACCAAAAACGGCCGGCGGCCCGGCTCGGTTTCGTCGGCCACGAATCCCGCGTCTGCGACAGCGGTGTAGATGTGGGCTTCGTCTGGCGCGGCGCTGTCGGCCCGTTGTTGGCTGTCAGTGCCGTCAGCGCCGCCAGTGCCGTCGTGGACCGACATGACCGGGTCCGCGGCTCCGGTGCCGGGATCTTGGGCATAGGCCAGGGCGGAGGTTGACCAGTCGAACAGCGGTGCGTGCGCGGACGCCAGCGCCGCACCGCGCGCGAGCGCCGATTCGGGCTCGGTGGGCGCGCTGACGATAAGCGGGGTGGCGGCGTCGAGTTCTGCCTTGATCATCCCGACGTCAACACCGTTGGAGCCCACCACGAACAGGCCCTGTGGACGTGGTTGCAGCCGGCCCGCGTCGGCGGCCAGGGCGGTGAGCTCAGCGACGGCGTCCGCGTCGTCATCCGGCAGGGATACTTTGCGAACATCGGTGACCGAACCGTCCGTCGAGTCAACGACCGCCAGCGTCGCACAGTCCGGCTCGATGAAAAGCAACCCGGTGTGGGTGTAACCGATGGTGGTGCCGAAAGACTGGGCCAACGCGGCCGCAGCCAGAAAGGCCGAGACCAGCATGATGTTTTCCACCCGGTGGGCAGCCAGCGCATCGTGCAACGCCCCCGCCTCAACGGGATCCGCGTAGGTCAGGCCGGTCGACGCCAACCGATAGCCCCCCTGAGCGGCGCCTTCTCGGGTGCCCAGGATCGCTGCCATCACCTGATTGGCCGCGGTCGAGGTTGGTGAGTTGCCGATGGCCGCTGCGGTAGCGACCGGGAAACCGTCCCGGTCGACGGTGGCGCCGTCACCGTTTGTTCCTTCGACCAGCACCATCCGGACTGTCGAGGGTGCCATCGACATCCCGAGTACGACGTCCACGCCCTCCATGTCCTCCCAAGCCCCCAAGCAGATGTGCGCTGCGGAGTTCTGACTCACGACATCGCGACGCGCATGCCCCCCAGCGAGTCTGATGCCTTGACCCTACTCGGTAGAGCAACCCGCGAACGGAAGGCTGACCTTGGGATCAGCTGAGTAGGGCCAACCCCCTCGCAGTAGGCGGCGGGGTCAATCTCGGTGTCGGCGAAGACCGACTGCACGACGTAGCCACACGGGTTCGACGCTGTACACGAAGGCGCGGCCGAAATGCGTCTCCAGCATCGGTCGGGACCGGCAGTCGGATTTGCTGCGCTCGGCGCCGCCGAAGCCCTGGAAGGACATGATCTTCGCCGGCTGACGGCCGCCTTGAAATACCGTCGCCTTGTCGACCAGCCAAACTTGTCGTCGCCGTCCTTATCATCGACCCATGCGCAGGGCATCCTGGCTAACCTCGGGACTCCCGGCATGAAAATTGCGCTGATCTTTCTCCCGCTTTACTTCGGGCTCATTGTCGGCGGCATCGGCCGTAGCCTCTGGTTGGGCTTGGCGGGAGCTACCTTCGGCATGTTGTTGGCGCTATTACTGCGGCGTGAGCGCCCGGACACCGGCATGACGGCAATTGACACCATGAGCGGGGTGGAGTTCGAGGGCTACGTCGCCGCGCGCCTGCGGCGTGCCGGCTGGCAGGTGGAGTTCACCTCGGCGACCGGTGACTATGGCGTCGACCTGATCGCCGAAAAGGACGGCCAGTGCGTGGCGATCCAGTGCAAGCGCCTCGGTAAATCGGTCGGTGTCGCGGCCGTCCAGCAGGTGGTCTCGGGTGCAGTGCACCACGGCTGCACCAGAAGCATTGTCGTGAGCAACCAGGAGTTCACGACTGCTGCAAGGCAATTGGCCTATACGCACCGTTGTCAATTGATTGGGCGCCGAGCATTGCAAGCCTGGGTACCGCCGCCCGCACAGACGGCGACTTAGCACCAACGAGCCGACGGCGAGAGAAGCGACCAGACAATACGGCGCAGCCCTGAATACAAGTATCTGTTGACTCCATTGGATTGGTGGCAACCAAGCTGGCTCTAAACCTCGCGGGAAAGCAATGGCGGTGGCGGAGGGATTTGAACCCTATTCAGCTACCTGGCCAGGGAGCCGAAATAGGCACTAGCTGCGGAAAAACATCACAGTAGTTCACATGAGCTAACTGTAACTGTGGCCAAATTGTGGCCAAATTGTGGCCACGAGGGCGATCAGAGATACCGAAGCAGGCGGACTACGTGTGGTCGTCAACGAATCGGCGACCAGCAAAGGGATTGCGGCGCGGCCTGCCCGCCACATACCGGTCAGCGATGCGCAGCGGTGGGATGTGGCTGTAGTCCATCTTTTTAAGCTCGGCGTTCTTGGCCTCCTGCTCGGCCCAGATGCTCTCCACGTAACGCTGCCGGGTCGTAGTACCCGCACGGGGAGGCGGGCCGTCAGAGTCTGCTCGGCGGATAACGTGGCACTGTCGCCGTTCGTCCGGCGCTGCCAAGCTGAATACGCTGCGCGCACTTCCCATGAATGCATCGGTTGGGACCGCAAGGATGTACCAGCGGGGCTTCCAGTCCGCCCTCCCGCCGAACCGTTGCAGCGCAGCGCGCAACAGCGCCGGTCGGTGATTCCACCGCACCAGAGATAGACCATCGCCCTCGATGTGCACCAGCCCGTCGTCGTCTACCGATGCGGTGACAGGGGTGACCACCGACGGCTCCCGCATGGAATGGTTGAAATGAATCCAGTGGATCAGATGGCCCGGCGCGTATGAATCGCACTGCCTATCGGTGCCCGAAAGATCCCATATATAACCGGACATGGAAATCTCCATTGTTCCGAGCCTCCGCTTGGGAGGCGCTCTTGCCCGACACCGGTCGATGTCCTAGGCCGCTTCGTCATCCGAGCCACCCACGAGCGTGGGGTTGGCGTGCGTCTAGTCGGAGCTTGGCGACGGCAACTCGTGAAGCAAGGTCACTCTACGGGAACGAACCGACTCGGTGCTGGACAGAAGACATAGCCGCGAGGAAGCGCGCACCAGTGCATTCACTGGTTCAATCCCAGTACCGCGCACCATAGTTTATGCAGCTCAGAGGCTATTTTTGAAATCTTGGCTTGATGGCGTGCACACAACGTGCACAACAGCGCTGTCCGTGGCGCGGATCGCTGAAACCAGGAGTACCCCGGTCGCCGTGCTCCTGGTAGACGGGGCTGTTACCCGCAGCGCCTCAGTCTTCGGCTACGCGCAGGATCGTCTTGCCAGGGATGCGCTTGTCGGGAGCGAATGCGGCGGCAGCTTCGGCGAGTGGAAGCACGGCACTCACCACCGGTTTGAGGCGTCCATCCCGTACTCGCGCGGCGAGGTCGGCGAGCTGGGCGCGATCGGCTTCGACAACGAAGAAAACTGCCCGCCCATTCCGCGGCAGGGTCTTCGGCGGCTCGGCAATGGCGACGAGCGTTCCGCCAGCCCGCACGAGAGCCGCCGAGCGGGCCAGAATGTCTCCGCCGATCACGTCAAACACCACGTCGACTTCGCCTGCGTCCTCCAGCTTTTCGGTCTCCAGGTCGAGGAAGGTGTGGACGCCGAGCTCCCCCGCCCGGTCTCGATCTGCGGTCCGGCCGGTACCGATGACGCGCGCACCGACCTCGCGAGCGAGCTGCACCGCGATCGACCCAACCCCACCCACGGCGCCGTGGATCAGAACCGTTTGTCCGGCGGCGAGGCGGCCGTGGTCGAACAGGCCCTGCCAGGCGGTCAATCCAGAGATGGGCAGCGACGCGGCCACAGTATGGTCGATGTCGATTGGCAGCGGTGCGAGATTACGGGCTTCCACAGCGGTGTACTCCGCGAGCGAGCCGTTGCGGGCCCAGTCGGCGAGCCCGAACACCCGCTGACCGACGCTCAAACCGGTGGCGCCGTACCCCAACTCAACCACGACGCCCGACAACTCGTGGCCGGGCACGATCGGTGTCCGGTCACGACCCGCGTGGTCGATCCAAGTGTGCGGCCAGTCAAGCTCCGTGCGTGTGAAACCCGCGGCGTGCACCCGCACGACGACGTCGTTGTCGGCCGTCTGGGGGTAGGGCAGGTCCGTGAGCGACAGGCCAGCGACACCGGCCTCACGATCTGAAACAGTGATGGCTTTCATTACAGGTCCTTACCTGATGTGGGTTTTTGTTGTCGGCAGTGACGCAGTACCCGCTGGCATATGTCAGCTAACGCAGCATTTTGATGCGGAGCCGCCGCGCGGCGGCCTCGGCGTCAGCGCGGGCGCGTTGTGAGTAACGGCGCTGTGCCAGAACAGGAAGTACAGCACATGGGGAGGGAGCGTAATGAGTGAGGAACAGCGGCCTTGTGACGCCAGAACGGCGCGGCAGGCGTCCTGGGGTGGCTCAGGTTGCCAGCGGTGGGCAGTGACGCAAGTGGACGGCCATTGGGCGTGTAAGCAGCACGCGGAGAAGCCGCCGCCGAACGGCTGGAACGTGGTACCCCGCGCATGTGAAAGACCTGCAGCGAGCTATGAGCACCTGAGGTTTGGAGTGAGCCGCCGGGGCATGATGCCCGGCACGGCACGTGATGTTCGCCAGGCGCTTTCCAGGTGGGCAGCCCTGCCGTGGTGGTCAGCGTTCTTAGCTGACCGGTCAATCGGTTCCGACCCGCACGCTGAACGCTGGCGGACGATGGAGCGGTGATGCGGTCAGGGCGTCGGTGGCTTAGCAGCCTGCTTGTTCAAGCTGATCGAGTAGAACGCCCATCGGCTCGACGAATCGCGCCCATGACGCCCACCCATCGAGTCACTTCACGTGTCGAATGGGACCTCATGCGGGGTGGCGCTGTTCAACTTCATTGGGTGGGATTATGTCTTCCACCAGACGGTCAATGCGGGCAACATCTTCTTCCGAAGGCATCTTCTGCATCGTCCGGTCGACGGTGACCCGGTCAGGTTCATTGGGTGGGATTATGTCTTCCACCAGACGGTCAATGCAGGCAACATCTTCTTCCGAAGGCATCGTCTGCATCGTCCAGTCGACGGTGCTCATCACGGCTGCAGAACCGGCGGCTGCAGAGGCTGCAGAGGCGCTTGGTTCGTCGGGAATCTCGGAAATCCAGGTGGAAGTGGTATTTCACGGGTCCTAAGCCCACCGCCGCTGCGAGGAGTGGCGGAATCGTCGGCGCACGCCGACCCGACGACCCAGCCCTGACCGCCGTTGGCAGCCAGGGCGTTTGTCTCGGCGATATACGCCGTCGTGCCGGTACCAGTCGCCGGAATCGAC
>Ga0187781_10004592_pt1 | contig 10288 bp, 10 predicted proteins | sample 0715_SJ02_MP02_2_FD_132447 | JGI IMG/M metagenome (GOLD analysis project Ga0187781, IMG submission 132447) | Tropical peat soil microbial communities from peatlands in Department of Meta, Colombia - 0715_SJ02_MP02_20_MG | ecosystem: Environmental > Terrestrial > Soil > Wetlands > Peat | place...
ATTCGTGTCGATCAGCGCAAAGGGACTCGTCGAGGCGCTCGCCGAACTGGCCGACCGGACCCAGAGCGATGGGAAAGTGAATTGCACGTTTCGCTGCCCGGAATCGGTGTCGCTGCCCAATGGCCAAAATGCCGCCCATCTCTACCTCATCGCCCGCGAAGCGGTTCACAATTCGCTCAAACACGCGCAAGCGCGGAACATTGACATCAACCTGGCGAAAATGGACGGTGGCCTGCTTCTCACGGTGAAAGACGATGGCGTCGGCATGGCGGCATCGCCCAAGGAGCACACCGGTCTGGGCCTGAGGATCATGCGGGGCCGCGCTGCAATCATCGGCGCGAAATTGGCGATCGAGCCTAGCCATCCCAGCGGCACCCTCGTGACCTGTGCGTGGCAAAGGACGGGCAATGTCCAAGAAGAAGCACAACAAACGGGCGCGGATCCTGATTGTTGACGATCATCCGGCGGTCCGCGAAGCGCTGGCCTTGCGCATTGGTCGCCAGTCGGACCTGGAAGTCTGCGGCGAGGCCGCCGACATGGCCGGGGCCCTGCGTCTGGTCGCAGAGGCGCAGCCCGACGTGGCCGTCGTCGATATCTCTCTCAAAAGCGGCAGCGGAATCGACCTCATCAAGCGGATCAAAGATCGCAACGACGACGTCCGCATTCTTGTCTGGTCGATGCACAGCGAGTCGCTTTATGCGCGGCGAGCATTGCGTGCCGGAGCGCTGGGGTATGTCAACAAAGATCAGGCCACCGACATCATCGTCGAAGCGATCCGGCGGGTCCTGAAGGGCAAGGTCTGGCTGAGTGAAGGAGTCACGGAAAAGATCCTGCAAGGAGCCGTCGGCACAAAACAATCTCGCGCTGCCCGATCGCCGACAGACGCGTTGGCCGACCGCGAACTCGATGTGTTTCGTCTCATCGGCGAAGGAGTTAAAACCGCCGAGATCGCCCAACGATTGAACTTGAGCGTTAAGACCGTCGAGACCTATCGCGACCGGATTCGACTAAAACTCGACCTCGAAAGCGGCACGGAACTGGCTCACGCCGCCACACAGTGGGTCCTGGAGAATGGCTGACAGGGAATCCGCCACAGGCAAGTGCGGCGGCGCGCCTTTTTTTTCTCCGCGGAGCGGATTCACTGACCTCGCTCATGGAAAAGATGGAAGTTTCGAGGATTGAGTGACTGCCGCAGTGCTCTCTTTGGTGACCTTTTTCTCCACCGCACTGGGAGGCTTGTTTGCCCTGCGCCGACGCCATCAGTTGTACGTCGTCATGGGGTGCTCGGCCGGCATCTTGATCGCGGCTGCCTTGCTCGATCTGCTTTCCGATGCCTTCGAATTGGTCCACGCGTCCCGGGAGTCGTCGATTGCTCAGGTGCTTTTTGCAATTGTCATCGGCTTTGTAACCTACTACAGCGTCGACTACTTTGTGCATCGGGAAGCTGCCGGCCATGTGAGCAAACACGGAAAAGCCGCGTTCGGCTCGTTTGCTGCGCTCGGGCTGACTGCCCACAGCTTCCTCGACGGATTCGCGATCGGCAGCGCATTCCATGCGAGTTCCAAGCTGGGAATACTCGTCGCTATCGCCGTGATCGCCCACGACTTCGGCGACGGAGTCTCAACCGTTGCTGTCGTGTTAGCTTCACGGAGCGGATTGAGAGCGTCGATCGGCTGGCTTACGGCCGACGCAGTGGCCCCGCTGATTGGTTGCCTGGTTGCACTGTTCATCGTCATTTCCCAAGGCTGGATCGCGAACCTACTTGGGTTCTTTGCCGGGTCATTCCTGTTCATCGGGGCCGTCCACTTGCTGCCCGAAGCAGAAAGGGAAGCCGAGAACGGCGGCTGGTTGTATCTGGCCGTTTTGGCCGGAATTGGCTTCATTGTGCTGGCAAGCCGCCTTCTCAATGTCTGATCCCGCTGCAACAACAGGTTAGGTTGGCGCATAACTTGCATTCGATTCCCCCACGCAAATGGCGGTTGGCTTCCGGAGTTGGAGCGGCAAGTGGACGAAGCAAGGCATCGCGAACGTCAACCCGCGGACAATGAAGCTCCGGTGGCGCACGCTACGCTTGCGCACGCAATGCCCGCTTCCGGCCCCAGCGATGAGGAGCTAATGCTCCGGTACCGCGACCGGTCGGACCAGGACGCGTTCGACCAGCTCGTCCATCGCTACGAGCGGGAGCTGTACGGCTATCTCTACCGTTACCTCGGCGACGCCGGTCTTGCTGAAGAGGTTTTTCAGTCGACCTTTTTGCGGCTGCACCAAAGCCGGAGACTTTACCAGGACGGAAAACGGCTGCGGCCCTGGCTTTATTCCATCGCGACGCATCAAGCCATCGATGTGCTCCGCAAATTGGGGCGGCAACCGAAGGTCAGCCTCGACCGAGCTGAATCGGCCGGAGAGCGCCCCGATGGCGGCGAAGGCTCCCTCCTAGACCTGTTGGAGGCCGAGACCCCCACCCCACTCGTTGAAGCTGAAAACGCGGAGCATCGCGCCTGGATGCGCGAGGCGGTCAGCCGGCTCCCCGAGCATCTGCGTTCCGTCGTACTGCTCGTCTATTTTCAGGGGTTGAAGTACAACGACGCGGCAGAAATACTTCAGATAGCCCCAGGCACGGTAAAGTCGCGGTTGAACGCAGCCGTCGCCAAACTCAACGCGGAATGGAAACGTTGGCAATCCGGCTAGAGGGCTCGCCACGATGCACAATGAACTGATTGGCTATCTGCTTGGAGCGCTCGACGCCTCCGAGCACCTTGCGATTGATCAGCATTTGGAATCGAGCGCGGAGGCGCGCCTGCAGCTCGAGATCTTGCGCCGCTGCCTCCTGCCGCTGGAGATTGCTTTCGAACAGTGTGCGGTCCCAGACGGCCTCGCGCGGCGAACCTGCCTGCGGATTCGCGCGGAGTTTGCCGAGCCTTCGCAGGAGTGAAACCAGCCGCACCTGCTTCGAAGTCGGACGGTCAGCAGACGCCGGGGATGTCGAGCCGCTGCTCCGCAGCGAATGTGCGAAGTTTTGCCAGGGCCTTCGTTTCGAGTTGTCGAATGCGTTCTTTCGTGACGCCAAAATGTCTGCCGATCGCCTCCAGCGTCATCGGCTCGGTTGCCTCCTTGAGCCCGTAACGTGACATAAGGATGTCGCGATCTCGGGGATTGAGCCGGTCCAGCAAAACCCTCAGCGCCTCACGGTGGGCTTGAAGCGTTCGTTCGCACTCCGAGGCGTTCGCTCGCCTGTCAGCCACGAAATCGTTAAGCCGCTCGTCGTTGCCGGTCCGGAATCGCTCGAGACCAATGTGCCGGGCAGGGACCGACCGCTTCAAATTGTTGTCGATGGCCCAGGTCGCGTACGTCGAAAGTTTGAAGCCCTTTGTGTAGTCGAACTTGTCAATGGCGCGCATCAGCGCCAGATTGCCGTCGCTGATCAACTCGAACAAATCAAATTCAGGGCTCAAGTACCGCTTGGCCACCGAAACCACCAGCCGCAGGTTGCTGCGGATCAAGAGCTGCTTAACGTCCTGAGCCTCTTTCAGATAGGCTTCGCGGCGTCGGACCTGAGCGGCCGTGGGGCGCTTCGTCTCGAACCTCTTTTGAAGCTGCGAGGCCCGGAACTTCAAGTAGTTCATCTTGCGGAAGTAGTGAGCTTCTTGCTCGCGGCTCAAGAGCGGCGTCTCATAAAGGCTTGCCAGGTAAGGTGGTAACTCGGCCGGCGCTCGCGGAGTGCGCTGGCTTTTGCGGGTCGGCGAGTCAGGGGCGGGACCGAGGATGGTTTCATCTGCCCCTGGGCCCTCGAACTCGCGGCTGTACACGAACTCAATCGGTTGGCGATCAAACTGTTTCATTCGCAGGTCACCCGTAGTGCGAGCGGCGGATGTGCCAGTTCGTGCGACTGCCCCGCGCCTCCCGCGCGCGATCTGCCGGCGCGGCTTAGTCCCCGTTTGTTCGTTGAGAAGTCGTTGCATTTGTGTAGCTTGCAAAACAAAGTTTGCGTTCATGTCTTTGCCCACGAACCGTTGTACGAAGCTTGAGGCAAAACAGTTCGCGCAATTAAGAGAGATTCTTTTCCACCCGGCCAACGATAGGCCAATCACGCGATTCAAAATGCTGCTCGCAACAAGTCCAGCGCGCAAAAAAAATCCGGGTTTTGCCAGAAATGCCACTCAGCCCCGTAAGCGTGCAGGTCGTATTTCCCCGATGACAGGATGCGAAGGTCACAAGCTCGTCAGCCGCTATCTTCTTGTGGTTCAGCCCTTCGCCACGCCACGAATCCCGCCCCCGGTTGCGGGGCTGAACTGCCCGACCGAATAGCTCTCACCTGCCCTACCTCCTTTCAAAGACCTCAATCCGCTGCCGGGGTGGCGGACCCCGCACAGCCCTCTCTCCCGTTCCCTGGACACCTCTCTTGGCTCCCTCCATTACTTCTACGAAGGCAAGGGAGATTTGTTCGCTCAAATCTTGAAGCGCAAGGCTTTTCGGAGGTGAGAGTTGGGCATAGCTCAAAATGCGTTTTTGCTGACCCGGCGCGCAAAGGTCGCTTTGCGGGAATGCCTGAAAAGTGGGGCAGACTAGGCTTTCCTGGCAATGGCCAAGTCACGACGGAATTGCGCGAACTCGACCTCCGACAGGTGATTCTTGATAAGTTCGCATTCCGGATCGCCGAGGGCTTCGGCCAGGGCCTTAGCTCGCTCACCCGGACGTGATCCTCGTCGCGTGCGAACGACGTCGACGCACCCTTTGCGGATTTGTTCGAGCGCAGTCTGCCCCACCCGCCAAGTCTCGGCTTCCCGATTGAGCGCAATCTGGTTGATCTTTGCGGCTGCCTGCCCGAGGAACTCGCTTGCAGCTTCAAGGGCCTGATCGACGTTCTCTGTCAAAGCCTCGGCCCATTGGGGGCCGGCGGAAGGGCTTTCCGGCGGGTCTACCCAATAAAGTTTTCGGTTAAGCACGTCGAGCCACAAGCCAGCCGCGGCGGTCGGAAAGCCCTTGGCAAGAAGCTCGTTGAAGAGGTGTAACCACTCGGATTTTCGGGGTTGCATGATCAATCGTCCCTTCTGCAAACGGCCAGATGGTTACTAACGAAACTCTAGTCAGCTGTTCCTAAATCCTCTTCCACCGCAGCCTGAACCAGGTCGACTTCAGCCTGCTCATGCTTTCGGCAGTCCGAGGCGAACGAATCGAATCGGTCACACACTTCGCCCCAGCCTCTAAAACTCTGCTCGCCTTGAAGTAGGTCGTGAATCAGAAGATCGAGACGCTCAAGAAGATCCAGGTGTTGCTGTCGCAGCCGCGCCACGTCGGGAATCAGGCGTGGCTCCAGCGTCGTGATTTTCGCCAAGTCGCTCGCATGCTCGGCAGCATCAAAACGATCGAGCATGAGCTCGCGTAGGGATTGCAAGCGATGCGCGAACTCTGAGTATTTTGATCCGTCATCTTCAACGACGCCGTGACACCATTTTGAGAACTCGCTCACCTCTTCAAGGACCACGTGCTCGATTTCGCTGAAAGCATTCCGACCCTCCCCTCGAATTGCTGAAGGTCTTGCGCCGGCCACGGACTGGGCGGATTCTTCAGCGACGTTGGGCGCTGCACACGCCATCGGCTCGCCACAGCACATAGGTGGATCAGCGGCATGGGGCCAATAGGCCGTGCGACCGCACTTCTGGCAGTGAAAGATATCGAGGCGCTTAAGGCTCATTGCGTGCTCTCCGCTCGATCAACGTTTGCAACTGACGCGCCAAGCGACTGATTTAACCAAGATACGTTCACATCTTGGCCGTGGAGCACTTGCAGGTTCTTGCGCCTTCACCGGTTCGTCACGTTCCGCATCATGCGGTCGCGGACCGTGCGTTTTCGACCTTTCGGCAGCGAGAGTGAGACAGAACCGCACAGTTCCTAGCGATTGGGCCGCCGGCTTCCAATCACATGTCACGAGGAATCTCGACAGTCCTGCGAACATCGAGGTTGCGGTGGCGTTGGTCCGCGACTTGCGATTAAGCCAAGCCCGTAGCTAGTGGCTGCACCAGGTCGGCGTGCTTTGAGCAATGGATCACCAGATGGAAAACCCACAGGTGGCCCAAATCTTTGAAGAGGTGGCTGACCTCCTCGAGATTCAGTCAGAGAATCCCTTTCGCATCCGGGCTTATCGCCGCGCCGCCCAGGTCGTCAGCGATCTGGGCGAACGGGTTGCCGATATCGTGCACGACCCTGATCGTCGACTCGACGACTACCCGGGAATCGGGAAGGATCTTGCTGGCAAAATTCGCGAAATCGTCGACACAGGCGAACTCTCGCTCAGATCCGAGCTCGCGGCCAAAGTGCCGCCCGGCTTGCGCGCGCTTCTGTCCCTGCCGGGTCTCGGACCGAAACGAGCCTCGACGCTCTACAAAAACCTCGGCATCGCCTCACTCGATGAGCTGCGCAAGGCCGCCGAGAGCCATCGGATCAAGGCCCTGAAAGGCTTCGGGGAAAAAACTGAGCAAGCGATCATCAAGTCACTGCAGCAGCTCAAGCAGACGGGCAAGCGTATTCTCTGGTCCGAGGCGAAGGTCTATGCCGAGGCATTGACGAACCATCTGCGTGGTGCCTCGGGGGTCGGGCAGCTCGAAGTTGCGGGGAGCTATCGGCGTCGAAAAGAAACGGTCGGCGATCTCGACATCGTCGTTGCTTGCAAAAGCACATCGCAGGTCATGGATCGGCTGGCCAGTTTCGAGGAAGTCGCCGAAGTGCTCGCGCACGGCGGAACGCGGATGACCGTGCGCCTGAAAACCGGCTTGCAAGTTGACCTGCGCGTGGTGCCCGACGTCTCATTCGGAGCGGCGCTGCAATACTTCACCGGCAGCAAAGCCCATAGCATTCACATTCGTCGCCGTGCGCAGGACCGGGGCTTGAAGGTGAACGAGTACGGTGTCTTTCGTGGCTCGCGCCGGATCGCCGGCAAAACGGAAGTCGAGGTCTATCGAGCCATCGGGCTTCCGTGGATTCCGCCGGAATTGCGTGAAGATCGGGGTGAAGTCGAGTTGGCAGAGGCGCCACAGCTGCCCGACCTGGTTCGTCCCGAAGACATCAAAGGCGATCTGCACGTCCACACGACCGACACTGACGGTCGGGCGTCTCTCGAGGATATGGTCCTTGCCGCGAAGCGCCGCGGCTATTCGTACGTTGCAATAACCGATCACTCGCGACGCGTCACGATGGCGCGCGGCTTGGACGCTCGGCTGCTCCGTCAGCAATGGAAACGAATCGACAGGCTGGCCAAGCGGAACCCTGGGATCACCATCCTCAAGGGAGTCGAGCTCGATATCCTGGAGGACGGCTCCCTGGATCTGCCCGACAGCGTCTTGCAGGAAGCGGACTGGGTCGTCGCATCGATTCACTATGGCCAGAATCAGTCACCCGAAAGAATCACGCGCCGCTTACTGAATGCGATTGAGAACCCTCACGTGGCGGCGATCGGCCACCCGACCGGGCGTTTGATTGGGAAACGGCCTGGCTACCAGTTCGACCTCCAAGCCGTGTTCACCGCTGCCGCCGAGACCGGCTGCTTGATGGAAATCAACGCTCAGCCGGTCCGCCTCGATCTCGACGAAGTCGCCATCGCCGAGGCGAAGAAAAAAGGTGTGCAATTCGTGGTGAGCACCGACGCTCATTCGGTCGAGGAGCTCGGCTTCATGGAGTTTGGCATCAACCAGGCCAGGCGTGCCGGTCTCGAGAAACTTGACATCGTCAATACGCGGCCGCTGCAGGCTTTTCGCAAGCTGCTGCGTGGGGCTCGGCCTGCCAAACGCTCCGGTTCGATGGCCAAGGTCACAGTGTGAGATAGCCGTCGGGCGCGAGGCTCGTCGCGAGCATCACGGTGTTGATGTCGCGGTGTTCGAGCCACGTCTGAGTGAGGCGGTGGGCTGGATCGCACCAAAAGTCTTCAATCGCCGCGGCGAGGGGCTGGCTTTGCAGCAGACTGACAATGATCGCGGTCAATTCGCGATCCGGCTCGACCGGGCCCCGAATGGCCTCCAGGCCGCGAATGCCGATCGAGAGGCCGAGTTCCCGAAATGCCAACCGGCGCTCCGCGAATCCGCTAAAGAGCGGCGTACGGTCGAAGGCTTGCAAGCTCAAGTCGGCGGCAACGAATAATTGACGCAACAGTCGGCGATACTCGATACCTCGAAGGAAAACCATCTGGGCCAACCGTGCCGCTGCATCCAGCAGTCCGCCGATTCCGAGTGTGTCTTCAGTGACCAAGCGCGATCTTTCACACATCTTGCTCAGTTCGGCCACGGCGGGTGCCACATCCGCATCGTTTCCCGGCTCGTGCGGGTCATCGATCTGTAGCTCCAGGCATGCGATCAATCCATCGAGCGGATCGTGTTGCCCCATCGAAGGAACCAAGGGCCGGCTGAGGTCGATGCTCATTTTCCAGACCATTCTCTTCAGACCACCTGGGGAAATCTCGTACGTAAACGCCCTTTGGGCGCTCACCGCCAGTTCGGCCGCCCAACGTTGATAGAGGGGCTCACTCAACTCCCGTCCTGCGCGATAGAGGGCGTGCACCCATTTGGTGAGATAATGAAAATACTGACCGTCCTGCTCCCATTCGAGGAAAGCATCCGGTTCTTCGAGGGGTCCGTGTTCATTCAGCCTCTTGCCGATGCGCAGTCCCCCGATCGTCGGATGGCGTTCACCCTCCTCTTCTGAGAGTCCGCTGATCCACCCACGGCGGGAATCGTCCTCGCGATGACGGCCAAGAATGTGGTGGACCTGATCGATGAGTTCCCGCGCATAGCGGAGATAAAGCTCATCCCCGGTCTGACGATAAAGGCCCAGAAAATTGCAAACGGCAAACGCGTCTGTCCACAGATACCGGCGCGGTCTCGTTTCTCCGGAGACACCGGTGGCGTCTGCAAAGTCGGCCATTAGCGTTTGGGCGAGTTCGAGCCTCATCTTCTCAGGTCAGCCTGTCAAAAGCGATTGAGCTTGTGACACGCGGCACTCCCTGGACTTTTGCTGCGGCGCCCCATACCCGTCCAGCGCTTTCTTCGCCTCATTTCGCGGTCGGAGTTGGCGCAATTGTCGAAGCTCTGGGCAATTGGTGTGCCTCAGTTATACCCGCGGCCGCGTGGACGATTGTCGATGCAAGGGTAGAAGATGAGGTGGCCGATTTCCAAGGGTGTGCGGTTTCGTCACACTCGCCGCGAACGTGCGCCAAATTCGCGCATCCCGCCGGTAGCCAAATCGGCCAATTCATCCGCGATTCCCGACACGCCGAATACTTGGCGCGTGAATTGCGAACAACAGTCGGCGGTCGGCGGAGCCGTCATAACCGGCATGAAGACGGGAGTGCTCTCTCAGCGAGCGGCTCAGCAAAGCAGCAAGTCAGCCGCGGGCAGACGAGCGCTGGGTGTTTTGGTTCCAACCGGGTGGCTGCATCCGTCATGCAGCCAGATCGAGAAAGTCTTACCGAATTTGAAGGAGCGCAATCATGACGACCAGTCTCATTCCGCGTCGCGCCTCTCGCGCGTTGGCCTCCGTGTTTGGCACCGACCCGTTTCGGACGTTGCAGAAAGAAATGGACGAACTGATGGATCAGTTCTCGCTTCGCTGGGGCGGCGACGGCCGAATGATCGAAGGGATGTCCATTCCGGCGATCGACATTTCCGAGACTGATAGCGAGGTGCGGCTCACCGTCGATGTGCCCGGGATGAAGGCCGAGGAAATCAACGTCGACGTCAGCGGCCAGACCGTCCGGATCCGCGGTGAGCATAAGGAGGAAAAAGAAGAGAAGGGCCGCACGTATCATCGGATCGAGCGCCGCAGCGGCTCGGTTTATCGCTCGGTCGATTTGCCTTGCGCGGTCAAGGAGGACAAGGTGTCCGCCGAGTACAAGGATGGCGTGCTGACCGTCACCCTGCCCAAGTCCGAAGCGGCCAAGAGTCACAAAGTCGAGGTCAAGGCAGCGGTAAAGTAAACGGCAGGGTGGCGCGGGCCCTCGTTGGCATCCGCTCGCCGGACTTGCCGACGCAACTATGACGACGCCCGCCACTGGCTGGAAACGGGGGCCCGCGACCTGCCATCTGTTCGGGAATTACGAGGAAAGCGCGCCAGCAGACTCTTCCGGGACACGCGCGGTTGCTTGAACCGCACGGAGCTTGGCGCGCTTTCCTCGGCTCCGATCACATGTGCACGAAGTGAAGGTCTGACCATGTTTGCCGACCAGCGCCATCGCATGATCGACGAGCAGCTCCGCCCCCGCGGGATTTGCGACGTCCGCGTTCTCCAGGCGATGGCGAAGGTCGCG
>Ga0187781_10004593_pt1 | contig 10288 bp, 11 predicted proteins | sample 0715_SJ02_MP02_2_FD_132447 | JGI IMG/M metagenome (GOLD analysis project Ga0187781, IMG submission 132447) | Tropical peat soil microbial communities from peatlands in Department of Meta, Colombia - 0715_SJ02_MP02_20_MG | ecosystem: Environmental > Terrestrial > Soil > Wetlands > Peat | place...
AGCAAAACCCCGTAGCCGTGCAGCGGACCAAGCGAGACAGCTTTGAGGATCAGCATGTCCAGCGTGCCCTGCAGCAAATCAATCTGTTTGCCCACGATCTCTCCTTGTGTGTCTAGGAGAGATAATAGCAAGAGCTCTCCTAGGCAGTCAAGGAGAAAATGTCTTGGCGGGACAGTTCCCGGATGCCCCACTCGAAAGTTATTCCGGTCCGGAAGTCCGCTTCGCGGCCCCGAACCCCGTATCTCGCGGGTTTGAATGCATGAGGCACTTCTGTGGTTTGACGAATCGTCCAAGTGGTTCGGTAAACAGTAGGCCGTCGATCGCGACTGAACGGGAGGATCAAGGCCCGTCGGATGACTTCCGAGTAGGGCGTTATCCACTCGGCATGTCGTCCCGGGATAGGGATTTAGATTCCGTCGTACCGTGAATACCCTCGCATTGCCCAATAGTCCGCGGGCTCGTCCTTGGTATAGGTAATCCGCGTAATCGCTTTGATGTTCTTCAAACCTAGTTTCACAGGCACAAGAAGGCGCAGCGGAGCTCCGTGCTCTACAGTGAGAGGTTTTCCGTTCAGGTGAGTCGCGAGCAGGGTTTGCGGATGACGAGCCGTCGCGAGATCGAGCGACACGAAGTATGGGTCGGGATTTCCCCAGCGACCAAGATTGACCGATGAATCCAATCGGACCCATTTCGCCTGTGTCATAGGCGGGTAAGCACCCAGCAAATCATCAAACCTAACCCCGGCCCACCAGGCAATCGCGCTCCAACCTTCGACGCATACCAGTCGCGTGATTTGCTCCTGCAGTCGGAAGGATGCGAGCAGGTTGCGGATGTTCAAAGAAACGCTTAAGCCCGAAGCCAGTCCCTCGAGAGTCAAACGCCATTCTGGAATATAGCTGGGGTCGGGGGTCGCTCCGTTGTAATTGTTCTTGAGCGGGGTAATCTGCGTTTTGGTGTAGGTTGGCACCAGGCGATTTCTTGAATACAGGGCCTCGGCAACATCGTCATCGATCCGCAGCGCTCTATTCAGAAGCCATTCCTTATTCGGCCAGTTCTTGTTTGCGTGGATGATGCCCAGGCGTTCGAGTGTAGTCTGGGGTACGAGAGAACCACCACCTGCGACCGCGGCTATCGAACCTATTCCGAAAAGCAGAAGATCGCGGCGAGTCGAGTGACGCAAAAGCTGCGGAGCCACTTCCGTCACCTGCGGAGGCCGTTCCCGGAAGAAGCTTGCGGGCATTCGTGGGGACACGGATTTAGTCGAGGATGTATTGTCCGCCTGAAGCTCAGAGTGTTCGTCTTCACAGTCCAGTGCCATATGTCCTCCGAGTCGCACGAGATCGATCACGTTTTGCTCGGTCCCCGTCATTCCACGACAGGCATTATGCCAGGCAAGTGGGGTCACGATGCCTTGGAGCGGGCGTTTACGGGTCACCTGGTCTTTACAGCCCAGGATGTCAGCCGCATGCGATCCAGCCTCATGAATTCCCTCGCCATCCTGCGTTGACGCTAGCTCACATCGGCCACCGGTCCCGGTTCATGATCCTCGGACAGCTGCAGTTCGTTCGGGACATCCAGTCGCGCTAACTGGCAGCCCGAAAAGCGCGACTGGGATCAAAGTTAAGGTAGACGCCCCGGTCGTTTGAGAGTCCCGCCTTGATCTGGCGAGTCACTTCGTCCGCCAGCACCTCTTCGCGCCCGGCCTCGAGCGCAGTAAGCACTTGCCGAACCACCTCTGCCGACGTCAACTTCGGGGTGTTAACATGTCTGGCCATGTCCGTATCGACATAAGCGACATGCACGGCTAAGACCTGGGTGCCTTGGCCACGCAATTCCGTACGCAAGCCGTTGGTGAGGGCCCAGGCAGCGGCTTTAGAGGCGCTGTACGTGCCGCTTGTCGGGAGTGTCACCCAACTTAATGCGGATAGAATATTGACGATGACACCTCCCCCGTTTCTCGCCAGCACCGGAGCGAACGCGCGGCTGACGGCGAGTGGTCCGATATAGTTGGTCTCCATCACGGATCGAGCGGCATTCATGCCATCTTCGCCGAGAAAACTCGTCCTGAGCGAAATCCCCGCGTTATTGATAAGCAGGCTAACCTCGCCACAATTCCGAGCAGCCGCAGCGACCTCGTCTGGCTTCGTTACGTCCAGGCGAACCGGATAGACACCGGCGAGCTTGACGGTTTCAGGATTTCGGGCAGCCGCGTACACCTTTTTTGCGCCTTCCGCGAGCAACGCTTGGGCAAACGCCAGGCCAATGCCGCGATTGGCGCCTGTGATTAATGCTACTGAATCACGGATTTGCATGGTTTAAGCTCCTCTCTTCGACTCTCGCCCCTCTCGTCGACCAACCTACGATCATGCTGCGAAGCGTGTCCCACCCATCAGCGAGAACCAGAATCACGTGGGGCACGACAAAGAGAATGAAAAACCACATCAGCCAGAAGTGCCAGATACGCGCTTTGTCATAACCACTGAAGATCCAAGCCAGCCAATGGAGCTGCATGGGCTTGTGAATCGCCCAGCCCGTCAAGACCGATAGGAGTCCGGCGACAAGAACGGAAAAATATGCGGCGCGTTGAAGTGCGTTGTATTTTGTGTTGAAGCGCGGATGCCGCCAAGTGCGGCGTGTTAGTTTGGCAAGGGGCAGACCCGTGTAATACCAAAACATTTTCGGTGCATCGCGCACGTCGGTCCGGCGAGGCACGAGAGAGCGCCAGCCACCTCCCGTGGCCCACCCTATAACGGAGGCCAGGCCATTCAGCATGAACAGATAAGCACAGAGCCAATGAAGGCGCAGAGCCGAGGCGAGCATGCCGGGACCGAGGCTGATGTGGTTGTAGACCCAGTCAGGCGGACTGCTGTATTGGTGCAGCCCCGGTACATGCGCGCAGATCCAGATCCCGACGTCCGCAAGAGAATCGAAGCTTCCGGTCAGTGGATCTGGTTTGTGCCGGTAGACTGGAGATGCCCAATAAATGGACACGCCACTCAGGATGAGGCCCAGGAGGATCGGTACGTTCAGCCAGTGACTGATCCGAACCACCACGTGGTGCCTGCGAGCTACAAGCACGCCGGGTTGATAATCCGGCGTGCTTGTAACGATCTGTTCCTGATCGAGCTGCATGGAATGTGGCATGAGTATTCTCCACGCTAGTTTCGAGAGGTCATGCTATTAGCCGGCGCAGGCGCGAAATGCGCGCGCCCATCCTCGATCAGCCAACGATCGCCGTGGCGGACGGCCACGTAGAAGAAGTTGATTGGTATCACTGGGATGACCTGCCCATCTGGACCGTTGACATTGTGTACGGTAAGGAGCGCGTCAGCGACCGCGACGTCGGGTTTGATGTAGCGGATCCGGTAGTTGGAGAATGCCGCTTGCGTGCTACCGTTGACGGCGTGCTCCGCTTCGGGACCGAAGTCTTTCACCATTTCAACATGGCCTTTGAGAAAGTCACCCGTCGGTGTCACGAAGGTTCCATCTTGGGTGAATATGGACGCTCGGAGTTCGGCATTTTTCTGAACGAAAGCCTTGGCAAAGGTATCTGCGAGGGCGCGAACGGCTGCGTCGTCTCGAGCGTCGCCAGCTCTCGCATAGATGCTTGAACCGATGACGAACGTACATGCGAGAAACGCTACACTGAGACGCTGCATCATGCCTCGGAGCGCTGAGTAGGGCTCCTGGGGCGCTGCATCGATGGTTTGAAATACCATCAAAGCAGCTCCGCACGTTGGTGAGATTTTCATTTCTTCCTCCTTAAATGTCATTTGTTCCTCCTTGATATTCATTTGTTTCTCCTTAATTGCCGTTTCTAGTGACTTGAAACCCCGAAATTCGCTAACTACCAGCAGCGAGTCGCTCACATCGGCAGCTCGGTCCCTGCCTGCTCCGCCGCGATGTAATTGGCGTACCAGTCCGGCCAGTTCGCGTCACGCTGTCCGGTGCGCTTCTCGTGCTCGTCCTGGGCGGCTGCCGCACGCCGCACCGCACCCGCCAGATCACTTGCTGACGCAAAGGTTGTCGTCGCGGGCTCGATGCGACCGGGCAAGCGGCGCGTTACCTCCTGGACGATCCATACGTTGCCGTCGGGATCTTCGAAGGAGATGTATGAGCTGTAGCTCTGGCGCACGGGGTCCGGGCCCCTGACGCGGGAGAACGGCGAGCCGTGGAACACCTCACTCGGGTTGATGCCTCTGGCCATCAACTCCTTGTGGGCGGCCTCAATATCCGAGACAATCAGAGCACCCCGGATCGAGCCAGGCGCCGCGGACGTGACCCCCTTGCCGAACGAGACCGAGCACCCTGACCCCGGGGGTGTTAACTGGACGATGCGAAAGTCATTTCCCCCGATGTCATCGAAGTCGAGGCGCCACCCGAGTCTTGTATAGAACTCCTTTGCACGGTCGACATCGGAGACGGGAATCAGATCCACCTCGAGCTTCATGTCGACTTTCGCGGCACTGGCGTCGTGCTTCTGTTCTTCAATGCTGATGGATGTTTGACTCATGTGATTCTCCTTTTTGCTCGTGACTTGGAAGCTCGCACTCAGCCCTTTAAGGGGGTGCTTCGAAGGACCTCCACTTTTTCAATGTGCGGAGGAAGCGCCAGCAATTCGTTGGCTCTCGCCCCCAGCGCCTTTGCAATCTCGCAACCCAGGTGAGCGGCGCGGCCCGCTTCATTTGCAAGGGCAATCATGATCCCTACTCAGACTTGAGGTTGCTTTGCATCTTGTTACCGGGCCATTGACTTCCGGCTTTCGCAGCAGCTTGCTCGATTAAGTCTGCGACTTCCTTCGGGTGCGACAGCATTACCAAGTGACTGGAGGGGACAGTGATCGAAGTAGCGTTCATCGCCGCCGCCTCGGCCCTCTCAAGCTCCGGAGGAACAGCGCGGTCGTGGCTCGCAATCACGGACCAAGATGGCTTGGTCTTCCACGCGGCGATTGTAATTGTGGCCTTAAAAACAGCTGCTGCTGTAGAACCCTGTGTCGCCGTCAATATTTGCTTCTCGCTGCCTGGTAGATCCTGAGCGAAGTCTTCGGCGACTCCCTTTGGGGTCACCGTCAGAAAACCTTCAGCACCTGCCCGGACTTCGCTGAATAGCGGAGGCTGCGGAAACGGTTTGGCGACCGAAGCAACGGACTGGCCATCCGACGGTGCGAACGCAGCCACATAGACCAAGCCGACTACCTTTGGATCGTTTCCTGCCTCCGTGATTACCGCTCCACCGTAGGAATGGCCCACCAACAGTACAGGGCCATCCTGCAATGCGATGGCGCGCTTGGTGGCGGCAACATCGTCAGCCAGCGAGGTCAACGGATTCTGCACAGCGACCACATGCAATCCCTTGGCTTGAAGCAGTGGAATCACTTTGGACCAGCTTGATCCATCGGCCCACGCGCCGTGAACCATCACAATGTTTCTAACCCCTTGAGGGGGGTTCGCTTGAGCGATGGCTCCCGCGTGAAACACCGCTGTCAGTAGGAATCCTGCAATTGCAATCAAAGCAGTTTGATACGCTTGCGAGGGTGTCATATTTTTCTCCTCATCTCTAACCAGCTCTCCGGGTGGCGAGAACTCGCACTCAGCCTTTTAGTGGGGTGCTTGCAAGGACCTCCACTTTTTCAATCTGCGGAGGAGCCGCCAGCAATTCGTTGGCCCGCGATCCCAATGCCTTCGCGATCTCGCCACTCAAGTGGGCATTGCGGCCCCCTTCATTGGCAAAGGTATCGAAGATGCCGAACTTCCCCTGCCCGAGCTTGATCGCATACCATTTCAAGGTGCCTTTTTCGTCGAGCGCGAGAGGCTGAGCTGACTTTAGAAATGCCTCGGCATCAGCCTCCTTGCCAGGGCGTGCTTCGAGCGTAACTAACAATCCAAGCGTTTCCATTGAGTTGCCCTCCTGTGTTGAATTAAATCCGACTTATCTTTGCTGTAATCGATTCCTTCTAAGGATTCCAGCAAACAGGATCCAGTGCCTGAACGGGCTCATGCTTTTCGTTCCTGGTTCATCCACTGTCGAATGTAGGGCGCGCAATTAATGACTTCCGCGCCGCCCGCCTCGCAGGTTCCCAGAAACCGAACGACATCGACATCCACGACCGTCAATTCCGTTAAGTCCAAAACGAATTGGAAACCGTTCTGAGAGAACTGCTTCTGCAATTCCTCGATGTGTTCCTCTTGAAAGTGACCAATCAGACGAATCGTGGTCCTTCCGCCACGCGAATGTTTTTCGATCCTCAATGTCCGTGGCCTCGCTTCGAAACATCATCTTGATCTATGGCAATTGGTGTGCCAGCGGGGTAGATTGAATCGGTGGGACTTACTTCGAGAGGAATTGCTGATTGTTCGGAAATGCTGATTCTTCGGCAAAGTTCAGGGAAATCATCGCCCTGCTCGATTGGTGTGGAAGAAGGCTCTCTGGGAGGTGCGGCGCCTCGGCCCGATTCGGTGGCGCAGAAATTCGCGCGGGGTATTCCCTAAGCTGGGCCTCGTGTTCGTGAGAGCGTCTTAAACCGCCGCTTGTCTATGCCAAGGTTTTGGATCTTCGAATCGAGAGTCTGGCGGGGGATTCCGAGCTTTGCGGCCGCGCCACTGGGGCCTGAGACTCGACCCTGGCACTCTGCCAATGCGGCCTCAATTGCTTTTTGTTCACGCTCGGCGAACTCTTTCCTGTCGTCCGCGAGCACGCCGACGGGAAAAACCGTTGGCCGAGGCAGATGGTCCGATCTGCCCTGAAGCCAGGTCTCGTCCAGCGACAACACCCTTCCATCGCACAGGATGACGGCACGCTCAATCACGTTTTGCAGTTCGCGAATGTTTCCCGGCCAATCATAAGCCTGAAGAAGAGTTAGTGTCTTCTTCTCGATTTCTGTGATTCTCTTCGCGGCTTTCTTCGCAAATCGTCCCACCAAATACTGCACCAATACCGGAATGTCATTTTTCCTCTGGCGCAGCGGCGGGACACGTATGGGGAAAACATTAAGCCGATACAAGAGATCCTGGCGGAATGTACCGGCGGCTACGGCAGCTTCCAGGTCCCGGTTCGTGGCGGCGAGCACCCGTACATCAACAGAAATCGGTTGGCTGCTCCCGACCCGTTGAAATTCCCGCTCTTGAAGCACCCGCAGCAGGGAAATCTGGGTCTCAAGGGAAAGTTCGCCGATTTCGTCAAGGAAAATGGTTCCACCGTCGGCGGCCTCGAAATGACCAGCGCGCCTCTGCAGTGCTCCGGTAAACGCGCCCTTCTCGTGACCGAAGAGTTCGGAGGCAATCAACGAAGCGGGGATGGCTGCGCAGTTGACCCGGATGAACGCTCTGCCTGACCGCTTAGAGCGCTTATGAATGGCACGGGCTACCAACTCCTTCCCCGTGCCCGTTTCACCCAGAATAAGTACAGTCGAGTCCGTAGGCGCCACTTTGGCCAGCTCGAGCAATACTCTCCGCAGCGCCTGTGAGGAACCGATGATCTCTTCAAACATCGATGCCTCGTTAATCTCTTCCCGTAGCGCAATGTTCTCCTTGTAGAGCTGATCCTTTAACGCCTTTATTTCTTCAAAAGCAAGCCGCCGTGCTGTCACGTCTTGAGCGGCCCCGATGTACTCCAGTCGTCCGTCCTCGTCTCGTATGCCGTGAGCAACCAGGTGCACGTACTTGATCGACTGGTCAGGCATCAGCAGCCGGTGTTCATATTCAAAGTCGGTGCCGGCGCCTCGCGCCCGTTCGATCATGTCATGGAGCAACGGGATGTCTTCCGGATGGACCCGAGTGCCGATCAGTTCGAGCGTCACGGGCACGCCGATCTCAAACTCGAAGATTCGGTAGAGCTGATCTGACCATGTGATTTCGTCGGTCATCACCCGCCAGGAGAAGCTGCCGGTTATGCTCAGGCGTTGAGCCTCTGCGAGAAATGCCTCGCTGCGCCGCAACTCTTCCTTGCGTTCCGCGATAGCAGGCAGATCGTTGGCCGCTTCGGCCTGTTGGCGCGCCGTGATGTCCTGGAAAGTCACCAAAATCCTGCGCTCTGAATGGTCCGGCAAGGACAAAGGACGTGCGTCGATCCTCAGGGTCCTTTGACCCTCTCCCGGAAAAACGTGATTCACCTCGAAGGGCTGAAAGGTACGGCCGCCGGCAAGCATCTCTTTGATCTGCGTATGCAACGAGGCAAGTTCCAGGAACGTTTCGTAGAAGGCGCGATTTCCCGACAAGATTCGCAGGTCAGCGCTGAGCACGACCAGAGGATCGGCAACCGTGTTGAGGATCGCCTTGGTGCATTCACGTTCGTAGATGGCCTGATTGATGCTCGCGCGGAGAGCTGTGATATTAGCGAACGTCAGCACGGCGCCGGTCACCTGGCCATCGTCTTTTGTGAAGGGGAATATCCGCATAACGAACCACTTATCGCCGTCGCGAAAATCGGCCCGGGATTCTATCCCGCTTGCGATGACCTGGTTGCATTGCTCTTCCAGACGGGTCGCGCCGGCGAGCACCGAGATATCGCGGGATGCCCGACCAATGTCTGATGGCGAGAAGCGAAGCACATCCGCCGCCACCTTATTGAACCAAACGAGCACTGAGTCGCGTCGCAAGGCGATGATGGGTAGATCAATCGTCTCAAGGATGTTGATTAGATCGGACGTAGCTGTGTTTGCGGCCATGTCGCTGGCGCTGATGTCTTGGAAATCGGTCCCGCCGCGGTTGAGCGTAATGTGCGGCGCCGCCATCACGCAGCCCCTGAAGCGGTGTACAGTTTGCGACTCCGTTGCAGCACGGGATCCGCAATTGCCGGGAGAAACTGACGCAATGCCAGCAACAGCGCCTGGGAGCGCGGCATGTTGAAGGGCGGCCGATATTGTGAGAGAAGCCGGCTTTCAACGACACGGGCTTCGTCCGGGCCGACCGTCTCTCGGAGGGCATCGGCCACGGCGCCCTCCAGGCGAGCATAGTGCTCCACGGGAATAAGGTGAGAGTGATTCGTCCCGAGTCTGGGCAGCATATGCGCATGAACGTCGCCGTTGAAGTTGTCCGTCAGGTACGAGCAGAACATCGCGATGCCAATTTTTTTGTTAAGCTGATCAAACAGGTCCTCGAGGTTCATGCTGGCGGCGACGTCTCCGCGTTCCCACAGGATATCGACCAGTTCCCCCCACGCTCGCACTGTTTGGTAGTTTCCTCCAGCGCGCGCCTGCCCGAAAATGTCACCGATGACGTCGGCGAAGGCACGCGGATCCGGCATGGCGTCCCGCATCAAGCGGGGCAGGAATTCGTTGGCGTCAACCACCGTCAACTGGCCGCGTTCCTGTGCCGAAGTTACATCGACGCCCTCGCCCTCAAGGCGCGCGCGGAAGGCGTTCCAGTGGGTGAGCGTTGGGAACAGTATAATGGCCGCTCCGTTCGCGAGACCCGCGCCGACGAACTGGCAGACCGCGCGATTGAGAAAATCCTGGTCCTGATAGAGTTGTACGATGTGATCATGTGGGGCGGCGTCCACCACCACTTGCTCCCAGGGCGCGCATCTCCACACTCCGTCCCCCTGGCGTTCAATCTCAGAATGCATGGTAACAACCTCCGTTCTGGGTAGAATCTCCTGGACCGGAATTTCCGTTTTCGCCCCGATATTTGTAGGATACGTCTGCCTGCTACTAAGTTCAACTGCCAGTCCGGTGAGTGCCGTTCGTGACTCGACATACCAGTGGGCCAGTTTTGACTCCCCGGAGGCCGCTGCGGCCCGACGCTCTTCCTGGATGGGATCGTCGGACTCCCGATGGAAACGCAGATGGCGCTCCTGCGGGTGCTCGAGGAGCGAGAATTCGGGCGGGTGGGAAGCAAGTCGAAACGCGGCTCCATCAACCGGCTTTGAGCGGCTACCCGTTCGTGTTTGCCAACCGAGTGACTTTGTGTACTTGTGCTTTGTTTTCATAGATATTCCGGGTTCGTTCCAACTGTTTTCGGGCCTGGAGTGCGCTGGGAGGGCATATTACAGTACTTGCCACTGTCGTATTGAGGTGCGACCCTCCTGTCGAGAGCGATAATAACAGTACTTGACACTGTAATTTTATAGCGCTGTTTTCCCACCCTGGGCGGTCTTGATGTCCGCCCCCACGTGCTACCGAGGAGGGCTTAGGGGGTGGCTGACGATGATCGCAGCGGACGGGGCTCGTGGGTGGCGCATACGTGCGTGTGCCAGGCAAAGCCTGGTTGATCTTGCAAGCTGAAAGGAGCTTGTCCTGTAATTGCCCGTTCAACAGGTAGCCAATCGAGCGTGAGCGGGAGCAATCCTGCCG
>Ga0187781_10004596_pt1 | contig 10287 bp, 10 predicted proteins | sample 0715_SJ02_MP02_2_FD_132447 | JGI IMG/M metagenome (GOLD analysis project Ga0187781, IMG submission 132447) | Tropical peat soil microbial communities from peatlands in Department of Meta, Colombia - 0715_SJ02_MP02_20_MG | ecosystem: Environmental > Terrestrial > Soil > Wetlands > Peat | place...
GCCCTTCTTGCCGTCGCGGTTGTGGCCGCGCTTGGGGAGCGCGCAGCGCCGGCCCTCGAAATAGCTCGACGACACGTCGTAGTGCACGAGCGTGCCGTCATGCAGATGCTTGCGCGCGAGCGCCTTCTCGATCTTGTCCTGGCCGGGGCGGAGCCAGTCGAGCGCGGCGTGGAGATCGATCTCGTCGACGGGCGCGAGCGAGAGAACCGCGCCGAGGCGAAGGAGCCTGCCGTTGAACGCGGTCGGCGAGAGCCGACATCTCAGTAGCTACATTCGCCTCCGGCGCCGCAAACAATGGCTCAGCAAAATCCCTCGGTCCATGCCGGGCGAACAGAGCATCACAAACAAGTGCCGGGGGGGGACTCCCCACCCTCGTCTTCCTCTCTCCTCGAGCAAGGGATCTCGATGCGCTCGTCACTTGGCTTCGCACCATTCAACCCGGCAAGGAGGACTCCCGCTAGCGCGCCTCGCCCGAGACTTGCTTTTTTATGGCGTCGACCAGCGCACCCTCGAACAGCAGAGCCGAGCCATAATGCAGCTCCATGTCGAACGGTCGTTTGTTGTTCATGTCGAGCGATGCGCTGTGCATGGCGATCATTCGTCTCTCTGTCGTGAAAAGTCCGGAACCCGAGCCGCCGTAGCCGTCGTTGCAATCATGACGCGCCCGTCGGATGCGCGCTTCGGTCGGCTCGTCGATCTTTCTGATCGTGCACTCTTCGAGCGACGCCTCCAACCGCGTGTTGGAATGGCCGGCCGGAGACACCATGACGACGTTCATGGTCGTTCCGGTCGTGAGGAAAGAGGCGTCGGGGACCGGTTGCGGATCGATATCGTCCGGGACCGGCTCATCGAGCCGTAGGAGAGCCCAGTCGTCCGTGATGTGCAGCGATTTCGAATTGGGGTCCGCGCCGATGATCAGGCTATCGGGATCGAAATAGCGATCGACACCATTGATGCGAAAGAAGCAGTTCTCGACGGGATGAGATGGCGCCAGCTTCCGATCGACGAAATTATGGGCGTTCAGAACGATCAACTTTCTCGAGCCGATTAGCCAAGCAGCCGCAGCGCGTTCGAGCGTTCCGTAATCCGTGTAGCAGATCAAAACGCCCGCCCCGGGGTACTTCTCCTTTTCGGCGTCGAGCAAGGGCCTTCGCGCATCAAACGGATAGAGCGCGATCTCTTGCATCCCAGACAGTTGCGGGTAAGGCGATCCCGAGCTGAGCTCTGGTCCGAGCATAAGCATGAGAAGGGCCGCGCGGGCGGTCAATACTCCTGCACGCGCGGGCCCGATGTGACAGTGGCGCGGAAGCCACGAAGCGATGGGTTGCAGAGCGAAGAAGGGCATTTGCGGAGCTTGCTACAATCCGATGAGAAAGACGAGAACGCTCGCGTGCGAAGACGGAGGTCCCCTTTCGCCGAAGCCGCGCGCTTCGTCTTCGGAAGGCGCCGCAGTTCAGTTCGTACTCGGGAATGTCTTTGTCGCGGATTGCCGTGTTTTCCCGACCAACATTGCCAATAAATCATGAAGACAGCTCTGCGGCGATTAAATTATATGCTCGGGCATCGTCTCTCCGCCAATGCGCATGTTGTGCATGAAGCGAGAAAGAAGCGATCACCGAAAGCAACAAGGTGACCACCCTAGAACGGGGAGCAAGGTCATCTCACGAGGCGACGCCGCGATTCAATCACATATCGTGTGATGTGCGCTTGCGCGTCTTGAGGAGGACTCGTCGATGAGGAAGCTTGTCAATTCCGTTTCGTTGTTGTGCCTCTGCCTGGCCGCGCCGATCGTCGCATCGCCGGCTCGTGCAGAGGACAAGCTCGAGGCGCTGTCCAAGAGCGAAGACAACTGGGTGATGCAGGGTAAGAATTACAGCGCAAACCATTACAGCGCGTTGACCCAGATCAACGCGGAGAACGTCAGGAACCTCAAGGTCTCCTGGTCGTTCTCCACCGGCCTGCTCAGCGGCCACGAAGGCGCTCCGCTCATCGTCAATGGCAAGATGTACATCCACACGTCCTTCCCGAACAACACCTTTGCGCTAAACCTCGACGATCCGACCCGCATTCTGTGGCAGGACAAGCCGAAGCAGAACGCCGCCGCGCGCGCCGTCGCGTGCTGCGACATCGTCAACCGCGGCCTCGCCTACTGGCCCGGCGATGGCAAGACGCCGGCGCTCATCGTCAAGACCCTGCTCGATGGCAACGTGGTCGCGCTGAACGCGGAAACCGGCGCGCTGGTCTGGAAGATTGAAAACTCCGACTACAAGGTCGGATCGACGCTGACGGTCGCTCCTCACGTCTACAAGGACACCGTTCTGATCGGCACCTCCGGCGCCGAGCTCGGCGTTCGCGGCTATATGACCGCCTATGACGTGCGCACCGGCGAGCAAAAGTGGCGCGCCTATGCGACCGGCCCGGATTCCGACGTGCTGATCGGCGACGACTTCAACAAGGCCAATCCGCAATACGGCCAGAAGGGCCTCGGCACGTCGACCTGGGAGGGCGACGCGTGGAAGATCGGCGGCGGCACGAACTGGGGCTGGTTCGCCTATGACCCTGACACCAACCTCGTCTACTACGGCAGCGGCAACCCAGCGCCCTGGAACGAGACGATGCGTCCGGGCGACAACAAGTGGACGATGACCATCTGGGGCCGCGATCTCGACACCGGCGCGGCGAAGTTCGGCTATCAGAAGACGCCGCATGACGAGTGGGACTTTGCGGGCATCAACTTCATGATGCTGTCAGAGCAGAAGGACAAGGACGGCAAGCTGCGCAAGCTGCTGACCCATCCTGACCGCAACGGCATCGTCTACACGCTCGATCGCACCGACGGCACGCTGATCTCCGCCGATAAGATCGACGACACGGTCAACGTCTTCAAAAAAGTGGATCTCAAGAGCGGCCTGCCCATTCGCGATCCGGAATACGGCACGCGCATGGATCATCTCGGCAAGGACATCTGCCCATCGGCTATGGGCTATCACAACCAAGGCCTCGACTCCTACGATCCCACGAAGGAGCTGTTCTTCTTAGGCGTGAACCACATCTGCATGGACTGGGAGCCCTTCATGCTTCCCTACCGCGCGGGTCAGTTCTTCGTCGGAGCGACCTTGAACATGTATCCCGGTCCGAAGGGCGATCGGCAGAAGGGCGAGGGCCTCGGTCAGATCAAGGCCTACAACGCCATCACCGGCAAGTTCAAATGGGAGAAGATGGAGCGCTTCGCCGTTTGGGGCGGCACTGCCGCCACCGCCGGCAACGTTGTGTTCTACGGAACGCTCGACGGCTTCATCAAGGCTCGTAACAGCGACTCCGGCGAGCTGCTATGGAAGTTCAAGCTTCCCTCCGGCGTGATCGGTCATCCGATCGTCTATCAGCACAAGGGCGTCGAATACGTGGCGATCATGTATGGCGTCGGCGGATGGCCGGGAGTCGGTCTCGTGTTCGACCTTCAGGATCCGACGGCCGGTCTCGGCGCTGTCGGCGCCTTCAAGCAGCTCGCCAATTACACGCAGATGGGCGGCGGCGTGATGGTGTTCTCGCTGAACGGCCAGGGCCCGTATGACGATCTGAGCCTCGGCGAATACAAGCCGAACTGATGGGTAGCTCACGGGAGGCGTCGACGACGACGCCTCCTTTCATTGCGGCAAGACCGGCGCGCATAGAGCGCATCATTCGAGCGCGAGCGCGTCGAAAAGCCGCCAACAAAGACCTCGAAAGATCCTGAACGGCGCAAAGCATGAGCAAGCTGTATCGAGTTGGCGTCGCCGCGCTGCTTGTAGCCTGGGGCGCATCGGCCGACGCCGCATCCTTGGGGCTCCCCACCGAAGCTGTCCCCAACGAAGCCCAAAAGTCGGTTCCCACAACAGGCCCGCGCGACCCCAGCAGCCTGAGAATATGTGCGGCGAAAAAGCAGCCGCCGCTGTCGCTCGAGGACGGAAGCGGACTCGAGAACAAGATCGGCGTCGCGCTTGCCGAGTCCATGGGACTGAAGCCCCAGTTCGTCTGGAGCGAAAAGCCTGCGATCTATCTGGTGCGCGATTATCTCGACAAGAAGCTCTGCGACGTGATCGTCGGCCTGGACTCCGGAGATCCGCGCGTCGCCACTTCGAGCCCCTACTACCGCACCGGCTATGTGTTCATCACGCGTGCGGATCGCGATCTCGATCTCAAGTCATGGAACGATCCGCGGATCGCCCATCTGGGACATATCGCGGCGCCCTTCGGCTCGCCGGGCGAGGTCCTCCTCAAGGACAAGGGGCTGTATGAAGACAACATGGCCTATCTTTATTCCCTGGTGAACTTTCGATCGGCGCGCAACGAGTACACGCAGGTCGATCCCCAGCGGCTCGTCGGCGAGGTCGCTAACGGAGAAGCCGCCGCCGCCGTCGGGTTTGCGCCGGATGTCGCTCGCTACGTGAAGACATCCGCCACGCGGCTGCGAATGAACCTGATCGCGGACGACGCCCAAAAGGCAGACGGCGAACGGGTGGCCCAGCGCTTCGATCAATCGGTCGGCGTGCGGAAGGACTACGCGGCATTGCTCCAACAGATCAACATTGCGCTGGTCAAGGCGAAGCCAAGGATCGACGAGATCTTGCAAGCGGACGGCGTGCCGCTTCTGCCGATCGCCCAATGATGCGCAGCCTCGAACAGATCAAATCGAGAGAGACAAACGAGTGAAGAAAAAGCTGAACGTGCTGATGGCCGGCCTGGGACTGGGTGTCGCCTTCGCCTGCGTTGCATTCGCCCAGAATTCGGGGATCGACTTCCACAACACCATCACGGGCGAGCCCTTGAAGTTCGATGAGGCCCTGCCTGAAGGCCGAGACACACCCGGCGTCAAGAAATTCATGCAGACAGGCGTCAATCCCTACAACGAGGATAAGAGCTGCCTCAAGAAGGGAGAGCAGATATTCCTTTCCGCCTGTTCCGGCTGCCACGGCCATATTGGCGAAGGCAAGATTGGGCCGGGCCTCAACGACGACTACTGGACCTATCCGGAGAACGAGAGCGACCCGGGTCTGTTCTCGACGATTTTCGGCGGCGCTAAGGCGTCGATGGGCCCTCAATATCAAAGCTTGAAGCTGGATGAGATGCTCCAGGTCATGGCTTGGGTCCGTCACATTTACAAGGACTCGGTGGATCACGCCCCGTGGTTCACCGTGGAGCAGAAGAAGAATTACAAGCCCTACAAGCAGGGTGAGATTTTCGGCGACGATCCGCCGGGGCTCTGCAAGAAAGCCGCGACACCATCTGAACAACGAAGCTCAACGGGAGAAAACGAAAATGAGTAAAGCGAACTTGGGCTTGGCGCTGGTCGCCACTCTCTGCGTGGGTTCGGTCGCGCCAGCGCTCGCCTATGACGGGACAAACTGCAAGGCGCCCGGCAACTGCTGGGAGCCGAAGCCAGGGTTCCCTGAGAAGATCGCGGGCTCGAAATACGATCCGAAGCACGATCCGGTCGAGGTCGCGAAACAGCAGACCTCGATTCAGAACATGGAAGAGCGCAACAAGAAGCGCGTGGCCTATTTCAAGAAGACCGGAAAGTGGATCTACGAGGTCGACAAAATCCCCAACGATTGATGAAACCCGCCGCCAAAGCTGGTGACGGCCAGACGCGGCCACGTTCCGGAACGGCGCCTCCCTGCATGAGCTCGTCATTCCTTTCCCAGGATCGTGGCCGCGTCGCTCCCTACCAAAAGGTGCGAGTTGAGAGACGAGCGGGCCGCTGATCAGACCCTCGCCCGTTGGAGGGAGCAAGCGCTCCAGTTCGAGCGCGAAGTCCAGAAGGCGGTAATCGGGCAGCCTGAAGCGGTTCGCCTCCTCACAATATCGATCTTCGCCCGCGGGCATGTATTGCTTGAAGGAGACGTCGGAGTCGGCAAGACAACCCTTCTACGGGCCGCCTCTCGTGCTCTCGGCGGCGAGTTCAGCCGTGTCGAGGGCACGGTCGACATGATGCCGAGCGACATCATCTATCATACCTATCTCGCGGATGACGGTCGACCGCGGGTCGAGCCCACGGCAATGTTGCGCCGGTCGGACGAGCTCTCGGTATTCTTCTTCAACGAGATCAATCGCGCTCGACCACAGGTGCATTCGCTGCTGCTCAGGCTCATGGCCGAACGAACGGTCACGGCATTCAATCGAGAATACTGGTTTCCGTACCTACAGGTCTTTGCGGACAGAAACATGGTCGAGCGCGAAGAAACATTCGAGCTGCCGGCAGCCGCGCGCGATCGATTCCTCATGGAAATCACGATCGGCGCGCCAGACGACGAGTCCATTCGTAGAGAACTGATCTTCGACCCTAGATTTCAAGAAGTGGACGCTTTGATTGAACAGGTGCGTCCCGGCGCCCTCGACTTTCGTGAGATACCGGCATTCACGCAGCTCATCCAAAAGAGCGTCTCTGCGAGCGAGGCTTTGCAAGGCTATGTGCTTTCCCTGTGGCGGGCGCTCGTCGAACCGGTTTCCTTCGGCGTTTCGCTCCCGGACGTCGACGTCGGCAATCTTGTCCGGGGAGGCGCCAGCCCGCGGGGACTCGCCTTTCTGACGCGCGCGGCTCGCGTGCGCGCATGGCTCGAAGAACGCGACTATCTCACGCCCGACGACATTCGCGCCGTGTTCGTCGAGGTCGTGGCGCACCGCCTCTTCGTCGATCCCATCTACGCTATTCGCGGCGACGAGCCGGTGAAACGTCTGTGCCGCGCCGTCTTCGAGGCGGTTCCCACGCCATGAGCGCGCCCGAGGAAATCCCCTATCGTCCGCGAGGCCGCTACCGCTCGAACCGTCTCGGCGCGCATTCATCTACGGAAGTCGGCGGCTTCGGAGTCTTTCGCGATCAAGCGTCGTTCCTGCGCCATCCCGACTCGAGACGAATCGACCTCAGGGCCAGTCTGCGCGACCCTTTCGAGCACATCTACGTGCGGCGGTTCGAACAGCGGCAATCCGTCGACGTCTTCGCGATCGTCGACCTATCGGCGTCCATGACGACGTTAGCCGCATGTGACAAGCTCTCCAATGCCCGAAAGATTTGCCAATCGCTCGCCTATTCGGCAACGAAAATCGGCGACAGGTTCGGCCTCATCGGCTGCGCCGAGGCCATTGGTGACGACTCGCTTCTCGTCCCCACCCGCTCGAGAAGCGTGGCGCTCACGGCCGTGGCCCGGCTTCGGCACGAGGCTGCAATCGGAAAGAGCGCGGAGGGCTTTCTCAAGGCCGCCGAGGCGCTCGGGTCCTCGCGCAAGCTGGTGTGCCTGATATCGGATTTCAGGTGGCCGCAGACGCTGGTCCGGCGCGTGCTCGACGTGTTTTCGCTGCATGACGCGATACCGATGGTTCTCCTCGACTCTGCGGAAGAGAACCCGCCGACATGGGGCTTGCTGGAGCTCTTCGACGCCGAAAGCGGCAGGCGGCGGCTCTTTGCGATGCGGCCACGTCTGCGCGCGCGCTGGATCGCGCAGGAGAAGGAACGGCAGCAACTCTTGAAGCGGCTCGCCGCCAATCGTTGTCGCCCTCCGATCTTCGTTCGTGACCCTGTCGATCCGAACGTGCTCAGCCAACAGCTCATGGCTGCGTGAGGCTAGCGATGCGTGCTGCGTTCGTCCTCTTCGCCTGGATGGCCCTTGCGTTCCCTGCCGGAGCCAAGGACTTCACAGTCGCGGTGCAATCCGAGCGCTCGTTCGGCTATTTCGTCGGCGATCTCGTGCAATCGATCGTCGAAATTCGCGGACCTGCCGGGGCCGAGCTCGTGCGCGCGTCGCTTCCTCATCCTGCTCCCGTGCGGAACTCGCTCGATCTTCGCAACGTCTCCGTCGAAGGAGGCGAGGACGGTCAAAGGCGGATCTGGCGCATTCGGCTCAGCTATCAGAATTTCTACGCGGCGCTTGACGTCCGGAATATCGAGATCCCCGGCTTTGAGCTGCGCTTTCGGGTCGTTGGAGATCAGCGCCCAGTGAACGTGCCGGCCTGGCGCTTCGGCGTCGCCCCCTTGCGCGAGGTTACGCCCGAGAAGAAGGAAGGAGGCGCGGACTACATGCGCCTCGATCCCATCGCAGATCTCGTCGACGACGTCCGCCTTTTGCGGATCGCGATCATCCTGACAGCTCTCAGCGCGGTCCTCTTCGTTGCGATCAGTTGGGATCGCGGCTGGCCGCCGTTTCACCGTCGGCCAGCGCGCGTGTTCGCATTTGCGGCGCGCAGGCTCGGCGCATTGACGCGTCAACCCGACAGCAATGCAACCCTGAGTCTCGCCGCACGCGACCTGCATCGCGCATTCGACGCCGCGGGCGGCAAAACTCTTTTGCGCCCGGATCTGGAAGAATTTTTCCGCCGCCGTCCGGAGTTTGCTAGCCTGAAAGCGGCGACGGAGCGCTTTTTCGAGGCGTCGGAGGGCATGTTCTTCGCCGCGGAGCAAGATCGAAGCGCTAGCGCCCTCACCCTGGCGCAACTCGCCGGCTTCGCCAAGGCGCTGGCCGAGAAAGAGAGGGCGAGATGATCGGCCTCGCCGTCGATCATCCCGCGCTCATCTGGCTTGCGCCGGCGGCTCTCGCACCGCTTTTTCGCTCGGCGCTCCGCGGCGCGATGGCGGCATCGACGGATGTCGGCCCCGCCGACCGGCTGTCCCATTGGATCATGGTCGCGCTGCGGGCGTCCGGGATCGTTGCGATCGCCGCTCTTCTTCTCGTCGCCGCAGGGCCTTTTCACATCGGCGGCGCAAGCGAGCGGGTAAGCGAAGGCGCGGAGCTCGTCTTCCTGATTGATCGCAGCGGCAGCATGAATGAGAACTTCGCGGGACGCACGCCGAGCGGGGACGAGGAATCGAAGGCGTCGGCAGCCAAAAGGATCCTCCAGGACTTCATCCAGGGGAAGCGGCATGATTTCGTGGGCGTGGCCGCGTTCTCCACCTCTCCGATGCTGGTGATGCCGCTCACCGATCATCACGCCGCGATTAAGGCTGCGATCGACGCCGTGGATCGGCCAGGGTTGGACTACACGAACATCGGGCGCGGCCTTGCCATGGCGCTTTCCATGTTTCCGTCGGAACTTTCCGATCGGTCCCGCGCGATCGTTCTCGTGTCGGACGGCGCCGGCGTCATCGATCCGCGGATTCAGGACGACCTGCGGGCGGACTTCCGAAAAGCGAACGTCCATCTCTACTGGCTGTTTCTGCGCACGGCGGGAAGTCCGGGGATTTATCAGATTCCGGACGCCGATTCCGACACGCCGCAGGCCGCCCCGGAGCGGCATCTCGATATCTTCTTTAAGTCGCTCGGCGTCTCCTATCGCGCCTTCGAAGCCGAAGGCGCCGAACAGATCGAGGCGGCGATCGGGCAGATCGGTCAGCTCGAGCGGCGCCCCGTCCGTTTCACGGAGGCCGAGTCCCGCGAGGACATCTCTCTGCCCCTTCTCGTCGTAGCGTCCGCTGCCCTGCTGGCGCTTTTGCTGGCCAAGCTTGCCGAGGTCCGCCTCTCCCCTCGAGGAGGGTCGGCGTGACCAGAAGTGCGCCCCAAGCTCGCTTCCGTGCGTCGCCGTCATCGGCGACCGGCTCCGTTTGGACGAAGCTGACGCGGCTATGGCGGGAGACGCGATCGACAGTACTCGTCGTCGCGGCGATCATTGCGGCGGCGGCCGCCATCCATGCAGGCCTGTCGTGGCGCGACGCGGTCAACATCAATTCGGAAATTCTGGCGTTGGGCGCCGGTCGCGACAGGCCTGTCGCCGACGACGCGGCCCCCGAGCTTCTTTTGGCGCGGATCGAATTTCTCGCACAGCGCAATGAGATCGACTCCGTCCGCATGCTGCTCGACGCGCTGGACCGGCCGGGACGCGAGGAGCTCGGCGCGAAGGGCCGTTACGCGCTCGGCAACGCGCTGCTGCGCAAGGCGTTCGACCTGATCGAGAATGGCGATCTCGATAGTGCCGGACCTTTCGTCAACCTGTCCAAGCGTGAATACAGACGCGCGCTGCAACTCGCGCCCTCCTACTGGGACGCCAAATTCAACTTCGACGTCGCGACGCGCCTCACACGAGACTACCCCAGCTTCGAGCAGGAAAACGGTGACGAGCTTGAGACGGAGCCCAAGAAGCTCTGGACCGACGCGCCCGGCATTCCAAAGGGGCTGCCGTGATCCGTCCCGATCTCCGCGACCCTAGGCTTCTGCTCCTGGCCACGGCCCTGACCTTGACGCTGCTGGCGCTGGCGGCGCCCTTGGCCCCGATCGAGCATAGGAGCTTCGATACGCTCGTCGTCGTGGACATCACGGGCAGCATGAA
>Ga0187781_10004597_pt1 | contig 10286 bp, 8 predicted proteins | sample 0715_SJ02_MP02_2_FD_132447 | JGI IMG/M metagenome (GOLD analysis project Ga0187781, IMG submission 132447) | Tropical peat soil microbial communities from peatlands in Department of Meta, Colombia - 0715_SJ02_MP02_20_MG | ecosystem: Environmental > Terrestrial > Soil > Wetlands > Peat | place...
ACATGAGCCGGCGGCGCGCGGGACGCGGTGCCGATCTGGCGAAGTAAGCCTGTTGCTTCAGCTGTTCGAGTCCTTCGCGCAGCCGCAGCGTCTGCTCGAACTCGCGCACCAGCTCCGGGTCACGCAGCAGGCGATCCTCGAAGGTGCGGCGCTCATCGTCCGCCAATCGGCCGTCCGCGTAGTCGCGCATCCGCTCGAAGTCGCGTTCGACGTCGATCATGTGTCACCCAGCAGGTCGCTCCTGCCGAACCCGCGCTGCTCGAGCAGCTCCCGAAAGCGGTTGCGGGCGCGGAAGATCACCCGGTTGAAATGCTCCTGCGAGAGATTGAGCTCCCGGCAAATCGCGTCCTTGTCCTCGTCGTTGAGATAGAAGCGCACCAGCAGCTCCCGGTCCCGCGCGGCGGGCATCTCTGCCAGCATACGCCGCGCGGCCGCCGCCCACTGCGGACGCCCGACTCGTTCCCAGTCCGGGTCGTCGACCGAGTCGCGCAGCTCCTCGAGCTGCGCGGGACTCGAGAGCGCCGAGCGATCCTTGCGGCGATGGTTGCGCAGGTGGTTGATGGCGACGCGATAGAGATAGCCGCCGAGATTTTCCGGATGCGCGATCTCGCCGCTGCGCAGTTTCTCGAGCGTCGTGACCGCAGCATCCTGAAGGATGTCCGCCGCGACCTCCGGATCGCGCACGCGGCGCAAGATCAGTGCGCGCAGCCCGGGATAGTCGCGATAGACTGCCGACAGAGACGAAACCGGATCCGCAACGGGGGCCGGAGCGACCGGGTTCGTAGCCGCCGCTGCGGGTGCCGCTTGCTCCTCGACAAGACCGACCATAAGCCGAGTATAAGCCGCAACCGCGCCCCGCCGAAGCCGCACGCCCCACCGGGCGCCTGCATTCCCCGTCTCGCTCTCATATTCGCGCTGCTCAGCGGGTCGGCGGCGGCTGCGGCGGCTGCGGCGGCCGACAATTCGTGTACCCGCGCGCTCGGCGCCGCGGCGGGGGCAATCAGGGTCCTGAAGACCGTGGGGATGGAGCCCGCGCAGGCTGGCCTGGCCCTCTCGCCGGGCCACGTTTACCTGCTCCAGGTCGCCGAGCAGGGGAATGACGCGCTCGTCGAGGTTCTCGACTCGAACAGCCGGTTGATTGCCCGCTCCGATCACCCGGAGCGCCGCACCGGGACCCGCCGGGCGATCGTGACGTCGCCGGACTCCGGTTCGCTCATCGTGCGCGCGACCGGGAAGGAGCACGCCAACGCGAACGGTACCGCGACGATTCGTGCCTTCGACCTCGCGGCGCTCGAGGCGCGACCCGATTGTCTCGCGGTCATGAGGAGCCTGGTCGAGGCAGATGCCGGCTACGCAGCGGGGAAAGAGATCTCGAGCGGTCGCGCTGCCGCCCCGGGCGCTAACGCACGCGAGACGTTCCTGCATGCCGCGGACGCCTATGCGGCCGCCGAGCGCGCGCTCACGGCGCCCGGAGATCGGAGGCTGCGCGGCCAGGTGCAGCTCGCTCTCGCTGGAATCCAACTCTTCGACCTGCTGGACTGGACGGCGGCCGCGGACTGGGCAAGCGTCGCCGCCGAGACGCTCAAATCCGGTGATCCCTACCGCCGGGCGCGGGCCGAGGAGCTGCAGGCGGCAGCCTGGATCGAGCTTGGCAGGGGCACTTCCACAGCTTCGCCGGGTCGCGGCCACGAGGCGCCCTCCGCAGACCTGCTGATGCGTGCCCGCAGCGCGCTCGAGCGCCTGATCCGCTTCCATCGGCAACGGGGTGAGACCTACGACGCGGCCCTGCAGCTCAACTACCTCAGCGTCGCCGACCAGTACAAGAGCCGGTTCGAGGATTGTGTGGCGGATGCGACGCTATCGGGGTCCCTGTTCGAGAAGCTCGGTGAGAGACCGCTCCTTGCGGTGGCATGGCAGAACCGGGGCCTGTGCCTCTGGGGTCTCGGGCGCTTGCCGGAGGCGCGGCAATGGTTCGAGCGTGCGCTCGGCGAAGTCGGTCCGGAACCCTTCCCGGCTACCTATCTCGCTGTGACCAATAACATGGCGCTGCTCAGCTACGCGGTCGGCCGCTTCGACGAATCCCTGCTGCTCTTCGATCGAGCGCTCACCTTTGCGCAACGCAGTCAGCGACACCGCGACGAGGCACAAAGTCTCTATGGAATCGGCGTCACCTATTACGCGCTGGGTGACGGGCCGCGCGCACGCGAGTTCCTCGAGCGCTCGCTCGCGATCCGCTCCGCGGCGCTCGACCGCCGCGGGCGGGTGAATACACTGCGGGCGCTCGCCACCATCGACGTTGATGAGGCACGGGTGGACGAGGCATTGGCCCTGGATCGGGAGGCCTTGAGCCTTGCGGACGAGCCGACCTACATCCAGCGCATCCGCATTCAACTCGCCGTCCACACGGCCGCCTCGGGTCATCTCGACGATGCCAGGAGGGAGCTCGATAAGGTGATCGCGGGCGAAGCCGGGCCGGATCCCCTCATACAGGCGGAGGCTCTGCTGCAACGCGGGGTGCTGCTGCGCCAGCTGGGTCAGCTGCGCGCCGCCGTCGCCGATCTCTCGGCGGCGCGTCCGCGCCTCAAGGGGCTGGGCAGCGTCTCCGAGGAGTTCGCGGCGAGTCTCGAGCTGGCGCGGACGCTGCGGCTGGCGGGCGAGCCGCGCGCCGCGCTCACGGCGGTCGATGAGGCGCTGCGGCAGTCGGACGCAGTTCGCTTCCAGTCGGTGGATCCGACCTTGCGCTCCGGGCTCGAGGCGCCGCTGCGCTCAGCCTACGACCTCAAGATCGAGCTGCTGCACGCGCGCTACCAGGCCGTATCCGCAGCGGGGCGCGGGGCGGAAGCTGGCGCGCTCGCCGCTGCGGCATTCGCGACCGCGGACGCCTCGCGGGCGCGCACACTGGCCGATGTCGCGGCTCAGCAATATTCGCCGGCCATCCGCCGGGCGCTCGCGCCCGAGCTCCGCCGGCGCGAGCAACTCTACAAGGATTTGGCCGGATATCGGTACGCGCTCGAGCAGCGCCGGGCGACCGTAGGCTCGGCCGATGGCCTTGCCAGACGCATGTTGGCGGAGATCGCCGAGCTCGAACGGCAGCTCGATACCGTCAATGCGCTCATCGCGGCCCGCACCAGCGTCCCGGCCGGGCACAACAGCGCGGGTACCAACACGCGAAGTCCACCGCGCCCTTCGGCCGGCACCGCGCTCGTGTCCTACTGGCTCGGCACGGAATCAGCTTACGCCTGGGTCGTGCTGCCCAATGGAATTCACTGGACCCGCTTAGCCACTCCGACGGCGATCACGGAGCGCGCGGTGGCGTTTTATCACTCTCTGACACGGCTGGTCGATGTGCCGGCCGAGGCGCGCCTCGAAAACGGTGGTGCGCTTCATCAGCTGATCCTCGAGCCGCTCGAGCCGTGGCTCAATGAGGTGCGCCAGTGGCTCATCATCCCGGACGGCGCGCTCGACTATGTTCCGTTCGCGGCATTGCGTCCCGCGGCAGCGAAGGCGCCAGCTTACGTCGTGATGCAACATGACGTCGCGTTCGTCCCCGCCGCATGGATGCTCGATACGCGGCCGAACCGTCCGGCACCGGCTGACCGCCGCGCCTTGCTGCTGGTGGCCGATCCCGTCTACCAGGCGGATGATCCGCGGCTCGCGGCGCTGAGGGCAGTGCCGGCAAGCGTGGCGGGTGCCGTGCGAGGCACGCCCGATGCGGCGGCGCACGCCGATCTGCTCCGCCTGCCGTTCACGCAGCGCGAGGCGGCGGCCATTGCCGCTGAATTTCCGCCGCCCGAGGTCGATGAGTTGACGGGCCTGCAAGCGACTCGCGAGCGGCTCCTGGCTCTCGACTGGTCGAAGTACCGCTTCGTCCACATCGCGACCCACGGCACGGTGGATGCCCAGGTGCCGGAACTGTCGGCGCTAATGCTCGGCTCCTATGACGTCCGCGGCAACGCCGTGGACGGAGCGGTCCGGGTTGCGGATCTCTCGACACGCACTCTGAATGCGGACGTGGCGGTGTTCAGCGCCTGCGAGACGGCTCTGGGCAAGGAAGTGCCGAGCGAGGGTCTCGTGGGCATCGGTTCCACCGTGCTCGCACGGGGAGCGCGCGCGGTGGTGGCATCACTCTGGCCGGTGTCGGATGAGATCGGCGCTGAGCTCATGACGGAGTTCTATCGACATCTGCTGCACGACTCGATGAGCCCGCCAGCAGCCTTGGGCGCGGCCATGCGATCGGTTGTGTCGCGCGCACCTGCCACGGACCCGGCGCTGTGGGCGGCGTTCCAGGTGACCACCGTGCAACGCTAGTTTGAAAGCTCTGTACCTGTGCCCTACGCGCCCTCGACGGTGAGCTCGACCGCAACGTTGTTGCGCGTCGCGTGCGAATAGGGGCAGATCTTCTCGTGGGCCTCACGGGCGAAAGCTTCGAGCTCCGCCTGCGGGAGCGTCGCGTCCTTGACGTGCAGCCTCACCGCCAGGCCGAATCCGCCGGCGTCACGCGGTCCGATCGAGACGCTGCAGGTGACGGTTGCACCCTTGGCGTTCTTCTTCCTCTGGACCGCCACATAGTCGAGCGCACCGCCGAAGCAGGCGGCATAGCCGACGGCGAACAGATGCTCAGGTGTCGTCGTGTTGGGCCGGCCCGGGCCGCCCATCGCCTTGGGCACCGAGAGATTGACCGACACCGAATGATCCTCGGCTTCACCGTGACCATTGCGGCCGCCGGTGACCGAGCCAACGGCGGTGAATAACGGCTTGATGCTGTCCATGAGGCGCTCTCCTCTGGTTAAATGTTCCCATGACTGCCGGGCAATTCACAACGGAGCTCCGCCGGGCGGGGTTCGAGCAGGTCGTGGAGGTCGAGTGGCCGGCGGACGGCTACCTCGATGAGCACTCCCATCCCTTCGAATCGCGTGCGCTGATCCTCTCCGGTGAGATCACCCTGACCGTCGAGGGCCGCGAGACGCGCTACGGGGTCGGCGAGGTCTTTCACCTGGCGCACGGCGCACTGCACAAAGAGCGCTACGGCCCTGCGGGCGTGCGTTACCTCGTCGGCCGGAAATAGCCTGCTGAAAATGGCGGACGCCTGCGTGCCGTTGGCGCGAGCGTGGCCGTGGTTGGCGTACCGTCGGCAGCTGGCGACGGCTTCTCTTAACCTGCGGCCGCGGTAAGCTGCAGTTACGATCGAAGAAAAACGGGAGTGCGCCATGACCCGGATCAACGTGGCGATCGCGGTCGCGGGGGGTTCTCGCGAGCGGCTCTATGAGGTCGCCAGCCTCTGTCGTGCGCTCGGTTTCGGTCATACCTCGACGCGGTCCGACCTGGGACTGCTCGTGGGCTCGGCCGAGCTCGATGACCTGCCGTCGCTGCGCGCCGTTCCGGGAGTCATCGGCATCGAGATGGAGGAACGGCGCACGTCACGCGGCGCGCGCCGCTCGCCTTCGGTCAGGCTCCGCAGCGGCGCGGCACTGCGCCTGCGCCGCGTTGCGCCGCGCGACTCCTAGCGCGAGCCTCAGTCACTTCCGGTAGCGCGCCGCGGGTCGTCGTCGATCCGCACGTGATCGGTACGCGCCTTCTCCCACGCCTGCAGCGTGAGTCCGTTGCGCTCGAGCAGCGTGCGTATCTCGCCTGGGCGCCAGTCGAGGATCTGATCGAGGATCGGCACCATGATGCTGAAGGCGTTGTCGCTCAGCACCGTGCTGCGCGCGATCCGCGCGAGCTGCCGGTTATCGGAGACCGCGATGGTGAAGCCGTCGTGATTGTTGACGTGCAGCATCACGTGCACATCCGAGCTGCCGTCGCCGACATAGATCACGCGATCGGCCGGCACCTCGAGACGCCGCTCGAGCTCCTCGATCACCGCCACCTTGCCGTAGCCGGCGGGCACGCGGCGGATCGCGCGTACCTCCCCGCTGGCCTGGTCGAAGTCGAGCTCGGTGCCGTAGATGTGAGCGGGAGCCACGATGCCGTCGAGCGCGGCGACCACGATCTCGCGTGGCGCCGCCGAGACCACGAAGAATGAGAATCTGAGGCCGGGCAGCCCCTGCTCGAGAAAGCGCACCAGCGCGGGGATCGCGCCCTTCAGGCGCACGCGCTTGCCGGTCTCGATCAGATGCTCGTGCCGGACGCCGCGGAATTCGGGGTCGTGGCGGATGAGATAAGCGAGCTCGCCTCCCTGCTGGACGAGGTTGGTGCGCGCGAGTCCCCTGACGCGCTCTTCGTATCCCTCGACGCCGAGCAGGCTGCTCAACACGAGCCCCGAGTCGTTGAAGCTCAGCGTCTGATCGAAATCGGACGCCACGAGATAGTGTCTGGTGATGTTTCCGTTCACGAGCGGCTCCATGGTCTTCACAAGTCACGAACCAGAGTGCATGAAACATGCCACTGCCCCGGCGCCACATCCCCCGTATGAGAGAGGCGCCAGGCAGTTACTGCGCCCGATCCCGGGGCAGACGCGGCGCGAGCGGCACGGCAGTGGTGCATGCGGTTAAGATCAACCGCTGCATGAGTAAAAGAGTCACACCGCTGCAACAGCTGCGGCCGCGGGCGCCGCGGCTGGTGCGGCTGTCCCTCAGTGCAGCCTGCGCATGCCTGATGGTCGCGGCCGCAGGCGATGACTTCGAGACGGTGCCGGACCGGGCACCCGCGGAGCTGCTGCCGGCGGCGATGGTCTCGGGCACCGACTTCCACGTCGCCGATCCGGTACGCGGCGACGGCCTCATGAACCACTTCGTGCTCCAAAGCCGCTTCGGCAGCTTCGATGCCTACGGACGAGCGGCACTCGCAGTGCGCATCCAGGAAGTGGCGGCGCTGAGTGAGCTTTCCAAGACCTCCGACCTTGAGATCGCGGCCGGGGGCGCCGTAGAGGGAGTTAAATCCGAGGTCAAGACGGCGACCGGCGTGGTGACGCACCCGGTGCAGATCGTCAGCGGAATTCCCAAGGGCATAGCGCACCTGTTCGGCGGCTATAAGGCGCGCGGCCAGGAGGCCGCGGCGGAGGCAAAGAAAGACGTCGAGTCTTCAGGGTCGGGCAGCGGCAGCAGCTCCGCCGCGAGCACCGCGCAGAAAGGCGAGCAGGCAGCCCGGAGCTACGCCGAGCGCTATCTCGGCATCACCGCCGCCGAGCGCGATTACTACCGCAAGCTCGGCGTCGACCCCTACACGGATAACAAAGTGCTGCGCGACACGATCAGGAGAGACGCCAGGATCGCCGCCGGCGCGGGCTTCGGCATGAAATTCGTCGGCCTGCCCGGCATTCCCGCGATCGGCATCGCGGAGCGCGCGGTCGATGCGATCTATAACGAAGACCCGGCGGCGATTCGCGCCCGTACCCGCAGCACGCTCGCCGGCTTCGGACTGAGCGCCGACGAGATCGAGAGCTTCATGAATGCGCCGCTCCTGTCTCCCACACGCCAGCTGCTGCTGCTCGCGGCAGCGCAGGCACTCGATGGCGTCGCGCAGCGCGGTGAGCTGTTTCGCCACGCGATCGGACTCACCTCGGACGAGGAGGTTCAGGTTTACCTGCGCAGCGCCGGACTGCTGGCCAAAGCGCAGGCCAGCCACCCGGTCGCCTCGATAGTTCCCGGCGTGCGGCTGCCGGCGGCGCTGCGCGCCGACGGCAACATCGTCGTGTGTGGCGCCTTCGAGGCCGTCTACTGGACCGCGGATGTGGCCCGGCTGCACGAGCAGCTGCGCGCGGCGCTGCCGCCGACACCTGCGGGAGCGACACGCGAGCTCTGGGTCGCCGGGACACTTTCGGAGCGCGCCCGGCGCGCTGCGCGCGACCTCGGCTGGGACGTGCACGAAGTGCCGGACGGCGCATGAGCAGTCAGATGAGCTCGCAATCCTGGCGTACAGTCACTCGAGTCATGCGTTGCGCCGATTCGCTCAGCCGCCTGTCGTGCCTCGCCGGTGCGCTGCTGGCGGCGGCTGCATCGGCGACGCTCGCGGCTGCAACGCCGCCCGCGGCGCCGTCGCTTCCGGCTTGCGCGAATGCGGGGCTGCGACTTCCCGCCGGGTTCTGCGCCACGGTTTTTGCGCGCGGAATCGGCCACGCGCGCCATCTCGCGGTGGCGCCCAATGGCGTCGTCTATGTCAACACCTGGGGCGGGCGCTACTACGACTTCGGCCCCGTGCACCAAGGTGGATTCCTCGTTGCGCTCGAGGACACGAGCGGCGGCGGCCAGGCCAATGTCATCGAGCGCTTCGGCCGCACCGCCGCGCAGGGCGCAAAGGGCGGAACCGGCATCGCGGTCTGGAAGGGCGCGGTTTACGTGGAGGAGGCCGACCGCATCGAGCGCTATGCACTCGCTCCGGGCTCGATCGTGCCGCAGGGCCCACCCAAGGTGGTGGTGTCCGGGCTGCCGCTTGGGGGCGATCACCCGATGCACCCGTTCGCGATCGATGCCGACGGCACTCTATATGTAGATGTGGCCTCGGCCACCAACGCCTGCCAGGAGAGGAACAGGCAGCTCAAGTCTCCAGGCATCGCATCGTGCAAGGAGCTCGAGACCCGGGGCGGTATCTGGCGCTACGACGCCAGGCAGACCGGGCAAAGGTTCTCCGCCGCCGAACGCTATGCGACCGGAATCCGCAACGCCGACGGTATCGCCGTCGCCGCCGGCGGTCATGGCATCTACGCAACCCAGCACGGCCGCGACCAGTTGCGCGACAACTGGCCGGAGCTCTACCGGCCCGAGGAGGAGGCCACACAGCCGGCCGAGGAGCTGCTGCACGTGCAGGAGGGCGGGGACTACGGCTGGCCCGAGTGTTATTTCGACGAGGTACAGGGCAGGCTCGTGCTCGCACCCGAGTACGGCGGCGACGGCGGCAGGCAGATCGGGCCGTGCGCGCAGAAGCTCGCACCCACGGCCTCGTTTCCCGCACATTGGGCGCCGAACGATCTGACGATCTACACCGGTGAAAGCTTTCCCGCCCGTTATCACGGCGGCGCCTTCATCGCCTTCCACGGATCCTGGGATCGCGCGCCCTACCCGCAGGGCGGATACAACATCGTGTTCCAGCCCCTGGGGGCGGGGGATGCGACCGATCGCGGGCAATGCGAGGTGTTTGCCGACGGCTTCGCAGGAGCCGTGAAGGAGCCGGGGCGCGCGGAGCATCGCCCCTCGGGCGTCGCGGTGGCGCCTGATGGGGCGCTGTTCGTCTCCGACGACGTACGTGGCCACATCTATCGCATCTCGTATCGCGGCGGCGCAGAAGGGGCGGGCGCTGCGCTCACCCCCTGTCCACCGCCCGATGCCCCGGCGGGCGAGATTGTCGCGGCGAGCGAGAAGCCGCCCGAAGGCGTTCACGCCAACGCCGGCGCGGCCGCGAATCTTCCCGTACCTCCCGGCGCCTCGCGCGCCGCGGTGACGCTCGGCGATCGGGTCTTCCATGGCCGTGAGGGAGGCGCGAGCTGTACCGGGTGTCACGGATCGGACGCCAGGGGGACGCCGCTCGGCCCGAGCCTCGAGGGACCGACCTGGCTCTGGAGCGATGGCAGTTACGCGGGCCTCGAGACGACGATCCGCGAGGGCGTCCCGCAGCCCAAGCGATACCGGAGCCCGATGCCCCCAATGGGAGGAGCGTCGCTCACTCCGGAGCAGGTTTCGGCAGTCGCCGCCTATGTCTGGGCGCTGAGCCACCCCTGACACCCGTGACACCGGCGGCCGATCACTCCTCGTCCCCGATCGGCATTCCCGGCGGCGCCTCGACCGGCTCCGCGGGAGCGAATTTCTCCGGCCCGGTGAAGTAGAGATCGATGCGATGCGCCAGGTAGGCGCCGGTCGGCGAGCGGGTGTCGGCCTGCCGCCGGATCTGCGTCAGCCTGGCCTGGGTTACCGCGCGCACTTCGGCCGGCGCGCTGCTGTTGGCTGCCAGCGTCAGCAGGGCTTCGACCGTGCGCACGTGCACCGCGCGCTGCACGGCCTGAATCAGCCCGCCGCCGTGCGGCGCTTGGTCGCTGGCCGCGAGCGCGCCATCGATCACGGCCTCGAGCGTGAGATTTCCGGGATCGCGCGCTCCATATTCGACCAGGCGTGCCGCGCGTTGCGGGTTGAATAACCCGGCGAGCGTCAGGTCGGCGGCGCACTCGGCCGCCGCGATCGGATCGAATGCCGGCGCCGTCCTCGAGGGGAAAGCCTCGCGCGTGGCCGGCAGTCCCGGCGGGCGGGGCGGCAGCAGCCTGAGCAGCGGCTCCGGCAGCGTCAGGAACTCCGGGGACAGCGTCTTCAGCACCGCCGCCAGCGCGCGCTGCTGCGCCCCGGCACTGACGATCGCGGGACCCG
>Ga0187781_10004598_pt1 | contig 10286 bp, 7 predicted proteins | sample 0715_SJ02_MP02_2_FD_132447 | JGI IMG/M metagenome (GOLD analysis project Ga0187781, IMG submission 132447) | Tropical peat soil microbial communities from peatlands in Department of Meta, Colombia - 0715_SJ02_MP02_20_MG | ecosystem: Environmental > Terrestrial > Soil > Wetlands > Peat | place...
CAACCGGGCCCCTATTGCGGGGGTAGTCAAAGAGGTCAGTTATCGAAAAGGGGCGTTTCGGGCGGCGATGGAGGAAGCAGCCTCGATTGAAAACGAGCAAAACGTCTTCACGCTGGAGGGGGAGCAGGGGCGGATCGTGGTGAAGCAAATCGCTGGCATCCTGGCGCGGCGAATAGTATTCTGGAAACGGCCTGGCGACTCTCTGGCGCGCGGAGAGCGCGTGGGGCTAATCAAGTTCGGATCGCGCGTGGATGTTCTTATGGAACCGGATGTGACATTGAGCGTCAAGGTTGGTGATCACGTCCGGGCGGGGAGTAGCATCCTTGGAACCAGCCACCTCAAATCTGAGATTCAATAGCAAGGGAGCAATGAGGCGGGGAGTTTATCTTCTGCCCAGCCTATTCACCGTGGGCACCTTGGTCTGCGGGTATATCGCCATCCTGAAAGCGCTTCAGGGCTCAATAGCTCTGGCCGCGGGTGGGGGTGAGGGATTCGCTGCGGCCGCGTTCGATGGAGCAGCCGTATTGATCGGGTGGGCGATTGTGTTCGATGGGCTGGACGGCCGAATCGCGCGCCTCACCCATTCCAGCTCAGCTTTTGGCCGGGAATTCGACTCCCTGGCCGATGTCATTACCTTTGGTGTTGCTCCTGCCGTTCTGGCCTACTCTTGGGGCATCCGGCCCCTCAGTGAGACGCTGGGACCGCCCTGGTTCGAGCACCTACGGCAAGCGGGTTGGGTGGTGACTTTCCTCTATGTCATCTGCGGAGCGGCGCGCCTGGGGCGATTCAACATCGACGCCGTGAAACCCAGCACTGACCGCCGTTATTTCGTGGGCATGCCCATCCCGGCCGCAGCCGGAACCATTGCCGCGATCGTCCATTGGGAGAAAACCGCGCTCGTGCAATGGATTTACAGCTTGGGCTGGATGGCGGTGGTGGTGCTTCTGGCGTTCCTGATGGTGAGTAGGATGCGCTATTACAGCTTTAAGACGCTCGACCTGCACAAACGTCGTTCTTACTTGGCCATCATCTTCCTGGGGCTTATCATCTGGGCCATCTGGTTGTATTCTGAGCCCGTCCTCCTGACCATTGCCGTTACTTATGCCCTTTCGGGTATCATTCTTCGCATCACCTCGAAGTTCCGCCCCCATCCACCTGCGCCGGAAGAGGTTCATGCCGCATGAGCGCCTCTCCAGAGGGTTATCGGATCGCGGTGGTGGGCGCCTCCTCGCTGCTCGGCAAAGAGCTTCTCACCGTCCTCGAGGAACACCACTTCCCTTATTCCCGCCTGGTTACCTTCTCGGATGAGGAAGACGAGCCCGAATTGCCCATCCTGGATTTACGCGAGGGACCGCCGACCTCGGCCCTTGATGAGAATGTTCCCGCTTCCTCGCTGGATTTTGCCTTCATCGCCGCGCGTTCTCGCCATATGCCTTCCTTCTTGGACCCCGGCCAGGCGTCCGGCCAGGGTCGGCCTGGCTGCCTGGTCATTGACCTCAGCACGCCGGCGCCGATGGAAGAGACGGTGGGACCACCAATTCCCTTCCCCCCAAGGGCGGCTCGCGTGCCCTTCCTCGAACGCAGCTTTCCGCTCCCTGAGGCGGAGGATGGCGGCGAAAGCCGGGTATACGTTTCGGCTCGCCCCGCTACGATTGTCATCAGCTGCTTGCTGCTGCGCCTGGGGGCACGCTTTCCTTTGAAAAGCGCGGTTGCCCATGTTTTCCCTTCGGTCTCCGAAATTGGCTCTCGCGGGATTGAAGAGCTTCAGAAGCAGACTGTAAACCTGCTCAGCTTTCAGAAGATTCCGCGCAAGGTTTTTGGCGCCCAGTTGGCCTTTAACTTATTGTCGCGGCCGTGTGGGACGGGGAGGAGCGAGTTGGTGGCGCTTGAAAACGGCTTGCGAGAGCAGCTCAAGGGATACTTGCAAGGCAGGGTTCCGCTGCCGGCTTTGCGGCTGCTTCAGGTTCCCGTGTTTCATTCGCTGGCAGTTTCCCTTTTCGTCGAGACAGGCAAACCAGCGGCGCCGGAAAAGGTTGATGAGGCCCTGCGGGGCGAGCGCGTGGAACTGCGTCGTCGCTCCCAGGACTCGCCGACGCCCGCCGAGGTGGCCGGTTCCGACAGAATCCTTGTGGACAGCGTGACGGCTGACGCGGAGCAGCCCACTGGATTGTGGATTTGGGCCGTCGCTGATAATCTCCGTCTTGCGGCGGTGAACGCGGTGGAGTTGGCAGAGAGTCTGCGGCAGCGCGTCTAGGGGCGAATCTTGTGGCCGCCTGTGGTTCCGAACGAAGTAGGGGCGATCCGTCGGCCCACGGATGGTCGCCCGCGGCTCCGAACAACGCAGTGGCGAGTGGAATCGGATGCGAGTTTTGGCTGAGAACAAGCATGGTGTGGCGCGAGCAGTTGCTGGTTTCTGCCTTCTGCTTTCGGTCCTCTGCCTTTCCTGCGGGTATAAGGTAGCCGGGCGAGGGGAGCGGCTGCCACCCGATATCAAGACCATCGCAGTCCCTATGTTCGTCAACCAGTCGCCCACCTTTCACATTGAGGAGAAGCTTGCCGCGGCGGTCAGCCGGGAGTTCCTGGAGCGAACCAAATTCCAGATTACGGCTAATCCCACGGGCGCCGATGCGGTGCTAAAGGGGACTGTCAAGGAGGTGAGTCGTGGGGTGATCACGTTTGACTTGACGACCGGGCGCGCTTCCTCCCTCCAGATCCAGGTCTTGGCCGACGTTAAGCTCGAGGACTTGCACAGTAAGAAGCTGGTTTATGCCAATCCGAACTTCGTCTTCAGGGAAGAGTACCAGGTGAGCCAGACCACCTCCGGCCTCTTCGAAGAGGACCAAGCCGCGCTCGACCGCCTCTCCCGCGATGTCGCCCGCACCCTTGTCACAGAACTCCTGGAGAACTTCTAGCCTCCTTTTCTGATAGACTGATGAGTGTCTGGGCGTGAAAGCCCTGCGCGGTTTTCTGGAATCGTGGAAGCATGGCGAAGTACGATTCATCACCGGCTGAGTTAGTGCTGGAACCGGTTGCGCTTCTACACCAACTCGAGCGCGAACGGGACCGGCTGCGGCTGCTGCTCGATCTCAATAACAACATCGTTTCCAACCTCGACTTGCGCGAGTTGCTGCGCGCCATCTCCACTAACGTCCGGCGCGTGATGCAGTGTGATTACACCAGCGTGACCTTGCGGGAGCCGGGAGACGAGCGCCGGCTGCGCGTTTACGCCCGCCACTTCTCCCAACCCGACGCAGGTCATGACGAGGAGATTGTGATTCCGTTCGAGGGGACGATTTCAGGTGAAGTCATCGAAACCGGCAAGGCCGCCTTGCTGGACAGCAAGGAATTCTCCCGCTTCGCCCCCGTGAGCAACCCTCTGGTCGCCGCCGGTTTGAAGTCCGCCTGCTTTCTGCCGCTGATCAGCCACAGTCGCGCCCTGGGAACGCTGAACGTGGGCAAGATGCAAGCGAACGCTTTCTCCCCGGAAGACCTGGAATTTCTTCGCCAAGTGGCCAGCCAGGTTGCCATTGGCGTCGAGAATGCCTTGAATTATAGGGCACTCGACGAGATCAAAGAGAAGCTTGCGGAAGAACGGGTCTACCTCAACGAAGAAATCCGCGCCGATCAGGATTTCGAAGACATCATTGGCCAAAGTCCGGTCTTGAAGGAAGTCCTGGGCCAAATAAGGATCGTCGCGCCGACAGATTCAACCGTCCTCACGCTGGGCGAGACGGGCACAGGAAAGGAGCTAATTGCGCGCGCCATCCACGGTCTGAGTTCCCGGCGCGAGCGCACCTTCGTCAAAGTGAATTGCGCGGCCATCCCCCTGGGCCTGCTGGAGAGCGAGCTTTTCGGTCACGAAAAGGGGGCCTTCACGGGAGCCATCGCGCAAAAGATAGGGCGCTTCGAGCTTGCCCACCAGGGCACGCTGTTTCTTGATGAGGTGGGCGACATCCCGCTCGAGTTGCAGCCCAAATTGCTGCGCGTCCTGCAAGAAAAAGAATTCGAACGCCTGGGTAGTTCTCGAACCCTCCGCGTCAACGTCCGGCTGGTCGCCGCCAGCAGCCGGACTCTTCTCGAGATGGTGGACCGGCACGAATTCCGCAGCGACCTCTATTACCGTCTGAATGTCTTCCCCATCACCATCCCTCCCCTGCGCGAGCGCCGGGAAGATATTCCTCTCCTTGCCCGCTATTTTGCCGAGAAGTATGCGCGCCGTATGAACAAGCGCATCGAGATCATTCCTAGCGATGTCATGCAAGCGCTCCGGCAATATCAGTGGCCCGGCAACATCCGCGAGCTCCAGAACTTCATCGAGCGCGCGGTGATCCTGTCAAAGACGACCACGCTTCAGGCGCCGCTGGGCGAACTGGAACGGCTTGCGGATAGAGGCTCTGCCCCTCGTGCGCGCACCCTTGTGGTGACCGACCGTGACCAGATCATCGAGGCCCTGTCGGCGTCCAAATGGGTCTTGGGCGGACCGGGAGGCGCGGCGGAGCGACTCGGGTTGAAACGCACTACCCTTCTCTACCGGATGCGAAAGCTGGGCATCACGCGCCCGTGAGCGGGTGATTGGGAGAACGACCTGCTTGCGATTTCCGATTTGTGATTTGCGATTGGCCGGCTGAGGCAGGCAAGTCCTTGTTCTCCCTGTCAGCCGATCTCCCGATTGTCAGATCTCCAGAAGACCAGCTCTTTTTGACCCCGGAACCCCGGATTGGCGCTATAGTACGACGCATGACCTGGCCTGCGCTATGTCTGATCGGCGCTCTCTTGGCGAGCCAAGCTACTCCGGCCGAAACCTCGCGTTCTCCCGAGCTGCCCATTCCAGTAAGTCTTTGTGAATTATCGCGCCACGGGGGTACCTACGACCGAAAGTTGGTGGAAGTGAGTGGGCGAGTCTGGTTCGGGAAATTCAATTTCGACATGGATGCTGACTGCGGACTGAACACCGAAGCCCGCGTCTGGTTGGACTTGGGCGGCGATGTCGAGTCGCCCCACGGGTATTGGGGTGTTGGCCCTGTCTTACCAAAGCAGACAGGAAGGGATGTTGAGGTAAGGAGTGTGAAGATTCCCCTCGTGCACGATGCTCTGCTGGATAGATTTGTGAACGACGTCGGCGCAATGCGTTTCCAAAAGCCAAACGGAGACGGGTGCGGATCCGATTGCCTTTTCTATGATGTCACCGCAACTCTGAGGGGGAGATTCTTTTCAGGAACGAAGGGCGGATTCGGGATGGACGAATGCTGTGATTTGCTCGTCATTGAACAGGTCACGAGCATTACGTCGAAGCGTAGGAGTGTACCGGCTGGAGGCGAATTCCAATGCCAGTCTGATCGCTGGCGTCCCACGCCTGAGGAATGGAAGACGTTCTCGAAAATTCCGGCATGTTCACTGGCTGGTGATTTCAATTACTGCTACGCCGCTCTCGCGAAGCATTGGGGGGACACGATCAAACCGAGCGAAGGGGGTGAATCTGACCGGTATTGGATCTCGCGTGATATGACCCGGTCTTACAAGTTCGAAGGCGGGTTCGCCCAAAAGCCGGGGCAAGCAACTGAAATTACACCGCTCAGCTCTGTGACGCGTACGGTTTGTCACGCGACATCTCCTCCTGCCCCAGCCTCGGACCATGTGGAATGTAAGTTCTACCGCACGCTCGAACCGGAAGATAAAGGGGCCGCAATGGCCTTACAAGAGGCAGTCAAGGCAGGCCATGAGAGTTGGCGAACGTCCGACATGGCGAAGGTGGGGTGGTTGGCCTATGGGACCGCGATCAGGGAATTGAAGCTGGCCTCTCCCGGCCCCGTCAAGCTCGCAGAATGTGAGGGTAACCCGGTGCCCGACGTCGGCGGCGGGAAACAGGAATATGGATATTGTACTTGGTTCTCGTCAGACGGGTTCAGAGAGGTTACCGTCGAAATGCACAAACCCGCGTACCTTACGAAGTCCGAAGGCCAATTTGACGAAGTCCCGTGGATTGCAACCTTTGTAGAAGTCAATCTGTGTCGCACGGCGCCCGAACCTCATTGATCACTTCGCGGTCGGAGAGCAGGTCGGGTACACACATTGTTCACCCGATTACCGGACCAGCTAAATACCTTGTGCCTGTCAAAACTGACGTCAATGCCTATTTGACACCGATCCCCACCCTCCAAAGTTTTCCATTTCTCAACTAACCCATTGAAAAATAAAGGTATTTAACTGATAGCGGCCAACTAGCTTGGCATCATGCTTGCCCGTACCTTACCCTTCAAGACGCGTCGTCAGTCAGTGACGATGTGGGCGGACGGCTTGCCGTCCACTCGTCATCTCGCTGTTCGTCCCATAGCGGTGGGGCACACTCTGCTCCTCAAGTTGGAGTTGGAATAATGTGGATTGTTAGGTTGGCCTTACGACGGCCGTACACGTTCATAGTCGCAGCCATCGTTATTATGATCCTGGGAGTTCTTTCAATTCTCCGGACTCCTAAAGACATTTTCCCCAATATTAACATTCCTGTGGTGAGCGTCCTCTGGCAGTACCAGGGCTTGTCCCCGGAGCAAGTGGCCAACCGGCTGGTGGTCTTGAACGAACGCGCTCTTACTTTAACGGTAAACGACATCGAGCATATCGAATCCGAGTCACTGACCGGCATTGGCGTTATCAAGATCTTCTTTCAACCAGGGGTGAATATTGGCACGGCGCTGAGCCAAGTCACCGCCATGTGCCAGACCCAGCTCCGGCAAATGCCGCCCGGAACCACTCCGCCGCTCATTATCCAGTACAGCGCTTCAAGCGTACCCATCCTCCAGATCGGGCTGGCTGGGCAAGGGCTTTCCGAGCAGCGGTTGTTTGACTTGGGGGCCAACTTCATACGCGTGCAAATGGCCGACATTGAGGGCGCCGCGATTCCATGGCCATATGGAGGGAAGCAACGCCAAGTGGTGGTGGATCTGAATACGGCGGCGTTGCAGGCCAAAGGGCTATCTCCCAATGACATCGTGAGCGCCATAAGTACTCAAAACCTGATCCTTCCTTCCGGAACCTCCAAAATCGGCCAATACGAATACGACGTTGAAACCAACGGCAGTCCACTGACCACGGCGGAACTGAACGATCTGCCGGTCAAGGCCACCGGCAACACGGTAATTTACATTCATGATGTTGCCCAAGTGCGTGACGGCTTTCCGCCCCAAACCAACATCGTTCGCGTCAATGGCCAGCGGGCGGCGCTGATGACCGTGCTCAAGACGGGCAATGCCTCGACGCTGGACATCATTTCCCGAATCAAGCAGGAGTTGCCCATCATCCAGAAGGGGTTGCCACCCCAATTGCAGACGCATTTCCTAGCCGATCAGTCTCTCTTCGTTACGGCGGCAATCCAGGGTGTGATCCGAGAGGCCCTCATTGCTGCGCTGCTCACGGCCGCCATGATTCTACTTTTCTTGGGGAGCTGGAGGAGCACGGTGATTATTGCCGTTTCCATTCCGCTTTCCATTCTAACCTCGCTCGTGGTCTTGAGTGCCTTGGGCGAGACGATCAACATCATGACGCTGGGCGGATTCGCCCTGGCGGTCGGCATCCTAGTGGACGATGCGACAGTCGAAATTGAGAATATCAACCGCAATATCGCCATGAACAAGCCGGTTCTGACCGCGATTTTGGATGGCGCGTCGCAAATCGCCGTTCCGGCATTCGTCTCCACCCTCGCCATTTGCATTGTGTTCGTCCCCATGTTCTTCCTCACTGGGGTGGCCCGGCACCTGTTTATTCCGCTGGCGGAAGCGGTGAGCTTCGCCATGCTGGCGTCTTACTTGCTGTCCCGGACCCTGGTGCCTACCATGGCGCGGTATTTGTTGCGTGGGCATGAGCATGACGCGGATGCGGCGAGCCTGGAGGCCCAGGCCCGGCGCCACCTTTTGGCGCGCCTTCAGTTGCGTTTCGAGCACGCCTTCGACCGCCTCCGGGGGAGATACAAGCGCGGGCTGGAGGTCTGTTTGCATCATCGGGGCAGGCTGGCGTTGGGCGTTCTAGGGGCGGCGCTGGCCTCCTTCTTGCTTTTCCCCTGGCTGGGCCGGGACTTTTTCCCCAAAGTGGACAGCGGCCAGTTTACGATCCACCTGCGCGCCCCTACCGGGACCCGCATTGAAGAGACGGCGCGCCTTTGCGACGTGGTGGAGAGGACGATTCGCGAGGAGATCCCCTCCCGCGAGCTTGCCAGCATTATCGACAACATCGGATTGCCCTATAGCGGCGTCAACCTTACGTACAGCAATTCGGCTCCAATCGGGACAGGTGACGGCGACATCCTGGTCTCGCTCACGCACGAGCATCACCCCACGGCTGAGTACGTCCGCAGGCTCCGCCTCCGTTTGACGCGCGAGTATCCCGGGGTGATGTTCTATGTCCTGGCCTCCGATATGGTCAGCCAGATTCTCAATTTCGGCCTTCCCGCGCCCATTAACGTGCAAGTGGTGGGGCAACAACTGGTCGCCAACCGGCAGTTCGCGGAAAACCTCGTGGGAAGGATCAAGCGTGTCCCGGGCGTGGTGGACTTGCACATTCAAGAACCTTTCAACCTGCCCCGGTTGCAGGTCGATATCGATCGAACCCGCACGGCGCAGGTGGGGTTCAGTCCCCTTGATGTTGCGAGCAGTTTATTGGTCTCCCTGAGCGGAAGCTTTCAAACCGCGCCCACTTTCTGGCTGGACCCCAAGACGGGTGTCAGTTACAGCATTACAACTCAAACGCCGCAATACCGTATGGGCTCGCTTCAGGACCTCGAAAATATCCCCGTCACCAACTCCAAGGGCGCGCCTCCACAGATCCTCAGCAATCTTGCTTCGATCAGCCGCGGCTCCTCCTTGGCCGCCGTCTCGCATTACAACGTTCAGCCGGTCATTAACGTTTACGGCTCCGTGCAGGGGAGAGACCTGGGAGGTGTGGCGAGTGAAATCGACCGCATTGTGGATGATAGCCAAAAGGAACTGCCGCGCGGTTCTCGAACCATCGTGCGCGGGCAAACTGAAACGATGCGTTCATCCTTCTTGGGCCTGCTGGCCGGGCTGGCCTTCTCGATTGTACTCGTCTATCTGCTAATCGTCGTGAATTTCCAATCATGGCTGGACCCCCTGATTATCATTTCTGCTTTACCTACGGCGCTGGCGGGGATTGTCTGGTTTCTTTTTAGCATGCACACAACTATCAGTGTTCCGGCGCTGATCGGGTCGGTAATGTGCGTCGGGGTGGCAACTTCGAATAGCATTCTGGTGGTGAGTTTCGCCAAGGAGAAACTGGCCGAGGGTCGGGATGCCTCGGCGGCCGCGCTGGAGGCCGGCTTTACGCGCTTTCGGCCGGTCATCATGACGGCGCTCGCCATGATCATCGGTATGGTGCCCATGGCTCTGGGTTTGGGTGAGGGGGCTGAGCAGAACGCTCCGCTGGGACGAGCGGTGATCGGTGGCCTTCTGTTCGCCACCGTGGCGACGCTTTTCTTCGTTCCCACAGTGTTTAGCATCATGCATGGGAGATCGCGTAATCGGGAGATCGGGTGATCGGGAGATCGGGTGAACGGCTCAACACACTACATTTGCGAGGGAAGAAGATGCTAGAGAAACACTTGGATCTGCGCGAGCGGACAAAGGGATTTGCGTTGCGCATCTTAAAGCTCTGCGACGCTCTTCCCAAGACGGATGGCGCCCGTGCCATAGGCCGGCAACTCCTCCGCTCAGGGACGTCGGTCGCGGCAAACTATCGGGCCGCCGGTCGTGCGCGCTCCCGGGCTGAGTTCACCGCCAAGATGGGCGTGGTGGTGGAGGAAGCTGACGAGACTATCTTCTGGCTAGAGCTTCTGATAGACAGCGGAATGATTGCCAAGGCCCGGTTGGACGACCTCGTTGCCGAAGCAAATGAGCTGCTTTGCATTTTTGTTGCGTCTCAGAAAACCGCCAGACGGAAATGAGTCGGGGAATCGGGAGATCGGGTGAACAACCAGCATGGACGGATCGGGGAATCCATTGATGGGGTTGCCGGACCAGCCGGACGCACTTCGTGGGTGAGCGGTGTTTTGTTCACCCGGTCACTAGATCTCCCGATCTCCAGATCCTTTTGTTCACCCGATCTCCCGATCACCCGATCTCCCGATTGTTGGAGGAATGAATGAAAGTTGAGGAAAGCGAAGAAGTCGTAGTTCGCAAAGAAGCCGGCGAGGGGCAGGGACCAAAATCTCCCGCGGCCTCCAAAGTTGTTTTGGCGCTGGCCGTGCTGTTCATGGTTGCTTGCGCCGTCGCCTTCCGGGGGATCTA
>Ga0187781_10004599_pt1 | contig 10285 bp, 8 predicted proteins | sample 0715_SJ02_MP02_2_FD_132447 | JGI IMG/M metagenome (GOLD analysis project Ga0187781, IMG submission 132447) | Tropical peat soil microbial communities from peatlands in Department of Meta, Colombia - 0715_SJ02_MP02_20_MG | ecosystem: Environmental > Terrestrial > Soil > Wetlands > Peat | place...
CAAGCCGACATCAAGGCGCGTGTCGAGAGCATCCGCCAACAGATCGAGGAGGCAACTTCCGATTACGACAAGGAAAAGCTGCAGGAGCGCGTAGCCAAGCTCTCCGGCGGCGTTGCCGTGATCAAAGTCGGTGCCGCGACCGAGATCGAGATGAAGGAAAAGAAGGCGCGCGTCGAGGACGCGCTGCACGCGACCCGTGCCGCGGTCGAGGAGGGCGTCGTCCCGGGCGGCGGTGTGGCGCTGGTGCGTGCATTGAAGTCGATCGAGAAGCTGACGGGCGCGAACGATGACCAGACGACCGGCATCAAGATCCTCTCGCGTGCGATCGAGGAGCCCCTGCGCCAGATCGTCGCCAACGCCGGCGAGGATGCGGCTGTCGTGCTGAACCGGGTCCGCGATGGCAAGGGCAACTTCGGCTACGACGCGGCGCGCGGCGAGTACGGCGACATGATCGAGCTCGGCATCCTGGATCCGACCAAGGTCACGCGCCTGGCGCTGCAGAACGCGGCTTCGGTGGCGGGCCTCTTGCTCACCACGGAGGTCATGGTGGCCGAGGCTCCGAAGGAAGAGGAGCACGCACATGGCGCACCGGGCGGCATGGGCGGTATGGGCGGCATGGATATGTAGTTTCCGCCATGCCGGGCGGGCCGACGCGCCCGCCCGGCATCGCTCGATTACGATCCAACGAGAGCGGGCTTCGGCCCGCTCTTTGTTTGGAGCGCCCGCCACGTCGCCCGACGGACATGAATTCGGATTACGATAACAAAGACGTTCAATTGCCGAGTCATCGAACTGCCGAGGATGAACCATGAAGCTCTACTGGTGCCGCAATACCCGGGCGTTTCGCATCGCATGGCTGCTCGAGGAGAGCGGCCTCGAGTACGAGCGCATCACGATCGACATCCGTGATGCGGGCGCCAAGAACGACCCGGCTTTTCGTGCCGTATCATCGATGGGGAAGGTACCCGCGCTCGAGGACGGGACGGCAAAGCTGTCGGACTCGGGAGCGATATGCATCTACGTCGCGGATCAATATCCGCAGACACGACTCGCACCACCCGTCGGACACCCCGATCGAGGGCGCTTCCGGCAATGGGTCACCTACACGAATTCCGTCATCGAGCCTGCGATGGCTGAGAAGTTCGCCAAGCTCGAGCCTCGCCCCACCTCATTCGGCTGGGGCAGCTTCGATCTCATGCTGACGACGTTGCGGGCGGAGCTTGCGAAGGGCGATTGGATTCTCGGTGAGCGGTTCAGCGCGGCGGATGTCTTGATCGGGACGAGCGCCTTCTATCTCAAGCAATTCGGCCTCGTCGAGGACGACCCCGTGATGGACGCCTACGTCGCCCGTTGCAAGGCGCGTCCCGCCTGGCAGCGGGCGCAGGCGCTTGACGCGGGGTAGGTTGCCCGGTTCGTGCCAGTATAGCCCGCCATGAGGTGGACCCGAGCCCAGCGCAATGTCGTGATCATCGCCTATCTGGGCTGGACGCTCGACGCGTTCGATTTCTTCCTCATGGTCTTTATGTTCAAGGACATTGCGGCGGACATGCATGCGAGCAAGCAGGTCGTGTCGACCGCGCTGTTCCTGACGCTGGCGCTGCGACCTGTCGGCGCCTTCCTGTTCGGGCGTATCGCGGACCGTTTCGGGCGCAAGCCCGCCCTGACGTGGAACATCCTGGCTTACTCGCTGCTCGAGATGGTATCGGGCTTCGCGCCGACGATGACGACACTGCTCGTCGTGCGAGCGCTGTTCGGGATCGCAATGGGAGGGGAGTGGGGGATCGGTGCGGCTCTGACGATGGAGACGATTCCCGCCTCGGCACGCGGGGCGGTGTCGGGCTTGCTGCAGATCGGTTATCCGTCGGGTTTCCTGCTCGCGTCACTCGCGACGTATCTCTTCTATGACCGCCTCGGTTGGCGTTACATGTTCGTGCTGGGCGCGATTCCGGCGATCCTCGTGTTCTTCATCACGCGTGCGGTCGAGGAATCGCCCGCCTGGAAGGAGCTCAAAACCAGGCCGGGTGGGAGCATGCGTGCGGTGCTCACAAAGGAGTGGAGGCTCGCCCTATATGCCATATTGCTGATGACCGCCTTCAATTTCTTCAGTCACGGGTCTCAGGATGCGTACCCGACCTATTTCCTGAAGGAACAGCGCCACTTCGACACCCATATGGCCTCGCTCATGACCTTGATCGGAAATATCGGAGCAATCGGCGGAGGCCTGCTGTTCGGGTGGCTCTCGCAGAGGGTCGGGCGCCGTCGGTCGATCGTGACCGCGGCGCTCCTAGCGCTTCCCGTGCTGCCGTTCTGGGCGTTCGGAGCGACACCGCTGATCCTCGCTGCCGGCGCCTTCCTCATGCAAGTGTCGGTGCAGGGCGCGTGGGGGGTGATCCCGGCGCACCTCAACGAGCTGTCGCCACCCGAGGCTCGCGCAACCTTCCCCGGGTTCGTCTATCAACTCGGGAATCTCCTCGCCGCGATTAATCTCAATCTTCAGGTCGCGATCGCCGATGCAACGGGCAACAACTACGGTTTGGCCATGGCCGTGGTCGTCGGCACGACGGCGGTGCTCATCATGCTGATGGTGGCATTCGGACCGGAGAGACGCGGCGTATCGATGAGCGGCTCGAGGGAAGGCTCGCTCGCGACCGAGGTCACGTCGTGACCGAGGTCGGCTCGTGAGTTGGTCCGCGAAGCAGTACCTCGCTTTCGAGGATGAACGCACGCGACCGGTGCGCGATTTACTGGCGGCCGTGCCGGGACTCGATGCGACGTGCGTGATCGATATTGGCTGCGGACCGGGAAATTCGACCGAGCTTCTCGCGGCGCGTTTTCCCAACGCGCGGGTGAGCGGGATCGATAGCTCGGCTGACATGATCTCAGCCGCTCGCCGACGCCTCCCTCGCGTCGCGTTCGACGTGATCGATATCGGAACCTGGCTGCATCGCGAACACCCGAGCGGGGCAGGAGCGGCGATGCCCTTCGATGTGATCCTGGCCAACGCCGTTCTCCAGTGGGTGCCCGACCACGCGGAAGTCTTTCCGGCGCTCGCAAACGAGCTCAGGGTAGGGGGGTGCCTCGCGGTGCAGATGCCGGATAACCTCGCCGAGCCGGCGCAACTGCTGATGCGCGAGCTCGCCGCAAGGGGGGCGTGGAGCGCGAAGCTCGCCGCCGCCGACCAAGCCCGCGTGCCCATTGCGCCAGCCGACGGGTACTACGGATTGATGCGCCAGACTTGCGCCCGGGTCGACGTATGGCGGACCACTTATTACCATCCCCTCGCAGGCGCGGCCGCCGTCGTCGAGTGGTTCAAAGGCACCGGCCTTCGGCCGTTCCTCGACCCTCTCGATGCCGCCGAGCGCGGCGAGTATCTCGCGCGCTATACCGAAGCGATCGGCAAGGCCTATCCCGCGCTCGCGGACGGCAGCGTGCTGTTGCCGTTCCCCAGGCTGTTCATCGTCGCAGTGCGCTGAGACTGTCGCACCCGACCCTGAGCGACCTCGCACACGACCGAGTTCCCACCGCCCGGGCGGCGGCGAATCTCGAGTTTGCCGCCGATGGCACTTGCACGGAAGCGCATGGTGCGCATGCCGAGGCCGACGGCGCTCGAATCTTCGGGCGGAAAGCCGCGGCCATCATCGAGAATCGCAAGACGCACGGTTCCTTCGCCGCTGTCGAGCTCGATCTCGATGAGGCCGGCGCCGGAATGCTTCAGGGCGTTTTGCACCGCTTCCTGCGCGATGCGATACAGGTGGCCGCGCGTCTTCAGCTCGATGTCGAGCGGCACCTCCTGTCGCGCATGAAACCGCACGGGCGTGCCGCTCAGGGAGCTGCGCTGCGCGAGTGCCTCGAGTGCGGAGGCGAGGTTCCCGTCCGCATCGGTCAGGGGTGAGAGACCCTGCACGATCTGGCGCGCGTCCTGGATGCAGCTGGTCGCCAGAGTGGCGAGTTGATCGAGCTCGGCGGCAATTGCGTCTCGCTCGCGGGAGGCGCGATTGGCGAGAGCTCGCGCCGACAGCGCGAGCCCGGTGAGCTCTTGGCCCAGCCCATCGTGCATCTCCTGGGCGATGCGGCGTTGCTCGCCGGCGATGGCGTCCATCAGCGCTCGTCCGAACGCGCGCCGCTCGGTGACGTCGATGGCGAACACGAGCTCCGCCGGCTGGCCAGCACAGTCGATCGAGCGGCTCCAGACCTCGACCTCCAGCACGCGTCCGTCGCGCGTCACGTGACGGGTCTCGAACGGCTCCGCGGCGAACCCGCGCGGCTCCTCGCTTGGCTCACTCGGTGCCGGTTGGTTCGGCACCGGCTCGCCGGGCGCGATCAGCTCCGTGACCTTCATCGAAAGTATCTCCTCGCGGCCATAGCCGTATTGACGCAGCGCCGCCTCGTTGATCATCAAAAATCGCAGGCTTTCGCGCTCGTACACCCAGACGGGCTGGGGGCTGCCCTCGAAGATTTGTGCATACCGCTGCTCGGCCTTGAGGCTCGCCCGAGCGGCCGCGTCACGCTCGGCGAGCAGCGCGGTGATGCTCAGGCAAACGAAGTTAAGCGCCGCGACGAAGGTCCAGGTGAGTACGAGACCGTGGAGCTCGGAAACTCCGCTGAACGCACCACGATCGAACGCGAAGCTGTACGCCGTGAGCGCCGACAGCACGAATGCCGCCGCCTCCGCGATCACGAGGCCGAAGCGAATCGTGCCGAAAATCATGAGAATCAACGCGACGAGTGCGATGACCGGCCTCCATGACGGGCCCTGTGCGAGAAGTATCGCAACGCAGCAGGCGAGGACGGCGAGCGTCCACACGAGAGACGGGATCCAGCGCTCGACAAATGGCTTGAGGCTCTCACGACTGGCGGCGATCAGCGCCGGGGCGAGAAGCAGCACTCCCGCTGAGGTATTCGCCCACCAGCGGATCCAGTAGATGAGGTCCGATTCGCGCAACGGCGCGCCGGCCAGATAGAAGCCGAGATACCCAAACGTCGGCGCGAGCACCATCCCTGCGAGCGCCGCGCAAATGAAGAGGGGCACGTCCCTGCCGCGGCTGAAGCTGCGGTCAAACTCGCCGCGCTCGAGTATCCACACCGAGAGTGCAGCGCCCAGGGTAAGCCCCGCTCCGATGCCGACCGCGGCGATGAGCGGCTGATGCTGCGAGAGGTCGATGGCAGCGCTGCCCAAGAACACCGCCGGCCACATCGCTCTGCCCCAGCGATACATCGAGGCCACGGCAAATCCGCTCGGCAACAGGAGCAGCGGTAGGCGACTGCCCAGGTGAGGCAGCTCGAAACCGATGGCACCGCTCGCGAAGATCAGAGCGAACGTGAGGACCCACCGGGCTAGCAACTCTCCGGGAGAGCGCACCACGCGCTGCAATGCATCCATCGCCGTCGAGCTCCGGTGGATCCGTCCTTCCACACGGTAAACCCGATCGGAATGTGATTCAATCCTCGAGCGTGAGCTTGCCCCTTCGATCCCTTCACCCAGTGCCCGACATCTTGCGCGAGCCGGTGCTGCGCTGGGCCGAGCGTGCGGCGTCGGCTGGGCTGGGCGAGCACTACGAGGCGTTGCCCGACGCGTGGAAGGACGAATTGCCGCAGATTGTGGCGGCGAGCGAGTTCGCCGCATCCGCGCTCATCAAAGACCCGGCGGCGCTGACCTGGGTGAGCCGCCAAGCGACGCCCTCGATCGCAAGAGCGGCCAGTGCGGCGTACGAGGAACGCGCCGCGGCAGCCGCGGCGAGCGCCGAGGGCGAGCGGCTGTTGCGCGAATGGCGGCGTCGAGAGATGTTGCGGATCGCGTGGCGGGACATCAGCGGAGCGGCCGGCGTGCAAGAGACGTTGCGCGCTCTCTCAGAGCTGGCCGATGGCTGCATCCGTGCCGCGGCGAGGGCCGCACAACATCGCTTGACCGCGCTTTTCGGGATGCCTCGCAGCGCGAACGGCGAGGCCGTGCCGTTGATCGTGCTCGGCATGGGCAAGCTCGGCGGGTTCGAGCTCAATTTCTCCTCCGACATCGATCTCGTCATGCTCTTTGCCTGCGCCGGGGAAACCGATGGTGCGCGTCGGATCGACAACGAAGAATACTTCAATCGCCTCGGCCGCGAATTGATCCGCTTGCTCGATGCGAGAACGGAAGACGGCTTCGTGTTCCGTGTCGACATGCGCTTGCGCCCGTTCGGCGACAGCGGGCCGCTGGTGGTGAGTCTCGCATCGCTCGATGACTACTTGCAGCGGCACGGCCGCGACTGGGAGCGATATGCCTGGATCAAGGCGCGCGCCATCGTGGGCGAGGCCGCCTACGCCCCGGCGCACCAGGAGTTCGTGCGGCCGTTCGTATATCGGCGCTATCTCGACTTCGGAGTATTCGACTCACTGCGCGACATGAAGGCGCTGATCTCCCGCGAGGTCGCGCGCCGCGAGCTCGAGCAAGACCTGAAACTGGGAATGGGCGGAATCCGAGAAATCGAATTCATCGTGCAGTCGATGCAGCTCGTGCGCGGCGGTAGCGACCGGCGGTTGCAGAATCCCGCCCTGCTCGAGGTGCTGCCGCTGCTGGTCGGTTCGAAACTTCTGTCAAGCGCGGAAGTGTCGCGCTTGACGGAGGCGTATCTGGTGTTGCGCAAGGCAGAGAACGCGCTGCAGATCATTCGTGACGAGCAGATCCACTCGATTCCGGCGGACGAGGTTGATCGTGCGCGCCTGTCCGTCGCCATGGGAGTCGCGCACTGGGCCGACGCGATCGCACGCATCGACGCCGCGCGCCGCACCGTGGCGCGGCAATTCGAGGCGCTCCTGTTCGGGGATGCGGAGGCCCCGCGCCGAGGCGGCGACGGCGAGCTCGGGTGGCTGGAGTCGGAGGGAATCGACGTCGAAGAGGAGCTGCGCAAGGGCGCTTTGGGGAAGGGCGCTGTTGCGGAGCGGGAGATCGCAGCCATTGCGAAGCTTCTGGAGACGTATCGCCACGCGGCCCCCTATCGCAGACTCGACGAGGTCGGGCGACGGCGCCTGCGCCTCATCGTGGACCGCCTACTCGAGGCGGCCGCAGGGCGCAGCGCGCCGGCGACCGTCGTCGAGCGGGTGCTGCGGGTCCTCGACGCCATCGGCGCGCGCTCCTCGTATCTCGCGCTCCTGAAGGAACAGCCTGCGGCGCTGGACCGTCTGATCGAGGTGTGCGCGATCAGCGGATTTCTGGCACGCCAGATCGCCGATTTTCCGCTGCTGCTCGACGAGCTGATCGATGCGAAGGCGTTCGAGGAGCTACCGTCTCGCGCCGGATTCAGTCGCGAGCTCGCCGCGCGCACCGAGCGGATTCCCGCCGACGACCCGGAACGCGAGGTCGAAGCGCTGCGGGTGTTCCAGAAAGTCGCCGTCTTCACGGTGGCGCTCGCCGATCTCACGGGACGGCTCCCTTTGATGCGAGTGAGCGACCGCTTGACCGATATCGCCGAGCTCATCATTCAATGCTGCATGGACCTCGCCTGGGGACAGATGACGAAGGTCCATGGCGTACCGCACTGTGGTGAGGCTGCGGCGAGCTCACGCATCGTCAAGGTCGCCGTGGCCGGTTACGGCAAGCTCGGCGGCTTGGAGCTCGGCTACGGATCGGATCTCGACCTCGTGTTCCTGCACGACTCCGCCGGCGAGTTTCACGAGACCCGCGGAGGCGAGCGGCCGATCGACAATGGAGTGTTCTTTCTGAGGCTCGGACAGCGGATCGTCCATTTGCTCACGATGCACTCGGCTGCGGGACGGCTTTACGAGGTCGACATGCGCCTGCGCCCGAACGGCAAGGGTGGCTTCCTCATGACCGGCATCGATGCCTTCGAGCGCTATCAGCATCAGGATGCCTGGACCTGGGAGCACCAGGCGCTGCTCCGGGCACGGGCGGTCGCGGGTGATCGAGGGCTGTGCGAGCGCTTCGAGGGCGTGCGCCGGCGCGTGCTATGCACGGCAGTCCGGCGCGATACTCTGCGCGCCGACGTGAGGCAGATGCGCTTGCGAATGCGCCGGGAGCTGTCGAAGGCGGGCCCCGGGCAATTCGACATCAAGCACGACGAGGGAGGAATCGGTGATATCGAGTTTCTGGTGCAATACTTGGTACTGGGAGCGGCCGAAGCACACCCGGAGCTCGTGACTTACTCCGATAATATCCGCCAGCTCGAGGGGCTCGCCCGCGTGGGCGTGCTCGACGCGCAGACCGCAGAATGGCTCAAGCGAACCTATATCGGTTATCGTACCATCCTGCATCACCTGTCACTCGAGGGCGGGGAACGTGTGGTGCAGGCCGCCGAGCACGCGCAAACGCGCGCGCGCGTGGCGCAGATCTGGCGTGAGGCGTTCGGAGCAGGATGACGGCGACAGGAGCGAGGGCAATGGCGGCGACGATGACGGCGACGGCTTTGATCCAACCGAATGCGCAGCATCAGTACACGGTCACTCCGGCGGACCTGCCCCTGTCGTGCCCCACGCCGGGCATGTATTTGTGGAACTCGCACCCGCGCGTCTATCTGGCCATCGAATCGGCCGGCTGGGCCAAGTGTCCTTACTGCGGAGCTGAATACACGCTCGTCCGGGGGTAGCTATAGCTAGCTCCTGTAGTCGGCATAGGACTTCTCCTCGACCAGGCTCGACCCGAGCTTCAAGTTCAGCCGCCGCTTGATCGCTGCGCGCTCGTCGTTCTCGATGTAGACCGCGCGCGCGAGGCGGATGAACTCGGCGTCGAAGAGCTGTGCGCGCTCCTTGTCGCGAATGTCGTCCTCGATCCCCCAGAGGCGCTCGTTGACCTTGAACAGGGCGTCCATGTCCGCGCCCACATCGATCACAGCGTACGCCGAGCTCTTCCAAATCGCTTCGAGCGCATCGAGCTCGAGTCGCACGTTAGCAAGCTTGCGCGCATCGGTCATGCGTTGCGACTTGATCCGCAGAATGGTGATCTTGTCGAGCAGCTCGCCCGGCGAAACGGGCACCTTGATCTCGTTCATGCGCGCCATTTTAGCGAAATTTCGCGCTGCCGAAGGGTGATAGACTCGATCGCAAGGTGCAGGAAGAACGCATCGCTACTCGGCACGGCGCCATGCTCGCCGACGCTGCCAGTCTCGGAAGTCTTCTGGCGAGCATCGGGGAAGCGCTGTTCGATCCCCAATTCTGGGCTGCGCGGGCCGAGCTCGCGGCAGCCGATCGCGGGCGCGGCGCCGCATGGTTCATCACATCAGGCCCGCGTCGCTGGGTGCTGCGCCATTACCGGCGCGGTGGCCTCACCGCACGAGTCGCAGTCGATCGCTACCTCTTCACCGGCGAGGCACGAGTTCGGGCATTCGCGGAGTACCGACTGCTCGAGCGGTTGTCCGAGGGGAGCCTCCCCGTGCCGAAGCCGATTGCGGCCCGCTATGTGCGCGAGGGGTGCTGTTACCGCTGCGATCTCATCACGCAACGCATCGAGGGCGTCAGGCCGCTGAGCTCCTCGCTCGCGGACGGCGCACTGTGCGATGAGGCATGGCGCTCGGTCGGGGCGGCGATCGCGCGTCTACACCGGGCGGGCGTCGATCATGCGGACCTCAACGCCCACAATATCCTGATCGACGCGCAGGGCGCGGTGAGCGTGATCGACTTCGACCGCAGCCGCCTGCGCAGCCGCGGCGCGTGGGAGCTCGAGAATCTGCGGCGACTGCGCCGCTCGCTCGACAAGCTCTCGCACGAGGCGCCCGGGGGGCGATTCTCCTCGAGATTCTGGCAGTGCCTGGTAGAGGGCTACGAGAGCGGTTGATGCGCCTCCTTTACGACACCTTGGTGCTCCTCGCTTACAATGCGGCCGTCGCGCTCGCCGCGCCGGCCGCGTTCGCCGTCGCGCTCGCTCGCGGTCTCACCGAGCGCGCATACTGGGCGCATCTCGGCGAGCGCTTCGGGTGGGGAGCGCGTGTCGACTCGCCGAGCCTGTGGCTGCACGCGGTATCGCTCGGGGAGGTGTCCGCCGCCGCCGCCTTGGTGCGCGCATTGCGCACTCGCTATCCCGAGAGCCCCTTCGTGTTGAGCACCGCGACACCGACGGGGCGCGAGCGTGCGAGGACGCTGTTCGGCGAAGCCATCGACGTGCGTTTCCTGCCCTACGATACGCGGGGCTCGGTGCGTCGATTCCTGAGGCGCGTGCGCCCGCGGCTCGCGATCATCCTCGAGACCGAGCTCTGGCCAAATCTGCTCGCCGAATGCCGGCGGCGCGGGATACCGGTGGTGTTCGCGAGCGCGCGCCTCACGGCGAAATCCGCCTCGCGATACCGTCGCCTGGGAAACCTCG
>Ga0187781_10004601_pt1 | contig 10284 bp, 9 predicted proteins | sample 0715_SJ02_MP02_2_FD_132447 | JGI IMG/M metagenome (GOLD analysis project Ga0187781, IMG submission 132447) | Tropical peat soil microbial communities from peatlands in Department of Meta, Colombia - 0715_SJ02_MP02_20_MG | ecosystem: Environmental > Terrestrial > Soil > Wetlands > Peat | place...
AACGGAAGCGGAATGCACACCAACGTTTCTGTAGGCGCGAACGGCAAGAACCTGTTCTGGGATCCCAAGGGCGAAGAGAAGCTCAGCAAGCTGGGCTACGAATTCCTCGACCGGATTCTCACCCACGGCAACGATCTCTGCCTGATCTTCAATTCCAGCGTGAACGCCTATCGCCGCCTTGATCCGCACTTCGAGGCACCTAACCAGCTCAAGGCGTCAGCCGTGGACCGCGGCGCCATGATCCGTATCCCCATCGGCAACGAGCGCAGCATGCGCACTGAAGTGCGCGCCGTTGCGCCTGACGCTAACCCCTACCTGGTGATGCTCGGAATCTTTAAGACCGGGCTGGAGGGAACCACCGCCAAGATCAAGGATTTGCGCTCGGGGAAGGAGCGCTACCTGCCCGACAACATCTACACGGCAATCGAAAACTTCCGCAACGCCGAGTGGACGACCAAGCTGCTGGGCGAAGATGTGAAGGCTCGCTACGCCGACTTGAAACAGGCCTCCGCCGACCGCTGCCCTCGCCTGCTGGGCACGGTGGTCAAGGCCTCCGAGGTGCAATTCCACCACGAGGTCTACAACCAGTTTTTGTGGAATTTGTTCTAGACTGCCTCAGCGTTACGAACGAGAACTCCCCGGCGCAAGCCGGGGCGGTAGGTGCTCGTTGCCGGTGTAAGTTGAGCGGGACGCTTACTGTAAGTAGATTGACAACGTGATGTTTAGCTCCCTAGAGCGACGCAGTTCCTGGCCATCGAGTTTCGTAACAGGTCTGGTGGGCTGGATCAGCTTCTCGATCCTTGTGCCGCTGGCCTTCGGTTACTCCGGCCCACCCTGGCCATTGCTCGAAATCGCTGTCGTAATGGCTGTTCTGCAGATCTTGATTTTGAGGCTGGCCTTCTTTCCCCTTCGCTTGCATCGAGGGCTGCAGATGGGCGCTCTGTGGGGTGGTCTAACGGGCGCCCTGTTGATCTGGATGGGCGCGAAGTTCTTCTCCGTAACGCATGAGCGGCCGGTTTTGTGGCTGGCGAACGGTGCCTATATCGGAATGGCCGTGGGAGCTTTTCTGTCATACTTCTACCGCGATGACCGCGAGATCGAGGACAACGCAGCGCGGAAGGGACAAAGCCCGAAATACGGTCGCGATGCGCACTGGCTTGAGCCGTTTGTCTTCGGCGCGCTGGCCTATCTGCTGGCTTTTCTGCCGGCGTCGCCGGGGCTCGCGCTTTACGTGTTTGTCGTGGGCGCGTTCAGTGGAGTCTTCGCCGCTGGTGCCAGCCATTTTTCTCCGGATCGCTGGAAGAGTTCGAGGCTCATGCTGCTGGTAATCCTCGCCGCAGGCTCGCTGCTCGGCATGCTCAGCAGCCTGCTGTTTCGCCAATTCGCAGGCCAGTTTCGCGGGCGCTACTGGGTGATGGGAGCCATCGCCGGGTTCCTCACTTACTTAGCAACATTCCTGCGAGGGCGAAGTCTTGCCCGGCGACAGGCTCGTGCTTAGTTCGGGTTGCGGCACTATGAATCTTCTGCTCATTAATCGCGTTCTTCATATTGCTGCTACCTGCACATCTCTGGGGGGATTGTTCTATGCCCGCACGGTGCTGCTGCCCTCTTTACAGACGCTGAGCGAGCCGCAGCGTGGAATTTTTCTCAAGTATGCTATTCGAAGATTTGCCTACATCAAGTGGACCGGAGTCGCCGTCGTCGCCATTACTGGGATGATCCAGTGGCTGCACACTTATCCTTATGTCAGCCACCGGGAACTCTATCTTTTCTATTTCATGGTTAAAATGACGGGCGCGGTGGGTTTGTTTTCCATAACTTTTCTGCTGGCTTTGCCGGCGAATGCGCTTCGTGGGATGCAGGCACGACGCGCGTTCTGGTCCGCCGTGAACATAGTTTGCGGACTCGCTATCCTGGTGGGTGCGGCCCTCATGCGCACCGCGCACTAACAGTGCCCCCTCACGTTTTCGCAATCCCCTTCTGACCTTCCCGAGTTGACGTATCCGGATACTGCTCATTCACGGCGGCATCCGGGCCGACCGCCTGGCTGGTCGACCCAACTCGCAACGCCGTTCTCTCAATAGAATCAAGCACTTTTGTGGGTAACCAATGCTGGTGACAAGAGGGTAGTGTCCTAATTTGACGGCACCCAATGTCCTAATTTGACAGCACACTACCGACGACAGTGCGTTGCAGCGGCCATCCCCGGGGTCTAGGCTGCTTAACAGCCATGAATCTTAAAACCTCCCCCCACTACCTCAAGTCACATCATGCAAGTTCATTGGCCGCGGCCGGTATCGTCCGCAACCAGCGCCGTAGCAAGCGGATGGGCCTCAGTGCCTCGGTAGGATTGTCGGGCGAAGATCGCCTGAAATGTTCGTTTACCATGCCCGCCCGCGCCACCAATCTGAACAAGCACGGCGCGGCCGTGCAACTGACTCGCGACCTCGCGGTCGGCTCGATCGTGCAACTGCGAAACAAGAACGGCAGCCAGGTTCCCGCGCGGATCGTCGCCCTACTGAGGGAGTCGCAGGGAGTTTCCACTTACGCCATCGAGTTCCTCGAGCAGGAAGGCGGCGCAGCGAATTTCTGGGGCATTTCTTTCCCGTCGAATGCGTAGTCAAGCGGGCCACGACGCGTGGTTAGCTGAACCCGAATCTTACTTCGGATGCGTCTTCCGCGTTGACTCTCGGCCTATCCATCCCTAAGATGGCAGTCCAGATTCGGCAAACTCATTTCGAGGCTGCACCATTGGCGAACTCATCTCCCCGCAATCTGTTGCGCGCCATCGCGACCGACCTCCATTTCTGGATTCCGGTGTGCGTTCTCCTGGGTGGGCTTCTGCTCCTGGATAGGCTCCGTTGAACTCATCGCCAGCAAGTGGGCAGGCCCCGGCCACAGCCGTTCCCGGGACCATCGACGCAATCCGCTTGCGCAGGCTGCAGGCACTCGGCATCTTCTGCGGGTTCGCCGCCGGAGCCTGGCTGGGCGGCGCCGAAGCTCCCGTCAAGCTGGTCAACCCGGACATTTCGCCGATCACCGTCTCGCTCATTATGGTCTGCGGAGTTTTTCTGGCTCGCTGGAGCGTGCCTGCGCTTATCCGTGGCACGGCACACGTCCGCAACGATGTGCGTCAGGCGCCGCATCTGATCGTTTGGGCCGTGCTGGCCGGATGCATGTGGGCCGTCGCCAACACGCTGACCATTTACGCCATCCGCAACGTCGGTCTCAGCATTGCATTTCCACTGTGGAACACCAACAGCCTGCTTGGCATCTTCTGGGGATTCCTGCTATTCAACGAACTGCACTATGCCGGATGGAAACGCTGGCTGGGTGTGCTGGGCGGCGCCGGCGGCATGTTTGCCGGAGCCACGCTGCTGGCGATCGCGTCGGCACACGAGGCCGCTCCGGGCAAGGCGGCGCTGGGCGTGTCCGCCGCCCTGGGCGCAGGCATTCTGTGGGGGACGATGTACATCCCCTACCGCAAGGCGTATCTGACGGGCATGAATCCGCTTTCGTTCATCACGTTCTTCACCGTCGGAGAACTGGCCACCATGGCTGCGTTGGCCATCGGCTACCGTGGCGCCAGCCCGCTCTGGCATGAACTGGTGAGCGCGCGGCCCGTGTTGTTTTGGCTGATGCTGGGCGGCTTCTTCTGGGTGCTGGGGGATCTGTTTCAACAATACGCCACCAAGTATGTCGGTATCAGCCGCGGGATTCCGCTCTCCAACACCAACCAGCTGTGGGGATTGCTGTGGGGCGTTCTGGTCTTTCATGAACTCGCGGGCAGAAGCCGGACGGTGGTTGCGGAGGTCGCCGGAGGGTCGCTTCTGATGGCGCTGGGAGCGGTTGCCATTGCGCTTTCTTCCGCAACCGGGCGCGAACATTCATCGTGGCAGGATGTTGCCGAGCGCGAGGGCCAGCGCTATGGAATTGAAGACGGGTATGTCCGCGCCGGCCTGGAAGGCCGCGCCTACGGGACCAGCCCGATTCCCAGAACATTGCTTGATTGGCTGCTGATTTTGGGCACCACGGCTCTTTTCGCCGCGCTCGCTCTCGTGGCCAAGCTGCCTCCCCTGAACATCAGCATCGGCTGGGCAACTGTGATTGTGGTAGCCATGCTTTCTCTGCTGACCGCGAGCGGACGGGCGCTGTGGCGCACGACGCGCTTCCGCTGATCCGAACGCTCTTCGCTGACCGAACATCCATTTGGAAGAAGCTCTAGACAACCTTCTCCCAATCGCTAGAATGGCAAGGCGAAAAAAAGAGGTCCCCCATGAGACGCACTCTCTCGGCAATCTGTTTACTCCTGCTCACCGCCGGCGCACTTCCCGCAGCGGCACAACTCCAGCAAGTGCATCCCTTCCGAGACGGCACTCCGGGCGTGACGGGCTATCGCTCCGAAGTGCTGGCCCTGGTCATGATTCAGGAAAACGAGTTCCTCCGACTCGCTCAAGCGTTCCCCGCCGAAAAGTACACCTGGCGTCCCGCGCCCGGCGTGAAGTCGGTCGCCGAGGTTTTCCTGCATGTCAGCGCGGCCAACTACAACATGTACAAACTTGTAGGCACTCCTCCTCCCGCCGGGCTCGATGTGGCCGGGATGGAACAGTCCACCACCGACAAAGCGAAAGTCATCGCCGCGCTGCAGGCCTCCTATGCCCACGCCAAGAAAGCCATCACCGACATGCCTGACGCCAACCTCGACAAAACCATGGACTGGATGGGCGGAAAGATCACCCAGCGAGGCGTCCTTCTCTACATTGTCCCCCACATCGCCGAACATCTAGGGCAAGCCATCGCCTATGCGCGCATCAACGGAGTCGTTCCCCCGTGGTCAGAGGACCTTCCCAGCAAGAAATAGGCCTAGGGTGGTCGGGCCACCAGTGTGCTAGATTCATAGTTTTCATGGACTCCGCTCCCACTATTTCGACTCAGGCCTTGACTCGGCGTTTCGGCGATCTCGTGGCGGTTGAGGGCGTAAACCTGCGGGTTGCGCCCGGGCAATTCTTCGGCTTTCTCGGGCCCAACGGGGCGGGCAAATCCACCACCATCAAAATGCTCACCGGCCTGCTGGCGCCCAGTTCCGGCCGCATCGAAATTCTCGGCCTTGATCTCGTGGCCCATCCGGTGGAAGTCAAGCGCCAGATCGGCGTGGTGCCGGAGGGCATGGCGCTGTTTGGACGGCTCACGGGCGCAGAGTTTCTCAGTTTTGCCGGACGCATGTACGGCCTCGACCGCCAGACGGCCGCGAAACGCGCCGCCGAATTGCTCGACTTCATGCAGCTCGCCGATCAGCCGAAAAAGCTCGTTACCGACTACTCGCACGGCAAGCAGAAGAAACTGGCAATGGCCGCCGCGGTCATTCATGGGCCCAAAGTTCTGTTTCTCGATGAACCGTTCGAGGGGGTGGACGCGATCGCTGCCGGCACGCTCAAATCCATGCTGCAGGGCATGATCACGCGGGGCGCGACGATCTTCCTCACTTCGCACGTGCTCGAAATCGTGGAGCGGCTTTGCAGCCACGTCGCCATTATTCATCAGGGGAAGCTGGTGGCGCAGGGATCGCTCGAAGAACTGCGGGCTGGGGTCGAGGCGCAGACAGCGACGGCGGGATCGGACGACGGCGCCTCCGGCGAGAAGTTGACCCTGGAGCAGATTTTCCTGAGCGTCGTGGGCGGATCGCGCCACAGCGAGCAGGAACTCTCATGGCTGGGGTGACGAACGCTTGATCCGTAACCTAGTGGTTACTCGTAATCTGTAGCCGAACGGTTAAGTTACGGCCAGCAAGAAATTATGTCTCCATCAGTCCATCGTCGCGGCCAGCTTGCTGCCATCGCCAATCTCCGCTGGCGCATGTTTGTGAACTCGCTGCGCACCAAGCGCGGCAAGATGGAATTGGCCTCGCGCATCATTGTTACTCTGGCCTTCTCCGTAGGCGGCCTGGGTGGCTTCGCGGCCGCGACCGGCTTTGCCTGGTATTTCACTTCGCAGGGCAAGGCCGAATTCCTCGCCATCCTGCTGTGGCCGGTGTTTTTTTTCTGGCAAGTTTTTCCGGTGATGGCTACGGCTTTCACTAATAACCCCGATTCTTCCGAACTGCTGCGCTTCCCGCTCACCTACCGTTCGTTTTTTCTGATCCGCCTGGCCTATGGCTTTTTTGATCCAGCCAGCGCTCTCGGCAGCGTCGGCCTGCTCGGAGTCCTGGTGGGAATCAGTTTTGCCCGGCCGCTGCTGCTTCCGTGGGCGGTAGTGGTGCTGGGAACGTTTGGCCTTTTTAACCTCGTCCTGATGCAGACCATATTTGCCTGGGTCGAGCGCTGGCTGGCGCAGCGCCGCACGCGCGAAATTCTGGGCGTGCTCTTCATTCTGTTCATGCTCAGTTTTCAGCTGATCGGTCCGGTCATGGAGCGCCTGGAGAAAAAGCCACACCCGGAGTGGAACCGCGCCGCCGAAGTTGCCACCCAGGTCCAGGCGGTGTTGCCCCCGGGCCTGGCTTCGGACGCAATCGCACAAGCTTCGCATGCGCAATATCTGGTCGGCTTCTCTTCCCTGCTTTTTCTGGGCACGCTGACCATGGCCGTCGGATTTCTGCTGCACCTGCGATTGCGCCGGCAGTTCCACGGCGAGAATCTCAGCGAAGCGGCGGCGCGGCCGGTTGTCGTCCAGGCACAGGGTCTGCAGATCGGTTGGGACCTTCCCGGATTTTCACCTTCGGTGGCTGCAGTTTTCGAGAAAGAAATGCGATATCTGGCCCGCAGCGGTCCCATGCTGCTGACCTTGATCTTGCCGGTTTTCATGCTGCTCATATTTCGCCTGGGGCCGATGAATCCCATGCGACAGTCCAGTTTCCTCAGCCGTATGCCCGACATGGCGTTCCCCAGCGCGGTTGCCTACGCCCTGCTGGTGCTCACCAATCTGGTTTACAACAGCTTTGGGGGCGATGGCGGCGGGATTCAGTTTTTCTATGCCTCGCCAGCCAGCTTCCACCAGATCGTGCTGGGCAAGAATCTGGCGCACGGCGCAATTCTCGCGGCCAACACGGCGCTGGTCTGGGTCGCGGTCACTTTCCTGTACGGCCCACCCACTGCGGTAGTTTCGATCGCAACTCTGGCGGGACTCTTGTTCGCCGCCCCGTTGAACTTCACCGCCGGAAACGTGCTGTCTATCTACTCTCCCAAGAAGCGCGATTTTTCGACGTTCGGCCGGCAGAATGTTTCCCAGATGACCGTGCTGATCAGCCTGGGAGTGCAGTTGGTGATTGTGGGCGTGGGCGCAGCGGCTTTCATGGTCGCCCGGTTCTACAAGAATCAATGGATCGCGGCGCTGGCCTTTCTTGTGCTCTCGGCGATTTCGTTGCCGCTCTATGTCATGGTGCTGAAGCGGCTGGATCAAATCGCCGTTGATCGCCGGGAGACGCTGATCGGGGAGTTGTGCCGCGCGTAAATCATACTCTCTTCTACATTGGGTGTCATCCTGAGCGGAGTAAGAACTTCGCGTCAGCGAAGTTCTTACGAAATCGAAGGATCCCTTTAAACCAGCCACAACGATTGACACGGAAAGGCGTTCTCTGAAGGATCATGTAAATTCCTGGCCGAGCCACTGCCCGAGTTGGAGTAGCACGGGTCCTTCGACTCCGCAAACCGATTCGCGAGCGAATCGGTTTGCTCCGCTCAGGATGACAATCCTATTTCTCCGGATTCGCCAGAAACCGATACCCCACTCCTCGCACCGTCAGTAAGTGCCGAGGCTTGGCTGGATCATCTTCGATGTAGCGGCGCAGGCGCACCACAAAGTTGTCGATGGCACGGGTGTCGGTGTCCTCATGCAAGCCCCACACTTGTTCGAGAATTTGCTTGCGCGAGACGATACGCCCGTCGTTGCGCACCAGATGCCGAAGCAGTTCCGATTCCATGAGGGTGAGATGAATCGTGCTGTCCTGGGAGCGCAGTTCGAGAGCGCCGAAATCAATCGTTTTTCCGGCAAAGGAAAACGTTCCGAAATCTCCGACGCTTCCGCCGTCGGCCTGGATCGTGGCGCGATCCTTTCCCGCAACTTGGGCGCCCCGCACCCATTCACTGCGGCGCAGCAAACCCTGCAACCGGGCGAGAAGAATGGATAGATCGAACGGCTTTGCCAGATAGTCATCTGCGCCTGAGGCAAATCCCTTGAGCACATCTTCCGGGCGTCCGCGCGCCGTCAGCATAAGGACGGGAACATAATTGCGGGCAGCCCGCAGCTCCGAGACCACCTGGAACCCATCCTTGCCCGGCAGCATGATGTCGAGCACAACCACGTCAAATTTTTCGTTTTTCGCCAGCAGGCGATCTGTGGCCTCTTCGCCGTCCCCCACGACGTCGGCGGAGTAGCCCTCAGCTTCAAGATTGAAGCGCAGCCCCTGCGCCAGATGGGACTCATCCTCGACCACCAGAACGCGGCTCAAGCGGTCCACCTCGGCAGTTCGAGAACAATGGTGGTGCCATGGCCTTCGCCATCGCTTTCGGCAAACACCTTGCCGCCATGCTTCTTTGCAATGGCCTTCACGATAAACAGTCCCAGGCCGGTCCCCTTCACATGCGCCAGCGATCGGTGCGCAACCCGGTAAAAGCGCCGGAAAACGCGCTTCACGTCGTCGGGAGGAATGCCCACTCCTTTGTCCTGCACGCGCAGCACTACGCGCCGGTCGTCAGGCGCTTCCAGCTGTACGCGAACATCGACCTTCTCCCCAGAGTACTTGATTGCGTTGTCGAGCACATTGAAGACTGCGGTACGCAGATCGTCGGCGCTGCCCCGGACGTGCAATTCGCTGCCGTTGCCCGCCCCCTGCTTGTAACGCAAATTCTCCGGCAGCAGGCGATGGCGTGTGCGCGCCGCGTCCATGCACTCGCGGACCAACTGGCTGAAGTCTACTTCCACTCTCTCCCGGCCCGCTTTTTTGTCGCCCGCACGGCCGGCGCGAAGAACCTGCTCCACTGTTTCCGTGAGCCGGTCGGCATCGCTAAGCATCAAGCGATAGAACTCCTGTTTCTGCGGTTCGGGCAATTTTCTGCGCTGCAGCGTTTCGAGGTGCAGGCGGATGGACGCCACCGGCGTCTTCAGTTCGTGCGTGACCGCATTGATGAAGCTGTCATGTTGCTCGTTGCGCCGGATTTCCCGCACCAGAAAAATCGTATTCACCACCATGCCCGCGATAATCAAAGCGAAGAAGATGATGCCGAAAACCAGCAGCACCCCCTCCCGCCAGTTGAGTATGATCCAGCCGACATTGAGGGCGATCGCCAGCGCCACCAGGATGAGTCCCAGCGACAGAAAGAACGCGATAGCTCCGCGACGGCTGGCGATGCGCATAGATTCGTTCTGATTCTACCGCGCCGCGGAAGCGATCAGAAGGCGAAACGAGCACCGATGGTGGGAGCAAAGTTGTTGTTGGAGTTATAGGGAACGCCGGGACCATGAGGAATGGCGATGGCCAGACCGCCGCTCACCCAGGAATACGCGATCCCGGCAAATCCATCGAAACGCTTGGTGAAGTGATGATCCACATAGAGCGACCCTTCGTTGAGCGTGCCCGCGCAGGATGCGCGGAAACCGGCTGAAGCCGAGCACGCCGGCGGTTGACGGAAGTCATTCTGCCGCTGCTGATACCAGGAGAAGGTGAAATCGGTCTTGCTGCGGTAGGTGTACTTCGCGCCCATCCACCAGATATTCACCAGCTTTTCCGAGTCAAGATTGTTGTCTTCGACTCCGCTCAAGATGTAACCGCCCTGGTCCGAGGCGCCTACGCCCAACGGGTTCTTCGGGTTGTTCTGCCAGATGTATTCGTAACCGGCAAAGAACTTGACTGGATCCCTCGCATACTTCGCAGCAAGCATAATCCCATAGTTGTCGGTGACAATGCCGTACACGGTGCCCTCCGGATCGATCAGATTGGGCCCCAGGCCGGGCGCACCGTTGATGGGGTTGGTGTTGATGCTGTCCGTGGTGGACTGATAGGGCGCCGCCAGGCTCTGAGGCCCCAGCAAGGGATTCAACACGCTGATCGCCTGGTTGTAATGTTGGGGGACGATATCGGCAGAGAACTTGCCATAGGTTCCGCCGAGGTCGAATCCATAGGCGTTGTTATGCGCCGATTCCGGCGCACAGGTGGCGGCAGTCCAGGTTGCGGAGGTCGAGTAGCAGCCGCCATTACCGTCGGCGAATTTATACATCGCGCCGAAATGAACCGGGCCATGGGTGAGGCGATACTTTAGGGCGTCGTCCCAACGGGTGTCCTCCGTGTCGCCGCCG
>Ga0187781_10004603_pt1 | contig 10284 bp, 6 predicted proteins | sample 0715_SJ02_MP02_2_FD_132447 | JGI IMG/M metagenome (GOLD analysis project Ga0187781, IMG submission 132447) | Tropical peat soil microbial communities from peatlands in Department of Meta, Colombia - 0715_SJ02_MP02_20_MG | ecosystem: Environmental > Terrestrial > Soil > Wetlands > Peat | place...
CCAGGTCTTGTCAACCCGGAGGCTAGAACCAGCACAGCGAGGAGGCCATCCCTCAGCGGGAACCTCCTCGCTGCCACGTCAGCGATTGATCACCCCATCGCGGCGAAGCCGCGAGCCTTGGCGGTATGAGGTCACTCGCTACCCCTAGCCGGTCTGGCCGCCGCAGTCGTCGCCTACCTCGCAGCTCTGCCGTCCTGGCGCCGCGGCAGATTATCGGACACCAGCAAATGCACCTGCGCACCCGGGCACTGGCGTGGGCGCGTCCCGCCCAATAACCTCGCGGCAGTCAGATGACGCCTTGACGGGAGATCATCGCCTCCCGAACTCTCGCTGCCCCAGCCGGGCATGATCCGCGCCGCGTCGGCCTCCCACAGGCGGGCAATCGCCCTCCATTCGGTCGTTCGGGCGCCGCCAAACGCCCCAATGACAGCCGGGGCGGTGTGCGGCGGCCAGGACCACACGCCTCCAGGTGCGGGGAAAGGGACGTTGGTACCGGCAGGTAATTGAATGGTCAGGACCAGACGCGTACCCAGTCCACCCGCATGACCGCAGGGTACGAAGACGCCGACGGCGACGTGGCGGCGATGGTGTTGTCCATGACCAGGAACATGGGGGCGTCGGTAATGCCCTTAGTGATCGTGCCCACCATCTGGCCGTCGTAGTAGTAGGTCACCGTGCCCTGCTGCCACGCCGCGCCGAACGTGTGCCATCCGTACATCGGGGCGGTCGTCCCGACCCTGACGCTGCCCGACGGGGAGATGAAATGCCCGGCGGCATTCCCGTCGAGCCCCTCCATCACGTCCATCTCCCCTGTGGACGGCCAGGTGCCGGTCCCGTCCGCCCACAGCGCCGGCCAGTCAGCCACCAAGCCGCCGGCTGACTCCGGCAGGTACGCGCGCCACTCCACGTACCCGTAGGTGAACGTGAAATGCCCCATGGTGGTGACCAGGGCACCGGTGTACGGGTAGGTGCCCCGGCCGGAAGTGACCGGGGTGCGGGCAAGGGTCAAGTTGAGGGTGCCGCCTCTCTCGGTGACGTTCGCCGAACTGTACGCGGCGATTTCCATCGAGTTCACGGGCCCCGTGATCCCGGCGCCGAGCCAGCCGGGAGTCCAGTCGCTGCCCAGCGTGGTCCCGTTGAACTCGTCATCGAAGATCAGCGGGTAGCCGGCGTCCGGCGCCCAGGTCGGCTCCGGGGTTCGGGAGCCGACGGCAGCCGTCGGTTCTGGGGTTCGCGAGCCAACGGCAGCCGTCGGTTCTGGGGTTCGGGAGCCGACGGCAGCCTGCGGTGCGGCCATCACCGCCCCGCAGGCTGTGACGGCCGCGAGAACCAGCAGCAGCCAGGTGCGCCTGTCCTTGCCCATGAGAGCCCCCATTCTGGGTGAACACCCGGACGTACTCGACAATGTACTGCGGCGCCCCGTTGGTACCAGTCGGCGTATACCCCGGCCTCCCTGCTATGCGAGGTCACAGGACGCGGCGAGGCAGGCAGCGATGCATGGTGCGCTGTGTATCTGCGGCTCGGTCTTGCTGTGCTGTTCTCGTCCGACCCGGCCCGGGCTCTGGAGCACTTTACTGCGCTGCGTGACGCGGCCGGTGCCCGGGGGTCGTCCCGGGCGCTGGCCGATGGCCTACAGGGACGGTCGGTGGCGCTGGGCAACCTGCGCCGATCTGCCTCACCCTCCTGCGCATCCCAGGCGCCGCGGTGCGTTTGGGCCCGGCGACCGGACGGCACCTGGTACCTGATCCGGGCCGACACGCCGTCCCACGCCTTCAACCATCAGCGTCGCCTGCTCGCCGGCGAGCCCGGCCACGGAGAATGGCCGGTCGGCAGTGTCGATGCGCCTGAGCTTGGGCTGTTAGGGCTTTCCAGATCCACAGACTGAGACCGGCGGGCATGTTATCCGGGTTGGTTCCCGCCAGAGGCCGCGTCAAGGCTAGGCACCACGATTACGCGCTTGGGAATCTTGTAGGCGGCCAGCCGGGTCCGCAGGCTCTGGCGGAGCTGATCGGCCAGATCCTCAGCAGCACCTGGCCCCGGAACCACGTACGCGGTGACGGCCTGCCCCCAGTCGGGATCGGTTTCGCCTCGCACGAGCACGGCCTGGACGCCAGGCAGGGCGGCGACCGCTTCCTCCACCTCTCCGGGGTATACGTGGTAGGCGCCGGTGTTGATCATCCCGTCCAGGCGCGCGCCGAGGTACAGGTATCCGTCGTCGTCCTGCCGGGCCAGGTCTCCCAGCCCGCACCAGCCGTCCGGGTCGGCCCAGCCGGACACCACCATGTCGTTGCGCACGCAAAGCTCGCCCCAGCCTGCTTCCTGGCCCGGGGCCGGGCGGATCCGCAGCTCGGTCTGCGGGATCGGCCGCCCGCAGCTGCCGGCGTGCCGGGACCGCCCGGCCGCCAACTCATGGTGGTCGGCGGTGCCGAGCACGGCGAGCGGCCAGCCTCCCTCGAACCGGCCGTAGACCTGGACAAGCGTGGGCCCGAGGATTCCGATGGCGCGGATGAGGTCCGCCGCCGCGATCGGGGCTCCGCCGTAAAGGATCCGCCGCAGCGGCCCCGGCCCGCTCAGCCCGGCCGCGGCGACGGCGTCGGCCAGCCTGGTCACCATGCCCGGAACGAAGAACGTCGCGGTCGCCCGGTACCGGATCGCGGCCTCCAGCACGGCGGAGGCGTCGAAGCGGGGCAGCACGACCTGCGGCAGCCCCATGTGGATAAACGGGAACGTGCCGAGCATGCCAGTGCCGTGGATGAGCTGCTGGACGGTCAGGAAGCACTCGTCGTCCCCGAACCCATCACCGTAGTAGCCCGCCCGGTACAGTTCGGCGTTGACCGACATGCACGCGGCCCAGTTGGCGTAGGAGATGGGCACGGCCAGGAACCGGCCCGTGGCCGCCATCCTGGGATACAGAAGGTGCGTCGCGTCCGGGTCCACCTCGTGGTCCGGCAGCGATCCGGGCCCAGACGATCCCGGCAATGCCAGCGGGCCTTCGTCGTCATGGACCAGCGCGCCGGGCGGTGCCTGGCCGACGTGGCTGGCGTCGGTCACCACGCCGGCCGCGCCCGCCGCGGCGAACACCGCCGCCGCCTCGGTCGGCGGAGCCCCGGGATCGACGGGCACCCTGGTCGCCCCGATCCATTCCGCGGCCAGGTGCGCTTCGATCGCGGCGGCCGAATTCCATGACCACAGCCCGATCTTCTGCCCGGCCAGGCCCTGGCGCCGCAGCGCCAGCGCCAGCGCCAGCGTCCTGTTCAGCAACTCCGCGCCAGTCACGCGGTGACCGTCGGGCCTGATCAGCAGGACGCGGCCGCCGGCCGACGCGATGGCTTCGCGCGTGGCCTGGCCGGCGATCATCGGGCCTGCGCCGACAGCCGCTCTCGCAGCGCCGAGCGCTGCACCTTGGCGCCGCCGAGCACCGTCGGCAGCTCGGGCACCCAGATCGCGCGCACCGGCCGCTCGTGCTGGGCCAGCACCTGGGCCACCTGCAAGATCTCCGCGGCAAGATCATCGGACCAGGTCATGCCCTCCTTGAGCTGGACGCCGACGACCACCTCCTGGTCGCCGCCCTCGCCTAGCCCGACGACGCCGCACATGAACACCGCCCCGTGCCCCAGGATCGCCTCCTCCACCAGGTGCGGGTACACCGTGCCGGCCGCGGTCGTGATCCGGTCCCCGGCCCGGTCGGAGTAGTACAAGAAGCCGTCCTGGTCCAGATAGCCGACATCGAAGGGCCGGAACCAGTCGCCGGGGAAGAACGACTGCCCGGTGCGCTCGGGCATGGCCCAGTACTCGCCGATCGACATGGCGCTGCGCACCACGATCTCGCCCGCCTGGCCCGGCCCCAGCCGCCTTCCCTGTTCGTCGACCACCGCGACCTCCAGGAACGGGGACCCGGACCGGCCGACGCTCTTGATCCGCTCCCTGCGCTCCTCGACCTCGTGCGGGAGCAGCCGGGTGGTGATCGCGCCCTGCTCGGTGGAACCGAACCCGTGCGCCCAGACCGGCCCGAGGAGCCTGGTGGTACGGTCAAGCTGGTCCGGGTTCCCGAAGAACACCACCATCCGGCGGAGCCGGTGCGCGAAGCCGCCGCGCGCCTCCACCTCGTCCAGCACCGGGGTCAGCAGCGGCCCGGGCATGAACACGCCGGTCACCTGCTGCCCGGCGATGGTGTCGAGCAGGACGCCGGGGTCGAAAACCTCATCATCGAGCAGGACGCTGCGCGCGCCCCGGACGAAGTACGGGTATAGCGTCTGGAAGCCGCTGGCCCACTGGATCGGGTGGAAGTGGAGGTTCACGTCATCCGGCCCGACCGGCGGGACCCCGGCGCCGAAGGTGTCGAAGTGGTGCAGGTTGTGGTTGATGACCGCCTGCCAGGACCGGTAGGTCTTGACCCACGCCTTGGGGTGCCCGGTGGTACCCGAGGTCAGCTGCAGGAAGCACGGGGCGTCCTCATCGACGTCGAGGTACGGATCGGCGGCGTCGCCGCCGGCTTCCAGGTTCGCGAACGGCGTCGCCCAGTCGGGGCAGTGCGCACCGATGCCGACGAAGTGGCGGACGGTCTTGAGCTCGTTCCTATGGCGGTCGACGTCCTCGGCGAAACGGGTGTCGAAGATGAGCGCGGAGGCCTCCACGTGGTTGAGCGACCAGACGTGGCTGTCCATGGCGAAGTGGCTGTGCAGGACCACCCGGACCAGGTTGTGCTTCTCGCAGCCGAACCAGGTCTCCACCACCTCGGGGGCGTTGTAGGCCAGGACGCCCACCCGGTCACCGCGCCGGACCCCCAGGCCGGCCAGGCCCGAGCCGACCCGGTTGGACAGCTCGTTGAGCCCGGCGAAGGTCAGACTGCGCTGACCTGCCGTGAGCGCGGGCCGCGGGCCGAACTGCTGCGCCGCCATCCGGACGAGAACACCAGCTTCGAGGTGCATGACGCCCTCCTGGTATACTAACCGGTTAGTTTAGGTCTTAGGTTAGCAAGGTCACTCCGGCTGTCAACGGCCGGGCGGCCGGGAGGCGCCGGTGCGAGCTGATCCCTACGAGGACTCCGAGACGCAAGCCAGGACCAACCTCCGGATCCTCAACGCCGCGGCGCGGCTGTTCTACCGCAAGGGGATCCGGGCGGTCAGCGTCGATGAGGTGGCGGCCGCGGCCTCAGTCACCAAGGTCACGGTCTACAAGCACTACCGGGCCAAGGACGAACTGCTGGCCGCGTGCCTGCATGCCCTCGACGAGCGGTTCTTCGCCTGGTTCGTGCATGAGGTCGAGGCCGCCGCAGATGACCCCCGAGAGCGCCTGCTCGCGGTCTTCGACGTGCTCGATCGCTGGTTCCGGCGGCGTGACTTCCGCGGCTGCGCGTTCATCAACGCCACGGTCGAACTCGCCAACCCCGACCATATGGCCGCGGCCGCAGTGCTGGCGCACAAGACCAGGTGCCGCAAGTACTTCCGCGCCCTGGCCGAAGCGGGCGGCCTCGCCGACCCCGACGCCATTTCCGACCAGTGGATGCTGCTCACCGAGGGCGCAACCATCACCGCGCTGGTCGAAGGCGACCTCGGCGCCGCCCGCAAGGCACGCGCCGGGGCGTCCGCGATCCTCCGCGCGTTGCAAGCCGCCGCCTGACCCAGGCCCCGTCCGCCGGAGCTGCGGGCTGCCCAAGGGGCCGAGGTGAGAGCGCTGCGCTGCATCTGAGCGGGCAGTGCTGATAACCTTCCGGCCAAACTCGGGGGCCAGGCCGCAGTAGAAGATCAACACAACCATAACGTGCACAAGACGGCATTCCACGGCACATGGTGGCACTGCTGCGACGGTGACCGTAAAGGCTTAGTGAACAGCGAAGCGCGCGTATACCTGGCTGAGTCATCTGGCTGGCGACGACGGTTCAAGGTATAGCGGACCGTCTTGTAACAGGCCGCTCATATTATCGACAGTCAAGCGGCCACAACAGGCTCGGTGAGGCTCCTCGTGGTCGCTTAGCGTGACAAGCGGGAAATTGTTATTTGCTTGGACAATTTCAGATCGATCGCCGAATATTCACGCAGACCACGACGGTGGCTCAATTGTGATGACGGCATTCATATCGTCCAGTTCTGCGGCCTGCGGCCTCCGTGTCGCTTGCTGCGCATGCGCAGACCATTGAGCGGTGGTCTTCCACGGCAAGGCCAGGCGCCCATGTGGAGGACGGGGAGAGCGAGGTTGCCGAGTTCGGAGGCTGCGAAGATCCGGCGGCTCCGTGGCCGCCCGTATCTGATCTAGCTGTTCGGTCGTCCCGGCGATCCCGCGGGCTTCGCATTCGTAGTCAGCAAATGCGCGGTTAACAAGGCGACAACCGCGGCCTGGCCGGCCGATCCCACCAGCCGCCACTTGCAGGTGACGAGCGCGACGGGGCCCAGCGCCCCGCGGTAGTGCCCCGGGCCTGCGGTATGAGCGGCCTTGGAGATGGTGACCAACGGCCCTACCGGTCCTCGCGGACCGGCTCATGATCGGCCTCATGCGTGATCGCAACGTGAGCGTCGCGACCTCGGGAAGGTGGTTGTCATGACGCACGGGGTGCAGGTCTCTTCGGACCTCATGCACGGCGGCGTCGATGAGGGGTACGGCCCGGTAGCCGATGCATTCCGGCGCAACTTCGCCGAGCGGGGTGAGGTCGGCGCTGCTTGCGCGGTGTACCGGGACGGGAAGAAGGTCGTGGATCTGTGGGGCGGCTTCCGCGATGCCGAGACCCACGCGAAGTGGCAGGAGGACACGGTCGTCGTGATGTTCTCGACGGCGAAGGGGGTGTCGTCGCTGGCGATCGCCCTGGCGCACTCGCGCGGCCTGCTCGACTACGAGGAACGGGTGGCAACGTACTGGCCGGAGTTCACCTGGCGGGGCAAGGGCGAGATCACGGTCCGGCAGCTGCTCTCGCATCAGGCCGGCCTGCCGGTGCTCGACGTCCCGCTCACGATCGAGGACCTCGCCGACCTAGACGTAATGGCGGCGGCCCTGGCACTCCAGAAGCCGCTTTGGGTGCCTGGCACCCGCCATGGCTACCACCTGTACACCATCGGCTGGTACGAGGGTGAGCTGCTGCGCCGGGTGGACCCCGCCCACCGGTCGCTCGGACGGTTCTTCGCCGAGGAGATCGCCGGGCCGCTCGGGCTGGAGTACTACATCGGCCTGCCGGCCGGGTTCGACCACGACCGCCGCGCGACGATCCAGGGGTACGGCAAGTACAAGGCGCTTCTTCACATGGGCGAGATTCCCCGGGGCCTGGCTCTGGCAGCGGTGAACCCGAAGAGCCTGTTCATCAAGACGATAGGCAATCCCCGCGAGCTGCTCCTGGACGTCAGCCTCAACCGGCCCGACATGCTCGCCGTCGAGATCCCGGCCGGCAACGGGGTCGGCGAGCCCCGCGCGGTGGCGGCGGCCTACAGCGCGGCTATAACTGGGGAGCTCGGCCTGACCAGCAAGACACTCGATGCCCTGGTGAGCCCCGTGGAACCCCCGAGCGGTGGCCCGCTCGACCTCGTGCTGCGGGCGCCGATCAGCTACTCACTCGGGTATCTCAAGCCGAGTCCGGAGTTCTGCGTCTTCGGCGGTTCGGCGAATGCGGCCTTCGGCACTCCGGGCAAGGGCGGGTCCTTCGCATTCGCCGACCTCGACACGAAGATCGGCTACTGCTACGCGCCGAACCGGCTGGGCGTGGCTCTGATCGACGAGCGCGACATCGCCATCCGCGACGCCCTGTACGTGGACGTCCTGAAGGAGCGGCCGCAGAACCCGTTGACCGGCGGCTCCCGCCACGGGCACAACCGGACCGCCGCGTGAGCTCATTAGGAAGGCCGGCCAGCCAGGCACTTCCGGCGGGGGGTGACGCTGCGGTCGGCCGGCAGAGAGGACGGAGGCAGGTGATGAGCGCCATACCTACTCAGGCGGAGAGCACCCACGTGGACAGCCCGTTGCCCAGGATCGACGAGATCAGCCTGAACGCCAAGGTGATCGCGGTGGCGAACCGGTGGCCGTCGGCCGGCATCGCGGCCGCCATCGTCCGTGACGGGTCCCTGGAGTGGTTCGCCGGACAAGGTGTCGCCGACGTAGAGTCGAAGGAGCCGATCACGGCGGACACGGTGTTCAGGGTCGGCTCGATCACCAAGACCTTCACCGCGATCGCCGTCATGCAGCTCTGGGAACGGGGCTTGGTGGATCTCGATGCGCCGGCCAGCGAGTATCTGCGCGCGTTCCAGCTGATCCCGGCGAGGGCGGACTTCCGGCCGGCCACCGTGCGGCACCTGCTCACCCACACCGCCGGCCTGGGCTACTGGCGGCGGCTTTCTGACCTGCTCCGGCCGGGCATCGGTTCTGGCCTGCGGGCCGGGCGGACGGTGCCGTCCTTGCCGGACTACTACCGGAAGGGCCTGCCACTGGAGGTCGAGCCGGGGTCCAAGTGGGTTTACAGCAACCACGGCTTCGCCGTGCTCGGCCAGCTCGTGGAGGACGTCAGCGGCCAGCCCCTCGGCCAGTACCTGCGCGAGCAGGTCTTCGGGCCGCTCGGGATGGAGCACACTGACCTGGACCGCTCGGAGCGGGTCGGCACACGGCTGGCCACCGGGTACGTGATGCGCTCCGCTGGCCTGAAGCCAGTCGCCGACCGCGGGCTGCTTACCCCCGGTGCCGGTGCCGTGTGCTCGACCGCGGCGGACATGGCGCGGTACGTCGCGGCCCTGATCCGCGAAGGCGCCGGCGAGCACGGCTCGGTCCTCAAGCCCGCAACGCTGGCATCCATGTTCCAGCCCCACTACAGGCTCCATCCGCGAGTGCCTGGCATGGGCCTGGGGTTCGAGCTCGGCGAGGAGAGCGGGCACTCCACCGTCGGTAAGACGGGTGTCGTGCCCGGCTTCCACTCGGCGATGGTGCTCGCCCCCGAGGACGGCGCCGGGGTCGTCGTCCTCACTAACACCGGCGGCCTGGACGCTCGCGGTGTCACAGAGCCGCTCGCCTCGGCACTTCTCCGCCGGGTGCTCGGCCTGCCTGACAGCGCGATACGCTCCGACGTCGCGGCTCGCCCAGACATCTGGGGCGACCTGTGCGGCTGGTACGGCCCTGAGCCAGGACCTCTCACCAACGTGTTCGTGCGCGCACTCGTCGGCGCCGGAGTGGAGGTCACGGTCAGCGCCGGGCATCTGATGCTCAAGCCGCTAACCCTCCTGCCTGCGATGCGGCATGGGTTCCGTCTTCACCCCGACGACCCTGCTGACCCGCTCGTGTTCCGGGCCGAGGTCCCCGAGTTCGGCACTGATCTTCACGTGGCCTTCAGCGCCACGTCCGGGGACGCGCCGATAACAAGGCTCGTCATGAACCGCTTTTCCTTCCAGAAGCGGCCAAACGCGCGAAACCCGAGGCGGGTGGTAAAGGGCGCGGCCGCTGGTGGCGCGCTCGCGATGGCCGCGTGCCACCTCCGGCGCCGAGGTCGCTCATAGGCACAGGTCGCGGCCCAGCGGTCCCGTCGGCGCTGCTGGCTGCCGAGGCCGCAAGCCGGCGGCCGGATCGAGTCCGGTCCGGTCGAAGAGCTCCTGGTCGCTCACATGGATCCGTGCAGGCTGACGTTGCCAGGCGCCGGCTGTACCTGGGCCACGTATCCGCCCGGCAGCGTCGATGATCACGCCCACCAGGTCGGCATACCGCCGGTCCCGGTCGCCGAAGATCTCCGGGCCCGCTTGGGCGACGAGAGGATGCGCCGCGCCACCGACGCGTTACGCGCGGCTCGCCAGGGAATACCGGCCGTCTCCGACCGCCCGCGATACCGGCACCTCCTGGCCCGGCTGGAACCGGAAGGGCGGGCCTATCACCGTCCCCCGCCCGGGCCGGGAAGCAAGCGACGCGAGGCAGCGTTGACGGTGGCACGGGCTGGCCCGGGGTTCGCGCTGAAAGGCGCCGACGGCGTGGCATCCCGCCCTCTCCCGGCACCGGAGCATCAAGCGGAAGGACTGGCTGTCTCATGGCTGACGCACTGCCCGAATCGGCTCTCGCGGCGCTGGACGATCCGTTCGCGCAGCTGACCGGTCCGCTGGCCAGCGCCAGCCGGCTGGACTTCGAGGTGGTCGACTCAGTCCGGCTCACCCCGCACATGCAGCGGCTCAGGCTGACCGCCCCGCAGCTCGACGGGTTCGGCTACCTGCCCGGCCAGGACGTGATGCTGCTGGTCGCGGCCGAGGGTCACCGCCCGGTACGGCGCCGCTACACGATCCGGCAGCTCGACGCCGCCGCGCGGCTGCTCACGCTGGACATCGTGCTGCACGGCGAGGGTCC
>Ga0187781_10004604_pt1 | contig 10281 bp, 7 predicted proteins | sample 0715_SJ02_MP02_2_FD_132447 | JGI IMG/M metagenome (GOLD analysis project Ga0187781, IMG submission 132447) | Tropical peat soil microbial communities from peatlands in Department of Meta, Colombia - 0715_SJ02_MP02_20_MG | ecosystem: Environmental > Terrestrial > Soil > Wetlands > Peat | place...
CGCTGACCGGTGCAGTTGCAGTCGCGGTGATGGTTACGGTGCCCGGGCTCACACCTGTAGCAAGTCCTGCAGCATTGATAGTGGCGATGGTTGTGTCGCTGGAACTCCAGCTAACCGGAGGGACTGTATTGCTTGTAAGTTCCACAGTCGTGGGCGGAGCGTTAAAGTTTCCGACGGCATCAAACTGAATTTGCTCTCCAACGTTGGATACATTCTGAGAGCTGGGAATAATCGTGATGGAGGACAGGTCGCGCGGGACGGCGCCGGCTGCGACCGTCAGGGTGGCGGTTGCCACCAGGACGCCCGAGGTAGTATTTGACAACGTAGCCGTTATGGTGGTCGTGCCACCGCTTACCGCCTTGGCGAGCCCGGCGGCATTGATCGTGGCTACATCCGGGCTACTCGAGGACCAAGTGGCCTGGTTCGTAAGTTCTCCCACGCCGCTCTCGTTGCCGGTCAGGATCTCCCCAAAGACCTCAAACTGTACCGTCTGCCCTACCGATGTCAAAGACGCACTATCAGGAGATATCTGGATTGCAACCGCATGAGGAGTGTGCGAGCACTGCACGAGTCCCAACGACAAGGCGATTAGTCCCAAAAGCGTGTAAACGACTTGGCGAGCCACGATGTCTCTCCTATGTCAGAACCGCTTGCACTCTGCACCCCGAACGGTTGCCCGGTCTTGTGGCGCAGGCGATGAGGGGAAAGGTTCTCCCCCCTGTTAGGCAATTCAAGGCGCAAACTTCCGGAGCGGGAAGTTTGTTGCGTGGTCACGTCAATTCAACTACTTACGGTGGAGTGCGCTCCCAGCTCCAGCTTTGGGGGTGTCGCGTATTCAGGACAGGTGCTCCGAAATCGGCACAGCTTCTCGTCGCCACTATGGGGCAGGATTCTCGAGCATTAGCCCTGGTCTGCCGCAGCCAGATTGGCCGGCACCTTTGAGCCATGCCTATCACCTTGGTTGTATTGCGCATTTCCGGTGAGTCGAGACACACTCACACGAGCTGTCCTGACTCCTCCCGGACGGATAACCAAGGAGAATTCTTGAAGAAACTGATAGCGTTTCTACTTGCGGGAGTCCTGAGTTGGAGCTGCGCTCTGCCGGCTTACGCCAAGCACTACAAGGTGAAGTTGACGAATCCGGAGGCGCGAGCCGCCCTGAAGCGCAACAAGGCGCTGCAGAAGAAAATGAAGAGACTCGCCAAGAGCCGCGATCGACAGATGAAGTCCCTGCAGACTTCTCGGTAAAGGCCGCTGTCCTAGCGATTGCCGGGGCTCCCTACCTGGCCACGCATCGCTCCTGGAAGCGGCATTGCCGGCCCGCCACCTTTCCTATAGCGCGGACACGCCTTCGGAAAATACGCTACTGATGCCGCCTGTCAGGAGGCCAATTGCGGCGATCAATGCCACGCCTACCAACGCGACCAACAGCGCGTACTCTACCAGGTCTTGCCCTTCATCGTCCCGCCAGAATCTGGAGACCATCTCGCTCATAAATCGTCCCCGGCCAGAAATTTTCTGCTGTAACCGCCGCCTCAAACAGGTGGCCCAGCAGTATGTGCCGCGCTTGCAGAAGCGCAATGCAACCAAGGTGGTGAAGTACGCCACCAAAGTGCCATTTTCAAATTGACTTGCCTTCGCGACGCGCCTAGCATCCTTCTCGCCAAATCGCGGCCGATCCCCGGACAACCCATCCCCCATGACCAGGAACCTGAATTATCTCGTTCTGGTCCTGTGCCTGCTCTTGGCCGGCTCGAGAGCGAAAGCACAGGATGTCCGGCTGCGTGTGGTTCTCGATCCGGCCTCGTTCGCGGGCCCGACCTACAATGCCATGCAGAACGTAGCGGACCAGGTGGCGGGCGTGGTCGAGGAGCTCATACCTGGAACGCCTCTTGGTAATACAACAGAGGTCTTCTGTTTCGCGCCGCCTTTGGGGTGGGGACATACTCCGATCACGCTGGCCGGGGAACCTCAGACCGGGGAACCGACCGCTTCAGCCCGCTATCCCGTCCGCATCGCGCTTTCTCGCAGTGTGCTTCCCTCCGACTGGGAAAGGTTCGCGTTTCAGTTGGCGCACGAACTGGCGCATGTGCGGATGGACCCGAGATTCGATAACGACATTCTGGAGACATTCGCCGTCGCCGTCTCATTCGAGGTCCTGGACCGGATGGGATATGCACGATACCTGCAGGCAGCGATCCAGTCGCTGATCGCTCCGCTTCCTTCGGAGATCAGAGTGGCGCTCGCCAATGGCTCCTGGGACAATGTCAACCTCTACTTGAAGCAGCGCCGGCAATACCATGAGCGACACCCATTTGATTACTCCCTGGCGGCAGCAGGTGCGGTGCTGATCCGTGCCACCCACGTACTCCCCTGGAACCGGCTCTCGGGGATCGGCCTGAAGAACCAATGCCCATCCCGCGCCGATCCGCCGCGATTCCAGTTCTGCTCCTTGGATGAATCCGCGCTACCTGAGTTTCTCCCGGTGTTTTGGCTGCTGGGACGTGCCACTCCCGGTGAACCGACGCCGCAGGGAATAATCGCTGGCGGAGATTGATTCCCCAAGCGCGTTGGGGTCAACCCGTTGAGAGGCCAAGAAAGAACTGGAAACCAAAGCACCCTCCTGTGTCGAAGCGGTGGGCTGCACGAAGCTTCTGGAACTCAGGTTGGCACGACGGGTCCCGCGGCACTTCGAAAGTTAAATCTAGGTGAACAGAAGAGTACTTTTATTCGCCGGTCGAGCGCAAAAGCTACCGCCATGAGCACAAAGGACGCCGCCGTGAGGGATAGGGCCATGCTGCGGAGGGCTGTGCGGCCGAAGCGCAGCAATACTCGATGCTGACCGCCAGAGACATGAAAGCGGATAGTGCCGCGAACTGGCGTTGTCGAGACAGCAACAGGACTGCCATCGACCATCACGCTCCAGCCGGGGTACATGAGCGTCGAAGCCTCGACCGTCGTAGGCAAGTCGGCGCGGACGAGAAATTCCTGCCGACTGCTGGATCGCGAGATCTCTTCGACGTTCACCGCTGAATCAACGCCGAACAGTCCCCGCGGGTCGTACGGTGGACGTCGCTGTACGTCACGCGGTTCGTACTCCTCGCGCGTGGTGGTATTGATCCCTTTGGTCGCGATCGATTGCGGCGCGTAGTATTCGTCATCGAAGGTCAGATAGCCTTGCGGCTCCGTGTGCGGCAGGTTGAAAAGTACCACCGCAAGGACAGCCGCCACTCTCCACTTCGGCCCCATACGCTCGAACGCAAACAAGGCGAGCAAGGACAGCGACAAAGCGGGCAGGACGAGACTGCGCCATGGATACGCCATGTACTGCAGCAGTTGAACATGGTCCCAGATCGTACTCGCCCAAAAAGTCGACAACCAGGCTCCCGCCAGCGCGGCCACGGCAAACGCAATCACGTAGCGCTTCAGACGCTGGTTCAGCAAGCGCCAGGCGAGAACACAACCGGTTATTGCCAGCAGCAGATGTAACGGCCCAAGCGCAAACGACATGGAATTGTTTGGCCCCGGCCCCGACAAACCATATCCCCACCCTGACCACAGCAGTTGCCGTGGCCACACAAAGTGATCCTGCCAGTGCAACACTCCTTCGCGCAGCCGCTCAGTGTGGGTAAAACCTTTCTCGGCGATGGCCGGCAGCCAGAAGTACGCTGACAATCCGAGTCCGGCGGCGATGGTGAATAGGCCGCTCACGAGCGGCGCAATCCGCGGCCTGAGGGGCAGGCGCGGAACGGCCCGCCAATTTGCGCTCGCGCGCAACACCACCGTGAGCGCCAGCGCCGGGACCACCAGCAGAGCGACGGCGTTATGCCCCAACATGATCAACGCGACCCCGATCGCTCCCAGCGAGACGTGCGCCGGCGTAGGTCGTTCCATGGACTTGATCAAGCCCAGCACCGCAATTGGCAACACGGCCACTGCCGATGCCTCTGCGAATGCTGCGCGAACATAAAGGTCTAATGCCACATACGGTGCGAACAGCCAGGCGATGCTGCCGGCCAGCGCCGCCGAGCGCGAGGTCGTGAACATACGTCCGATGCGGTAAAAGGCGATCGCACCCAGCAGATGGAGCACAGCGAGCCCGAACTGAAGCGAGTCGGCCAATCCAAGCCCCAGCGCACGGAATGGCAACGCGCCCAGGTAGACCAGCGGTGGAGCGAACTCAAAGAGCGGCTGGCCATGGCCGGCTGCCAAGTCAGGCGCCCACACCGGCGGGATCTGCCCGTCTCGCACCACTTTGGCGAACTCGACGACCCGCGGAGGATATTCCGTCGCGTCATGTCCCGAGATCAGCTTTCCGCGGACCAGTGGATGCAGCGCGACGATGGCCGCCAGCGTCAGCACGGTGGCGGTGGCAAATCGTGGCGTGGCCAGGCGCTCTCCCAGCGTCGCGACTCTTGCGGCAAACGCTGCTTCAAAGCGCGCAAACCACCCTCGACCGACGACTATGCAGCCTGCCGCGAACAGCCCCATACCGATAAACAACAGGAGTGGCTTTAGCGGTCCCGGGCGAAAGCTGACCTCGACCTCATGCTGCCCTGCGGGAACAGGCACGGCGCCAAAACCGGGGGTCACCTCAAGAAGAGCGGCGCGTCGACCGTCAACCGTGGCCACCAAGTCGGGGTGCCAGCTTATCTTCACCAGCGCGTAAGCGGGACGTTCCAGCGCTAGCTGGGCATGATAGGTCTCGCCCGTCTTGGTCTCCGACACGACCCAGCCACGCGGTTGCATCTCAGTGGCGGTGGGCTGGGGCAGCGGCTCCCAGCGTGGTATCGCGGGTCCGATAGGGGCACGGGGATCGAGGGACACTACCACTCCCCACGAAAGCAGCGGACTCTTGAGCCAGGCGGAGCTGGGTTCGTAGGTAGTAGAGGCCGGTCCGGAGTAATGACCGCTGACATCGACCACTCCAAAGTAGCCTTCGGGAGATGATTCATACACCGCGAACCGGCCGTGCTTGGAGCGGAGTTGCAGGTAGGATGGCATGGCGCGGTCGGACGGGGCCACGACCGCACGAATACCGAACGCAGTGTCGTGGGCGAGGCTATCCTCGCGCAGCACCATGACCTCGGACGGCTTCGACATGGAGTGGTACAGGAAGCTGGCTTGGTCCAAGTGATCTTGCGAGAGGAAGGCATAGACAGGGACCGAACCTAACTTGAAGTCGCGTCCCCAGCCGGCAGCCAGGCCCGCAGAGACGCGTCCGGGGCGCACGGCGAGGATGGCATGCACGTCGTTCAGCGCCGCCTTGAGATCGCCCTGCTCCTGACTGTACGCGGTCAGGTTCTGCTCGCCCCACGTCTGGTTCTGTTCGAGGTAGCTCGAGCGTTCCCTGCCCATGGAGACGACGGCAGCGGCAACCACGAGTGCACAGACGATCGCCGCGCCGAACGTGCGTCTCGCGACCGAAGCGATGAGTCTGGTGGTACCGTAGGCAGCCAGCAATACCGCGCTGAGTTCAAACACGGCCTCCAGGCGGTGCAGGTGCAGGTCGGCGGGGACGCCGGCGAACAGCATCAGATGTCCCCAAGTCTCACGCCCGAAAAAAAGGATGAGCCAGAGGCCGCAGAGGCCGAGCAAGCGGCGCGCGACGGGCTCGCGCCACGAGAGCACGGCGCCGACAACGCCTGCAGCGAGCAAGCCGGTGAGCAGCGGCAGGCGGCCGTAATCGAGCAGCCGTCCCCAGAGCAGCTCGCGGAGAATGTAGGGCGCGCCATAGGAATCCCACTTCTGGGCCGCCTCCCAGCGATTGTGGCCGACGCTCCCCTTAGCCAAAACGAGCGGAATAAGGAACCAGGCCATCAACAGAAGACCGAGCAGCGCAAGCGAGACGAGCCGGACCAGGCGGCGCGAGCGCTCGCCGCGCGGTCCTACCACGGCGAGCAGCGCCGCGGAGACGAACGCCGCATAACCGAAGATGATGTGGGAGAGCGAGGTCAGGGCGAGCACCAGGCCGGCGCCGGCGCGACGGGCGCGTCCCCCAGCGTCGAGGGCGCGGGCAACCAGGCCGAAGCTAATCGCCAGCAGATGCAGAGCGAACAACTGTGTATACAGGCCGGAGCCGCGCCACAGCACTGAGCCATAGCTGATGCCGTAGCGGCCGGGATCGCCGTCCGCGCTCGCGGCCCAGACCAGCAGCGCCGCCAGCCCCGACGCCGGCGGTGAAAGGCCGAACAGTCGCGCTCCCACATAGACGCTGACCGGCAGGGTCACAATCAAGAGATAGAAAACAACAGCAAACGTAGATGCCGGATCCGCCAGCGGCCGAAAAATATGGATGGCAGCGGCGGCGACAATGTGCCCCACGGGCTGGTAGCTTCTCCAGACCGGATAGCCCAACGCCCACTCCGAGACCCACGGATCGAGGAATGGTTCCCCGCGCGCGAAGCTGGTTTCCATCCGCTCGGAAGCGGCGAGATGAAACACCACGTCGTTAAGCGGAACCCGCCCGATGCGCAGTTCCGGCGCCGCGTAAACCACGCTGAACACCACCGCAACAACCAGCAGCGCCAGGCCCCAGATTTCTTTTTCGGACCGGGGCGGCCACGATGTGGGCTGCGAAGGAAGAACGGCTGGTATTTTTTTTCTAGCTGCGCTCGGGTGCGGGACCCTCTTCGAGCGGGCGGGTTCCGCAACGGATGTACCTCCACCGGAGCGTCTCTTTCTACTCATGCGGATGTGGAACTCCGCCCAACACTTAGGTTCGCGCCTTAGATGGGGATAGCTGGAAGTCTACCGTCGGCAACCTATGCTTCTCAATTGCAATGCCGGACGCCGCCATGACCTTAGTAACGTGCCCGGGTACGGTAGCGGAAGCAGGCAGGAACTGTCCGAATGGGAGACGTGCGCCCGGATTCTCGCCTAGGCAAGCCGTTTCTGGATCGGATCCCGGACCGCGCCCATGCGCGTGAGGTCGTACCGGTAATCTCCGTAGGGCTGGAATCGGCGTTCATCGAAAAGCCGCTGGATTCCACAGTCGAGACAGGCCTGGTACGTGTACCCATTTTGTCGGATGGGCCAGCCCATCCTCTTGTGCCGGCAGAAGCGGACCAGCCGCTTCGCCGCCAGGCCCACGCTCACCAGCAACAGGACAACTCCGAAAACTGAAAGAGAGGATGACAGGCTTTGCCAGATATGCATTGCAGTTGTTTCCTCCAATCGCGGTCGGCGAAGCGGCGCTTCCTGGCAACTGGACGAAGTCGGGAGACTGTGGTCGGCGCGCGAGCTGCGTTGCCTACGGAATAAGGCTAGGGTGATACCAAACCGTACGACTGGGAAGGTGGCGAAAGTACCAAGCCGGCGCGGAGACGGCACCGGTGCGGATACGCCGAAGGGACAATGGGATCTATAAGACTGTTCGGTGGTGCACGATGAGAGGATTCGCTTTGCGCCACTCGTTGCTCACCAATCGAGCCGCCGCACCCCTTTGACCAAGTCGAAATGTCGGTCTCGGCTCAGGATGGAAAGGGTATGTTGCCGGCAGAGCGCCGCCATCCAGACGTCGTTGGAAGGGATCGGGGTGCCGGCCTCTTTGAGTTGACCGCGGATCTCGGCATACCAGATTGCGGTTTCCTCACTGACCTCGAGCACGTTGCAGACGGAAACCATTCCCCCCAGCCAGCGCTCGTACTCAGGTTGATGTCGCGATTGGGCGATTCCAAAGCGGTATTCGCCCAGGACGATGACCGGAATGGCAACCCGGCGGGCGCGGGAGAATTGCCGGCTTGCCTCCCGCGCGCCTTCCGCAATCGCGGAGAGGGCGTTCGTGTCCAGGATCAGGTCCATTCCTCCGGCTCAATTCTTTCGAACTCCCGCTCCATCAACTGGGTGATCCGGGCCGTCTCTTTACGCAAGTGTTGCAAGCTTCCCGCCAACTTCATCCTCGCCTTTCCCCGGGACGCAGATCGGGCGCCGAGTTTCTCTGCCACCGCCTCACTAATAAACTCGCGCAGCGGCACTCGCTGTTCGGCAGCCCTCGCTTTGGCGCGATGGAAGATAGCATCGGGAATCTCCAGGGTCGTCTTCATAGTTCCAATGGTCCCATATTTATGGGCGAGGGTCAAATGACCTGCAGGAAGTACGGAGTGGAAACTCGCAGAGAAGTTTGGCGTTGAAACTTATGTCACAAGATGGCGGAAGCGCGCAGCGCCCGCGCCCCGAAGAGCAGGAGAAAAACGGACAGCAGGCAACAGCTCTGCTTCCACCCTCCCCAGGTCCAGCCGCTGTCGTCGGAGCGTATGCAGCTCCAGATGGTTCGCCTCATAAATTCCGATGTCGCAATCGCCCAGCTCCTGCTCCCTAGTCGCTACTGCCCACTCCCTGCTTCTGAGTGAAGCATCCAATCTGGCGGCCAGTTCCAGCCCACCACGGTTTGTCCGCTGCGGCCGCCACCGATCGTGAAGGTATTGCTCACCGCCGACGTCAGACCTGCGCTCGATGCCGTCAACTGATCCGAGCCCGGCTGGTTGATGCTCAGGTCGGGGAAGGTCGCCAAACCGGACGAGTTGGTGGTCTGCGACAGCGTTCCGCTCAGCGTGCCGGTTCCCGTCGTCAACGCCATGGTAACGACGATGCCGGCGACCGCTATGTTGTTACCGCTCGCGTCCTGCACCTGCACCGTCACCGCCGGGGTGATCGTCGATCCCACGCCCGCCCTGCTGGGCTGCTGGACGAACACTACCTTCGCCGGAACGTCAACCGTCCAACTGATGATGATCTGGCCGGCAGCACCGGCGCCGCCTGTGCCGTCAGAACTGCCGCCGCCGCCGCCGCCCGGCGCGGAGCCGGCGCTTCCGTTACCACCATCGAGGCTGGCACCATTACCGCCCGCCCCGCCTGTGGCTCCTGTGCTCCCGGTTCCCCCAGTTCCTCCAGTAGCACCCGAGCCGCTACCCCCGGCACTTGTCGAACCCGCGCCACCGCCGCCACCACCACCGTTGCTGAAACCGGTTCCACTCGCACCGCTTCCACCAGCAAACTTGGTACTGCCAGTCGATGCAGCCGTCGTGCCGCCGGCTGCACCGGTCGACGAAGTGCTCCCCGACCCGGCTGCCGCGATGCAGGTATTGGTGTTAAAGGAAGTGGCCCCGCCGGCCCCATTCGCGGCGCCGCCAGCACCAACCGTGTAGGCGTAGGAGTTGCCGGGGGTGACTGTGAGCGTGCTCTGGGCAAAGGCGCCACCGCCACCACCGCCGCCATCACCGAAGAAGGTAGTGGTCTCACCACCACCGCCCGCGCCCCAGCACTGCACGGTGATTGAGGTGATGCCAGCCGGGTCGACCCAGTTACCGCTACCCGCGGTGGTTATAGTGGTCGAGTTCGTCCCGCCCGTCACCGTGAGTGTGAAGCTCTGCGTGCCGTTCGGCGAGATGCCGTTGCTTGCCGTAAGGGTGATCGGATAAGAGCCGGGCGAGAGGGGCGTACCGCTCAGCACGCCAGCCGACGACAGCGTCACGCCGGTCGGCAGGGCGCCGGTTTCGCTGAAAGTGGACGCCGGATACCCGCTCGCCGTCACCGTGAACGAGCTGGCCGTGTTGTAGCTGAACGTCTTGCTGTTGGCGCTGGTAATCGTCGGTGGTTGGTTCACCGTCAACGTGGCTGTCGCCGCAGTGCCGCTGGGGGCGTTGGACGAAGTAATTGCCCCGGTTGAGCTGGTGTAGCTGTTCCCAGTCGTCGCGGTCACGCTGGCGGAGACGGAGCAGCTCGAGTTCGCCGCGACCGAGGCGCTGGCCAGGCTGATCGACGTGGCGTTCGCGGTCGCGGTGAAGGTGCCGCCGCAGGTGTTGGTTGCATTCGAGGGGCTTGCGACCACCATACCCGAGGGGAACGTATCAGTAAAGCCGATCCCAGTTATCGTCGCCGTGTTGCTCGACGGGTTCGTGATCGTTACCGTGAGCGTGGAAGTCCCGCCGGGCAAGGTAATGCTGGTGGGCGCGAATGCCATGGCGGCCGTCGGCGCCCCCAGGAAATTCAACGTTGCCGTGCCGGTCGTGCCCGTCCCGCCGTTGGTCGCGCTCACATTGCCCGTTGTATTGACGTAAGCACCCGCGGTTGCCCCCGTGGCACTCGTAACCAGCACGGTGACGGTGCAGGTTCCGCTTGCCGCGATGGTGCCGCCACTGAAGCTGAGGGTCGTGGCTCCGGCGGCTGGCGACCAGGTCGGAGAACCGCAGCCGCTGTTGGTCGCATCGGGAGTGGTGTAAACCTGCATGCCACTCGGCAGCGGATCGCTCACGGCAACGCCGGTGAGGCTCACGGTGTTGC
>Ga0187781_10004606_pt1 | contig 10280 bp, 4 predicted proteins | sample 0715_SJ02_MP02_2_FD_132447 | JGI IMG/M metagenome (GOLD analysis project Ga0187781, IMG submission 132447) | Tropical peat soil microbial communities from peatlands in Department of Meta, Colombia - 0715_SJ02_MP02_20_MG | ecosystem: Environmental > Terrestrial > Soil > Wetlands > Peat | place...
ACGCAAGCTCAAGTCGCATGATATCGGCGCCGAGTCAGCCCTCCTGCGCGCGGCCTGGGAAAGTCTCTCTGATAGCACAGCCCTCTCCCCCTTGGGGGAGAGGGTGTCCGGCGAGGGTGTTTTCGCCAGCCCTCGGCGGACGGGTGAGGCGGTCGCAACATCACTCGCCGGAGGCCTGGATCGAAGCGCCGATTTCGAGCGTTTCTGCGCTTACGCCTTCCTGCAACCCTTCGCGGAATTCCTGGCTGACCATGCGCATATGCCCCGGCCTGAGGTGCGGCGTTCAACCTGCCCGTATTGTAGTTCGCCGCCGTTAGTAGGCGTCCTGCGGCCTGAGGGCGAAGGCGCTAAGCGCTCACTGATCTGTTCATTCTGTCGAACCGAATGGGATTACCTGCGCATCGCGTGCCCGGCGTGCGACGAGCGCCGTGAAAAAAAGCTCTGCGTGTATAGGACGTCGAAGTTCGACGGTGTGCGGGTGGAGGCTTGCGACACCTGCAAAGCCTATATCAAGACTGTCGATCTTGCCCATAACGGCCTGGCGGTCCCTGAGGTGGACGACCTCGCCGCCATACCCCTCGACCTCTGGGCGAATGAGAATCGCTATCACCGAGCCACAGGCAACCTCCTGTGCTTGTGAGGTGCAAAATTGACGCTTCTTCAGTCGTGTCACTAATCGTCATTATTCTCAGAGTCGTTGGGGCCGGGAGCCCGCACAGCGTCTGGGTCGGAGGGGTCGCAAAAGCGATATCCAACCCAAGGCTCCGTGAGCAGGTATCGAGGGTGGGCAGGGTCGTCTTCGATCTTTTTGCGCAAGGTCTTAGCATAAGACCTCAAATGGTCGGGTTCGTCACCGTACTCGGGACCCCATATGGTACGCAGGATTCTGGCGTGGGTGATGGGAACGTTCTTGTGCTGCATCAGGAAGGAAAGGAGCTCAAATTCCTTGGGAGAGAGATGGATCATTTTGCCGGCCTTGCGCAAGCTGCGACGTTCCAAGTCGAGTTCCAATTCACCCGCGCGGATAACAGGGGAGAGAGGAGACCCCTCGCCGCCGGTTCTGCGCAGAACGGACCGCAGCCTTGCGACCAGTTCACGCAGGTGGAAGGGCTTCGTGACGTAGTCGTCGGCTCCCGCCTCCAAGGCCAGCACCTTGTCGTCCTGACTATCGCGCACCGTGAGCATTACGATGCCGGCCTGAGGCGCAGCGGCGCGAATCCTACCGCACGCCTCGAAGCCGCCGATCCCGGGCATATTGATGTCCAGCAACACGATATCGACCGGCCGCTCCCGAACGTAACCGAGGGCCTCCTCCGCATTGCGCGCCGTTTCCACCGAGAACCCGCCGGACTTCAGGGAGGCGCGCAATCCCTGGCGAAACGCGGGGTCGTCATCAACGACCAGAACGTTAATTGTTGCTGGGGACATGACGGCTCTCATCTTTCAGTTTAGGCAATGTGAGGCAGAATATCACGCTTCCCGGGGAGGTGCTCTGATCCAAAACCAGATTGCCGCCGTGTGCCACGGCGATTTTTCTAGCCACGTGCAAGCCTAACCCCGCGCCCGAAACCAGCTTGCGGACATCGATGCCGCGGTAAAAGCGTTCGAAGATGCGATCCCGCTCATGGGGCGGAATGGAGCTTCCTTGGTTGCGGATGCGCACGGCGATACAACTATCCTCCGGCTCGATGGTAATCGCGACGGGGCTGCCGGGAAGGGAATACTTAAAGGCGTTGTCCAGTAGTTGCGTAAGAGCCAGGTCCAGGAGTTCAGCATCTGCCGGCGCATGCCCGCAGCTACACGGGCCGCTTACCGTAACCTGGTGTTCCTGTGCCTGCGCGGCGTAGCGCTCGACCACGCGCTGCACCAAAGCCGGGATATCCGTATTCCGCATGCGTGGTTTGACTTCCTCGCGATCCAAGCGTGCCATGCGGAGCAAGCGGTTCGTCAGGCCGCTCAATCGCGAGGTCTCCTGCTCGATGATGCCGGCCATTTCCTGCTCTTCCGGTCCAAGTCGCTGCGACTCCTGCAATCCGCCCACAACCGCCATCACGGTGGCCAAAGGTGTTTTGAACTCGTGCCCCAGGGCGTCCAGGACCGCGGTGCGAAACACTTCCGTTTGAGCCGCGGCAATTTCGTAGCTGGACGTGCGAAAGGCTCGAGCTTGCTCGAGGGATGACGCCGCGAGAACTGACAAGGGTCCAGCGATCCACTCGGAGTCGGGAAGGTCTTCGAAACCGATTGCCCCTGTAAGGGCGCTCCCGGCCCGCAAGCATCGGACGACAACGCCCGCTGTCAGGTCGGCGGAGTCCGCGCCCAGAATGTAGGCATGGCGGGTTCGCTCCGCGAGGCCGCGCCGACTCGACCCTTCAATACGAAGTTCGGCCGTGCCTGCATCGAAGAGGCAGACGGCAGAAGCCGAGAAACCTTCGCGAATAACCTTGACCAGCGGCGCGGCGTCCAGTTGCTCCGGTTTCACGAGAAGCAGTTGCTGCGCAACCTGATACAACTGCTCGAGATTGCGGCTGCGGCGGCGCGCCCGTTCAGCCTCCGCCCCTAAGCGGGAGACCAGGCGCGTGACGACCAGAGCAATCACCACGAAGACTATAAAGGCGAGTAAGTTGAGCGGATCAGCTATGCGCAAGGAGAGCAAGGGAGGGAGGAAAAAGAAGTCCAAACAAAGCGCTGCAACCAGGGCAACCGCGGCGGACAAGGCGAATCTGCCCGCCAATGATTGCCAGACGATCACCAACAAATAGAGCAACACCACCGTAGCGGCGTTGAAATGGAGCTTGTAACTGCAGAAGCTCACCAGGGCAATAGCAAGCCCGCTCACCCCCGCCTGCTGGTATGGCCGCCAAGAGTGGCTGGTTTTTCCAGGGCGCATGAAGATCGATTTATTATCGCCGATCGGAGCGGCTGCTGTCACTGCTTTCTAGGCTTGCAGCGTGGCTCTGTCGGCCAACCAACAACTCGGCGAGCCGCCCTCGCCCTTGGAGTCTGTGGGCTAACTTCATTCTGACTGTCATTCTGAGCGCAGCGAGGAATCTCGCCCTGAGTTATTCTCGAAGCCTAGGATGAAGGCTTCGGTCAACTGACGCATCGGCGTAGAGTTCGCGACCCCCGGAAGATTTCGCTATCGCAAGCCGGAGGCAGGCGACGCGACCCCTCACCCGTCGCGCTCCGGCTGATCAAAGCGCCGGAACGCGACACCCCAAGGGAAAGGGCTATTGGGCGAATTTGGTATGCGGCTCCCGCAGAGGTCGCACCACGCAATCTAGAAATCCAACCGTAACGCCACCTGCCCAGTCCGGTTCCCGCCATATTCCGCCGTCTGCGCGGATTGCAGCACGCCAAACGTGCTCTGGCTGCTCCAGTTCAGTGCGGGAGGAGCAAAGTTCGTGTGGTTCAGGGCATTGGTAAACGTTGCCTCGAAGCGCAGGCGCATTTTTTCCTTGATGGCCCACACCTTCGATAATCCGGCATTGACCGCAACGGTGCCGGGCCCTTGGAGGATGCCGACACCGGCGTTTCCCACACGCGCCGCACCTGCGGGTGTGGGCCCGAACGCGGACCAGTTGAAGTAGTCGCCAGAGGTCCGATGAGTGGGAATCGAGTTGCCGATCAGGTCCGGCCTTACAATTGAGCCTTCGGCCACCGGATCGGTATTCGTCTGGTCGAGGGTGGGGCTGATAGTGGGGGTCAGGAACGGACCCGTTTCAAGCAGCGTGAGAGTATTCAGGCTCCATCCGCCCAGCACTCCGTTGACGAAATGCGACGAACTGGACCAGCGACGGCCCATGCCGAAGGGCAGCTCGTAAGCGCCCGTCAGCAGGAATCGCTGACGCCGCGTGCCGACAACATTGCCGCGGTTATCTGCGATGTCAAAACGATTCAGATCAGCGAGTCCGTAACGGGTCTCGCCCTGGAACCCGGTGGGCGCGTCGCCCTGGGCATCGCTGATGTTGTGCGCCCAGGTGTAGTTGGCCTGGAAGAAGAGACCGTGGCCGGTCTTATGGCTGGTTTCCAGTTCCATTCCCTGGTAATTCTGCAACCCAAGGTTTTCCGTGGAGTACAGGATTTGCCAATTCTGGAACGGCGCGCGCGGATCCACAAACGGGCTGGGAACGTAGGGCAGCGTGCTGGGAGCGATCTGGTTCAGGTTCACCGTCACATTCAGCCGGTAGGAATTCATGCCCACGTAACTCGCCCGTATTGCGGTGTTGGGGGTCAGTTGCCTCTCGATTGTCAAGTTCCATTGTGCAGACTGCGGGTCGCGATATCGTGGGTCGGTGGCTTGTTCGAGCGTTCCGCCGCCCAACTGAACCAACTGGCTGGCCGCTATCGTTTGTGGGAACTGAATCAAGGGCGCGCCATTCGGTCCATAAGCGTTCTGGAACGTATGGACTGCGGCCTGGGGATTGCTTTCATTGTTGTTCTGAAGTTGCCCGAGGCTGGTCACCGTGAAGATGCCGAAGCCGGCGCGCACCACGGTTTTGTTGTTATTGAAAGGCCGATAGGCAAAACTTATGCGGGGGTCGATGCTGCCTTTGTAGAACTGGCGAAGTCCCTGCGGCAACCCTTCCTGGCCGTTCAAAACCACATTGGTGCAGGGCAGGCTCATGTCGCGGTTGGCCAGGGTGCAGGAGTTGAACGACTGCAGGAACACGAGCGCCGGTTTGAGTCCATTCGCCAGGATGGAATTGATCAGGATGTTGTTTGTCCTGGGATCGAAGTTCGCCTGGATGCCCCGCTGGTCTACAAAAGGCGGCTGCAATTCCCAGCGCAGCCCCGCATTCACGGTCAGGCGGCTGTTGACGCGCCACTCATCCTGTGCAAAGAAGCTCGTCTGAGGCGCGCCGGCGTCGTCTCGCGGCCCCGTGACAGCGAAATAAGTGGTGTTGGGCAGGCCCAAAAGGAGATCACCGAACGCGTTGCCGGTGAAGACATTCTGGTTGAAGGTGAACAGGCCGTAGTCGTCCGACGGTGTTTCGATCTCCGGTACGGCAAACCGTACCCATCGGATGTCCACGCCGGCGCGAAACGTATGGCGGCCGCGGTTGTAGGTAACGTTGTCGGTGAGTTGGTTGGTGCGCGAGAGCGTGGGACCCACGATGTCGCGGCCGATGGGCGTGAAGCCTGTGCCGTCCGAGAAGTAGATACTCGGGAAGCCGCCATCGGTGGGATGCTGGGAGACATCCACATTCTTAAGGCCCAGTTGCGCAATCGCTGCGGCACCTTCAATGGGAAAGTTCGGGCTCAGCAGAATGTGCGTAAACCCGAAGCGGAACTCATTCAGCCAGCTCTGGCTGAGCACGTAATTGTGGGAGACCAGAAAGCTTCGGTCCTGCTCGTGATCCACATCGTTAGGGAGAAATGGATTGGCCACGTTTTGGAGCACATTCTTCCAGTTGTACCGCACGTAAACTTGCTGCTTGGAGTTGATCGTGTGATCGATCCGGGCGTCGATCCCATCCGTGCTGGAAGGAATGGGCTGAAGGTTCTCATAGTTGTAGCCGTCGCCGACTGCATTGGGCAGGGGATAGTAATTGTTCAGCAGCGTGAGAGCAGACGAGTTGAGCAGCGCGGTCGGAATCGTGTTATTCGCGAACGTGGCGTTGGGATTCGAGCTGAACGGGTTGTGCAGTCCACCCGCTGGCAAAAGGAGGTCGCTCAGGTTGCCACTGCGCTCAGCGGCATTGGGCACCACAAATTGCTCAGGCTGCGCCGTCCTTTTGCGGTTGCCTTCGTAGTCGACGAAAAAGAACGTCTTGCCATGACTGTCGTAGAGTTTCGGAATCGACAGTGGGCCGCCCAGGCTTCCTCCGAAGGTATTGAAGCGTACGGGCGCTTTGACGTTGAAGTTCAGGACATTGGCATCGAGCGCGTCGTTTTGCAAGTATTCGAAGAGGCTGCCGTGAAATTGGTTCGTCCCCGCCTTGGTCGTGAACGTAACGTCTCCCACCTGGGAGAACTCCGCATTATTGTTAAAGGCCGAAACCTTCAGTTCCGCAATGCCTTCAGAAGACGGGTAGGCATTAGTTGCCGCCGCACTTGTCCAAACGTTGGCAGTGGAGATACCGTCCACGGAGTATCCCACCATGTTGGCGGTGGCTGCGCCCACCGCGACGTTGCCTTGGCTATCCTGCTCGACGTTGGGTGATGTGGAAAGCGCCGCCAAGGGACTCGTTGTAACGGCGCGATAGTTGAGCGGCAATTGAACGATTTGGGAGGTGCGCTTGGCATCGCCGATCGTGCCGTTTTCCGTATTCAATTGCTCGGCCACCGCATTGACTTCGATTGCGGTGGACTGGTTTGCCAATGCCAATGTAATGTCCGCGCGCAAGCTCTGCCGCGCTGACAACTCGACATCAATCGTAGATTCCTGGAATCCCTCCTTGCGGGCGGTCAGGCGATAATGTCCTGGGTTGAGATTGTCGACCAGAAAGGCGCCATCATCGCCGCTGGTCACTTTTCGTTCGTTGTTTTCGTCCAGGCTGCGCACGCTTACGGCCGCGTTGGGAAGCGGCAGGCCGCTGGGGTCGTGGGTGACTCCTCGGATGTCTCCGAAGGTCGACTGGCTGTGCGCCGGCTGGGCAATACACGCAAACAGAATCGCGGTGAGTGTGAGTTTGCGAATCATAGGCAAATTTCCTCCTTGTGGTCCGTGACAAAGAGGAGTATCGATGGGACGGCGTGGAAAAGTCGTGGAAGGAAAATAAAGAAAGTGTTAGAAAGCGGTAAGGATTTTACAAAGGACGTATGAAGGTGACTGTAGGCCCTGAAGGAATGCGGCTTCAGGGGCTAGAGCCCCGAGGACTGGCCTGTTCTCGGCGGCGGGCCTGAACTGGCTGCGGCAAAACCCTGCGGGTTGTCAAGCTGAGCATTGACAGCCGCGGGGGCTGCCTTTGATAGGCAGAAAGAAAACAAAGGACATACACGTTCTTTCTTTCTGCAGAGGAGTTACCACGGGCCTTCGGCCCACCCGAACCAATGAAAGTCAGCCATCGGCGCCTTACAATGAAGTATTTGCGCTACATGCAGGAAAAGAAGCAACTTATGCGTCTTTTCTCCAAGTGACTTTCAGGAGAGCCGCAGGCAGTCCTGAGTGAGACGAAGGAAGGATCTCCGCAGTTCATTGAAAATGCAACTACCGAGATTCCTCGCTTCGCTAAGAATGACGGTCTTCGTGGGTTTTCCCGCCGCCTGTGAAGCCCCGCCCTTTCGATTCCGAACAAATAAGGAAGCTTACTACCGCAAGTAAGCACTAGGCGTGTCCCCGCAATTCGCGCCAAGTTTCGCGATCCAGGAAACTCGAGTCCACGTTGCGTTCCATTTCGAGGTGCAACGGCCACGGGGCCGTCAGCGACATCAGGAGACGCAAAGTTGTCTGGACTTTCACCTGACGAGTTTCTAAATGCAGAATGAGTTTCTGATTAAGCCAACAGCCAGCGTGATTACTGAGACGGCGAGAATAACAGCGCCCGCGTAAACCAATCCGATTGCTGCGCTCGGCTGCGTGGCCGCCGGCGGCAGCATCGACAAAAAGAAACCCGCCGATATGAGGATCGCTGAGAGAGGCACTCCGATACGCACAAACCAGACAAGCGAAGAAGGGAGAACTGCGGAGTCGGCGAGGATCTGACAAACCAAGGAAAGAATCACGACGACGCCGGCATGAGCGAATGCCCTATATTGTTCATCCCGCCTAACATAGGATCAATCGTCGCTGCTTCCCAGTGGTGCCCTCAACGGGCGCTTTGAAACGGACTCGGGGTTTGAGGCATCTAAAAAATCATACGTGTATTGACGGGGCTTTTGTGACAATGAATGCCGGTGTACAAGCAGCGCCTGTCGCAACCGTGGCCGAACGTTACGCGACGCTTCTGCGGGTTTCGCAAGCTCTGATTTCGAGCCACTGTTCCGAGGGACTATTTGATATTCTCGCCCGCGAATTGCGAACGGTGGTGAGCTTCGATTTTTTGGGTGCCGGTATATACGATGAGAAGCTGCACGAAATCCGCCTCAAGGCTTTCGATCCGTCAGGGACTCGCATTACCGTTCCCAAGCTCCAGCCCGAAGAGACCTTTTCCTGGTGGGTTTACCAGCATCAGCAGCCCTTGGTTATCCCCGACCTGGATGAAGATACCCGTTTTCCCCGTGCGGCGGAGGTGCTGAAGACGCATAACATTCGTTCCCTATGCGCGCTTCCATTGACCACCAGGAACCGGCGCCTCGGGAGCCTGGCGATAGGCAGCCAGGACGTGGACGCCTATAGGAGCGAGGAGGTCAGTTTTCTTTCGCTGGTTGCCAACCAGGTAGCGTTGGCTGTGGACTCCAAGCTCAGCTCCGATGCGTCGGAGCGATCGCAACAAGAATTGGAGCGGAAGCACTCCGAACTCCAGGCAGAGCGTGACCGCCTGCAATTGCTTCTCGAGGTCACCAATCGGGTGGTCTCGAATCTCGATCTGCGCGAGCTGTTGCGGGCCATGTCGGCAAGCGTCAGACGAGTGATGCAGAGTGACGGCGTGGGGGTGGCGCTCGCGGATTGCGATGGCCAGCACCTGCGCATCCACGCCCTGGACTTTCCTGACAGTAATGGAACCTTCCAGGAGGAGCGCGAGATTCCAATTGATAACTCGCATCTGGGTACTGCTTTCCAGACGGGTCAAGCTGTGGTGTTGAACCGCATCGACTTGTCCGAGGCCCCTGCCGGAAAACTGGCGATTGTCGCGGCCGAGGGCATTAAATCCTCCTGCGCCATCCCGCTGGTGAGTCGCAATGGGACGGTTGGAGTTTTAGCTCTCGCGCGACGCGGGGAGATGCCTTTCAGTCAGGAAGAGGTTCACTTTTTGACGCAGATGGCCGGCCAGATCGCGATTGCGGTGGAGAACGCCTGCGCCTATCGCCAGATCGCTGATCTGAGAGAGAAGTTGGCTCAAGAAAAACTCTACCTGGAAGATGAAATTCGGACCGAACTGAACTTTGAGCAGATTGTGGGCAGCAGTCCGTCGCTCCGCCGGGCGCTCCATCAGGTAGGTACCGTCGCACCGACAGAATCCACAGTCCTGATTAACGGCGAGACCGGCACCGGCAAAGAGCTAATCGCGCGTGCAATTCATGATGGGAGCCCGCGGCGCGCCGGGGCGTTCGTCAAATTAAATTGTGCCGCCATTCCGACAGGCCTTATGGAGAGCGAACTCTTCGGGCATGAAAAGGGCGCCTTTACCGGCGCAGTCGCCCAGCGCATGGGCCGTTTCGAACTAGCCAACAGGGGAACCATTTTTCTGGACGAGATCGGGGAAATCCCTCTGGAATTGCAACCCAAGCTTTTGCGGGTGCTCCAAGAGCGGGAATATGAGCGGCTAGGCAATCCCCGCACCTTCCGGACCGACGCGCGGCTGATTGCCGCCACCAACCGGGATCTGGGCGCGATGGTGGAGGAGGCGAAATTCCGCAGCGACCTTTTCTACCGCCTGAACGTTTTTCCTATACACGTTCCTCCGCTGAGGGAACGCTCGGAAGACATCCCGGTGCTGGTTCGGCATTTCGCGCAGGAGTTTTCCCGGCGCATGAACAAGCAGATCGATACGATTCCTTCCGAGACCCTGCGATCGCTTACCCGATATCACTGGCCCGGCAACATTCGTGAACTTCAGAATGTGATCGAACGAGCGGTGATCCTGTCGCCCGGGCCGGTGCTAAGGGTTTCTCTCTCCGAATTAAAGCAACCCGCGGCGAACGGTAATGCCAGCCGCAGGTCCGATACGCTGGAGGAAGCCGAGCGTAAGCACGTTCTCGGCGTGCTCGAAGAAACCAATTGGGTATTGGCCGGACCCAATGGCGCCGCGGCCCGTCTCGGGATGAAACGATCCACGCTTCAATATCGAATGAGCAAGCTGGGCATCTCCCGGACTCGCCAGCCGGTGATGTCGAAGGCTCTCGCTTAAGTGCCAATCTTCCGGCAGTCGTCAGCCCATCGGCACTCAGGTGTCCGGCACTGCCAATCTTCCCGTTCCACCATCCCTGTATGCCTAACCCCCACAACGTGTTGCGTCGACCTGTTGCGTCCGGCGGATTGGCTGATGAGTTGCTGTCTATCGCGGAAGAAGGCAGGTGCAGAATGCTGAAGACAGACAAAATCAAATTCGCTGCCCTTTCTCTCTTCCTCTATCCGGCATTACTTGGAGCGGCAGATCTTGAGTCAGAGACCCTCCAGGCATGGGACGTTTACGTCCAGCAGGCGCGAATGCGCGTGCAGGACCATTCGCGAGGACAAA
>Ga0187781_10004607_pt1 | contig 10280 bp, 8 predicted proteins | sample 0715_SJ02_MP02_2_FD_132447 | JGI IMG/M metagenome (GOLD analysis project Ga0187781, IMG submission 132447) | Tropical peat soil microbial communities from peatlands in Department of Meta, Colombia - 0715_SJ02_MP02_20_MG | ecosystem: Environmental > Terrestrial > Soil > Wetlands > Peat | place...
AGTAGGTGGAAACAAATTCTATGTTCGAGCTGCTTTCTTCAGTCGGGTTGGCGCTATTGGCATGCGGTATCAAGTTCCGCGGCCGTCGGGAACTCCATGTCGTCCTAATGGGAGCGGCTTTCACTCTGGATTTGGCGACGCTCGTGGCGGTTGAAGTCACGCGCGGGGCAATCCACAAGACGGCGACCACTCATTCGTGGCTACTGTTTGTTCACGTCGCCGCGTCTCTGACAGTTCTGGCCGGATACGCAGCCATGTTGTTTTTGGGACTCTCTTTACGGGCCGGGAATGCGGGTTGCCGGCATTGGCATCGTCGCGTGGCCTGGGTGTTTGGGGCTGCACGACTTACGAATTACGCAACAAGTTGGATGCTGTAGATCGTCATCAAAGAGCGGAAAACAACAAGGAGAATTTAGCAATGAAAAGCGCAAACGGGCGGGGCGTCGCCACAGCTCCCGCAAAAGAAAAGAACAAGCTCGAAGTATTTGAGCAACTGGTCGAGAATTCTCCGCTCAACGTAATGCAGGCGGATACCGACCTTGTCATCCGCTACATCAATGCTGCGTCGCGCAAGACTTTGGCGAAGATCGAGCACTTACTGCCATGCAAGGTCGCGGAGATAGTGGGCAGCTCGGTGGACGTTTTCCACAAGGACCCGGCGAGGCAGCGGCGCCTTCTCTCCGATCCGAAAAACCTTCCGCATGAAGCCAGGATCCAGCTTGGGGAGGAGACTCTGAACTTGTTCGTAAGCGCCCTCCACGACAGCCAGGGTAACTACCTCGGTCCTATGGTGACGTGGGACGTGATAACCGAGAAACTGCGAATGGAAGTCACCAATGCCGACTACGCCGGCCAGGTGGCTGCTATCGGAAAGTCCCAGGCGGTCATTGAATTCAACTTGGATGGGACCATCGTCTCGGCAAACGAGAACTTCCTGAAAGCGCTGGGCTACACGCTGGATGAGATCAAAGGCAAACACCACAGCATGTTTGTTGACGAAGCCTATCGGCACAGCGCGGATTACAAAGAGTTCTGGGCGAAGTTGAATCGCGGCGAGTACGTCGCTGACGAGTTCAAGCGAATTGGCAAGGGCGGGAAGGAAGTGTGGATTCAGGCATCCTATAACCCCATCATGGATCTCAATGGCAAGCCCATGAAAGTGGTCAAGTATGCCACCGACATCACCCAACAGAAGCTGACGAACGCGGATTATGCGGGCCAGATTGCGGCAATCGGCAAGGCGCAGGCGGTGATTGAGTTCAACATGGACGGTACGGTTCGCTTCGCCAACGACAACTTCCTGAAGACCCTCGGCTACACGCTGGACGAAGTCAAAGGCAAACACCACAGCATGTTCGTCGAGCCCGCGTACCGGGAAAGCACCGCGTACCGGGAATTCTGGGCGAAACTGAACCGAGGCGAATACGACGCGGCTGAATACAAGCGCATTGGGAAGGGAGGTAAGGAAGTCTGGATCCAGGCCTCCTACAATCCGATCCTGGACCTGAATGGGAAGCCGTTCAAGGTAGTGAAGTATGCCACCGATGTTACTCAGCAAAAATTAACCAGCGCTGACTATGCTGGTCAGATTGCAGCGATAAGCAAGTCGCAGGCGGTGATCGAGTTCCGTATGGACGGAACCATCGTTACCGCTAACGACAATTTCCTGAAGACTCTGGGCTACACGTTGGATGAAGTCAAAGGCAAGCACCACAGCATGTTCGTCGAGCCTGGCTATCGCGAAAGCAGTGATTACCGCGAATTTTGGGCGAAGTTGAACCGCGGGGAGTATGAGGCCGCAGAGTATAAACGGATCGGCAAAGGTGGAAAGGAAGTTTGGATTCAAGCTTCCTATAACCCCATCCTCGACCTCAACGGCAAGCCCTTCAAGGTGGTCAAGTATGCCGCTGATGTGACGCCGCAAAAGAATGCAGCCGAGGAACTGAAGAACAAGGTCGACACGATTCTCAAGGTTGTCTCTGCGGCTGCTGAGGGCGATCTCACCAAGGAAATCACAGTGAGCGGCCAAGACGCAATCGGGCGCATGGGTGAAGGTCTAGGACGCTTCTTCAAAGATCTGCGGAAGAGCATCTCGGCCATCGTGGATAATGCCCAATCTTTGGCCAGCGCCTCGGAAGAGCTGTCCTCGACCAGCCAGCAGATGAGTGCCAACGCGGAAGAGACGTCCGCTCAAGCCAATGTTGTCTCCTCTGCGGCGACCCAGGTCAACAAGAACTTGCAGACGGTCGCAACTGGAACTGAAGAAATGAGCGCGAGCATTAAGGAGATTGCCAAGAACGCTCACGAGTCGGCCAAAGTTGCCACGGAAGCAGTTCGAGTGGCGGAAGAAACCAACCGCACCGTCACCAAACTGGGCACTTCGAGCGTAGAGATCGGGCAGGTCATCAAGGTTATTACTTCGATTGCACAGCAGACGAACCTACTCGCCTTGAACGCCACAATCGAGGCGGCCCGGGCAGGAGAAGCCGGGAAAGGATTCGCCGTTGTCGCCAACGAAGTGAAGGAATTAGCCAAGCAAACCGCCAAGGCAACCGAGGACATCAGCCGGAAAATCGAGGCTATTCAAGGCGACACCAAGGGTGCTGTGAGCGCGATTGACCAGATCGGCCAGGTCATTCGGCAGGTGAACGACATTTCGAACACCATCGCAACCGCCGTCGAAGAACAGAACGCGACAACGAACGAAATGTCCCGCAACGTCAGCGAAGCGGCTCGAGGCTCGGAGGAGATCACGAAGAACATCTCCGGCGTCGCCGAAGCAGCCCAGAGCACGACCACTGGTGCCAACGATTCTTTGAAGGCATCACAGGCACTGGCGCAGATGTCGACTCAGCTTCGCGAACTGGTGCAAAGGTTCAAGATCTGAACTAAAGATCCTGCCGCTCGCGCAACGAAAAACAACCAATCAAACCAGAATCCGGACGCCTTCAGGGACAGCCGGATTCTGCCTTAGGCGTGCATTGAGCATTGCTAGATCGCCTGAGCAAGTCTCTGAGGGGGTTGATGCCCACGATAAGGGTTCTCGTAGTAGATGACTCTGCGGTGATCCGTCGCCTGCTTTGTGACGTGTTGGCCGAGGATCCAGAAATCCAGGTCGCCTCCACTGCGCCGAACGGCAGTATTGCGCTTGCCAAGATTCCGCAAGTGAATCCTGATCTGGTCACGCTCGATATTGAGATGCCAGTCATGGATGGCTTGCAGACGTTAAAGGAGGTTCGAAAACTGTATCCCAAACTGCCAGTCGTTATGTTCAGCACCTTAACTGAGCGCGGCGCCACTGCCACGTTGGAAGCTCTCGCGCTCGGAGCGTCCGACTATGTAACAAAGCCCAGCAATACGGACAGTTCGGAGGGAGCAAAAGACCAAGTCCGGCAAAGCCTGATCCCTAAAATCAAATCGCTCGCCGGCAAGCGGATCAGCATTGTCCGCGCGGAGAAACCGGCGTTGGTGAAGCGTGCGGTCAATCGCCGAATTGACGTGTTGGCAATCGGGACGTCAACCGGAGGACCGAACGCTTTGGGCGCCGTGATTCCAAAAATTCCAGCCAACTTTCCCGTACCCATCGTTATCGTTCAACACATGCCACCACTGTTCACTCGCTTCCTGGCGGACCGTCTGAACAACCTTTCCGGACTTCAAGTCCACGAGGCAGAGGCGGGAACGAGATTGGAACCGGGCCATGCCTGGATTGCCCCGGGAGATTACCACCTGGAAGTTGTCCGGAAAGGCACGAGCGTGGTGTTGGAATTGAACCAGGGTGCTCCTGAAAACTCGTGCCGACCGGCAGTTGACGTGTTATTTCGGTCGGTCGCTCGGACCTACGGCCCGAACACACTTGCGCTGGTCATGACCGGCATGGGGTCAGATGGATTGCGCGGTTCAGAGTCGATTCGGGAGGCTGGCGGTGAAGTCTTTGTTCAGGATGAAGAAACGTCGGTGGTCTGGGGAATGCCCGGTGCCATCGCGTCCGCAGGGCAAGCAGACCGGATTTATCCCCTGGATAGGATTGGGCAAGAGTTGGTGAGACACGTTTTGTCGAGCAGGTCGCAAGCCGGCCCGGCTCAACCGATTCAGCAAGCAGGGCAATTCTCGAGTCGCGTTTAACGACCAGAACAACGGGCGATCACAATTTCACAATGTCCATCTCAGTCAAGGAGGCAAGCGTGACATCCGGGCAAGACGTGAATGACCCGGCCTATCTCAAGATTCGGGATCTGATCTACCAGATTTCAGGGATCTACCAGCCACAGGAGAAACTCTATCTTCTGGCTTCGCGCTGTGCCCGGCGCATGAGCGTGGTAAATGCGAAGAGCCCGTCCGAGTACCTGGAACATTTGACGGTGCGAAGCAATCGCGATGCAGAATTGCGCTTTCTTTTGAACGAAATCACGATCGGGGAAACCTACATGTTTCGCAGCCCTCCCCAGCTCGAGGCACTGCGAACTGTGATTTTCCCACCGATGATCGAGTCCAAGGGCAAACTCGGGTTCAAGCGACTTCGAATCTGGAGCGCGGGCTGCTCTACCGGTGAGGAACCTTACACGCTGGCTATGTTTCTGCTTGAGGAAAGTGAACATTCATTGAAAGGGTGGACGTTTGACATACTGGCCACAGATTTGAATGACCGTTCGCTTGAGGTCGCCAAGGCGGGAATCTACGGAGACTATGCCCTGCGCAATGTGACGGATTCTCAGCGAAGGAAATACTTCAAGCCTGTTGACGATAAGAAATTACAAGTTACAGATCAACTCAAATCTCTCATTCGCTTTGACCGGGTAAACCTCAGCGACGACAGTAAGATGGTCTTCCTGAAAGGCATGGACATTGTTTTTTGCTGTAACGTTCTCATCTACTTCGATCTCTCCTCAAAACGTCGAGTGGTCCAACATTTCTACTCGAACCTGATACCCAACGGATATCTTTTTCTGGGACATGCCGAATCGCTATATCAGGTGGACGACGCTTTCCGCTTAGTGCATCTGCCGGGAACCACCGCGTATTGGAAACCGCCGACCGGCTATACCGGGGGAGGCAAACCATGAACAGCGAACAGCTCGAAAAATTGCGCCCGCGCATAAACGCACTGGACGCGATTCCGACCATTCCTGTAATCATTCAGCCGCTAATATCCATGCTGCAGTTGCCGGCGGATCGCGTAGATCTCGATAAAGTGGCGGAATTGATCTCGTACGATAAGACAATCGCCGCACAATGCCTCCGCATGGCGAACTCCCCTCTGTTCGGCCGGCGTGAAGTAGAGACGGTCCGCAAAGCCGTAGTCGTTCTCGGCATTCGGCGCGTACAGTCGATCTTACTGTGCTGTTCGCTCAATCAAGTCATGCCTTTGGAGAAATGGGCCTTTGATGCCTTGGCGTTTTGGCGTCATTCTCTCGGCTGCGCCCTGGTTACGCGCAAGATGGCCGAGATGATCGGATATCCCGACCCAGAGAAGGCATACATGGCCGGCCTTCTCCACGATCTCGGAATTCTGGTGAACTCACTTGTCTGCACCGACCAATATCGCAAGTGCGTGGAAGATGCTGCGGCCCGACGAATTTCCTTTGATCGAGCGGAGCAGGAACATCTGGGCTTTACCCACTGTCAGAGCGGAAGGATCCTGGCTGAGCGATGGAGTTTGTCGGCTGATCTAACCGACGTCATCGAGTTTCATCATGACGTAGCTTCCGCGCAATCCTCTCCGGCTCTTGTCGCCATGGTGCATCTCAGTGACCTGTTGTGCCGGGTCCGCGAACTAGGATACGGGTATTACGAGGCCATGGGGTTGGATCTGACGGGAGATGTGGCCTGGGGTTGCCTGTTTCAGCACTATCCTACCCTCTCCAACTTGGACCTGGCGCGCTTCACTTTCGACATCGAGGGTGCCATCGACGAAATCACGCAATTAGTGGACTCTGTTTTCGGCGGCAAGCATCACTGATCTCTCCCGCACATTCAGCGACAACCAGAACCGGGCGCGCGACCAGTAGAAAGCGCATCAAGCTGTAATGTTGAGCATCGTTTGGCTATTCGGCTCTGATGACGAGTCTTGATTTGAATTACCGGGTGTTTGCGAGTCAGCCGATGGAGCCGGTTGGCTTGTAGCAACTCCGGAAGCCGCAAGTGTTTGCCCCAGCTGTTCAACCGCACTGGAAACCTCGCTCGGATCGCCGTCTTGCAGAGCACGCCCCAGCGCCTGAATGTGTTGGTTTTGTTTATCCTCCGGATTCTGTGTGCGAACTCCCGTTGAGGAGGCAGTCACATTGGAGGACTTTGCGAGAGCCGCAAAAGCCTGTCGAGCGGCTGGAAGGTCGTTGGCAAGCACAGCCTGTTGAATCTTATGGAGGTACTGCCGAACGTCAGGCTGAAAAACAGCCAGCTGGGGCTCAGAGTTCAACTGGATTCCGACCGTCGACATATCACCCTCCCTAAGCTCCGATGTTCCTGAAGCCCGAATTCATTTCTCTGAGCCGGCGGTGAACCAATCAACATCGGCTAAGGTCCTGCTCTCCTATCGGTACATGTGGAAAATTGTTCACCCGAACAACCACGTTCTTCCTATTACGCATGTAATGGTAACGAGGTTACCAGTGGTGGAATGGTTAGCTCCTAAAGGTGGACGTAGTTTCCCGTTCTATTCTGAGCATTTTTGCCTATTGCCTCCGCATCCGCTTCTGGCAAAGATGGATACGTTCATAACCGGGGATCTCAGTCGGCCGAAGAAAGAACGATGAGAAGAGCTACCTTGCGGAACCCGATGCAAAATTCCAAGGACACGAGGAGCCGCAAGTTCGGCCGACATCCTCGGATCGAAGGTTGAGAAACACATGCTGTGCTCTGAGTGCCACGATCTATATCGGATCTTCGAAGAGAAGAATCAAGAATATCGCGAAGCTCGATCTGCGCCCTTCTTTCAGATTAGTTCGAGCATCGCCGCCAGTCGATATGTCGACACGCAGCGAGCTGTAAATGATCTCCTAGAACATCAGATGGACTGTCCCTGGGCCATCCTGGCAGAGAAGATCTGCTGCGGTTCTCCCAACTCGGCGAAATAGACTCGGCGACCGGAGCAACATAGTTTCTCTGGGATCAGCATACGCAGATCCACGCGTTCTATCTGATTCTCTACACTAACTCAAATGAGAATGTGCTCCGGCCGGATCTCACGGCCAGCGCCAACCAGAATACTGGCTCGCTCGATCACATTGCGCACTTCACGCACGTTTCCCGGCCATGTGTGTTGCTTCAGAATCGTAATAGCCTCGGGAGTGAGCGTGACGGAATGTGCGCAGTATTTCCCCAGGAAGGCGTGGGTTAGCGCAAGAAGATCGCTCATCCGCTCACGAAGCGGTGGCAGTTCAATGGGAAACACAGAGAGGCGATAATAGAGATCCTCACGAAAACCGCGCTCCTGGACGAGCTTTTTGAGGTTAGCATTTGTGGCGGCAACGACGCGAACATCGACCCGAAAAGTATCGGTGCTGCCAAGTCTTTGAACTTCACCTTGCTCGAGAAAGCGCAGGAGTTTCGATTGGAGTCCAAGTGGAAGATCGCCGATCTCATCCAGGAACAGCGTGCCGCCTTGCGCAGCATGGATACGTCCGATTCGGGATTGTACGGCTCCAGTGAAAGCTCCCTTGACGAAACCGAATAACTCCGCTTCCAAGAGCGCTTCTGGAATGGCGGCGCAGTTGATGACCACATACGGCTTCTGGCGGCGAAGGCTCAGTTCGTGTACTGCTCGCGCCACAACATCCTTCCCGGTTCCACTTTCGCCGGTGATCAAGACGGTCGTCTCCCGCGGGGCGACCAAACGTGCGAGCGCGCACAAACGCTGGACTGTTGGAGCCGAGCCGATAAAACCCGGAAGGCCTTGATCTGACTTCTGGTCGAACTCGGCTGCAAGCGGCGACGCAGCCATCTCGAGTTTGAATGGACCAAAGCGCTCGACCTCGCGGACCAGATCGAAACTCATGGAATCGGGCAGCGGTGCGGCGAGAATTGGCTGCCCCGTATGCGAGTTCACCGGAATAACTTCGATATCGGGATGGCCTTCTGCAAGCAGGTGCCTGAACTCGTCCACCTTGAGATCAGGCAATGCGGGGTCGAGAAGCACGACCGAGACCACGCCGGCTTGCGCCTTCTCTAAAGCGGCCGCCCCGCTGGTTGCTTCTTGGATCGTCCATCGCGACGATTGCAGGCGCGAAGCGAGATCCTGCCGCAAGCCTTCATTAGAACTCACGAGCAAGACACCGACCTGATCGGCGACTTCGGGAGTATTAAGAAGCGGAGCTTGGCTCGCACTTGCGCTAGACATGGTCCACCATTAAGCGGTTGTTGATCGCTACGACTGTTATTTCGGTGACGGAAGCAAGGATTTGCTTTCCTTGGGCATACTTCGAAGCGTGACGGCGCCAAAGTGTCCTCAAGGCGAGAAAAGCGGCCGAGATCGACGACCCTGCGATGCGCGGGTCCGTTCTTCTTCGTAGGGCACGTGCGGCCTTTCTGTTCACTACCGGCAAGCAGGGCATCCTTCTAATCGTCGGAGAGAACATACCCCACACCACGTATTGTGCGGATCAGTTTAGTTGGCGCTTCAGCATCCACTTTGTCGCGGACATACTTGACATAGACATCCACCAGATTAGTCTTCTCGTCGTAAGGCGCTTTCCATACGTTCTCCATGATCATCGCGCGTGAAACTGGCCGTCTCGCATTGGCCATGAGATACTCGAGCAGGGCAAATTCCTTGGCTGTCAGATCGAGCTTCTTGCCTCCGCGTTCGACTCGAAACTGCGCGCGATTCAACACAAGGTCGGCGACCTGAAAGACGCGACTGGAGTTAATCCCATTTCTTCTGAGTAAAGCGCGAACTCGTGCGGTCAGTTCATGAAACGAGAATGGTTTGATCAAGTAGTCATCCGCGCCGCTGTCAAGCGTGGCGACACGATCTTCTAGTTGGATTCGGGCGGTGAGCACCAGCACTGGCAAGTTGGGGCTTCTGGGACGAATGTGGCTGAGCAGGGTGATCCCGTCCATCTCCGGAAGGTTCAGGTCGAGGATCACTAGGCTGTAGGAAGTCCTGCCAAGCGCCTCGAGAGCAGCTTGGCCGGCATGGACGACGTCCACTCCATACTTTTCGGCTTCCAACCCACGCTTCAAGAAGTTCGCAAGTGGAACATCATCTTCGACAACCAAGAGCTGGGCTTGGTTGTCGGACGATGCGAATACCTTCGTCGTATTGGTGTCCTGTAGCATTGCTCCCTGAAAGAAAAGCAACTCCGCTGCCTGCGAGATCCAGTTCGCTAACGATCTGCAGCGCATTCCGTTGCCCTGTGCGGGTGATACTGAACGCTCGCAAGGGCTCTAACCGCCCGGTCGCTATTCTTGGGGGAGGGCCGGTCCGTACTTTTGGGTAGCAAACCAGAGACCTTTGGTTCGATCCAATGGATATCTATGAAAACGCTGACCTTTCGCGGGCCGATTGGGAGCAAAGATAATTGGAGTGTACGGAATCCGAACGCCATCACGTCATGAAGCGGGAAGGCAACAAATTTTGGAAAGATGCATGCGTTAGATTGCTTCCCCGAAATCTTGTGGCTTAGAGATGCTTATCATCGCCTTTTTAGGGAACCAACGATTTTCAATCGTCTTATTCCTTTCCCGAGGACTTATGCTGGTCCGCTGCCTGTTCGTCTCCAGGCTCTTCCGCAGAGTCGTTATTACTCTCAATGTACTGGACAATAAGAGAAATGCGACGATTCGAGGGGTCTAAGGGATCGCTTGGCGTGCGCAGCCTTTGATCAGCGTAACCTCGAACCTGTGATACCTGGTCTTCACGTAGACCGTTTTGCTGCATGATGCGCCTGGCAGCGTTGGCACGGTCTGACGACAGCTCCCAATTCCCATATCCACCGCGCCCGACATAGGGTTTTGAATCAGTGTGGCCTTCAATTGAAACTTTGTTTGGAAGTTTGCCCAATTCAGCGGCAAGCAGGATAAGTAGCTCCTTACCGTCCTGATTTGGCTCCGGCCTGCCACTGAGAAAGAATGTTCCGGAAGCCGATTCGAGCAATTCGATCCGCAGCCCTTCGCCGGTAACCGTCATCTTGATCTGGTTCTTCAACTTGTCGAAGTCATTTAGTTTTCGGACTGCCTTCTGGAGCTGTTCTTTCAGCTTGGGCATGTCGTCTTTCTTCAACATGAAATTCTCGCCCGAGCCGCGCTGGTCAGTGCCCACTTTCTTTGACTTCCCAGAAGGA
>Ga0187781_10004608_pt1 | contig 10279 bp, 3 predicted proteins | sample 0715_SJ02_MP02_2_FD_132447 | JGI IMG/M metagenome (GOLD analysis project Ga0187781, IMG submission 132447) | Tropical peat soil microbial communities from peatlands in Department of Meta, Colombia - 0715_SJ02_MP02_20_MG | ecosystem: Environmental > Terrestrial > Soil > Wetlands > Peat | place...
AGCTTACGGGTCATCTCCCATCCTACTGAGGGTTGCGGAGTCCAAGGGTGGGCGGATGGTTCTTGCTGCGTCGAGCAGGGCTACGCCTGTCACTCCCGTCCCACCCAGCCTGGAGAATCAGTACCGCGGATACATCGTGGACCATCATTCACCCGATCCGCCTGCTATCACTTACCAGAACTTCGATCCTGACCAATGGTTCCGCCTTTACGAAGTAGCAGATCTGGATCACGTCTGGGTCTTCTGCAAGGGACACCACGGTGAGGCTTACTATCCGACCAAGCTAGGTCACGCGCATCCAGGACTGAAGGTTGATTTCGTGAAGGCGTTTGCCGACCGCCTGCGCCAAAAAGGAATCGCCTTTCATGCTTATTACTGCATCGGATTTGACGATTGGGTGGTCCACACCCACCCCGAATGGGCGCTCTTGGACGAAAACGGCAAGAACCGCCGCATCGAGCCAGGAGACGTCCCGCACTCCCAGGGGCAATTTCACTGGGCGTGCATAAACACTCCTTATCGGCATTACGTTCTGGAGCAGTTGACTGAAATCGTAAAGGGCTACCGTCCCGATGGCATTTTTCTCGACATCGTGGGCCAGCCCCTTTGTTATTGCACCTATTGTTCAGAACTTTATCGGCCCCGTTACGGCCGAGAAATCCCACGCAGCACCCTCGCGGACAGCGACTGGCGAGAGACGGAGGAGTTCCTCTACCAGACCACCCAACTCGGTTTTGTGAAGGACGCCATCGCGACCGTGCGGGGACTCGGTTCAAAAGCTGCCATCACCATCAATGGCGGCTACCTGGACTTCCGAAAGGAAATGATGGACCTGCTTGACTACACCTTTGCCGAGCCCTTTGCCGGCAACTATCATTCCGCCATGTTCGCTCGCGGCACCGGCAAGCTGCCGCAGATCGGCCCCGGGCTGGTGGCGTGGGTTTACGATCCTTCTCCGGCTTCCATATTCCGAGTCGAAAGCGCGATGATCGTGGCGCAGGGTTGCCGGACTTTCATGTACTTGGAGACCATGCGGCAGGATGGGGTTCTGGATTCGCTCTGGTTCCGCGAGATGGGGGACGGCTACAAAGAAATCGAGAAGATTCAACCCTACGTGGCTGAGCGTGACTCGGTGCCGTGCGTGGCCATATTGTTCAGCGCGAATACTCGCTTCAATTGCCGCTCGGATATTCGCGGGGTGCTTCGCGGCGCCATGGAGGCCGCGAGTTACTCGCAGTTTCCTTCCGACATCCTGCCGGATTGGAAGCTCGAGCGGCTTGCGGATTACCAGGCTGCGGTGCTGCCGGAAGCCATCTGCCTGTCCTCGGGCGATGCCGAGGCGCTCGGCCGGTTTGTCGAAGCGGGCGGCTTGCTCATCGTCACCGGCCAAACCGGCACCAGGGAGGCCGATGGACGGGTCCGCGCGAACTTCGTGCTGGCTGATTTGGTGGGATGTGATTTCGAAAGGGTCTTTGACACCTACAACAAGAACCTCTGGGGAAGCTATCTCTACCGGAGCGACGCCTCAATCTGGAAAGGGCTGCCGGACACCACCCTAGCGGTGGAGGCGCCTTTCGTCGCGGTCAAGGCGCGGCCCGGAACCAAAGTGCTTGCAACCCACATTCTTCCTTCCTCTGTCTGGTGCAAAGATGCGGATGAGAACGAGCAATGCTGGGTGAACTGGGAACCGCCCCCGCCGGGGGAAACAACGGAATTCCCTGCGCTGCTTGAGAGAACGCATGGAAAGGGCAAGGTTGTTTATGCGAGCTTCGATCTGTATGGCATGATCAACAAGGACTACCAGTGGCCGCTCGAGTTTCATCATCAGTGGTTACAGTCGAACCTGAAGAATCCTCCACTGCGAGTTGAGCTGACGAACCGGCGCGGCGTGGGCACCACATTCTACAAGAGACGCGGCAAGAACATGCTGATCGTGCACCAAATCAACAGGACGGTTCCTCTTTTGCAGGGCGAAGTGAACCCACTCAAGGGCGGCACGCTTGTCGTTGATGGGGCTTTCTTTAGGCCGGCGGCTGCTAGATTGATCCACCCCTCGATTCAACTGCTCAAGATTGACAGGCGCGGACAGCTGACGGAGATAGAACTGCCTGCGGTTGATGTCCACTCGCTTATCGCACTAGAAGGGTAGGCGCATCGAGGACGTCGTCTGCGCCTCAATGTTGTGACCTCACTTATGTCCCGCTGAGCCTGATGGTAGTGACTGAAGGGGCAGCATCAAAGTTCAATTCGATCGAATCCTTTTGCCGGCTCATCCAGACCTGGCCTGAAGGAATCAACTCGGCCGATCCAAAGTCGCCGAGCTGATCGGTGCGTATGGTCAGGCGAACCGGTTCTGGTGTCTCGAGTTGTGGCAAGTCCGATAGCTTCAGCAGACGCCCCTGCGTGTAAGGAGCGGGCGCCGTATCGCGATTGAGCAAATAGCAGAGAAGATCGCCGCCCTTGCGGTTCACCAGCAGAGCATAATGACGCGAACCATGGACCTCGAATGTGGCCGGGCCGATGAGGCGGGCCACCAATTCACTGAGCAGGGCGCTGTCGTCACCGAAAGCAAGTTCCTCCGCGCTCACGTAGATCGCCCGGCCCCGCCCATAACGATTCTCCACGATAGCTGGTGAATCCCCGGCATACTTCCACTCTCCCAGCACCGCTCCGGTGGTGCGTTTGACCGCGAGTGCGCCCGGGTAAAGCGGGAGCGTCGCGGCCAGTCCCGAGCCGGGTGAGAACGATAAACGCTTGTAGCCCGCCAAAGATCCGTTGTATTCGCACCCGAACACATCGGCCAAGGCAAAACTGCTTCTTAAGTGTCCTTCTTGATCGAACAGCGAGCCATGACCGAAGCTTAGTAGTGCGCCCCCTTTCCTGACGTACTGGCGAATGCTATCAATGTCGTGGTCGTCGAGCAGGGAGGTCTCCGGTAGCAGCAACATTCGGTAGGCGCTAAGATCGAATTGGCGCTCTGCGAATTTTCCCCCCGCCCGCTCCGTGAGGTACCCCAGGTTGCGCAAGTAACGGGAAGTATCGCGGCCGGGATCGGCGTCCGCCTCTGCCCGGCGGAAGCCGTGCGAGGCCTTCCATAACTCGCCCATGTCGGGAATGTGTTCAACGTCATCGGCTGGGTGGCCTGTCAAGATGCCGATGTCAGCATAGGGGCGCGCGTCCACAAGCCAGGGGCGATTGTCTTTCAACCAACTACCCATGGCGCGAAGCAGCGCAAGGTCGCCGTGCGTATCGTACAACCCCGAGTGGCCGGGGGTGATTGCGGCGTAAGTGTTTCCACCTTGAATCCAGGTGGCCGCGGCCAGATCCACGGCCTCGGACTCAGATTCCACGGGAGCAGGTGCATCGTCGCTGGGAGGCACGTACCAGGACGAGCTGATCAAAATCCCTTCCTCCCAAGGGCGATCGGCGGCGTGCACGATACGTGATGACCTGTCGATGTTGGTCCAATTGTGCCCTTCGACAGAGAACCAATCCACCGCGGAATCGATCTGGCAGGCTCGGGCAGGCTCGACTACATCGGCCATCCCGGATCCGTTGAACGTGAGACTGACGCCGGGCTGAATGGCCTGCAGTTTGTGGCGAATCTCCAGCAGGAAATCGCTGAGAGTGGACAATTCGAATTCAGAAAACTGTTTCGGGGATGCCTGGCCGGGCGTCACGTGATAGCGTTCCTTAATCTTTCGAAGTGTATACTGATCGTAGGAAATCGGAGCCGGCTGAGTGTAGAGATCGAGCCAGAAGCCGTCTACCGGGCCGTCGTCCTTCAATATTTCCGTCAACTGGTCAAGAACGTACAGGCGGTACGGTGAATGCAACGATTTCCACTCCGTCGCAAAAGCCAGCCCCATGGGTTTGCCGTTCGCCTCCAGGCATGTCCAGTCTCGAAACTTCGCCTCCGGATTGTTGTCCAGCCCCACGGAGTAGTAGACCACGGCGGCCATGTGATGCTTGCGAAGCGCGGCCAAAGTCGGCTTCACAAAATCGCGGTGGGTCTTGAAATCGGTAAGGTGCGTGTCGTGATTCACTAGTCCATCGTGCCACTTGTCATAGAAGATCACGCCCGTGGCCCCGGCATCCAGGAACTCCTGAATGGTCTCTTCGGCTTCGTAGCTGTCTCCCAACGTCTTTTCCCACGCCCGGAGCGCCGCTTCCTGCTTGGCCGCCGTCCACGTACCGTTCACCATTTATTCCGGTCCCCAAACTCCGGTCGTCGTATTGGCAATGAAGCCCGTCATGACAAATAGTTGCGGCGGCTTGTACCACGGCGCGCGGTTCAATTCGGGCTTTTGCTGGGCCGCCATTTCGCAGCGCGAGCTCCCACGCCCGGGGTCCGCGGCTGTTATCAGCCAAGGGAAAAGTAAAATGACTATTACTAAATATGTAAATAAGCAGCATTTCATATCTCTACTCGCAGACGAATTTGCCATACTGCCTCCCTCGTGGGGAGGGTTTCACGCTCCGGCGCTTTCGCCAGCCGGAGCGTGACGGGTGAGGGGTTCAAGACGCTTGTCCGGTGCCCACCCCTGCTCTTTGCCGGTTCTTTCGCACATAGGTGCCGTCGATGACCGGCTCGGATTCGCACTCCGCTTCGATAATCGACACCGGTTGGTCCGGTGCGTCGTGCGGAAGTCCCGTGAACCGCAGCGAGATGTCGTCCTGCACGAAGTCCACCTTCTTCCCGGAGGCGTACAAGCGCGCGGACTTGACTTTACTGCGCATCCCACCGATGGCCACCACCGTGGGCGGTTTGTAGTATTCGAGTGCCTGGGTCCCGATCGTTTGGGCCGGCCAGAAGTGAACGTGGATGTAAAGTGTGTTGCCCTTGCGCGTGTATCCCGCAAATGTATGGCTGCGCGCGTTGCAGGGCTCCGATTCGTAAATGGTCGGTCCGTTCTTGTCCATCCAATGGCCAACCTCAGTGAGGACGCTGACTGACTGCTCCGGCACGGAACCGTCCGGCTTGGGACCGATATTCAACAGGTAGTTTCCCCCGCCCCTGGCGCAGGTCACAAGGTTGCGGACGACGGTCTTGGCGCTTTTCCAGTCGTCGTCGGCCGGAGTATAGCCCCAGCTATTGTTCATGGTCATGCAGGATTCCCAGGCGCGCTCTCCGCGTTCGGCGCGAATCGTCTGCTCTGGTGTCGAGAAGTCTCCGGGCAGACCGTTGCGGTTATTGACGATGATATCCGGCTGAAGCTTGAACACCATCTCGTTCATCTTCTTCGACTCCCACTGCTCGGCGTTCAGCGGCCAATCTACGTCGTACCACAGTACGTCGATTCTGCCGTAATTGGTCAATAGCTCCCTGATCAGGCCGTGTGTGTATTCGACAAAGCGTTGTCGCGCCGCCTCGTCCGTGGCGCAGCGTGCACCGTCCGGATGGTGCCAATCCATCAGCGAGTAGTAGAAGCCGACCCGCAGGCCCTCGGCCCGCACGGCGTCCACGTATTCCGCCACCAGGTCGCGCCCCGGCCCTTGTTTCGGCGCGCAATAGTTGGTCAGTTTCGTGTCCCAATTGCAGAAGCCTTCGTGGTGCTTGGTGGTCATCACCATGTACTTCTGGCCAGCTTGCTTGGCCAGCTTGGCCCAGGCCCGCGCCGCATTGGGCTGGGGCTTGAAGACCTTGGCTAAGCCCTCATATTGGGGCACGGGAATTCCTTCCATCTCCATGGCCCACTCGTGATGACCAATCGTACTGTAAAGGCCCCAGTGAATGAACATACCGAACTTGGCGTCGTGCCACCACTTCATGCGGCGCTTGCGGTCGGCCTTAACTTCGGCACTTTCCACCTCAGCCTGACTCGGCTGCACTTCGGGCGCTTTTGGCTTTTCACAACTGGTATTCAAGCTCGAGGCAGCTAAGGCAGCTCCGGTTCCGAGCAGATACAGAGAATCACGCCTTGAGATCTTGTTCTTCGACATGGCTCATTCTCCCTGTTACAAAAATCGTGGGCGGACGAGACGCCCGCGCCACACTGGTACTGGCTTACGAAATCAGGTACTAGTTTGCTTCCCCGGTCCTAGTCCCGAGAGAACGAATAATCTCCAACGCCTTTCGCGCATCCTCATCGTCAGACTTAAGCTTCAGCGCGGTTTCGAGTTCGCGTTTCCCTTCCCCGATGTCTCCCTTATGGCAGTAGACCAATCCCAGGTTGCGATGGAGCTCAGCGCTGAAGCGGCAGTCGCCACAGATTTGCAAAGCTTCCTTCAGGTCATCGATCGCTTGCGTCCAGTTGCGAGCGTTGTAGGCTTCCAAACCGAAATTGCCCAGGCGCTGAACCCGGTCACTGAGCTGCCGCTGCTTCTCGAGCTCGTTGAAACGAGCGAGATACTCTTGCGCCTCCGGCTTTCCGGCTTTTTCGAGTAAGTGGGCGAGGTTGTAGAGAGCCTGAGAGTTGTTAGGATCCCCTTGCACAGCAAGCTGCAGGTGCGCGATGGCCTCGTCCAGCTTGCCCAGGCGCACCAGGCTTTGTCCCAGCATGGCCTGAGCGTCGGCGTAATCCGGGGTGAGCTTAACCACGCGTTCGAGCAGTTCGGTGGATTTGGGCAGGTTGCCGAGTTCGCGTTCGACCTGGGCCCACTGGTATAGGGCAGCTGGGTAGTCAGGCTTCAGCCTGCAAGCGGTCTCGAGTTCAACGCCGGCCTCGGCGTGCCGGTTTGAATCATAGAGCGCCCGCCCCTTGTTGTAGTGCGCGGCGGCAAAGCCGGGGTCAAGACGCACAGAATCCGAGAATTGCTCGAGGGCGCCCGGCAAATCATAACGATCGGCAAGAGCGATGCCGAGATTGAGGTGGGCTTCAGCAGAGTCTGGCTGGAGGCTCACCAACTTGCGGAAGATTTCAACCGCTTCTTTCCCGTGCCCCAGCTTGGCCTCGATCATTCCCAGCGCTTTCAAAGCGCCGGTGTTGTCGGGCGAGATTTTGAGGGCGCGCTGAAAGTCCTGCTCGGCCTCCTTCAACCTGCCTCGGCCTGCCAAGATCAGGCCCAGGTTGAGGAACGCCTGGGGGTACTGCGGGTCGTCCTCCTGGGCCTTGCGAAACAGCGCCTCCGCTTCTTCGGTTTTGCCTTGGCGGGCGTAAAGGACTCCCAGATTGCTTTCTGCCTCCGCAAAGCGCGGATCGAGCGCGATGGCGGCTTTGAGTTCTTTCTCTGCGTCGGCTGCTCGACCGTCCTCGGTGTAGCGCAGACCGAGCTGATTGTGCGCCTTGGTCAGCTTGGGATCCAATTGTATCGCCTTGGCCAACTCCGCCTCATCCGCGGCGCGATCGCCCAGCTGGGAGTATGCTAACGACAGGTTGTAGTGGTAGGCCGCGGCTTCGGGATTCAAACGCAGAGCCTCTGTGTAGGCCTCCACCGCATCCCGCAGCCTCCCCTCGCGCATTGCCTTGTTCCCTTGTTCTTCCACCGCGTCGGCGCGGGCGGAGCGCTGGCTTTCCTCCTTCGCCGCTTGGAATTTCTGGATTTCACGTTGCCCCGCTTTGGCGCTCCCGCTTTTTGCTAACAGCAGGCCAAGCTCATAAGCCGCTTCAGGGGCGTCAGGTTTGAGCTGCGCCGCTTCCCGGAGCTGCTCAATGCCCTCTTCCGTCTCGCCCAAGCGCGCCAGGGAAAGGCCCAGATTGTAATGCGCTTCGTAACCCCTGCCATCCATGGCCAGCGCTCTCCGCAAAACCGGCACGGCCTCGGCAAACCGCCCCAGCTTGCGATAGGCCTCCCCCTCGATCTCGTAGCCTTCAGGATCTTGCGGCCGGTTGCGGATGTAGTCGCTCAGATAGGGCAGGCTTTCGTCGGCCTGGTTCCGGCTGAGGTACGCCTTCGCCAGCGACAGGCGGGCAGAGTCATTGTTGGGCTCGAGGCGCAGAACTTCCTTGTATTCCGCCGGCGCCTTGGCCCATTCATCGTAATGAACATACGAGTTGGCAAGATTGAAATGTAATTGCGCCGAGTCCGAATGGGTCGCGAGCAGCTTCTTGAAGACAACTGCGGCCTTCTCGTATTCACGATTCTGGAAGTACGCGGCTCCAAGCTCCATTTCGAGGCGCTCGGCGAAAGGTTGGGGAGGAGACTTGGCCAGCGCCTGCTGAAGGTAGTAGATGGCAGCGACTTCGCGCTTTTGCTCGAGCGCGAGGTCCGCTAGGTTCAGCGAGGCGTCCACAAAGCCCGCGTTCAAACTCAAGGTTTTCTTGAACTCATCCGTGGCCTCGGGAAGCTTGCCGAGCGAACGGTAGGCGATTCCAAGAGCATTGTGCGCGGCGAAGGCGCCGGGCCGATCTTTCACCGCGACTTCTAACTCCTTCGCCGCCCCCTCGAACTTCTGGCTCGAAATCAACGCCAAGCCCTTGTTGTAGCGCGCGTCCCAGGCGCCCGGGTCCAGACGCAACGCGGACTCGAACGCCGCGATGGCGCAGTCAAACTTCTTATCCTGAGCGAAGAGAGCGCCCAGAGTGTTGTAGCCGGCGGGCGTAGGATGGGTTCGAAGCGTTTCGAGAAGGTTGGAGATTTTTGTGGAACCCCGGCTCGCTGTCCGGCAGGACTCGAGTAGGTCAAGCGGCTGTACCTGCTGGCTTGCTTGGTCGGGGGCAGCCGCAGCATTAAGAACCAGGATTGATACGACGAAAAAACTGCAGGCCCTCTGCTTCGCTCGGCCCGCGTTCAGCCGAAACTGGGAATAAGGACCAGAACAAAAACGGGAGGCGCGGGCGCCAAACTCAATGGTTTGCCTCGCCTCCCGTCGGTCTTTCATGATCCAATAGCTCGCCTTCGTACCGTCCCCCAGACTCCTCAGTCTAGAGGGTTAGAAATAGAACTTCAAGGCAAGCTGAATGATTCTCGGACTGTTGGCCGTGTAATTGACTTGGCCGAAATACTCGTCGCCCACCGTACTGTCCGGCTGTCCGAAGCGAGGAGTGTTCCAGGCGTTAAAGAACTCAGCCCGGAATTCCAGCTTCTTGGCCTCGGTGACGGGGAACGAGCGGAAGAGGGAAAGGTCGAAGTTCCTTGACCAGTCCATGCGCAGGTCGTTTCGACCTTCCGTCCCAAACGTGTAGGCGGCGGGAACGGTGAATGCCGCCGTGTTGAGCCAATAAACATAGCCCGCCGCCGACGGAGCACCCCTATCGAGGAAAGGCGAAACCCCCGACGCCCGGTCGGCTCGTTCGCCCACGTTCCCGGTATTGGCCGTGTCGCCGGGAATGCTGACATAGAACGGCTGGCCACTCGAGAGGAACATAATCCCATTGAACTGCCAGTTGCCCACCACGTAATCGAGTGGCTTGCTGTGGGTGCTGAACCGCATGCCCTTGCCGACGGGCAATTGATACACCCAGCTATAGGAGAGAATGTGGGTGAGGTCGAAGCCCGTGACGCTCCTGTCGTTGTTCAGATCGTAGGGGTTTACGGTCGAGCATCCGTCCACGCCGTACCACCCGTCGCAGCCGACGCTCATGTTCTTTGAATAGGTGTACGACACGAGGTAGGAGAAACCCCTCGGCGACCTGTGGTTGAGCGAGAACTGGAAGGCGTTATAGCTGCTGTGTCCCGTGTCCCGGTCGTAGAAGGTTGGCGGGATGTAGGGATAGGGCTGGCGAGAGGCGACCACGGCCGCGTCACCCGGCCCCGGCGTCGTGGCCACGTTGTAATAACCGCCGACATCCAAGCGGCTGCTGTGGGCACCCACGTAATTGGCGGTCGCCGTCGTGTTCGTGCCCAGTTGTTTCTCGAACCCGAACGTCCACTGGTCAGAATAGGGGTTCTTCTGCAAGGGGTTCATGTACCACTCGACAAATCCGCTGCTCAGGAACGGGGTTGGCGCCGGGACACCCGCCGACGAAGCGTTAGCGAACGGATTCTCGGAAGTCACGTTGGGCACGATGTGTTTGTTCAGATTATTAACCAGGAGTTGCCCAAGCTGCGGCCAAGTTCCTTCGGTGTTCTGGGCGGTCTGGGTAATCGCAGCCCAGTTTTCGAAGAAACGACCGTAGGAGCCGTGCATCACCAAGGCCGGTTGCAAGCGGTAGGCAAAGCCGAGGCGCGGCTGCCAGTTGTCGGTCATATTGTTGAACGTGGCGTGGTCTTTGTGAGGCGTGAGAGTCACGTACTGTGGCAGCGTGCCGCCCGGAATGCAGGGTGCGATGACTGTGGGAGGATTGCACGCGGGGGACAGCTTCTGAAGCTCGTAGGTGCCGTTGTTGAAGTCAATGTCGCCCGTCGTGTCCGTGTTTTCCTTGTCGTTTCCATATACGGGCATAATGGTTGTGTCATA
>Ga0187781_10004609_pt1 | contig 10275 bp, 7 predicted proteins | sample 0715_SJ02_MP02_2_FD_132447 | JGI IMG/M metagenome (GOLD analysis project Ga0187781, IMG submission 132447) | Tropical peat soil microbial communities from peatlands in Department of Meta, Colombia - 0715_SJ02_MP02_20_MG | ecosystem: Environmental > Terrestrial > Soil > Wetlands > Peat | place...
GTCCGCGTTGGACATGCATTTCTTCATGAAGGCGCTGCGCGCCTTGCCTTGGAGGTGCTGGTTATCGGCGCCGAACTTGCAGGTGGCCATCTTGTCCTTGGGTGTGACGGCAACGGCATAAGACGGAGCGGAAAGAGGCAGCGCGGCCAGCATGGCGGCCGCGAGAGCATAACGAACCATAACCCCCCTCCTCTGCGACGCGCTTATCCTAGCATTCTCCCGGGCCGCGGAGGCAAATTCCCCGGGCTTAGCTGCGCACGTTCCACGGGCACGCTTACTTTGGACAGCGATAGAGCGTCGCGGTGTAGGTCTTGTCGCGGTCGACAAAATCGATCGTGTTATTGGCTTTCTGCGTGAAAGTGATGTCGCCCATCAGCGGACCTGCCGGAAACTGACACTCGACATGCGTGCTGACGCGCTTGCCGTCGGGCTTGGCGTCCAGGAACTTGCAGACGCCCACTTTAGAATCGATCTGATCGGTTGAAATTTTTACCTTGGCCTCGATGGGGTCGCTGCCGTCGCCCTTGCACGGCACATTCTGGGTGAAGTCACCGAGCAGCCAAAAATCGTCGGACAGCGCGCCGGCGCCGGCACCGGTGGTCAGGGCAAGAGTGACGCATCCGATCAGCGGATAAATTAGCTTCATCACGAAGACCCCCGATTATCGTGCCCCAGCCCCTTGTCATCGAACTGTAGCCAATGCCACGAAAAGCGCCAATCGGCGAGGCGGAATTTCGCCCCCCTGTGGCTTGCGGAACACGTGATACCAGCATCCGCACCGTGAACGGAATTCAACAAAAAGACGGCGCCCGAAGGCGCCGTCTTCACAGTGTGCTCAGCAACGACCTCGGTCAATGCGCGGTCAAGCCGGAGGCATCTTCCTCGATCGTCTCGGGAACGTCGACCGGCTTGGCGGTCGCCTCTTCCCAGGTGATCGGCTCGGGCTTGCGCACCAGCGCGCGCGCCAGCACCTCGTCCATGCGCGAGACCGGGATGATGTCGAGGCCGCTCTTGATGCTGTCGTTGATCTCGACAAGATCCTTGGCGTTCTCTTCCGGAATGAGCACGGTCTTGATGCCGCCGCGATGTGCGGCAAGCAGCTTCTCCTTCAAGCCGCCGATCGGCAGGACGCGACCGCGTAGCGTGATCTCGCCGGTCATCGCAACGTCGCGATGCACCGGAATGCCGGTCATGACCGAAACGATCGCAGTGACCATCGCCACGCCTGCGGACGGACCGTCTTTCGGCGTTGCGCCTTCGGGAACGTGTACGTGGATGTCGCGCTTGTCGAACAGCGGCGGTTCGATGCCGAAGGCGACCGCCCGCATGCGCACGTATGACGCAGCTGCGGAGATCGATTCCTTCATCACGTCGCGCAAGTTGCCCGTGACGGTCATCTTGCCCTTGCCGGGCATCATCGCCGCTTCGATGGTCAGCAATTCGCCGCCGACGTCGGTCCAGGCAAGCCCGGTCACGACACCAACCTGGTCCTCGTCCTCGACTTCGCCGTACCGGAACTTTGGCACGCCGATATAGTCGCCGATCACTTCGTCGGTGACCTCCACCGACTGCTTCTTCGAGACCGTGAGCTCCTTCACCGCCTTGCGGATCAGCGTGGAAATCTCACGCTCGAGATTGCGCACGCCCGCCTCGCGCGTGTAGCGCCGAATGAGCGTGAGCAACGCGCCGTCGTCGATCGACCACTCCCTTGGTTCGAGGCCGTGCTTGACGAGCGCATGCGGGATCAGGTGCTTGCGCGCGATCTCAACCTTCTCGTCCTCGGTGTAGCCGGCGATGCGAATGATCTCCATGCGGTCCATCAGGGGCGGCGGAATATTCAGCGTATTCGCCGTGGTGATAAACATCACGTTGGACAGATCGTAATCGACCTCGAGATAGTGGTCGTTGAAGGCGTGGTTCTGCTCGGGATCGAGCACCTCCAGCAGCGCCGATGACGGATCGCCGCGGAAGTCGGCGCCCATCTTGTCGACCTCGTCCAGGAGGAACAAGGGATTGGAGGTCTTTGCCTTGCGCATCGACTGGATGATCTTGCCCGGCATCGAGCCGATATAGGTCCGCCGATGGCCGCGGATCTCCGCCTCGTCGCGCACGCCGCCGAGCGAGACACGCACGAACTCGCGGCCGGTCGCCTTCGCGATCGACTTGCCGAGCGAGGTCTTGCCCACGCCGGGAGGACCGACCAAGCACAGGATCGGGCCGGTCAGCTTGTTGGCTCGCTGCTGCACGGCGAGATATTCGATGATGCGCTCCTTGACCTTCTCGAGGCCATAGTGATCGGCGTCGAGAATCTGTTCGGCCAGCGGCAGATCTTTTTTGATCTTCGATTTCTTGTTCCATGGGATCGAGAGCAGCCAATCGAGATAGTTGCGCACGACGGTGGCTTCCGCCGACATCGGCGACATCTGCCGCAGCTTCTTGAGCTCATGCTGGGCCTTCTCGCGCGCCTCTTTGGAGAGCTTGGTGCGCTTGATCTTCTCTTCGATCTCGGCGAGCTCGTCTTTGCCGTCCTCGTCGCCGAGCTCCTTCTGGATCGCCTTCATCTGTTCGTTGAGGTAGTACTCGCGCTGCGTCTTCTCCATCTGACGCTTGACGCGCGTACGGATCCGCTTCTCGACCTGCAGCACGGAGATTTCGCTTTCCATCAGGCCGAGCACTTTCTCCAGGCGCTCGGTGACGCTCGGCGTCTCCAGGATCAACTGCTTGTCGGGAATCTTCACGGCGAGATGCGAAGCAACCGTGTCGGCGAGCTTGGCGTAGTCGTCGATCTGCTGAACGACGCCGACCACCTCGGGCGACACTTTCTTGTTGAGCTTCACGTAGCCTTCGAACTCGTTGATGACCGAACGTGCGAGCGCCTCGGCCTCGACCTGGTCGCCGGTCGCATCCGCGATTACGACTGCATCGGCTTCGTAATAATCCTCCCGATCGGTGTAGTGCTTGACCTGCGCGCGCGCGGCGCCTTCGACCAGCACCTTGACCGTACCGTCAGGCAGCTTCAGGAGCTGCAGCACGCTGGCAAGCGTGCCGATGCTGTAGATGGCATCGGTCGCCGGATCGTCGTCGGACGCGTTCTTCTGCGTCGCCAGCAGAATGAACGTATCGGAGCGCATCACCTCTTCGAGCGCCTTGATCGATTTCTCGCGCCCGACAAAGAGCGGGACGATCATGTGCGGAAACACGACAATGTCCCGCAACGGCAATACCGGATAGGCTCGGTTTTCACCGGTCAAGAGCGGCGGCTTCGGTTTGGTGGCACCTGTCATGGCCCCAGTTCCTTATTGTTGTGCACGTCCCTCGCAACCCGCAGGATGCGCCATCGCAATGGACTGCCGTGTTACCGGGAAGGCAATTGCGGACGGTGGCCTGTCCGCACGGTTATGAGACTCTGCCCGGGTTCGTGCGCGGCCGATTGAACGATAGACTGGCCGCCCGTTATAGGTGGCGTCGCCGTCCGGACGTGTCAAGAAAGCGCGAGTTTTAGCGGGCGAAACCGTGTCGGGACGCGGCGGCTCAGCGCTGCGTCCCGCATAGGTGCTGCCGAAACCCGGCACCGTTCAGGCACTCGCCCCGCCGGCATCGCCGGCGCGGTCCGACCGGTCAGCGTAAATGTAGAGCGGCCGGGCGCTGCCTTCCACGACTTCTCGCGAGATGACAACTTCCTCGACGCCTTCCAGGCTCGGCAGATCGAACATGGTGTCGAGCAGGATGCTCTCCATGATCGAGCGCAACCCTCGCGCGCCGGTCTTGCGATCGATCGCCTTGCGCGCGATCGCCGCCAACGCCTCCTCGGCAAGCGTGAGGTCGACGGTCTCCATCTCGAACATGCGCTGGTACTGTTTCACCAACGCGTTCTTCGGCTCGGTGAGAATGCGCTTGAGCGAGGCTTCGTCGAGGTCCTCCAGCGTCGCAACCACCGGCAGCCGTCCGACGAACTCCGGAATAAGACCGTACTTCAGCAAGTCCTCAGGCTCGACGTCGCGGAAAATCTCGCCCTGTTTGCGGTCCTCCGGCGCCATGACCTTGGCGCCGAAACCGATCGAGGTCGAGCGGCCGCGTGCAGAGATGATTTTCTCCAGGCCCGCGAAGGCGCCGCCGCACACGAACAGGATGTTGGTCGTGTCGACCTGCAGGAATTCCTGCTGCGGATGTTTGCGGCCGCCTTGCGGGGGAACGCTCGCGATCGTTCCTTCCATGATCTTCAGAAGCGCCTGCTGCACGCCCTCGCCCGACACGTCGCGGGTGATCGAGGGATTGTCCGATTTGCGCGATATCTTGTCGATTTCGTCGATATAGACGATGCCGCGCTGCGCCCGCTCGACGTTGTAATCCGCCGACTGCAGAAGCTTCAGGATGATATTCTCGACGTCCTCGCCGACATAGCCCGCTTCGGTAAGCGTCGTCGCATCCGCCATAGTAAAGGGCACGTCGAGGATGCGCGCGAGCGTCTGCGCCAGCAGCGTCTTGCCGGAACCGGTCGGACCGATCAGCAGGATGTTCGACTTCGCCAGCTCGACGTCGTTGTGTTTGCTCTGGTGGTTGAGCCGCTTGTAGTGATTGTGGACGGCGACCGAGAGCACCTTCTTGGCGTGATCCTGGCCGATCACGTAGTCATCGAGCACCTTGCGGATCTCGCGCGGCGTGGGAATGCCGTCGCGCGACTTCACCAGCGAGGACTTGTTCTCCTCGCGGATGATGTCCATGCACAGTTCGACGCATTCGTCGCAGATAAAGACGGTCGGTCCGGCGATCAGCTTGCGCACTTCGTGCTGGCTCTTGCCGCAGAACGAGCAATAAAGCGTGTTCTTGGAATCGCCGCCGCCAACTTTGCTCATTCCCGTCTCCGTCTTCCACTGCGAGGGAGCCGCTTAGACCCTCGCCACCTTACTAACCCCCGGACTAAAAAAGCGTAGCACCTTCCGCGTCCTGAGCCCGAACAAGACGTTACCGTGACAGCATGCTTGCCGCCACGACAACCCTGCATGCTAACGGCATGCCAATCAAGAATCTATTAACGATAGCACTAGTTTGACAGGATGTGATATTCGAACCACATCCCATAAACAGCCACTTGACGCCACAACCTGGCTCGGCTTGGGGCCGATTCGCAGACTCGAGGGAACTCATACCTTGGTGAGCGCGGGCTGCTCGACCTTCAGGCCGGGTTCTTCCGCCCGCTTCTCGATCACCTTATCGATAAGACCAAAATCCTTGGCCATCTCGGATGTGAGGAACATGTCGCGCTCAAGTGCGTCCTCGATCTTCTTCAAGGGCTGGCCGGTGTGGCGAACATAGATTTCGTTCAACCGGCGCTTGAGGTTCAGTATCTCCTGCGCGTGAAGCATGATGTCGGTGGCCTGGCCTTGGAACCCGCCTGACGGCTGATGCACCATGATCCGGGCATTAGGCAGCGCGAAACGCAGATCCTTGGCGCCCGCAGCCAAAAGCAGCGATCCCATGGAGGCCGCCTGCCCGGTGCACAGCGTCGACACCGCCGGCCGGATGAACTGCATGGTGTCGTAAATCGCCAAGCCCGAGGTCACGATGCCGCCCGGCGAATTAATGTACATCGAGACTTCTTTCTTCGGGTTCTCCGCCTCGAGGAACAGAAGCTGCGCCACGACGAGCGACGCCATGCCATCCTCGATGGGGCCCGTGATGAAGATGATCCGCTCCTTTAACAGGCGCGAGTATATATCGTAGGCACGCTCGCCCCGATTGGTCTGCTCGACCACCATGGGGACGAGGTAGTTCATGTAAGTGTCCTTCGGGTCGCGCATGGTTCACCTGTAGGGCTGCAGTGGCTCAACGTTACTCTCTGTAGTCTGGCTCGAGTCGGGTGCGGCTGTCGAAACCGCAAGATGCCGAGCAAGGCCACGAAATCGACCGTGGGACTCCGCAACATATGCGCGGAAGCGCGGGCGACAAGACGCAAAGCTCACTTAAGGGTAAACCGAAGTCGTCCGCGCGCCTAGGGTCGCCCCAGGCCGCGCCCATTGCTCGCTTGCGCCGAAGCGCGTCGGAAGTCCCTCACACACTCACTCCTCGTCTTCCTTGAACAGCTCGTCGCGTGACACCGGCTTATCCGTCACCTCGGCAAGCTCGGCCAGGAAGTCCACAACCTTGTCTTCGAACAACGGCGCCCGCAAGGCGGCAAGCGCGTTCGGATTCTTCTGGTAATACTCCCAGATCTGCCGCTCCTGCCCGGGGAACTGGCGGACTTGTTCCATCACCGCCGCACGCAGCTGATCGTCGGTGACCCTGATATTGTTCTTCTCGCCGATTTCGGCAATGACTAGGCCGAGCCGCACGCGGCGCTCGGCAATGCCGCGATATTCCTTGCGCGCCTTTTCTTCGGTCGTTCCTTCGTCCTCGAACGTACGGTTCTGCTGCTTGACGTCGTTCTCGACCTGCGACCAGACGTTGGCGAACTCCTGCTCCACCAGGCTCGGCGGCGGCTCGAATTTGTGGCGTTCATCGAGCTGATCGAGGAGCGCGCGCTTGAGCTTCTGCCGCGAGGCAAGCGCCTGCTCGCGCGCGATGCGGTCCTTCACGGCTTCCTTGAGTTTCGCCAGCGATTCCAAGCCGAGCGTCTTGGCAAACTCGTCGTCGATGCTCACGGGGCCTGGCGCCTCGACCGCCTTGACGGTCACGGCAAAGGTCGCATTTTTGCCGGCGAGATGGGTGGCGCGATAGTCGTCGGGAAATTTGATGTCAAAGGTCTTGGTGTCGCCGGCCTTCAGCCCGACGAGATTGTCTTCGAAGCCGGGAATGAACTGGCCGGCGCCCATGATGAGCGGCACGTCCTCGCCGGTGCCGCCCTCGAACGGCGTGCCTTCGAGCGAGCCTTCGAAATTGATGGTGACCCGGTCGCCATTGGCGGCGCCCTCGGCCTTGGCCATGAACGGACGATTCTGATCGGCAATGGTCTGCAACGCCTTGTCGATCTCTTCGTCGGACACTTCGGCGGTAAGCCGGGTCAGCTTGATGCTCTTGAAGTCGGCGAGCGCGATCGCGGGAACGATCTCCATCTCGACGGTGTAGGAAAGGTCGGCCTTGCCTTCGATGACGCCTTCGACCGCCCCCTCGTCCGTCGGCAGCACCACCTTGGGCTCGACTGCGAGTCGGTAGCCGTGATCGGTGACGATCCTGGAATTGGCCTCGCGCACGGTTGCTTCGATCACCTCGGCCATTGCCGATTTGCCGTACAGGCGCTTGAGGTGCGCAACCGGTACCTTGCCGGGCCGGAAGCCGCGCAACTGCACACGGCCTTTGAGGTCGTCGAGCCGCTCGTTGACCTTTGCCTCGAGGTCAATCGCCGGGACGACCACGCGATATTCGCGCTTAAGACCCGCGGAAGAAGTTTCGGTGACTTGCATCGGTATTACTCTTCGCGGCCCCTTGTTGTGCGTATCTTGGCCGCATTGTGGGAAAAAACATCCGCCCAGACTGGTGCGGGCGGAGGGGCTCGAACCCCCACGACTTTCGTCACGGGAACCTAAATCCCGCGCGTCTACCAATTCCGCCACGCCCGCGACAGGAGGGCGGCCCGGCGGCGGGGCTTATATCATGCGCAATCCGCCGGACCACAAGAAAAATAGCGAACGCTGCCCGCCGAGCAACCGCGCTGTCTGGCGCTATTGTGAACTACGCCGGCAGCTCCCGGTAGACCCGGGGCAAGCATTCCGGCAAATCCTCGGAAATAAGCCCCGGGCCAAAGCTCCGTGCCGCCTCGCCGTGGAGCCACGTGGCGGCGGCAGCGGCTTCGAAGGCCCGCATGCCTTGGGCCAGCAAGCCTACGATAATCCCGGTCAGAACATCGCCCGCGCCAGCCGTCGCGAGATAAGCCGGAGCGTTTGACGCGATGGCCGCGCGGCCATCCGGCGCGGCAACGACCGTGTCGGCCCCTTTCAGGAGGACGATGGCGCCGGTGAGCCCGGCTGCGAGGCGCGCCCTGTCAAGCTTCGTCCCCGCTTTGGTTCTCTCGTCCAAAGTTCCGAAGAAGCGGGAAAATTCGCCTTCGTGAGGCGTCAAAATCGTGCTTTGGCCTGCCCTGCCCCGTTGCTTGAGCGCGTCCGCGAGCCGCTTCGGATCGCCGGCAAAGCTCGTGATTGCGTCGGCGTCGAGCACCACGGCACGCTCACCGGCAAGCGCCGCTAAAACGCTTGCGCACGTTACCTCGCCGACGCCTACCCCTGGGCCGATAGCGAAAGCGTTCAGCCGGCGATCGATAAGAAACCGGGTCAATTCATCAGCGCCGTCGACGGGCCGCACCATTACCGCAAGGTTACTGGCCGCGTTGACCGCGAGCGCCTCGCGGGGGCTGGCGATGGTTACAAGCCCAGCGCCAGCGCGCAACGCGCCGCGGGCAGCAAGGCGCGCGGCTCCCGTAGACCATGACGGGCCGGAAGCGACGACCGCATGACCGCGGTCGTATTTGTGCCCTGTCTCTTGCGGCCGAGGAAACCGCGCACGCCACAGCGGCGGAAGATTCTCGAAAGCGAGCGGATGGACTTCCGCCAGCACACCTTCGGCGATGCCAATGTCGGCGACCGAAACGGGACCGCAATAAAGCCGTCCTGGAAGAAGCACATGGCCGGGCTTCTTGCGAAAGAACGTGATCGTCTGCGACGCCTTGACCGCAACCCCCATGACAACGCCTGTGGTTCCGTTGATGCCGCTCGGCAAATCGACGGCGATCACGGGCGCGCGCTGCGCATTCATCGCTTCAATCATCGCGCGCGACAAACCTTCGACCGGACGGTCAAGGCCCGCGCCGAACAATGCATCGATGACGAGGTGCGCGCCTTCGAGGGCTGCGGGCTCGGCGGCCGCGATCGGGCCGGACCAAGCCTTCGCCGCGAGCGCGGCGTCCCCTTTTAGCCGCGCGACTTCACCGACCAGCAAGACTTCGGTTTGGTAGCCCCAATCGGCCAACAGCCGCGCCGCCACGAAACCGTCGCCGCCGTTGTTCCCCGGCCCGGCAACGACGATGACCCGGCTGCCGGCTCGCAAGTGGGCGCGGATCGCATCGGCAACGGCCTCGCCCGCCCGGTCCATCAGCCGGATGCCCGGCGTGCCCCCGGCTATCGTGCGGCGATCGGCTTCCGCCATCTCGGCGGTGGTAAGAAGTTCAATCATGGTGCCCGACTGGATGATGATGACCGTGCTGGCAACCATCACGAAGCTTGTCGTAACGGCCACTTGGCGCGATAATATGCAAACTGCCTAGTTTGGAAGCTGAGGCTCTCTGGGGGGCTCTGTTTTGGGTTGAGGATTGCACAGTTTCGACCTGATCTGGTGCCCTTTCATACCCTTGCGGGCCTTGGCACGGGACCTGCTAACGAAATCTCGGTTCCAGCGGGGGCCGGACCTCCATCGGAGCCGGGAGACGGAAACGCGATGAAGAAAATCGAGGCGATCATCAAGCCATTCAAGCTCGATGAGGTGAAGGAGGCGCTGCAGGAAGTTGGACTGCAAGGCATCACGGTCACTGAAGCCAAGGGATTTGGACGCCAGAAGGGGCACACCGAACTTTATCGCGGTGCAGAGTATGTGGTCGATTTTCTTCCCAAGGTGAAAATCGAGATTGTCCTCGGCGACGAGATGGTCGAAAAGGCAATTGACGCGATCCGTCGGGCGGCCCAAACCGGGCGGATCGGTGACGGCAAGATTTTTGTTTCAACCGTCGAAGAAGCCATCCGGATCAGGACGGGGGAATCCGGAATAGACGCCATCTGAATGGCTGGTCCTGACTGCCGCCTTTTTTTGCCGGGGCAAAGCACGGGCTAGCGTCGAGGGCATTCAACCAACAGCACGAAAGGGTACGCCTGCCATGACGACGCCGAAGAATGTCATGAAAACGATCAAGGACAACGACGTGAAATACGTCGATTTCCGCTTCACCGACCCGCGCGGCAAATGGCAGCACGTGACCTTCGACGTTTCTATGATCGAGGAAGACACCTTCGCCGAAGGTCAGATGTTCGACGGCTCCTCAATCGCCGGCTGGAAGGCTATCAACGAGTCGGACATGTGCCTGATGCCCGATCCGGCGTCGGCTTGTATCGATCCGTTCTTTGCCGAGACCACATTGTCGCTCATCTGCGATGTGCTCGAGCCGACGACCGGCGAGCCTTACAATCGCGATCCACGTGGCATCGCCAAACGCGCCGAAGCCATGGTCAAGTCCATGGACGTCGGCGACACGGTGTTTTTCGGTCCTGAGGCCGAGTTCTTCGTGTTCGACGACGTGAA
>Ga0187781_10004610_pt1 | contig 10273 bp, 6 predicted proteins | sample 0715_SJ02_MP02_2_FD_132447 | JGI IMG/M metagenome (GOLD analysis project Ga0187781, IMG submission 132447) | Tropical peat soil microbial communities from peatlands in Department of Meta, Colombia - 0715_SJ02_MP02_20_MG | ecosystem: Environmental > Terrestrial > Soil > Wetlands > Peat | place...
AGGGGATGCCGCTGGCAATCGAAAACAGAGTCGCCCCGCCTGCTGTGCACTCAGTTCCTCCGGCTTTTGTACAGCTTTCGATTGAATTTATTGCGGTTTGATAGGCGGTGAGTGTGGGAAACGAAAACGAGCCGTTGAAGCTTTGTGTCGAACTCGTGGACTCCTCGTTGTCCCGGAAGCGCCCCCCGAACCTCACAAAGTTCTTACCCATATTGACGGAAGTGAAATTCTGGAACTCGAAGTGATCTTCGGTGTCTGTCTGTATTCCTTGGGTATTGCCGCCGCCTGCAAACGCCCCCGCCACTGAGATTTGGCAGGGTTGCGTCAATAAGAGGCAGCCAATGGGAGCGCCAATGAGATTGTTGCTGCCATTGATCACCAAATTAACGGGCGCCTGGTAGCTGCTGTCGTGAAGGTACTGGAAGCGAGCCTGGTTTACCGTCCTGTCGCTGATCACTTGCGTATCGCCCACCTGGATAGTGTGCTCGGACCCGTTGCTATTGTAGGCCTGTGAGGGGAGAGCGAAATTTCCAACTCCGTCGTCTTTGTCATTGTTTCCCCAATATTGGTAGCGCACCGTCATCACGTTTTTCGAGCTGAGCTGGTAGTCCACGCGCGGGCCGAGGTTCATGCGCATACGGGGATTAAGCACGGCCTGGTTGTAGGGAACCTGCTGGGTCAAGTCAGGGCTGAGTACGTAGGCGCTCACCACGCTCGCGTCGTCAAGATCCCGGCGAAATATGCTGAAGAAGAAAGACGCCTTCTTACTGATGGGACCGCCGATGCTGCCGTTGTAGAATTGCGAATGATAGCTCGGCTCCTCGGTCACGAAAGGATTCCGCGTGTTGAAGGAAACGGTATTCCCGCTCACGAATCCTTGACCGTGGAATTGGCTCGCGCCGGGTTTGGTCGTAATTTCGACACGGCCGTAACCGAGCCTGTCGTATTCCGCCGAAAAGGGATTCTGGTTGACCCGTATCTCGAGAATCGAGGACTTGGGGGGAAGCTGCCCGCCGGTGAAGCCGTCAATATAAATCTGGCCGCCGTTAGGCCCCGCAGATGGCCCTGCCAATTCCTCGAGTTCGGATTGCAATTCGTCCGGGTCATCCGAGAGCGACTCGAGCTCCTTCCCCGAGATGACGAGCGAACTGGCGTTGTTCTCGGGATTGACGCTCACCGTGGGCGCCTCACCCGAGACGGTGATCTTTTGCACTTCCTCTTCGATCTGAAGCGGGATGACGAGCTTTTGAACCTGGCCAGCGCTGATTTCAACGCCCTGCTGCTCGTACGGCGCGAAACCCTTTGCGATGACTTTCACCGAGTATTTGCCGGGAGCCAGGCCTTTGAATTCGTAAATGCCGTCTTTGTTCCCTTGCACGGCTTGGGTTTGTCCTGTCGCTGATGTTACCAGGACCGTCGCTTGCGTCACCAGCCCGCCTGAAGGATCGTTCACCTGGCAGCGTAGCGTCCCGGAAGTAGATTGCGCAAATAAAGGGCTTGCCAGAATTAGCGCCGAGAAAAACGCCAGAAAGATATGAAGACTTTTTCCCAATATCCGAAATTTCATTCCGTCTCTCCTGAAAAATGCTCGTCAATCCCGCGGAAGCGGGAATCCAACTCCCTCCGACTGCCCTGGACCCCCGCTTGCGCGGAGGTTACGACGATGGGTCATATCGTGCGCTGAATTATTGTGTTCCCTCTTCTCCGCCTCCGCCGCCGGAAGGGCTAAGGCTCCAGGACCCCATGAAGATCGCCTGGCTGGCGCTCGGTGAAGCCGTCAGAATGGCTTCCACACCGCTCAGTAGCGTGATTGCCGTGACCCCGCCGGAATCTGTCCCTTGCGAAGCCACAATCATTACGGCGTCGCCCTTCTTCAAATCCGCAAGCGTTGCCGCGGGCAGCCGGCTGAGGAATCGGTTGAAATCAGGCGCTCCACCGGGTCGCGCACCTCCAGGACCTCCTGGCGGGCCGCCCTGGCCTCCCGGGCCACCTTGACCTCCCTGACCTCCACCTGAGGGAGGAGGTTCTGCCGGACGTGCGGTGGCTGCCGCGCCACCCGGGCCGGCGCCGCTCGGTGGGCCGCCTGGCGCGCCCCCTTTTAATGCGAAAGCGATCCTCTGAGCCATCATGGCGTCCATCTTGCGCAACTGAGAGTCCGTCGTAAACTTCACGAGCACGGGCTTCTTCGTCTTCAAATCCATAACGCTGATGGTGTTCTGGTTGGTGTCAATCGAAGAGACCGTGCCGGCGATATTTCGAAACAATCCCGAAACAATTTCCTGCGCGGCAAAATCGTTACCGTCCGCGCTGCGCGTGCCTCGGGCACGAAGTTGATCTCCGGCTTGGATCTGGGCGAACGTGCCGGGTTTTGCATCGTCGAACTTCACCGAGTCCGGGGCGTAACGGCGGAGGATCGTGTCCTTGGAAACGTGGACCGCAATCTTTTTGGTCGCACCGAAGCCCGCCGTCGAAAGCGTAATTGTGCTGGTGACGGAATCGACGGAACTCACCAGTCCCCCCACGCCGCGTTGCCATTCAGCGGTTTCCGTCACGTGCTCCTGCGCAATGGCCGTCTTGCTCATGTCAATCGCGCGGACGGCGACGAGAGTCTTTTGATCGTCGGAAAGCTGGCCTTGGACCAGAACGCGGTCGCCTACGGCGATGTCCCCGGCGGTGATCCGGGTGGCATTCTTCAAAGTTTTTTCATTGGGAGCGACGCGGACAACCAGGGCATTGCTGGGGAGCGACACTGTCAGGCGTGTCCCTGCGTCGGTCTGGAGGGTGAAGCCCGTCGGCTCTGTGCTTACCACGGTGCCCGTGGCCTTGTAGACGGCACTCGGCGTCTGGCCGCGTCCTGTCGTAGCCAGACTGATCACCAGGAAGCTCGTCCAAAGCGAGATAAGAACACGCCTTCCATCCATGTCCATCATTCGCCGACAAGTCCCCTTCCTCATTATTATTAGCCTCCACTGTAACAGGCGCTCGAGCGAGGCTGCACCCCACTTTTCCTGTCAGGTTTGCAAGTTGGCAAAATCACGCGGCGGCAAATTCCAACCCTGCATACAAAAATCCAAACCAATCGCACGGCAACGAACGGAAAGCCAGTACCTCCCCACTGAGACTACCTGATAGTCCTAAGACGTTCGGGAACGTTGGAGGGTTGCGGTTGGCGCGTTAAATTCCCATGAAAAGCGCGTATCTAGGGCGTTTTGTCACTTTTTTGGTGGAATTGCATAGGACAGTCGCCCATCCCCGTCCGCTGACGGGTACCCAGAAAACATGAGAATCGCTCGACGGTGGGGCGATGGAGCGCGGGCGTCTCGCCCGCTGTCGCGTGGGCATCCTGCCCACGCGCGGGAGCGGGACGCTCCTGCGACAGCGGGCAAGATGCCCGCGCTCCAATTTCCGAAGTAGCGTACGCGCCATGTGAGCGTCCGCGGACGCCCTGGCACCTGGAACCTGAAGCCCGGAACCTACCTACATAGGCGGGGTGGGCTCAATTCCGCGGGTCTTTTCCTTCACCTCGGTGTTGAAGAGTCTGAAGCGTGAGTAGGTATGCGAGTTCCGGAAGGTTCTTCCCCGCCATTGGACGGTAACCGCCACCTCGGAAGGCAACCACATGACCGCGGCGATCTCCTTGAACTGCACGGGCTCGTATGTGATTTCGGTGGTTTGCCGTTCCAGGCGGATCCTGGGTTGCGGCGCCAGCAAATCACTCCGCAACCGAACCACCTTGTATGTATCTGCGTCAATCCACGCCACCCCCTGGAAGAGTACCATGACGGATTCCTGATCGGTGTTGAACCGTTCGACCATCTGAGCCTTCTCGGGCTTTTGGGCAAAAGCTACCACATAACAATGATGCCCCGCCAGCACCTGCTGCCCGAGCAACCGGAAGCTCGCGCCGGATTGGTAGGAAGGATGAAACACCAGGGAAGCAGATGCAAAACCAGAAGTCAGCATGAAACCGGCATTAAGGCCCCTCGATCCGGTCCGGTCGCCGTGCTTATCGGTACGATATTCTTCAAGCCCCACACCCCAAGTCTCCGGCTTCGCGAGCAGCAGGTATTGGAAGTTCTCTTCCAGAGAATCCTTGGTCTCGCCCTTCTTTCCCAACCGTGTCTCGCGAACCTCTTCCTCCGACAGGGTGTTCGAGAAATTCTGGAAGAAGCCCTGAACGTCCTTGCCCGTCCTGGAGAGAATCACGGGGAGGTCATCCTGGTTCACCGTGGCTTGCATGCCCTGAAGCTCGGGGATCGCGGTGACCAAGGCGTCGGGCGGTTGGCTCAGTACGGACGCTACCTTCGAGGACGACTCCAACTTCTGCCGCGCCAGAATCTGCGTGTGGAGGCTGCGAACCGGCAATGGGAAATCTTTGGCCGGGCGGTCGCCCATGTAGTCCTTCATCTGCGCCGCGGCGGCCCGCGTGTCACCCTCTTCCAGCAGCGCGCTTGCACGAAGAAGCATAGCCTCTTTGGAAGCTCCGGGGGCGCGGACCGCCTGGCCCAAGTATTCGTCGGCTGCCTCCCAGTTCTTCTGGAGAATCAAAGTGCGGCCCAGCTCCCGCAGAATAAGCGGGTCACTAGGAGCTTGGGCCTTGGCCTGCATCAGAAATCCCGCGGCCTTCTCGTACTTCCCCTTCCAGTCTTCCAGCACGCCGAAGATCAGGTTCAAGCGGGCGCGTTGAAGGTTATTACCCTTGGCATCCGCAGTCTTCGTGGCTTCTGAGAATTCACGCAGGGCGCCCGTCAAGCCTCCCGCGTCCAGTCTGGCGAGCCCGAGGAGCATTCGGCAATCGACACAATCCGGGGCCTTTTTCACTGCCTCGTAGAGAGTGTCCACGGCTTTGACGGGCTGCCGGTTATCGAGAAGTTCCTCGGCTCCCTTCGCCAGCTCCTTGCGCTCGGACTTGGGTACAGCCTCGCCTTCCAAGCTTGTCCGTAACTTTTCGCCCAACTCCTTGACCAAGGCTTCTTGCGACAAATTCTCGGAGTCACCCGTGTCTTCCCGCATCGTGATGTCGATCTCCCAGGTCTTGTCCCCGTTGCCGAAATCCACGATCTCGCGCGCCGTGTGGTAACCCTCATGGTCGACTGATAGTTTCGCGGTGATGGTTTTAAAAGTCGTGAATTCCAGTTCGTATTCGGTTCCGAATCGTCCCTGGAGGTCCGTTTGAACATCGCGGATTAACCTCATACCGTAGCCCAGATCGATATGCACGTTCGCGTGTCGAATGGGCTCGCCTCTGAAATCGACAACCTGCCCGAAAATCTTCCAGCGGTGCTTTTCGACGTTGTGAATTCCACCCATCGCGCCAGGGTTGGTAGGCATGCGCCCCATTTGCGCCCACAAGAAAACCGGAAACAGCGGTGTCAACGCCGCGAAGAGAATGGCGGTTGGAATTCCTCCCACCCGCACCTTAATGGACATTTCTTTGTCCCCAGCAACGCAGATTACACTTGGGGTTTCCATTCTGATCTCGTTGCTGAGCCTAATATATGCCTAACGACCCCTCAATGCAATGACCCATCAGCTAACGGAGTGGGTGTCAAAACAACCCGAGAGGGTGTACACTCACAGGTTTCCTGGGGTCTTAGCAAGCGATGCCGGTTGAGGGCACGCCCAATACAACTCCAACTGGAGGGTTAACCGTGATTAGGCAATTTGCCAAGCTAGTGTTTGCTACAGTATTTCTCAGCTCGGGGCTCTTCTCATCCAGCCTGCCGCTCATTCCTTACCCCAACCAGCTTGAAGCGGGTCAGGGAGTATTCCGGGCAGGGGCGCGCGTCAGTATCGAGGTGGCAGGCAACGAGGAGGAAGACCGTTTTGCCGCGTCGCTTCTCGCTCAGGAACTGAATGCATTGGGTGGCGTCGCCGCCAGCGTTGGAGCGAAAGGCGCCGGCGGGCCGCGTATTGTGCTGGCGCGCAGCGACAGCGAAGCCGGCAAGCGCATTCTCGAGCAGTCGGGGATGAGCCTGCCGGCCCAAGCCGAAGAGGAAGGCTACATATTGGTGGTGACTCCTCGCGATGCCTCGATAGTCGGTAAGACCCCAGCAGGCGTCTTTTATGGCGTCCAGACGCTTCGGCAATTGCTTCAGCGGACACCAGGAGGCGGTGCAGAAATCCCCGTCGTGCGCGTGGTGGATTGGCCAGCCATGCGCTGGCGCGGGGTGAGCATCGACATTAGCCGCGGTGCTATCCCCACGCTGGCTTCCTTCCAGAGGGAAATCACCTTGTTGGCCGAATACAAAATCAACTTGTTCTCGCTTTACATGGAGAACACCTTTGCTTACCCCAGCCTGCCGCTCGTGGCGGCTCCAGGCGGCGCCGTGACTCCGCAAGAAGCCACGGAACTCGTCAACTTCGCCAAGCAATATCACATGGTGATCGTTCCTGAGCAGGAGTCCTTCGGGCACCTGCATTTGGCGCTTCAGAATGAGCAGTACCAAGATATGGCCGAAGTTCCCTACGGGCACGTTCTCTCACCTACCGTCCCCGCCTCCTTTACTTTCATCGGCAAAATGTTTGCGGATCTCGCTTCAGTCTTTCCCGGACCCTTCTTCCATATTGGGGCCGATGAAACCTATGAGTTGGGCCAGGGCCGGACCAAGGCGGAGGTGGACAAAGACGGCTACGGCAGCGTTTACATTGATTACCTTCACAAAATCGACGAAAACTTGAGTCAATATCATCGCAAGGTCCTCTTCTGGGGCGATATGGGCGTCCAGCACCCTGAGCATCTCAAGGATTTGCCGCACGACATGATTGCGGTTCCGTGGGACTATGCCCCGAGGAAATCCTTCGTGAACGAAATCAAGCCCTTCCGCGATGTGGGGCTCGAGACCTGGGTGGCACCGGGCGTGAGCAACTGGAGCCGCATCTTCCCGGACTACATGGAAGCGCTCCCCAACATCCGGCAATTCGTAACTGACGGAAAAGAACTGGGCGCCACCGGCGTCTTTAACACCACCTGGATGGACGACGGCGAAAGCATGGTGAACTTCACTTGGTACGGGCTGGTGTACGGCGCCGCTCAGTCCTGGCAAAAAACCGTCGATGACCAGCAGTTCTCCGACGGCTGGGATTGGTCTTTTTATCGTGCGCAGGATCATCACTTCGCCACGGAGATCAAGAACCTTACAGAGATCCATCGCCTACTGCGGAGCGCTGTTCATTCGGATGGCGAGGACTGGCTGACCTGGGTTGACGCCTTGAGCCCCGACGGGCAGAAATTCTATGCACCGATGGAGCCGGCCGCGCATCAGATTCGGCTTCTGGCTGAAGATGTGATTGCCGATCTCATCACCAACTCCCACTTGGCGCGCCGTAACCAGGACTTGCTGGACTACGTGGACTTTGCCGCCCGGCGCTTCGATTTCCTCGGCCAAAAGGCCATCTACGCAAAGTACATCACGGATCTCTATTCCCAGGCGCAAGCCAATGCTGCGAAGCCAGAGATGGTCGGCGATATCCTGGAACGAATTGACAGTGTCAATGGCCTGCTCCAGGACATGCGCGATCAGACTACCTTGCTGCGGACGCACTACCGGAAACTCTGGCTTGGTGAGAACTTGCCGTATTTCCTCGATAACATCTCAGTCCGTTACGACGAAGAATTGCTACGCTGGGAAAAAGCCGCCAGCGACGTGAATCATCTCCGCGACGTCTATCGCCATCCCCGTCGCCTGCCGCCGCTCGTCGAACAGTAGGACGGGGTGTCAGAAACACTGGTAGGGGCACGGCGTGGCGTCCCCCTGACTGAGCTTTCCACCTCCGCGCAGCCTATTCCCTCTCCCCCTTGGGGGAGAGTGGCCCGCCGCCGGCGTTCTCATCAGCCGGGGCGGGCCGGGTGAGGGGGTCAGGTCCGTGGTGGAGGTCTGTGTTGCTAAGGTTCAACACCGACGACGATTAAGGGAACCGCTGGCACTCCGCGTTCCTCGCGGATCACGTCATAGAGAGCACACTGCTCTACAACCCCAGCCCGCCCTATCCATCTGAGATCGGGTGGAAGTCCTGGGAGCGCCTACGAAGCCGCCTCTCCACCGAGCTTAGACTAATAGTTCCCTCGAAGAGTTTGACGTCGTCCTCCAGGGGGTTATGTCGGCGTCTGGCCGAGCGCAAGTATCGCCGCGCCTTCTCCAAATCCACGAAGGTCTTTGCCTTGTCCGCGAGCCCGCGCCAGACCTCCACGACTGTGTACACGCGAATGCGCTGCTTTTTCGTTATCATTTCCGCTCCCCCTTCATCCGCTGGTACCAGGATAAAACGTTTCCATACTCAAGGAAGCTGCACAGCTCCGCTAATCCGCTCCTCCTAAATGTGGGACGGAAAAGCTGGCGGGAGAACAGGTCGCGTCTCTCGTCGTTTGAGACAACAGAGAACCGCGACACCCTAGAGTCCGTTAGTAGGACGTCGTTGAGCCTGAGGAGGCCCGAATAAATCGGAGTTGAGTGCTCGATCTCAAAAAGCCCCTCCACGGTTGGCCTAGCCGCTCCCACCCACAGGACGTCGATCTCGGCGAGGATAGCACGGATGTCTTCGAATCCTCCTGGCAGTCCCGCGCGCAGGGGAAAGCGGTCAACCAGAGACCAATCCAGCCTGTTCACGTCGTTCTCCGGGACATGAACGTCGTGTCCCTTAAGGTGTCCAATGCCGGCAATGAGGGTTTGAACCTGGAAGTGAGAAAGCTTCGCGGCCTCATCGCGGCGGATCGCCGTCGTGCCAATCCGCAGCGTTCCATAGCCCACGTACCCTTCGACATTGAATCTGCCCCGCCGCGCGACGTATAGTTCCAAGGCGCTCGACCGAGTTATGAGTTGGGCCTTGTACTGCCCATCTCGGGCTGGCTCGGCGCCACGAAAGACCTCCTCAAAGTCCGCGTAAGGAACGAAAACCGGCGGCGTGCCGTCGTCCAAGAGAAAACAAATGTACGAGTCTTGGCCCTCGAGCTGTCGCAAGTCGGCCTCGCGAAGGCCGAAGAAGGCCCGACCCGAGGGGTGCACCTTAGAATACCGAAAGTAGACGAGTGCGGTGCCTGCCACGCTGAAGAGCGATTCACTCCCCTTCAGTTTGCGGACATCACCGTAGCGCCGCCGTAGATCATCAAGAACCTCCGCCTTTACAGGGTTTGCCATATCTCCCGAATACCAAATCACGCCCAGCGGCGCGCGGCCGGACTTCTGCCCAGCGGCGTCGTCAGTTCGTGGGCCGCGTCGGTCGCCGCACATGCATGCCGCGGGAGAGGAAGGAACACCCTACGTAAAGCGCCCCCTCACATAAGCCTGGGCCTGCCGGCTGAGCAGAGCGTACTCGTCGGCGGACTCTTTAAGATTATCGAAATCAATGATCTCGACTCGGATGCCGGCGGGTACGGTGTCTTCGCATACGTAAGCCACTCCTCCCGAGACCGAGATGAAGATAACCTTTTCTGCAGGCTTAGACATTCGATTCTCCTCTCGCCCCCATGCGACATCGTCTGGCGACGCTAAGACCGGTTCCACCATAGTCAATATATCATTCGGCGGCTCAAGCGCAAAGGATGAGTTCGCACCACCTGGTAGCGCAGACCTGCTTTTCAAGGTCCGCGGCTTTTGGACCTGGAGTACCAGCCTTGCGTGCGGGCCGAAGGCGCAGGCTGACGACCCCCTCACCCGGCCCGCCCCGGCTGAAGAAAACGCCGGCGGCGGGCCACCCTCTCCCCCAAGGGGGAGAGGGGGGCGGATGTGGACAAGGGACGCACGGCCTCGTAGCCGCAAGCAGTTGTGCGCCACGGGCTACGCCGCGAGCTTGCGGTTTTTGCCTGTTTGGGCTAAAGTGAGAGATAAACGAGGGCGAGCCACGCAGGTTGCCAAGGCGGGTGTCGACAGATGACGCTGCAAGAAAAAACACTCAACCCAGCTATTCCGGTGACGCTATTCGAGGTGGTGCCGCCGGCGGCGGATCAGCCTGAGGCCATCAGCCAATCCCTCGTCGAGCTCGGAAGGGTCAAGCCCTTTGTGGATGGAATCAACCTTCCGGAAATTCACGACGAAGAGCGTGGGACGGAGCGGACCAGCAAGTTCGTGGCGCGCGTCGAGCCACGATTGTTGGGCTTGCGCATTCAGAACGAACTGGGAGCGGAGGTGGTTCTCAACCGCGTGGTGGTTCGTGACCCGCACCCGGAAGTCTGGTTCCGAGAGACCTGCCTGGAACGAGGCACGCGGCAAATTATTCTGGTGGGCGGTGAATCCGCGGGTGTCCGCTATCCCGGACCGAACGTCACGGAGGCCGCAGC
>Ga0187781_10004611_pt1 | contig 10273 bp, 12 predicted proteins | sample 0715_SJ02_MP02_2_FD_132447 | JGI IMG/M metagenome (GOLD analysis project Ga0187781, IMG submission 132447) | Tropical peat soil microbial communities from peatlands in Department of Meta, Colombia - 0715_SJ02_MP02_20_MG | ecosystem: Environmental > Terrestrial > Soil > Wetlands > Peat | place...
AACCGGGACGTCCCGCAGCACGTGGTCCAGAAAATCCTCGACCATGACTCACCCCTGATGACCGCGCTTTATGCCCAGCTCAGCGACACCACGGTGCGCCGGCACTGGGAGGAATCGCACAAGGTCAACGCCCGCGGCGAGACGGTCACCCTCGGCCCTGACGGGCCGCTGGCCGACGCCGCCTGGGCCGGCCAGCAGCTGTCCAGGGCCACTCAGGCGCTGCCCAACGGCTACTGCGGGCTTCCAGCCGTACGCAGCTGCCCGCATGCAAACGCGTGCCTGACCTGCCCGATGTTCCTCACCACCACCGAGTTCCTGCCCGCCCACCGCGCCCACCACCAGCAGGTCCTGCAGATCATCTCCGCTGCCGAAGCCCGCGGCCAGGACCGGCTGGCCGAGATGAACCGGCAGGTGGCCGGCAACCTCGGCAAGATCATCAGCGCGCTGGAAGCCGAGCCGGGCCAGCAGCAGGAGGCGCCCGGTGCGTGCTGACAACACCGGCCCGCTCATCGACGCAGCCCGCAACCCGCAGCGAACTGACCCGCGCCAAGGCGATCCGCGCCCTGCGCGAGCTCGACCACGCAGGCACCCCGGTCACCTTCACCGCGGTCGCGGCGGCGGCCGGTGTCTCCCGGTCGTGGCTGTATGCCCAGGCCGGCATCCGCGACCAGATCACCCGGCTGCGCGATGCCACCACGCGGGCGCCCGTCCCGCCGATCCCGGCCAGCCAGCGGGCCAGCGAAGCATCCCTGCTGGCCCGGCTAGCCGAGACCACCGACCGCAACCGCAAGCTCGCCGAGGAAAACGCCCGCCTGCGCCGCCAGCTCGCCCACGCCCTCGGCGACCGGCGCGCTGTTAACCCCGGCCGGACACCCGGACCCGGCGCCCCGCCGGCAACACCTCAATAACAATCATGCCCGCCGGACCGGGGCTCCGGCGGGCTCCCACGCCGCGTCAGCGACACCGTCCGCGACGCAAAACACCAGGTCACAGCCGTGACCCGCAATGCGGCTCAAGATAACGGTGGCCACCCAGGACACCGTCACCCAGCTGATCAGCGCGATCCGGAAGGTGGCCCGGGAGGTGCCCGGCGCGGCGGAGCAGGTCGCGGCGGTGTGCACCGGGCACGACTACTCGGTCCCGGGCAAGCCGAAGATCGACTGGGACGACCCGGCCGCCAAGGACGCGCTGGTCTCCGCGCTGGTCAGCGACGCGACCGCGCTGGTGGCTGCGCTGCGGCCGGAGGACCCTGCCCGGCTTCCGGCTCGTCGCCACCCCTACCGCTGTCCAGCGGCAGGCATTCGAGCTGCTCGGCGTCAGCCACCGCCTCGGGGTCACGTAGTCAGCACCCCGCCCCGCGCACCTCGAAAGCCCAGGTAAACGGCCCAGCGCGCTGATCACTGGGGGGAACTACGGCTTAGGCGTGACCCGGCCGGGGTGGTCGCTTACCAGCAGCGGCCACGTCGATGCCACGCGTGATCCGACAACAGATGTGCGACGCATGTCTGCCAGTTGATGTGCGATACATGGTCTAGGAAATGGGAGCAGCGGTCCGCGGCCGCGGGCCTTTGATGCTGCGCACCGGCTGGGTGGTGGTGCGGCGGATCACCTGGGTGTCGCCGCCGGTGGGGTGGTCACCCGGCCCGGTAAACTGTCAACCACACTCCCCTGACCAGGAGGGGGCGCATGGCCAAGTTCCTGCTTGTCAAGTTCAGCTTCATGGTCGAGATCACCGACGCCGACGCGCTGCGCGACGCCGCCCTCAAGAAATTCGACGCCGCCGACATGACAACGGATGACTACCCCGACACCGCTGACTGGCATGCATCGGAGGAAGGCCAGGAGGAGCGCCGCCAGGTCGCCACCCAGGACGTGGACGCCCTGAGCCAGTGTGTGGGCATGGGCATGGCGGAAGCCAGGCGGCTGCTCGAAGTGATTGACGGCGTGCCCGGCGTCAAGGCCGTACCCCTGAGCTCGTCCGTGGGCCCACTGGAGGGCACCACGCAGGACGAGGCCCGCGACACCTTTGCTGAACGCGAGGGGATTACATGGTGGCCCGAGGCCCGCGACGCCGAACGGGCCCGCCAGCACCGCGAGGGGATTACATGATGGCCCGGCTCGGTGCCGACTGACTGACGCCAAGCACCCAGAGATCACGACGGCACTCTGTACAGCACCGCGACCCTCGCGACCCGCGACCCTGGCCCGCGTCCGAACCCTGGCCCGGATGCGCCCCGCCACGTCGATGCCACGTCGATGCCTGGGTCCAACTGATCGTTGACGGTTCGGCTTCAGGTGATGCTTGACGGTTTCTAGGGTCTGGCGACTGTGCCCGGGGCTGGGTGGTTCTCCCCCGGATGGGTGCCAGTCAACGCCGGGCCGCGGCGGTGGTCAATGGGGACAGGGCCGTTGCCGGCATGACGTAACGTGAGTACTTGCCGGGGATCACGACCGGGTGGTGCGGCAGGACACCGGTCGCGGCCTAGGGTCCCCGTCTTGGCGAGGCTATTGCGATGACCCATCCGCTGTGCGGCACCGCGGAAGACGCGGAACGGTGGTGGCGGGCTTACCAGCTGGCCGAAAACGACCAGGTCGGCGCACTCCGCGAGCGGGCCGAAGCCGGAGACGAGCATGCCAGGCGGCAGCTGGCCAGCTGGCTGTCGGACCGGGCCAGGACTGAGGAGGCCATCGGGGTCATCCGCCCGCTGGCCGACGCCGGGGACGACATCGCCGAGTTCTGGCTGGCCCGGTGGCTGGCTGAGCGGGACCAACTCGGTGAGCTGCGCGAGCGGGCCGCCAGCGGCGGCTACCATGCCCTGCTTGAGCTGGCCGGATGGCTGGCCGGTCACGGGTGCCTGGACGAGTTGCGCGAGCTAGTCGCCGCTCAGCGGCAGCTGCTATCCAGCTGGCTGGCCAGCCAGCATGACATGAAGGTGGTGCGCTTGGTCGCGGATCTCGGGGACGACGACGCCCGGCAGCGCCTGGCGCGGGGCTGGACAGGATGCGGGAGCGTGCCGCAGCCGGAGAGTTCATGCCCGGCAAGTCCTGGCCGAGTGGCCGGACTGACCCTGGCCCGGGTGCCTGAGTCCAGTTGTCCCGGGCTGGTCATCCCTGCCCGTAGTTGGAGATCAGCCATCGGCCATCTGGCTGGCGTTGCAGCTCGACGGTCCAGAAACTGTCCGGGTTGCCAACGGACGGTGCCTGCGATTCGGAGAAGGCGCAGTAGACCGAGGCGGTCGTGGCGGTCTGGCTGGTCGGCGTGCAGTGGAGCGCGGAAAACGTCGGCCACGTCGAGGTGCCTCCGTCGCCCCAGTCCATCTGGCCCGCTGCGGCGGGCTCGAAGTGAGCGACGGCCGCGGCCTTGTCCTTGTGGTTGATCGCATAAACCACGACAGCGGGCCTGCTCGGGGGACCGATATGACGATGCTGCCGGGTGATCGGCCCGTCCGGGCACCGGAGAGGACCGCGAGGAGGCCTTGGAGTCCGGCGATGAGCCGCACCCAGAGACGGCGAGGGTACCGGCGATGAGGGCCGCTGCCAGGCCCCGCCGTGCTGTCAGGGGGTGAGTACAGCACATGGCCGGGCGTCCTGGCCGCTTCCCACCGAGAGTTTCCGGTCCGCCAGGCGCGCCTCCCGCGCGCAAGGGTGGGTCCCGAAGATGCTTTCTGCGTAGCGGTTCGAAAGGATCTTCGGGTGCCCTTGAGGGTGGAGGGGCCGACCCGTACAATGCGCGGCAGGGAGGGCCGGCCCGGTGCCTGTGACCTTTCGCCCGGCGATCGGCACACACCTGACGCGAGACGACCGGCCCGGCCAGCTCGCGGAGCGCAGGCCCCACGGTGCGTTACGGCGAGGTGCGGGCTGCGGCCGGGTACGGGGCATCGGCGCGGCGGGCAGCGGCCCACGACGATGCGCTACCGCGCAAGAGGAAGCGGGCCAGGCTGCCCGCCACCTGCGGCGAGAGTCCCCATCACCTCCCGATCGTCGCGGCGCGGCACCGCTCCGCTCGTTCACGCTCCCCGTATATGGCCTTCGCACCCTTCGCAGGGTCGGCCAGGCCCGGTCGGTTTGGCGCGCCGGAGGTGCGCCCTTGAGTACGCCCGGCATGGGCGATCGATTGGGGGTGAAAGTCCCCTGGAGGAAGAGGTGGTGCTAACTCCGAGCCGGAGGCAACTGCGTCGTCGTGAGGCGGGGTGGGAGGGAAGCCCGAGGCGAATCCCTGGACCGGGAGCTGTGGCAGCGCGGTCACAGGTTTGTCCGCTACGCGGACGATCTTCGGATCTTCGTGCGCAGCGAACGAGCCGCCCAGAGGGTGTTCGAGAGCGTCTGCGACGTGATCGAACGGCGGCTGAAGCTGAAGGTGAACCGGGAGAAATCCTCGATCGGGCACGCCGCGCAGGCGACACTGCTGGGGTTCGGGTTCCTTCTTACCGGCCCGCAGGTCACGATCCAGGTCGCCCCGAAGGCGATCAAGCGGCTGAAGGACCAGCTGCGGAACTTGACAAAGCGGAGCTGGCGCGTGTCGATGGACTACCGCATCGGCAGGCTCAACCGGTTCACCACCGGCTGGATGGCCTACTTCTGGCTCGCGGACGCCGGACCGGTGTTCCGCAGCCTGGACGGATGGCTGCGCCGCCGCCTGCGGCAGGTGCGCTGGAAGGAATGGCAGACCACCGCCGCCAAGCGGCACAACCTGCGGATACGCGGTATCTCCGAGAGCAGCGCCCGGAAATGGGGCGGCAGCAGCAAGGGGTACTGGCGGGTTGCGGGATCCAAGGTCCTCCAGGTGTCCCTGCCCAACTCCTACTGGGACCGCCTTCGCCTGAAGACATCGAGCCAGACCTGGCAGCGTCTTAATCGGACGGCTTGACGAACCGCCGGATGCGGGCCCGCATGTCCGGTGGTGTGGGAGGGGGCGGAGCAACCCCGCCCCCTACCCGATTGATCGTGAAGAAAGTCCTCACAGCATCGACGTGGCATCCACGGCCATCCGCGGCCGAGTTGTGCCCACGGGTGCCCGCAGGCCTGAAGCCGGTTTGCGGTAGTGAGCCTGGAGCGCCTAAAGCTGCGTAACCTGTGGCACGTCTTCAGAGGTGGTCGGATGCCTGTTCGAGTATCAGGAGCGTTTCGGGGCGGACGCCATCAAACCTCATGGCGTCGGCCGCCTCTTCGGACTGCATGGCCTTCTGGAAGGCTTCCATGTCGGGCACGTTCACGATCAGCCCTACACGGTTGGAGTTCGCGGGATCGGTGAAAAGCTGGCCCGTGATTCCCATGCGCCCGAAGAACTCCTGCCGCTTGGGTGAGTGAAGCCAATGGTCCACGTTGTCGACTTCGTGGAAGGCAATGATCGTTGCCATGTTACGAACCCCCCCAGGGTCTCGGGATCAAGGCCGAAGGCGACACTGCCCGGCCGTAGTTGCCAAGAGCAGTCAATCGGGGTCGGGGCCATCTGTCAACGTAGCCGCAGGTCCTGAGCGCACCGGTACCGCCGTGTTCTGCCCAGTCGCCGGTGTCCCATATCACCGCCCTCTTCGCGTCGATGTCTTCGCGGCTGTCCTCTGGGCGCGTGACCCATCTGCTGCCGTTCTGCACCACCATCACCGCAGGCCCTGAGCGCGGTAGCCCCGACCTTGGACCCCTTCATCGCCGGATGTGCTGTCCACCTCGCCGTGCCCGCAGGCCTTCACCTTGAACGTGCGCATGACCGCCCTCCTGGCACCCGCCGGAACCACCGCGCGGCTCAGGGACCGGGTCACTACGTTGACTCCGCCGCAGCCCCCGGCGTTGACTGGCACATATCCGGGGAGACCCGCGCGCCAGTCGGCCGGGAACCGCAGCCGGACCCTAGAAAGCGTCAAGCATCACCTGGGGCCGAATTGGCAACGATCAGTTGAACCTAGGCACGGCCAGGCACGCCGGGTCCATTCCTTAGCTTGTTATTTAACCTTTCTGCCTGCGGGTTTCCTTCTCGGGCTGGTTTCGCTTGACGGTCTTGCCCACGTCGTGGCGGGTGGCCGGGCGGCGGTTCTTGGATCCGGGCGGGCGGCCGGGCCCTGGTTTGGCGGGTTCCGGCGCGCTGGCCAGACCGGGCAGCGTCTGGCGGATGTTGCGGAACCCCCGCCGGACCCGGGCGGGGGTGAGCCGGCCGGGCGGGCAGGGCCGCTGCCAGGGCAGCCGGATGTCGGCGGCGAGGTGGCGGGCGAGATGCAGCTGGGCGTAGCAGGCGAGGACTAGCCAGGTCCACCGGTCGGCGGCGGCGGGTCGCGCAGCCGGGGCCGGGTCCAGCCGATCACCTGCTTCAGGAATCTGAACGTGTGTTCGATATCAAAACGGCGCAGGAACGCCTGCCAGGCGCGGTTGACTTCATCAGCGGAAGTCCCGGCGCGCGATGACCATAGCCATAGCGGTTCCGGGCTGCGGCCGCCGGGCAGCCGGTCGACGGCCAGGCGGATGAGCGTGCCCTCGATGACGGGCAGCTCCCCGTCGTGGTCCTCCCACCCGGCCCGGGCGGCCAGCTGCTGGTGCAGCCGGCCCCAGGCCGCGGCCCGGGCGGTGCCGTACCGGGTGGTCTGGGTGCTGGCCGCCGCCGCCGGGGCGGGCCAGGACCGCTCATCGGCAAGCTTGAATGCGGCCCCGTGCCGCAGCGGCCGGCCGCTGGTGCCGGGCAGCCGGGGCGGGGCAGGGAAGCACATCACCCGGTCGCTGCGCAGCCGGCCCGGCACCTCCACGGGCAGGTCGCGCAGCAGCCAGGCCAGCCGGGTCAGGTCATAGCCTGCGTCGAGCACGACCAGGATGTCCGGGTCGCCATCGTGCCGGTGCCCGGCGGCGATGATCCGGGCCACGACCTCGCGGACCTGGCCGGCGGTCACCTCGGTCGCGTCGTCGGCCGGGCCCAGCCGGACCGCGTCCAGCGGCAGCGTCCACGACGTGCGGCCCGGCTCCAGCGCCGCAACGAACGAGTACGGCCAGCCCGGGATCAGCTGCGCGTTCCCCTTCCCGCGCGCATAGCAGTGGCAGAACAGCCGGTCCGCGCTGGCGGCCGCGTCCGGGCGCAGCCAGTTGCTGACGTCCGCGACCAGCCGGATCCGCCCGTCCGGCCAGGCCGGCAGCGGCAGGCCCGCCAATGCCCGCCGCAGCCGGGCGATCTGCACCTGGCCGCAGTTCAGCGCGTCATACACCCCGCCGTGGCCGCGGCGGCACTCCGGCACCAGCGACAGCTCCGCGGCCATGTGCACCCGGTCCTGCTTGCACAGCACCGCATCGGCCACCTGCCCGACGGCACCTTGCTGGAACGGGACCGGGGAACCGCGCAGGGTTCATCGGTCAGCCCGGTGCTGGCGAACCTGTTCATGCACTACGCGTTCGACACCTGGCTCGCCCGTAATTACCCGGGCGTCCAGTTCGAGCGCTACGCCGACGACGCGGTCGTGCACTGCACCACCCGCGGCCAGGCCGAGCTGGTCCTGGCCGCGATCGGCACGCGCATGGAGCAGGTCGGGTTGCGGCTGCATCCGGCCAAGACCCGGATCGTGTACTGCAAGGACGGCACCCGGCGCGGCTCGCACGAGCACACGTCGTTCACGTTCTTGGGGTTCACCTTCCGCGCCCGCGCAGCGCGCGGCAAGAACGGGAAGAAGTTCACCTCGTTCCTGCCCGCGGTCAGCAAGGACGCCCAGGCCAAGATGAGTGCGCAGGTCCGCCGCTGGCGGCTGCACCTGCGCACCTGGCACACCATGGGCAGCCTCGCCCGGGAGATCAACCCCGTGGTAAGAGGCTGGATGCAGTACTACGGGGCGTTCTACCGCTCCGCGCTGCTGCCCCTCCTGCGGCGCATCAACGCCTACCTGATGCGCTGGCTCCGCAAGAAATACAAACGGCTGGCACCCGCCAAGAAAGCCAGAGCCTGCTGGGAACGCGTCACCGCCCAGCACCCCCCGGCTCTTCGCCCACTGGGCATGGGTGCCGTATTCCTGGTGGTCAGGGTGACAGGAGCCGTGTGACGGGAGACTGTCAAGCACGGATCTGTGGGGGCCTGGGGAAAAGGACCAGCCCCACGGCAGGCACCTCGCCAGCGGCCCATCGGTGTGCAAGCTCCGCGGCAAGCGGCTCGTGGCCAAACCCCCGCGCACCCGCCGCTACTACCTGCCCGGCCCGGCCGCCCGGACCATATCGGCGCTGCTCACCCTCCGGGATCACGTGATCGTCCCGATTCTGGCCGGCGTCAAGATCCGCCGGCATGACCACGTCCCGGCCAGGCTGACTCCCATCGACCAGGACTATGAACATCTCCGGACCGACATGGCCACCCTGTTCCGCCACCTGGGCATCCAGCCCGGCCCAGTCGCGGCATAGCCTCCGCAAACCCAACTTTTTGGAGATCTTGGAACCTCAAGCGGCTAGCCGTCGGAATCTCGGCCTCGAGTCGTAAGGACGACCTCCGCCCCGTCCTTCGAGCAGTTTTGGAGAAGCCTCCGTTCCCTCCCTCACTAGAATTGCCACATGAGCGACACGAGGAAGTCGTCCGGTTTCACCGCCGAGGAGCGCGCCGCGATGCGCCAGCGCGCCAAGGAGCTCAAGGCGCAAGAGTCGGCAGCCGAGGCGCTGCAGGCGGTGGTCGACAAGATCGCGTCCCTGGAGGAACCAGACAAGGCGAACGCCGAGCGCATCCACGCCATCGCGCTCGAGGTGGCTCCCTCGCTGCGCCCCCGGCTCTTCTACGGCAGCCCCGCCTACGCGAACGCCGAGGGCAAGGTGCTGTTCTTCTACCAGGAGCGCGCGAAGTTCAAGGTACGCTACGGCAACCTCGCGTTCTTCGATGCCGCGCAGCTCGACGACGGCACCATGTGGACGACCGCGTTCGCGATCACCGAGCTCTCCTCCGCCGACGAGAAGAAGATCGCGGAACTGGTGAAGAAAGCCGCCGGTCTCTGACCGGCGCCGTCCTCAGCGCCGGATCTCGATGAGGATCACCCAGGTGTTAGCCGCCAAGCTCGAGCTCTCGGACCGCAGCCACGAGAATGCCACATCCAGATCAGCACGGTCAGTCTCGTCATCCAGCACGGTCCCGAACGGCTCTGGGACTGGCACACAGTCGGTGCCGTCTACCTCCCGGCACCCAGATAGAGCAGCCGCGACTATCCGGGTAATCGGCGAAGTCTGCCCGCCCGGCGGTCGCGACCGGCTCGGCTCTTCGCAGAGCACCAGCGCCTGCGGCTGCGGCTGCGCCTGTGGTCCGACAACAGAAGTGCGACGCATGTCTGCCAGTTGATGTGCGACACATGGTCTGGGAAATGGGAGCAGCGGTCCGCGCCCGCCGGCCCTTGATGCTACGCACCGGCTGGGTGGTGGTGCGGCAGATCACCTCGGTGTCGCCGTCGGTGGGGTGGTCGCCCTGCCCGGTAAACTGCCAACCACAAACCCCTGACCAGGAGGGGGCGCATGGCCAAGTTCATCCTCATCAAGATCGGCCTCATGGCCGAGATCACCGACGCCGACGCGCTGCGCGAAACCGCCCTCGAGCACTTCGACGACGCCGACACCACGTCGGATGACCACCCTGACACCAGCGTAAGAAGACGTTTGTCAAGCGGTACGGAAAGATTGTCGTGTTGATTGTGGTGGCCCCCGTGGCCTGGGGGTTCTTGCTACGGGTGACGCCAGTGAGCACGAGGTGGTGTGGGCAGACGATCTGAGAGGCATGAGTGAGGGCAGGCTGAAAGTTCCGCGAGGCATGATGGTCGTGCCGCGCGGTCCGGGCGCCCGTCACCCGGGTCTTCTCGCTCTACGTAGTGCAAGCGGGCTCGGCCTGCCCGCGTGGTGGCGGCCGGCCTGCCCCGACAGCGTTCAACCGAGCTGGTGAGAAGGCCCGGGCGGCCGGGGGAGAGCTGCCCAGGGTGTCAGGCGGGGTTGGTCCCCTACGCCAATGCGGGCTCGCTCTCCCCATCATCTGGGAGGAAGGTCCAGGGCACCCGTGGCGGGTGCATGCGGGATGGAAACGCTGGTCAGGCTGCCTCCGCCGGGCAGGGTGCGGCGGGCTGGCAGGCGGCGGCGCCCGGGGCAGCCGCGGAATCCCAGCTGGCGCCGTGGACGACCATGTAGTAGATCCAGCGCAGCAGGGCGGCGGCGCACGCGACCCGGGCCTTGGCGCGCCGCGCCTTAGAGACCGCGCGGATAGGTAAGTGATCATGGTCGCCTCGGCGGGCGGTCGTCCCACCGGTAGAGGGTCCATGCCTCGCGGATGAGCCTACGGACCGTGATGATGGCGTCGGCGAGG
>Ga0187781_10004613_pt1 | contig 10272 bp, 8 predicted proteins | sample 0715_SJ02_MP02_2_FD_132447 | JGI IMG/M metagenome (GOLD analysis project Ga0187781, IMG submission 132447) | Tropical peat soil microbial communities from peatlands in Department of Meta, Colombia - 0715_SJ02_MP02_20_MG | ecosystem: Environmental > Terrestrial > Soil > Wetlands > Peat | place...
AGGCGGAAGGGACAGCGGTGATAGTGAACTCCGTCCATGCGTTCATATTCGAGCTGCCAGCCTGTGGCGCGAGTGAAAACGTGCACTTCATGTCCCTGACGGTCCAGAGCGGCGGCCAGCTCTGTCACGTGCGCGGCCACACCACCAACAGCGATGGAATGGAGAGACTCCCAGGCCAGCATCGCAATTTTCATAATAAGAATGGGCTGACGAAGACAATCTGCCGGGTTGGAATTGCTTCCTGTGGAGGCAGGCCGATCAGCAAGTCACATATCGGCGGGCGGGCTTTGCGGCTTTACTGGCGGGTACGTGCGACCCAGGCTCGCGTCTTTTCGACGGTCGCATGAAAACTTTCTACAAAGTGTCCCGGGACTGAGTAGGCTTCGCGAAGGGTGGGTAATGCGAACTTCAACGCAGAACAACTACGCGCGACGGCGCCGCTTCGCGGGAGCAGCCGGCTCCTTTTGCTCGCCCGGAGCGAGCACGCGGCGCACGATCGGCGTGTTTAGCTTGTATTTGCGGTCGATCGTATTGCCGCTATCGTCTTTCACGTGAAGAATGAAAACCGGCAGCGCGCCCTCTTTGTCGAAGGTCTCTGTAGTCACTGTGATCGGCAAGAATCCGTTAAGGCCGTGCTCACGATAGGCGGTTTCGTAGCGGTGCTTGCGCACATTCCAGGTAAACACTCGTATCTGGTCATAGTCGTAGGACGAGCCATCGTGAGGTTCCGTGATGGCGCACAAATATTGAGCGACGCTTTTATCGTTCCCTTCTTTCGCAGGATCCTGCACTTGATTCAGCACAAAGAAGGCGACGAAGCGCTGCCCTTCGGCATACTGCGCAATCTCGAGGGGAACATCGAGATCGACCATGCGCGCCAGCACCCAGCCCGCACGGTTTTCCGCATCGCGCACCAGCCACCAATCCTCGAGCACAGGTCCCGCGTCTTTTTTTCCTGCTTTCTGCGGCACATTTTGCGGCGCGGCTGCGCCGGACTTCTCCGCCGTGGAGCGCTGCAACACGGAAACCTTCGCGCCGGAAGAAAGTTGATACAGGTGCTCCGTCTCACGGCCGGGCGTCAAGTGAAGGTTGGTGTCATTGCGCAGCACGCCGGTCGCCTGCACTGGATCGGCGACGTTATCTTTTGTGAGTTGCTGCAACGCATCGTAGGTTTTCTGGTCTACCAGGTAGCGTTGCTCGATCCAGCCTTCCAGTCCGCTCGCCGTGCGCACACGCGCGAAGCGCTTTTCATGGTCGAGAACTTCCACGCGCTCGCCGTTTTTGACCGTGCCCACACGGTTGTAGATGGCCGCCACCTGGTCGCGGAGCGACGCCTGCACGGCGGAAACATAGTTGATTTCCAGCACGCGATGGCGTCCGCGATTGCAGGCGGGGAGGACGAGCGGCAGAAAAATGATCAGCGTACTCTTCAGGAGTTGTCGATTAAGTTTTCGAGAAGATAATGAAAGAATCACAACGATTTGCGGTGCAGCCTTTCGATGGATTGTTTTTACTATAGCGCGTCTGCGCGCAGCTTCTCCGCACCAAGGGTTAGACCTGATATACCTGCTCATTGGCAGTCTCTGTAGGGTGGGGTCGAAAATCGATAACCGCAAAATAACGCCAAGAACTCGCAGAGTTCGCAAAGGAGCGCGTTTGCAAAAAATTGGCACTGCGACGTCTCGGAGCTTACAGAAGATGGGCGCTTCGGTTAACATATAAGGAAGCTTCGGCTGGGCTGCTTCTTCGTCCGAGCTGAAGAATCTTCCCAGAAATCACCTTGCGTAACCTTGCGATGAAAAAGTTGCTTTGGAATCAATTTGCTCTTTCAGTGGCCTGTGCATTCCTGTTCGCCTCTCTTGCTGCTGTGGCGCAGGAGGCGGTGAATCCCGCTTTGCGTCCTCCCAAAGGCGCGCAGGTGGCGATTGTGGTTTTTGAGGACTTGCAGTGTCCCGATTGCCGCCGCGCCACCCCTTTGGTGGAGGAAGCGTCGAAAACCTACAAGATTCCCGTGGTCTGGCACGACTTTCCTCTGCCGTTTCATAGTTGGTCGTATGATGCGGCGATCATGGCGCGTTTTTTCGATAGCAAATCGAAGGCGCTGGGCAACGAATTCCGCGACTACGTTTTTGAGAATCAGTTGGAGATCGCGCCGCAGAATTTGCGCGGCTACGCAGAGAAATTTGCGGCCGAACATAAAGTTGAACTGCCGTTCGTGATCGATCCGGAAGGCAAGTTCGCCGCGCTGGTAAATGCCGACAAGCAACTGGGTAAAGAAATCAATCTTCAGCACACGCCAACGCTGTTCGTGGTAAGCAACAAGCGGTCGGGCAAGCCTTTCGTGGAAGTGGTCGATCGCAGCCAGCTCTATGCGCTGATTGACGAGATGAAGAAAGACTGACGGTACGTCAACCCAGCCGCCGAAAACCGCGGCCGGTGCGGCATCCTCGCTTCAGACTATTCGCAGTATTAACGCAAACTTAACGTGAGTTCTTCTTCGCCGCCGCTCTTGTGGTCCGTTCCTGCAGCGCCAGTAACACCACTTGCAGCATCTCTTGCTGCGGAGCGGGTTTGCCGGTCCAGATTTCGAATTGGCGGGCCGCCTGGTTCACGAACATCTCGATTCCCGGAATAATCTGCGCCCCGCGCTGCTTCGCCAATTGCAGCAGCCGCGTCTCGAAGGGATCGTAGATCATATCGAACACGTAGCGCGCGTTGATCTCTTTTTCCTGCAGCGGAGTTTCCCGCGTGTTCCCCATCCCGACCGGCGTCGCGTTGATAATCACATCGAAGACGTGCTTCTTCAGATCGGACCGCCGCAACGAGCGCGCATGGGCGCGGCGGGCCAGCTTCTTTGCCGGCCCGATGCTGCGGTTCAAAATAAAAACCTCCGCGCCGCGCTCGGCCAATCCAAACACCGCCGCCCGTGCGGCTCCGCCTGCACCGAGAACTAGAATTTTCGCGCCCTGCAACGCGTTCAAACGCCGCTCCAGAGGCCGGACTACGCCTGAGGTGTCCGTATTGAAGCCGTACAGCTTGCCATCCTGCGCCCGCACAACTGTATTGCAGGCGCCGATCTTGGTAGTGTGCGCGTCCGTGTTGTCGAGATAAGGAAGAATTGCTTCCTTGTAGGGCATGGTCACGCTTAGCCCATGAATCGGAATTTCGCGCACGCAGTTCAGCAGGTCTTTCAGCGCCTTCGCGTGCAGCTTGAGATAAACCGCGTTCACATTTTCCCGCCGGAACGCGGCATTCATAATTACGGGCGAAAGCGAGTGCCCAATCGGATCACCCACCACTCCATAAACGCGCGTGGCCGCGTCCACTTGCTCGATGCGATAGACGTTGCGCAGTTCCTGGGCGCCGATCTGCCCTGGAGCGGTTTCTTCTCCGGCACCGGTCGCCGCGAAGGTAAACACGCTTCCGGCGCGCACGCCGAGCACGCGGCTGATCACGCCCTGTTCGCCCATGCACACCCCGACGAGCGAATGGTTGTCGCCTCGGCTTAGGAACTGCATCATTGCTACATTGTCGGAGAGCGTGGTTGCCGTGCTGACCACTTTGTAGTAGTCAGCGGGAAAGGAACGCATCTTGTCGAGCGTCTCTTCCAGCTTCTTAGTTCCGCGGAAGTCGTGAAAGGAAAGAATCAGGCCGGCGTTCGAGCGTAATTTTTGCAGTTGCTCCGGCTTGCACTTCAAAGCCGTTTGCAGCTCGACATCTACCAACTGACAGCCACTCGCCGCAGCCTTCCCCAGGATGTCTAACTGCGAGGCAATCGATCCCTTAAATTTCCCGCCACTCGCCGCCCGCCGGCAGGTCGCAACCACCGTAATGCCCGGATGAGTCTGCAGAAAATGCTTGACCTTGGGCAGAGCCATCCCGGGCCGGGCGATGTAGTCCAACCTCAACTCAATAAACGAGTTATCCCGCGTCGCCGCGTCCGCCTTCGCCCATAGCTCAGCGGTATCCTGGGCGCTGACCGCAACACAAACCCGCGGTAGCCGCAGAGGCAAAAGCCGCGGCGCATAGCTTGCTTCTGAAATCATCTTGAATCAACAGCTTCGCAAGATTACAAACGGTTTGGCGCGAATCTTACAGGGTACACGCTCCCGGATGCAACAATTCATTCACATCTCCTACTGAAAAACTGGCAAGAAACCGTTTTCACGCATACTCTGACACCCTCGTAACCTTGACCCCCTCTTACCCCATTGTTACCTTCGCCATGTAGCACTGCATTCACGGCACTTAACCATGGGAGAGGCAGGCAATTGTAGCCCATCCCGGAGGTAACATGAAGAAAATAGGATATTTGCTGTTGCTCGTCGCCGCGGCCACCTGGGCTCAGGGGCCAGCCTCGGACTTGCCCTCGCAAACCGCTCCCGGTCCAGATGGCACCATCCCGACCAGCGCCAACTTCCCGATCGAGCGCGTGCAAATGCCCACTTACGCCGATGTTTACTGCGCTGGTTTCATCAACAAGCAAACTTTGCCGGACGCCCATTTCATCGGCGGTGGACTCGAGACCCCAACCGACACCAAGTTCGTCAGGGGCGACATCGTTTATTTGTATGGCAAGGATTATCAGCTCGGAGCGGAGTACGAAATCATCCGTGCTCTCCGCGACATCAATGAATACGAAATGTTTCCCGGCCAACGGAAGCTGGTCCGGGAAACCGGACAGCCCTACGCTGAGGTCGGCCGTGTCCGGGTAGTGGATAGTCGCAGCAAGAGTGCCATCGCCCGGGTCGAATATTCCTGCGACCCACTCAACCCCGGCGACACCGCCATTCCCTTTGCCGAGAAAACCATGGTTTCGTTTCATCCACCCGAGCGCTTTGACCGCTTCCTGCCCACCAGCAGCAAAGTTTCCGGGCGCATTGTGATGGCGCGCGATTTCGATTCCGTCATCGGCACCGGTCAAAAAGTCTACATGAACGTGGGCGCAAACCAGGGCGTGAAGGTAGGAGATTATTTCCGCGCCGTGCGCAACTACGAGGCTGACCTGCACGATCCGGTGGATTCGCTTTCGTTTAAGGCTGCGCTAGCCGAAGACACGCAAAAGAAACAGGCCTCGATGGATCCTAACTTTCTCACCAAATCAAACGGCCCGGTCATTCACGTCCGCGATCTGCCCCGCCGCGCCGTGGGTGAAATCGTAGTCATCGGCACCACGCCCACCACCGCAACTGGCATGGTCGTGTTCGCCATGGAAGACATTCACGCCGGCGATGGCGTGGAGATGGACGAGCAGTCAGCCCAATAGTCTTTCTGCGAGCTTTCTGGCAGTCACGAAGGCGGTCACACACCGGGGACGCGCAAGCGTCCCCGGTTTGGTTCTATTCACTTGCAAATGGGAAGTAGCGGGCGCCGGGGTTAATAGCCCAGCCCGAAAAATAAAATCACTGTGCGGAGTACGTGACGATCACGCCGCCGCAATCCTCCGAATCAAATCTTCCTGCTGCGCTTTGCTCTCCGCCCCAATCGTGAACGCATCCAGAATCCCCAGCGATAGCGCGTACTTGATCGCTTCATCCTGCCGCGTGGCCAGATCGCCCTGGCCGAGAATCTTCATTCCAACCACCGCTTTGCCCGAGGCTTTCATCTCGCGCAGCACGGCGAGCACCGTCTGCGGATCGGCATCCATGTGCGAGCCGATAGGATTAATGCGCGCGAAATCGACTTCTACCCATGGCGACTTCGCGGCAGCTCGCAATGCTTCAATGCTGTGACACGAGCACCCGTGAGCGCGGATGATTCCTTTCTGTTTCGCTTCCGAGAAAACATCCATCACGCCGCGATATTGCGTCGTCCAATCCGGTTCGGTGAGGCAGTGCATGAGACAAATATCGAGGTAGTCCGTACCGAGTTCGCGGCGGAAGCGATCGAGATCGGCTCTTGCCGTGGCCGGATCGCGCGCCCAGGTTTTTGTGAGCACCGTAACCTTGTCGCGCGGCACATGCTTCAGCGCCTCGGCCACATGCGGATGCGAGCCATATGAATCCGCCGCATCGAAAAAACGCAGCCCCCGATCGTAGCCATTCAGGAGCATATCCGAAAGGCCTTTCACCCCAAGCGCGGTCTGATGAGAGTGATGCCCGGAGCCAACCGTGCCCGTCCCCATAGCAAGCCGGCTCGTCTTGATTCCGGTGCTCCCGAGGGTGACCGTATCGTGCGCGGAAAATTTCTGCGGCAACGATTGTTCCGCGACGGCATCGAGTATGGATCTCGCCGAAAGCGTTCTGGAGAATGCCTGCGTGGAAAACAAAGCGGCTCCGGCAAACGTGGCGGAGCGTTGTAGGAATTCGCGGCGGTGCATGTGACCTCCTTCATGGGTTAGACGCGTGGTTTCGGCAATTAGCACTCAGCCGTCAGCACTCAGCAGTCAGAATCAGTCAAAATCGAAAGGGTTGTTGAATACCTGAATGCTGAGTGCCAAATGTTCCGTCAGTCGAATTTCTTGCGAAACTCAGCCAACTGCTGGCGGAGATCTGCTACTTCCTTTCTCAATTCTGACACTTCGCTCTCCAAGGTTGCCAACCGACCAGCCGCAGGTGTTGCGCTATGCTCCGTCTCGCTCGAAGTCGCCGCGCTCTCGGTCATCTCCGGCTCACCCGAAAATAAATGCATGTAGCGCGATTCTTTCGTCCCCGGCTGTCGCGGCAGAACCATTACCAGCGGCGGCTGCCGCTGCGCCAGACGCTCCAAAGTTGCAACCACATCGTCCAACGCCTCGAACCTGTACATGCGTTCCGCCCGCCCACGCAGTTCGCCAGGAGTCTGCGCCCCGCGCAACAGCAGCACGCACAAAATGGCAATCTCCCGCCGATCGAAGTTGAATACCTCCTGCAAGCGGTGCTCGTATTTGGTTACGCGGCTGTCCGCGCCGCTCGCGGGCGAGGCCAAACGTTTTTGCTGCAAGGTGGCTAGCGCATCCGCCACAGAAGTTTCGTCCAGGCTCATCACAGGATCGCGATTATTCTTCTGGTTGCATGCATTCACCAGCGCGTTGAGCGAGAGCGGGTAATAGTCCGGGGTCGTAATGTCTTTTTCGATGAGTGAGCCGAGCACCCGGACTTCAATGGCATTAAGAACTTCCAGAGGCCCTCCAAAAAATGTGCCGGTTGGATTGAGCGTTTGAATCATTGAGGGCCAGTTCGCAAGTGAGATTCCTCGCGCCGCTGGTGAAAACGCGGCACTTCGGAATGACGCCGAAGCGAGGTTCCCACAACAAGCCAAAACGAATCTCGGGAAAAATTGTACAGTGAATGAATGCCGACGGGGTGCGCACTCCGCACGAGTTGCTGAGAATACTAAAGCTGCTGGCCATTGTCGCGCTTGTCGCTGGCGCGCAGATCAGGTTTCCGCGACTCTGGAGTGCGCTTGGACTCGCGCGCTTGCAAGAATTCGGCGAACGCATCGCGCAAAGAAAATCGCTTGCGGTTTTTCTCGTAGGTCTTTCTTTATTCGTAATTCGCGGCGCTGGAGCGCTCCTGCTCGGCGTCCCTCTGCCGCACTATCACGACGAATTCAGCTATCTGCTTGCCGCAGCCACATTCGCCCATGGCAGATTAGCCAACCCGCCCCACCCCATGTGGGTGCACTTCGAAACCTTTCACGTCATCTGGCAGCCGACGTATATGTCGATGTATCCACCCGCGCAGGGATTGACACTCGCCCTCGGCCAGATACTTGGCAATCCCTGGTTCGGCCAGTTGCTGGCTTCCGCTCTGATGTGCGCGGGCATTTGCTGGATGCTGCAAGGCTGGATTCCTGCACGCTGGGCACTTCTTGGTGGCGCCTTAGCGGTTGCGCGGTTGGGATTGCTGAGCTACTTCACCAATGGTTACTGGAACGCCTGCTTGCCGGCGTTCGGCGGCGCATTAATTCTGGGAGCGTTGCCGCGAATCCTTCTTCATCATGGCGCGCGCCGCCGAAATTCCGCCATTCTCGCCATCGGCCTCGCGATTCTCGCGAACACCCGCCCCTACGAAGGATTCCTGCTGGGCACAGGTGTCGCCATCGCGCTGTTCGCATGGATGATGGGAAAGAAAGGCCCTCCGCTTCGAATTTCTCTTTCGCGAATTATTCTTCCCATCCTGCTCACGCTCGCCCCGCTCGCGGCGTGGACCGGCCATTACTACTACCGCGTCACGGGCAGCCCGTTCCGCATGGCCTATGACCTGAACCGTTCCATGTACGCGATGGGCCGATATTTCATTTGGCAGAAACCGTGGCCGCAGAAAACCTATCGGTATGCCAGAATGCAGGCCAAATATGAGCGCGAACTGCGCGAGGCCACACAATACAAAACGCTCGGCGGATTTCTGCGCCGCATACGCGGCAAGCTGTACGAATTTTGGCAGTTTTACCTGGTGCCGCCGCTTCCGTTTTTCCTCGTCACCCTGCCTTGCGCCGCGCGCGATCGCCGCTTGCGCGTTCCCTGGATGATTCTCGCGATTTTCGCCGCTGGCCTGGCCGTGGAAGTCTGGTTCCTGCCGCACTACTTCGCCCCGGCGGTCGCATTGCTATATCTCTTCCTGATGCAATGCGCGCGCCATATGCAACGCTTCCGATGGAGAGGCCGCACCATCGGGCCTGCGTTGGCACGGTCGATCGCGGTTGTGTACATCGCGACGGTTGTGGTGCGCTTGACGCTCGCCGTCACTGGAATCCATCCCGAGAAAGAATGGCAGCATGGCGACATGGCCCGCGCAGAGATCGTCCGCGAACTCGACGCCACTCCGGGCAATCACGTAGTTTTCGTGAAATACCCGCCCGACTTCGATCTGGATCGAGAGTGGGTCTTTAACGGCGCGAACATCGATGCGCAGAAGATCGTCTGGGCTAGGGATATGGGGCCGAAAGACAATCGGGAACTGATGAGCTATTATCGAGGGCGCAAATTCTGGCAAGTGCAAGCGGGAGATAGCCCGCACTTGCAGCCGTATGCTGGGGAGAATTGAAGAGTGTTTGGGATCGCAACATTTGGGGTTGCTTGTGAATATTTCGCAAGCGCATTCATCGCAAGGATGCAGGTAAACACTAGCGATTCCTGACTCGCTTAGAAGTCTGTCATTACTGCGGCAGGCCGGGTGGGGACTCGGTCTGCCGTTTTGGTGTTGAGAGCGCAGGGGCCGTTTGCGGCGGTCAACGTCAGTTTAGAATACTGGCCACCTCGGCAGATGATTCCGCTCGTATTCGCTGACATTGTGGTTTATCTGCCCAACGTAAAGTCCGCCGTGGCCCCACCGGCAACATCCACATGCTTGGACTGGCTCTTGCCGGCTTCGCTCCACGCTGTGAGCTTGTAGCTGCCATCGGGGACGCCTTCGATTTTGTATTCGCCGGCTTCGTTAGTGAGGGCGAAGTAGGGTGTGGGCACAACCACGATGTAGGCTGTCATCTCCGGATGAACGTTGCAGAAGAGCGGCACCGAGCCGGCCGTGTCGAACTTGAATGAGCGTTTTTCGTCTTTCGGCCACGTGCCCAGATTGTGCCCGAGTTTCTTGTTGCCTCCGACTGAGGGCCAGAAGACGTTGTGGGCAACACTGTCGTTGTTCAGAAAATCAACTGTTGTGCCCTGTTGTACGGGAACGATGTGCGGCTGGAACATCAAGTGTGCTTGCGCGACTACCGGGTGCTGCGCGGGAGGGGGAAAAGTTTTTCCCGCAATCGCTTCCACATAGACGACGGACGCGCCTTTCCCGACGGTAACTTTGCCCTCGATGCTGCCGGCCCACGCCGCGCTGCACAAATTCGCTGCCAGTAATACGAGTACCAATGCATTTCGGTTCACAGAGTTTCTCCTTTTATTGACGATTGCGGACCTGGTGATCAGAAAACGAATTTCGCGTCGAGATAGATAGTGTTGTTGGCGCTTGCGTTGCGGCCGGAGCCGTCATAGTTGGTCGAGCCGCCGTTAAAGCGGCTGTATGCGGTGTATTGTGCCGCGAGTTGCAGATTCTGCCACGGCCAGTACGAGAGGTTGGCCAGATATCCGGCGCCTCGCGGGTCTCCATTGGTGCTGCCGGTCACGGGATTCGGAGGATACAGCCCCGGATTGACTGTGCCACCCGTATCGAACACTCCGAATGTGCCCGTGTATTTATTGCCGAAGTGATATTCGGCGTTGGCCATAAACGTATTCAGATGATTGGCGCCGAATCCGCTGGCCAGCAGGTCGGAGTTCTCGTGGATATACGTGCCCCGAAATGAAAGCACGTCCGTACGGAAAAGCGTGCGATCGATCTGCGTATCGACCGCGACGTC
>Ga0187781_10004614_pt1 | contig 10272 bp, 8 predicted proteins | sample 0715_SJ02_MP02_2_FD_132447 | JGI IMG/M metagenome (GOLD analysis project Ga0187781, IMG submission 132447) | Tropical peat soil microbial communities from peatlands in Department of Meta, Colombia - 0715_SJ02_MP02_20_MG | ecosystem: Environmental > Terrestrial > Soil > Wetlands > Peat | place...
ACGCGTTTTCGCCTTGTCTCGCTCTAGCTCGCCAGACTTTGAACAAGCCCTACGGCTGGAAGCAAGAGAGTTTCAGCAAGGGATTTCTGCATTCTTCCGTGCATAGAACCACCAGTTGATCAGCACGCAACTGGCATAGAACAAGATAAACAGATACAAGGCCGCTTCCACGCCCCCGGTCATCGAGATCGACGTGCCATAGCTCTTGGGAATGAAAAAGCCACCATACGCGCCAATAGCACCGGAGAAACCCAGCACGGCAGCTGCCTCGCGGGTGGCATCGGTCTGCGCCTGCTTTTGTGCAGCCGCGCCCTGGCCTGCCATGCGCTGGTGCAGGGTGTGGAAAATCACTGGCACTTGCATAAAGGTGGAGCCATTACCCAGCCCGGTCAGGGCAAACAGGCAGAGGAACATGGCAAAGAAGCCCTGAAAGCTGCCTCCCTGGCCGGCATGCGGCAGGAAGGTCAGCACCCCGCCCACCGCCAGCATCATCAGCAGGAAAACAGACTGGGTTACCCGCGCTCCGCCGATCTTGTCGGCTAGCCAGCCGCCAACAGGGCGGGCCAATGCGCCCACCAGCGGGCCGTAGAATACGTATTTGGTAGGGTCAATTTCGGGGAACTGGCCTTTCATCAGTAGCGGAAAGCCAGCAGAGAAGCCGATAAAGGACCCAAAGGTACCGATATACAGCCAGCACATCAGCCAATTGTGCTTGCGTTTGAAGATAACCACCTGGTCGGCAAAAGAAGCACGGGCCGAGGCAATGTCATTCATGCCCAGCCAGGCGGCAATGGTGGATAGCACAATGAAGGGAACCCAGACAAAGCCGGCATTCTGCAGCCACATTTTTTTGTGTACCGCCCCTTTTATCCAGACTTGCGGCTCGCCACCGAAGGCACCGAACAGGCCCATGGTAATCACCAGCGGCACCACGAACTGCACCAGCGATACACCCAGATTGCCCAGACCAGCATTCAGGCCCAGCGCCGTGCCCTTTTCCGCCTTGGGGAAGAAGAAGCTGATATTGGACATGGAGGAGCTGAAATTGCCGCCGCCAAAGCCACATAGCAGTGCCAGCACCACCATGGTGATATAGCTGGTATTCGGGTCCTGCACGGCAAAGCCAATGCCAATAGCCGGGATCAGCAGACTGGCGGTGGAAATGGCCGTCCATTTACGACCACCAAACACCGGCACCATAAAGCTGTAGAAGATGCGCAGCGTGGCGCCGGACAGCGCCGGCAGCGCCGCCAGCCAGAATAGCTGGTTCTGCGTGTAACTGAAGCCGATATTCGGCATGTTCAGCACGGCTACGCTCCACACCTGCCAGATCACGAAGGCCAGCATCAGCGCAGGAATGGAAATCCACAGATTGCGCCGGGCCACCACATTGCCCTCTTGCTGCCAGAAATCGGTATTTTCCGGCTCCCATTGTTCCAGTACATATGACATAGCGTCCTCCCTGATGGCGATCAAGCCATCAATCAAAAATTGCTTATTACCTTCAGGACAAGGGTTGGCCGATGGTGTCGGCGGCTGGCCTGAAAGAAAAATGCATCCATATCAGCGATATACACACCGTGCCGTACAGCAGCATGAAGGCGCTGCTGCGCACGCCGGTCATATCCAGCAGCACCCCAAACAGAATGGGCAGCAGGAAACCGCCCATGCCGCCGGCCAGGCCGACCACGCCGGACACCGCGCCGATATTGTCGGGAAACTCATTGGCAATGAACTTGAATACCGAGGCCTTGCCGATGGCCATGGCGATGCCCACGCCAAACAGCATCAGGGTGAACTGGGTCACACCGAGGCCGATATGGAAGCTTTGCACCCCGTGAGTGGTGACAATGCTGAAGTTCGTTTGCGGATAGGACAGGATGAAAAATGCCACCCAGCAGGTCCACATCACGCCCCAGGTCACCTTGTAGGGGCCGAAACGGTCGGACAGCCAGCCGCCCATGGCGCGCAGCACGCCGCCGGGCAGGGAGAAGCAGGCGGCCAGGAAAGCCGCATGCTTGATATCAAAGCCATATTCGCCCACGTAGTACTTGGTCATCCACAAGGCCAGTGCCACATAGCCACCGAATACCACCGAGTAATACTGGCAATAGCGCAATACGGCGGGATTCTTCATCAAGGCCAGCTGGGCGCGCAGGCTTACCTTGCTACTGACCAGATGCGCAGTGTCCTGATAGGAAAACAGCCAGAACAGGATGGCCGTCACCAGCATGATGCCCGCGTACACCGACGGCACCAGCTGCCAGCCACCTATGGCGATGATGCCCGGTGCCACCAGCTTGGTCAGCGAGGAACCGGCATTACCGGCACCAAACACGCCCATCGCCATGCCCTGCTGCTCCGGCTTGAACCAGCGTGCCACATAGGGTGTGCCCACCGAAAAGGCCCCGCCGGCCAGACCGACCAGCAGGCCAATGACCAGGAACTGCCAGTAGGCGGTGGCGTATTGCATGATGAAAATGAAAGGTACACAGACCAGCATCAGCAGGAACAGCACGATGCGGCCACCGAAACGGTCAGTCCAGATGCCCAGCGGCACGCGGATCAGCGAACCGGACAGTACCGGCGTGGCCGCCAGGATGCCGAATTCGGTCTCATTCAGACCCAGTTGTTGTTTGATGGGGATGCCCAGCACTGCAAACATCATCCAGATCATGAAACAGATGGTGAAAGCAAAGGTGCTGGATGTCAGCACGGCATATTGCCGGAAGCGAGGGGAAGCCATGGTGCCTGCTCCGCGATGGGGATGGCTGGCATTTAACCCTGTTTGCAAGGCGGGAAATATTCCTCTCTAGCAGCAGCGTGCGCGGCAGATGGAGAAGGCAGACTAATCACAAAGTAGCATGCCCGCCGGCAAAGCATTGCCAGCAGGCCCTATCCGCCTGGGCTAGCCACGTTGCCGACCTCCCCCATGTGGTGAATTGCCCTGCGACCCAAGCAGTATTATTGTTCAGTTGACATCCACACTGGCCGACCATTTAACGGACTCCTCCCATCATGATGCTCTACCAGACCCCGCGCCTGAGCAGCTTGTCCACCAAGCTGTTGATGCTGACCATCGCCTGGCTGCTGCTGGCCATGACATCCATCGGCTACACCCTGATTTTGTCGTGGAAGCTGGAAGGAGGCGCCGCCGCGATCAATGATGCCGGCAGCTTGCGCATGCGCAGCTATCACCTTGCCCTGATGGTGAGCGAAAATGCCGCGCCACCACTCATCCAGGATGAAGAACAGCAATTTGCCCTCATCCTGGCCCGGCTGAAAAAGGGAGACCCGGCACGTCCGCTGTCTTTGCCGGACAACACTGCGGTTCACCAGCAGATTGCCAGCATCGAACAGGCGTGGAACGGCGACATTCTGCCCTTATTGACGGCAGAAACCGCCAAGCCTGCGGGGCAGCACAAGATGGAGAGGACGGACATTGCCAGCTTCGTCAATCTCATCGACAGGCTGGTCAAGCTGGTTGAAGAAGATAATTCCCGCAACACCACGCTATTACGTTTCTTCCAGATGGCCTTGATCGCCATGGCCATTGTCGGCTCTTTCAGCATGATGTTTTTACTGTTCTTGCTGGTGATTCGCCCGCTCAATGTGCTGGGTGAAGGCATGATGAAAATCCGGGATGGTAATCTGGATGCCCGGGTCAGCGTGGACAGCAATGATGAGCTGGCCACCATTGCCACCGGTTTCAACCAGATGGCCGACCGGCTGCAAGACCTGTATGCCACGCTGGAACAGAAAGTGGCCGACAAAACCCGTTCGGTAGAGGAAAAAAACCGGCAACTGGCGGCACTGTACAATGTCACCGCCTTTTTGCATGGCACGCATACACTGTATGCCATGTGTGATGGTTTTCTCAGCCGACTGATGGAGTTGACAGCGGCCGATGCGGGCAGTGTCCGCCTGGTGGATGATAAGCGCGGCCGACTGGAACTGGTGTGCCAGAGCGGCCTGCCCGATGAAATGCTGGAAAACGATGATTGCTCCCCCATCGATCGCTGCCTGTGCGGCGATGCGGTGCAACAGCCGTTCTCTGTCATCCATCGTTTTGAACGAAAACCATCAGAAGAGGAAAAAAGCTGTCAGCGCGCTGGTTTTGCCAGCATTTCGGTTTTTCATATCCGCCACAACCAGAATAATGTCGGCATTTTTACCTTGTATTTTTACCAGACCCCACAACTGCCACCACAAGACCAGTTCCTGCTGGAAACCCTGGGGAGCCACCTGGGGGTTGCCGTGGAAAACCAGCGCCTGGCTGCCCGCGACCGCCAGTTTGCCGTGGCAGAAGAACGTAATCTGATGGCTCAGGGCCTGCACGATAGCATTGCCCAGTCGCTGTCCTTTCTTAATCTGCAAGTACAGATGCTGGAAGCGGCCTTGCAAGACAAGCAGGAAGAACAGGCCAGCGAGAACCTGGCCTGCATCAAGGCCGGTGTACAGGAGTGCTACGAAGATGTCCGGGAGTTGCTGCTCAACTTCCGCACCCGCATCAACAAGGAAGATTTTGCCGATGCCGTCCGCACCCTGCTGGACCGCTTCGAAAAACAGGCCCATGTCCCGGCACAGCTCAGCATGAGCGGCAACGGCCTGGCCCTTGACCCGCAGCAGCAGCTGCAACTGATCTTTATCCTGCAAGAGGCCTTGTCCAATGTGCGCAAGCACGCCCAGGCACAGCGCGTCCGGGTGGACATCCGCAACGAGGAGGACTTTCTCATGTGCATCCGCGACGATGGCTGCGGGTTTAATGAAGAAACCATCGCCGGGCGCAGGACCAGTCATGTCGGCCTGTCCATCATGCAAGAACGCGCCAGCCGCATCCGCGGCCAGATCAGCATCCATCCTCATCCGGACGGTGGCACCGAAGTCCGCCTGCTGCTGCCACAGACAGAAAGAGAAGCCGCATGACCCCTATCCGTATTTTGCTGGTTGATGACCACACCCTGTTTCGCAGTGGCTTGAAAGCGCTATTGCAGCGGCAAAGTGATTTTGAAATCGTTGGCGAGGCTGCTGATGGCCTGGAAGGCGTGAAGTTGTGCGAACAGCTCAAGCCGGACGTGGTGCTGCTGGATATCGACATGCCGCAAATGAACGGCCGCGAGGCGCTGGCGCAAATCCTGGTCAGCCAGCCCACACTGGCCGTGCTGATGCTGACGGTTTCCGAAGACGGCGACGACCTGGCCGAGTGCCTGAAAACCGGTGCACGTGGCTATTTGCTGAAAAACATCAATGCTGATTTTCTGCTCGACAGCATTCGCCGCGCCGTGGATGGCGATAGCGTCTTGTCGCCTGAAATGACCTCCAAACTGCTACTCCAGCTGCGTAGTGGAGAAGCAAACAAGAGCAAGCCCTCAGGCGTGGAGCAACTGACACAGCGTGAAAGAGAAATCCTGGCCTGGCTCAGTCGCGGTATCAGCAACAAGGAAATTGCCCGCTCGCTGGACCTTGCCGAAAGCACGATCAAGGTGCATGTGCAGAATGTATTACGCAAACTCAATTTGAATGGCCGGGTACAGGCGGCATTGTTTGCCGTTGAGCATGGGCTGGACAAACTGGACTGACTGACCCTGAGCTGCCCGGCCATCCATCACGGTGGCTATTGCAGCTACTCCCTCTGACCTAGCGGATCTGCCACCACTGGCGAACTGGCAAACAGCAGGCGAAGGCCTACACTTTCGCCATTCCCCCTAACCCGGTGCCCGCCATGTTGTCCGACCGCTTTGGCAGAACCATCGACTACCTGCGGGTTTCTGTCACCGACCGCTGTGACCTGCGTTGCAGCTACTGCATTCCCAAGGGATTCAAGGGTTTCGAAGAGCCAGCCAACTGGCTGCGCTTTGAGGAAATCGAACGCGTGGTCGCCGCCTTTGCCCGGCTGGGTACCCGCCGCTTTCGCCTGACAGGCGGTGAACCGCTGCTGCGGCGCAATCTGCCGCAACTGGTTTCATCCCTGTCCGCCCTGCCCGGCGTCGAGGACCTGTCGCTCACCAGCAATGGCACCCAGCTGGCGGCACAGGCCACCGCGCTGAAAGCAGCCGGTTTGCGGCGTTTGAACATCAGCCTGGATTCCTTACGGCGGGAGTGCGTATCCAGTATTTGTGGCAGCGACAGCCTGCATCAGGTGCTGGACGGCTTGCGCGCGGCACGGCAAGCCGGTTTCGACCTCATCAAGATCAATATGGTCCCGCTGGCCGGCGTCAATGATGGCGATATCGACGCCATGATAGCTTTTTGCATAGAGCAGGGTTTCATCCTGCGATTGATCGAAGTCATGCCGATGGGGCACACCGGGCAGAACAGCCAGGGGCTGGACCTGAGCCGCCTGCTGGATGAGCTGAGCCGACGCCACCAGCTGCAGCCGGCCACCCTGACCCTGGGCGGTGGCCCGGCCCGCTACTGGCAAAGTGCCGACGGCCAATTCACCATGGGGCTGATCACGCCCATGTCGCAGCATTTCTGCGCCAGTTGCAACCGGGTAAGGCTATCGGTGGATGGCACCCTGTATATGTGCCTGGGGCAGGAAGAACAGCTCCCGCTGCGCCCGCTGCTGCGTGCCGGCTGTAGCGATGGCGAGCTGGAAGCGGCTATCCGCAGCGCTATCGAACTGAAACCGGAAAAACACGAATTTGTTCAACGCCCGCTGCAAATCATCCGTCTCATGTCGATGACCGGCGGCTAACGCAGGGGCTCACACCGCACTCTGGCGCAGGCCTGCGACATCCAGCAACTGGATATCCCTGCCTGTGACGGTAATCAAATTGGCTTCACTCAACTGGTGCAGCATGCGGGAGAAGGTTTCCGGCGTCAGGTTCAACCTGGAGGCAATCAGGTTTTTATTAACCGGCAATGTCAGCTGCGGTCTGGCGGATAGCGGGTCGACATTCTGCAGTAAATAACCGATGACCCGTTGCAACGAAGTTTCTATCGTATAACGTTCCACATCTCTTACCAGCCCATGCAGGCGCATGGATAGCCCTGCCAGCAGCCGACGGGCAAAAGCAGGGTCTTTTTCGATGGCCTGGTTAATGCCCTGCGCTTCCACCTTCAATAGAAAACCGTCTTCCAGAAACTGGGCCATCACCGGGCAAGGCCGCCCAAGAAACATCACCGCCTCGGCAAAGCTCTGTCCGGGCTGGATGATTTCCATGACTTTTTCACTGCCCTGGGAAGAAGAGATGGCCAGCTTGACCCGGCCATACACCACCAGAAACATGCCATCGCAAGGGTCGCCCTTTTGGAAGATGATCTGCCCTTTGCCGCCACGGACTTCATGGGTAAAAGGCACCAGAGCATGAATCTGTTCTGACGAAAGTTGCTGAAACAACGGCTGATGCCGCAAAAAGGAAGGAATATCTACAGTTTGCATGACCGTATCCATCAACGCCGGGCGTAGTAAGCAGAAGCATGCACTATAAAACCTGGTCCTGCCTGCCACCATGCGCAATTAGCATCGGGCAGCCTACGCCGGAAGGCTTAGAACCGCGAACAAAGAAGCTATTGCATGGCCCAGCCATCCAGGGCCGCGCTGTGATATGGTGAGGCTTGCCGTTTTGCCCCTGAAGAAATACCGCTCTCTATGAACAAGCAGGATTTTGAACGACTGGCCGACTTCCGCTATCGCCTGCGGCAGTTTCTGCGTTTCAGCGAAGATCTGGCACAGGCCCATGGCATTACCCCTTTGCAATATCTGCTGCTATTGCAGATACAAGGCTATCCGGGCCGCAACTGGGCCACTGTTGCCGAGCTGGCCGAGCGGCTGCAATCGCACCATCACAGCGTGGTGGGCCTGATCAAGCGTTGCGAAGAGCAGCAATTACTGAAAAAAACGCCGGGTCGGCAAGATGGACGCCAGGTGGAGATCAGCCTGTTGCCCAAAGGTGAGGCACTGGTGGAAAAGCTGGCAGCACTGCATCGCGAGGAATTGCTGCTGCTGAAGAATCTGGGCGGTGCGGCATCGCTGGACCTGCTGCTCAATGTGCAAACGGCCTTGAAGGGCTGACCGCCGCGCAGTTGACAGGCGGCAGACAAATATATCGCATCGCGATAGAATCCCCACCCACCCACCCACCGTCAATCAAGCTCATGTCCCAGTCCGTCACCTCACCCCATCACAAATCATGGCTGCATGGCCTGCTACCTCTGCAATTATCCGCCGGACGGCGCGAAAGGCTGCTGGGCACGGCAGGTGCCGCACTGGGCCTGCTCATTACCGCACTATGCTGTCGCGCCGGCGGCGGCAGCCCCTGGCTGATTGCCCCGATGGGTGCATCCGCCGTACTGCTGTTTGCCGTGCCGGCCAGCCCCCTGGCACAGCCCTGGGCCATGCTGGCGGGGAATCTGGTATCGGCCCTCATCGGCGTGAGCTGTGCCAGGTGGATTGATGATCCGGCCATGGCAGCCAGTCTCGCCGGGGCGCTGGCCATTGCCGCCATGTTCCAGCTACGCTGCCTGCACCCGCCCGGTGGTGCCGTAGCGGTGACAGCGGTACTGGGCGGACCGGTCATTCACGAGATGGCCTACCGCTTTGTGCTTTACCCGGTACTGCTCAACTCGCTACTGCTGCTGGCCGTCGCCCTGCTGTTCAATAATGCGCTCAAGCGCCGCTATCCCCACCTGCCACAGGAAATCGCCAATCCGCACCACACTGTCGATCCTCTACCCAGCCAGCGTGGCGGCGTCAGCCCGGAAGACCTGCATCAGGCACTGGAGAGCTTTGGCGAGGTACTGGACATCAGCGAGGATGACCTGGCCGCCATCCTGATGGCAGCAGAACAAAAAGCCCAACAGCGCCGCCTGGGTGCCATCCGCTGCATGGACATCATGTCGCGCGATGTGGTGTCCACCGGCCCTGACGCCAGCTTGCAGCAAGCCTGGGACTTGCTGGCCCACCACAAAATCAAGGCCCTGCCGGTGGTGGATGCCTCGTCCCGCCTGCTGGGCATGCTGTCGCTGCATGATTTCTTTCTGTCCGGGCAGGATTCCCCACCCGCCGCGCCGCGCATGCAAGGCCGGGTTGCCGACATCATGAGCCAGCCGGCACGCAGCCTGCAGGCCGACCAGTCCATCACGCAACTGGCCCAGGCCTTTACCGATGGCGGCATGCACCATATGCCGGTGCGCGATGCCAATGACAAGCTATGTGGCATGATCACACAGTCCGACTTGCTGGCCTACGTGCTCAAACATTCCAATATGTAGCATTTTTAATACATCTTCAATTTACCCTTGATCAGCGCATGGCCTGATCAACAGCCGCCATGCGCTTGAATTACAAGGCATTTGCTGATGGCATGCCGGCATGATCGCCGGCCCCTAGCTGCAGGCCGGGCAGGCATGGCGCTTGTCATTCACAATACATAATTATATCGTAATACGATATTTCAACCCAAAGCAGGCCTGCGCACCCGCCCGGCACTACCAGCACTGTCCAACCATGCCCAAACCATCCAGAGTCATTCCCATCCAGCCGGAGACCGAGCAGGTTTCCCTGTACGCAGCCAGCAAGAAAATTTACCCCCGTAGCGTCAATGGCCGCTTCAACAAGGCGCGCATCCTGTTCGTGGTCCTGACGCAGCTGGTTTATTTCGGCCTGCCCTGGCTGTCCTGGAAAGGCCATCAGGGCCTGCACTTTGACCTGATCGAGAAAAAATTCCATCTGTTCGGACTGACCATCTGGCCGCAGGACTTCATCTACCTTGCCGCTCTGCTGATCATCTCGGCCTTCGGCCTGTTTTTGTGGACCACCATCGCCGGGCGACTATGGTGTGGTTATTCCTGTCCGCAGACGGTGTATACCGAAATCATGCTGTGGATTGAGCAATGGACCGAGGGAAACCACAAGCAGCGCAGCCAGCTGGACCAACAGTCATGGAGTGCCAGCAAGCTACGCAAAAAGCTGAGCAAGCATCTGCTGATGCTGGCGTTTTCCCTGGCCAATGGCTTTACCCTGGTCGGCTATTTCACCCCGATTCGCGATCTTGCCGCCGCCCTGCCCAGCTTTAGCTACGGCCCTTGGGAGTTGTTCTGGATCCTGTTTTACGCGGCCGCCACTTATCTGTTTGCCGGAATGATGCGGGAACAGGTATGCCAGTATATGTGCCCCTATGCCCGCTTCCAGAGCGTGATGTTCGATGCAGACACCCTGATCATTTCTTATGACAGCCAGCGGGGGGAGCCGCGTGGTGCGCGGAAAAAAGCCTCGGCAGAACAAGCCCACGGCGACTGCATCGATTGCCGGATCTGCGTACAGGTCTG